>WNFK01170137.1_pt1 | contig 14316 bp, 15 predicted proteins | sample 5400281 | NCBI WGS metagenome assembly WNFK01 (sample SAMN13153350, study PRJNA577476) | soil metagenome | isolation source: 20 cm soil on Douglas fir-dominated hillslope | place: USA:California | collected 2013-09-17 | reverse complement strand
GATTACCGAACGCGGAGAACACAACCAACCTCGCGTCGTGATCGCTCTAGGCTGCACCCCGGATGATAGTGTGAAGCTGGCGGCGGAAATTGACTCACTTCAGAACGAGGAAGAACGCGATCGTTACGGTAAGAAGCGCGACGCTGAAATCATTTATCTGAAATCCGCCAATGGTCCATCGGCTGCGCTCTACCTCGCACCCCGCAGCCGCTCAAAGCTGCCTGTGGGAATGTCGATCGAGCCTCTGCTGCGCGTAGTAGAGTTGGGCATGGATGTCTGTGCCTTGCGAGCCGGTTCGCAAAAGAGTGGTAGCAGTGAACAGCCGGATGAACTTGACGGAGCCAGTTTAATGCCAGGGTTTATCCATTCGAGTCCGGCGATGACGCAGCTTGTGGAGGAAGTGCACAAGATTCGCTCGTCTGACGTCACGGTTTTGGTGACCGGCGAATCAGGCACCGGCAAAGAACTTGTGGCTCGCGCGATCCATGCCATTTCCGCACGACGTTCGAAGGTGTTCGTGCCTTTTAACTGCACTGCGGTGCCGAAAGAACTTTCCGAAGGTTATCTTTTTGGATACCGGCGCGGCGCCTTTACTGGGGCCGTCAACGATTCACCGGGCGTAATCCGCTCTGCCGCCGGTGGTACTCTCTTCCTCGATGAAATTGGCGATCTGCCGCTGGATGTGCAGCCAAAGCTGTTGCGGTTTTTACAGGAAGGCGAGATTCAACCGCTCGGTGAACAACGTCCGAGCAAAGTTGATGTGCGAATCATTGCCGCGACAAACACTGATCTCGAAGACATGGTGGCCCAGGGTCGTTTCCGCGAGGATCTGTATTACCGGCTGAACGTTATTCGGTTGCGCGTGCCTCCTTTACGTGAGCGGCGCTCCGAGATTCCCACGATGGTTAGCTACTACATCAATCACTACTCGGCGCGGTTTGGCCGGAAAGACATTCAGATCACTCCCCAGGCCGTTGATTTATTGATGGTGAGCGACTGGCCCGGCAACGTGCGCCAGCTCTGCAACGAGATTCAGCGAACGGTGGCACGTGCTGAAGACGGCGCGGTGATAACTCCCGAACAGCTTTCGCCCGAACTAAAGCGAACCTCGTCGCCAACAGCCCCTTCAGGCGCGTCTATCGCCTCAATGCCCAATGCCAATCTGCAGAATGTTACGCTCGCCATCGCGCTGGCCGAGGTAGAGCGTCGCATGATCGCCGATGCTCTTCGCCGTCACGGCGGCAACATCTCTCGCGCCGCGCGTGAACTTGGACTTACACGTCGCGGTCTCTATCTGAAGCTCGAGCGCCACGACCTCAGCGCCAGCGCCTAACTCGCTTCCTTCGAATTCAATCTACTGTTAGACGCAGTTTCACTCCGGCGGAGTGAGATGTTTATAGCCCGAGTTGAAATACTCCACCAACGGCGTTCGGAGGAGCGGAATCCAACTAGACCTTCAGCTCGCAAGCACATTTCCGCTCCTCCGAACGCCGCCGGAGGGGTTTTTTCCTCGGGCTATAAACATGCCACCCCTAACGGGGTAAAACGTAACGCTTTTTTTCACAGCTTCTACCGCACGGTGGTACTGACCTCATGGGACTGCGGCCTGAGTGATTGCGAGACACGCAAGAAACGGGGCGCATCGACGTTCATCAGATGGGATTACACCAAAACGCTCTTAGGGAACGATTTTGACAGTTGAGCGTCTAATACAAACAACCCCCATTAACGCCAGTATTCCATTCCTTGGAGGTCTACAAAACGATGAACTCACTAACATTTCGCATCACTACTGCGTTGCTGACGTTCATAATTGGCGTAGGTGTGGCCACCGCCTGGGTGCTCCATTCCCGTCAGTCAGTGATCGAGCCCGTGCCTATAAACGAAATCCCGAGCACGTCAAGCAGCTCGAGCCTGGAAATGGTCTTCGTTCTGGATACGACGGGTTCCATGGGTGGATTAATCGAAGGCGCGAAGCAACGTATCTGGGGTATCGTGAACGAGGTTATGCAGTCGGAATCCCGCCCTGCTGTCAGGATTGGTCTGGTAGCGTATAGAGATCGGGGCGATCAATACGTAACGCAGGTCTTGCCGCTGACCAATGACCTGGACAAAGTGTATTCAACTTTGATGGACTACCAGGCCGGCGGTGGTGGCGATACTCCTGAAGATGTTCGACGGGCGTTGGTGGATGGCGTCAGGCGTGCTGGCTGGTCGCAAAGCTCGTCGCGGATTGCCCAGATCATTTTCCTGGTTGGCGATGCCCCACCCCACATCGACTACCAGGACGAGCCAGATACGACCACGACCACTAACGAAGCGGTACAGAAAGGAATGATCGTCAATACAATTCAGTGTGGAGTACTCCCGAGTACGAGAGAGGTTTGGCAGGCGATCGCACAAAGGGGTCAGGGACAATATTTCTCGATCGCGCAGGATGGGGGTGTCCAGGCGATCACAACGCCTTACGATGAGCAACTAGGGGCGTTGGCCAACAAGTTGGGCGGAACGTATCTCGCTTACGGCGGAGGTTCTGGCACCGAAGGTGAGCGTTTTCGCGCAGTTGCAAAGGAGGCTGCAGAATTCTCCGAAAGTACGGTTGCCACACGTGCAGCGCCTTCTGCCAAAGCCGAACGCGCACTGAATAAGGCCGTAAATGCTGAGGCTTACATCGGCGATCTGCTGCAGAGCATCGAGAATGGCTCAGTGAAGCTCGACTCCGTGAAAGAAGAGGACCTTCCCGCCGATTTGCGAAAACTGTCGCCGGATGCTCGCAAGCAGGAGATCGAAAAACGCCTCGCCGAACGACGCGATCTGCGCGTTCAGATCGTCTCTCTTTCAAAGCAGAGAGAAGAATTCATTGCGACGGAGCGAAAGAAACAGAATGGTGGCAAACAGAGCGGCTTCGACGCTGCCGTGGCCACAGCATTAAAGGAGCAACTCTCTCGCAAGGGCATCAAGTGAAGGAAGCAGCTTGTCCTGGTGGATCCGAAGCTCTTTAGCGCACGCTGACAACTAGTTTATAGTTGGATGTTCCGGGTGATGTCGTGGGACGCACAACAGTAATCAGGTAGTCGCCGGTCTTCGGCAATGTGCCCTTGTAATCGTAGTTTGCATCGTACTCCAACCCCAGGTCGGCATTCTCGGGAGCTTTGAGATCAAATACAGACGAACGTCTCGGGACTGAAATCAGTTTGATTGTAAGCTTCTGGCCCTTTTTTGCGGCGAGCACATATTCCGCTTCTTCAGTTCCGCGGACCTTGCCATTGATTGTTGTGCTGGTTGTGCCCCGCTTGAACTCAATTAGCAGAGGTTCGGCTTTGCCACCGCCTTGAGCCAGCGATGTTGCGCAGGCGCTTGGCATGAGCAGCAATACGGGTAACAACAATAGGATCTTCTTCAATCTCAAAAATTGTCTCCCTGTTCGATTCGGATCATCATGGCACGTTTCCCTATTCGAGAGCCAAAATTTTGTTTTCACTTTCCCTCAGTGCCTCTTCCAGTTCTTTTTGCCTGATACCTTCGCGTCCGTCATAGCTGATAAACTGCGGGAGCAGTGCGGAGATTATTGCTGTCCCAACCACGCATAAGATCCCACCTGACACCACCGAAGTTCTGACACTAAAAAGAGTGGCAACGATTCCAGCTTCCGCGTCGCCGAGTTTTGGTCCCGACGTATAGCTGATCATTTCCAACCCTGCGAGTCGGCCTCGTAAGTAGTGGGGGATCGTCTGGTTCCAAATCGTCATCCGAAAAACTCCACTGATCATATCGAACCCACCAGCCAGAGCCAGACAAAACAGGGCCAGGTAGAGGTTTTGCGCATAACCGAAAAAGATCATTGCCACGCCCCAGAGTGCAGCCGCAATCGCTACGACCAAACCGTGACGGTGAACTTTTTTTGCCCAGCCGGAAGTCAAAGTGGCAATGAGTGCCCCAACCGAAGGTGCAGCATAGAAGAATCCAACGGTTGCCGCGCCGAAATTTGCGGCAATCGCCGGAAAGAGGGCAGTCGGCATACCAAAGAACATCGCGTTGATATCGATAAGATATGTGCCAAGAATTTCTTTGCGTCGCCAGGCATAATGAAAACCTTCGACAACGGATTTTAATGTCGGTCGTTCGCCAGCTTGACTGGGCGGAGGCACGGCGCGAATCAAAAACACTGCCGCGAGCGAAGCGACAAATGTAACCAAGTCCATTGAATAAGCGATGCTTGCACCGAATCTCGCTAAAACAATTCCGGCAAGCGACGGACCCAGGATCGTCGTTACATTCCAACGGAGCGAATTCAGCGCGCCCACCGACGACATCAGATCCGGGGGAATAATCTTCTGCATCATCGCCTCAAACGAAGGACGCTGCAAAGCTGCGAGCCCGGCGTGAAGCGCGGCACAAACGAATAAGAGCAATACGTGCGGACGCGGCAGCCTCGCATTGAAAACAAGCATCGCCGTCACCAGCGTTTGGCCGACCTCTGTCAGGCGCAACATCCTTCGTTTGTCAATAAAGTCGGCATAGGCGCCTCCGACAAGGGCCATTAGCAAAATCAAAACAAATTCAGACGCGCTCAACAGGCCTACCAGAAGCGTCGAGCCAGTCAACTGGTACACCTGAACGGGCACGACGACAAAAGTCATTGCCGTGCCGAAGGCAGAGACTAGCTGACCGAGGAAGAGCAGACGATAGTCGCGGGAAATTCTTAAAGGAGAGATGTCTATGAGCATTAATTCAGGAAGGTGATAAGAAAAAGTAATTCTGTTGCGACTCGGTATTCCCTTTTTCTTTTCGGGTCCGACCTTCCTCGACTCACTCTGCCTATTCTCCGATCTCCTTTCAGAATGAGCTCACAGGCCTTGAACGCATACTCCTCAAAGTCTTCAAGCCTGGAAGCCAAAACTATCCAGCCATTCTTCCCGGAACGCCAGAGTTGACGCCGTGGTAACTGAGGAAACTCCATGGCAAGACTCTCGATGTGCTCTGTGGTTGTGTAAAGCCACATGCCATTTGTTCCGGGCTGCTTTGCGCTGTCGCGAAGTGAAAAGAGAAGCGTCTCGTCGAGGTAAACGTGAGTGAAACCAAACATCCGTTTGATCGTAGGGCGGATCGAGACCAATTCTTCAAAGATAAATGAAAATGGAAGTTGCTTCTTAACAGCTACTGTATTCTTCATGACTCCTCGATGATCATATAAAGCAAGGGGGTTACTCCACGTGTGCGTCCAGTTTATTTCTTTTTGCGGCTCAGCTTTCTGAGTTTTTCAGATTCGTCGGGTGACGCCTCCAATAATCCCTGGAGTTTTTCCGGCGCGATCAATCGCCACGCTTCGCGTAGATGCAGAGTCAACTCTTCATCACCCACACGTTCGAGCTCAATTCCAACCCAACCGCGCACCCCAACATAAGGAGGCCTGTAGAACTTTTTTGGGCTTGCTTCGATCAACGCCGCCTGCACGCCAATCGCCGCCGGTATTGTTACCGCAATGTGACCATCATTGTGATGGTTATTGGAAAACATTGCATAGACCTTCTTGCGCACGAAGAAGGTCGGTTCTCCGTGCGACAGCTTCTCTGTCGTTTCCGGAAGGACCACACATATTCGCCTGACCCGTTCGATGTGCTTCGCGCCCTTGTCGGGCTTTTGCAGTTTTGCATTTAGTTTCAAGTCAAGCTCCTCGCACCGGGGTGGAGCGTCTCGACTTATCGAGTCCGCTTCAACAGCCGTTAGACGTCGCTCGCAAACAACTTGATCTCTGGTGCATCGTCAGACATTCTGATCATCCGCTCAAATCGAAGACCGAGCTTTCCAAGGACATTGATTGAACTAGTATTGTCTGAATCAGTTATGGCAACAAGACGCTTTATCCCAATGACATCTCTACAGTAAGCCATCAGAGCAGTAGCCGACTCAAAGGCATATCCTTTCTTCCAAAACTGAGGCAGGAAAGCAAAGCCAATGTCGACATCTGCCAAGGCTTCTCGTTTGAGAAGGCCACAAATTCCAATCGGAATTCCACCATTCTTCAATTCAGCCAGGTACAGCCCAAAGCCAAAGCGTTCATAACTGCGGATGGGCCCCTGCAAAATATAGTCACGGGCGTCGGCAATCGTTCTGACTCGCTTGTCTCCGATATAGCGCAGGAATGAAGGCTCATTAAGAAGACGGAAGATAAACTCCGCATCTTCAACGGAGAGCCGGCGAAGTATTAACCGATCTGTTTCAAGGACTTTCAACGGAGAGGTCATCTCATGGCTCTGTCCCACAACTGATTAAGGATGCGTCCTGTTGTACTCCAGGATGAACGCCTGAGTTACATCCATCGCCGGATTGAGAGTCAGGATAGATGGCCCAAGTTTGCTAATGTCGAGAACCAGGCTGATGCCGCGTTGAGCGGCAAACTGGTCAATAGCTTTGCCGATGTCGGTAGAAATCGGCCCAACTACATCCTGGTAGCGCTTTGCAAAGTCTGCGTCGGCCTGATCTTTCTTATATTTCAGATCGCGCTGCAGCCGCTCGCCTTCGTCCTGTTTGGCCGCAACGGTCTTCGGATCTACAACGGCATTCCCGCTAAGCTTTTGGAGCTCGTCAGTGATAGCCTTGATGCGCGTCTGAATGTTGACCAGTTCATTTTGACGCGGTTGAAATTCGCGCTCGAGACCCTTGACGACGGTGATGTAACGATTGATTCCATCGTTTCCAAAAACAGTCGTATCAATAAAAGCCATTTTGGTCGCCGGTACAGCTGCGTTACTTGCAGGTGTTTGTGGCGGTGCTGCCTGTTTAGGCGGAGCTGTTGCCGGTTTTGTCTGAGCCGAAGCCGAGATACTAACGCCAGCAGCGAATATCACTGCGGCGGCTATCAAACGAAAGAGTTGCATCACTTTTTCCTGCTCCTTGGTTTTGAAAATAGGTTGAAGATTCAAGTCTCGAAACTGTAGGGGCGTTCCTCCGTGGGCACCCTTTTTACGCACGACTCGGGGCGCCCACGGAAGGGACGCCCCTACATAATGAGTCCAAAAAACTTTCTACAGTTGGGAGCTCCGCAAGCGCAAAGAAAACTTTGGTCACCGCTGTCCGAAGAGGAATAGTCACTGGTGATTTCCTCGCCCACCTGAATATCTCTTACTGCTATATCACAAAGATTTCTAACTACCGTGTTGTTGTTACACGAGTGGTTCACAAAGCGTTCTGGTGGCTGAAGGATAGCGTATGTATGCTCATCGAGCGGGTGCAGGTACTTTCGCTCCTCGAAATCAAGGGTCGAGAGCTCCGTAGCATCAATTTTGTTCTCCAGCTTCCATTGAAGCACAACGTCTCCCGCTTTGAAGGCGCGACGTGCAAACAGCCCGGTACCCTGAATCCCGGATTTGCGTACTTCTACATCACTGGAATTAGACACGCCTTACGAACCTCTGATCAAGGTAAATAGCACGAACAATAATGAGCGAGACAAAAAACGTTCCATTTGGAGCAAGCTCATGGAATTTGATAGCGATGCACTGTTCGCCGTGACGTTGCCAACATTTGACTTGTTCGATAAGCCAGGAGTTGTTTCGTGAGAACCAGACCGATCTTTCGTTCATCGCCGGTAAAGGCTCAATGGCGGTCTTCTTCGGTGGTGATGAACCACCAGAATGCGCACTCGGCCACGTACGATACATCTTGTCTCTTCAGTCATGGATACCGTGAGTTGATATCACAGGATCGAGTTCATAGTGGGCGCCTTCGGTTTATACTCGCGAAACTTGCGCTTCACCTGCACGGAGGGTCCGAAGTTTAGGAGCAGACCGTTATCGATACCGGTTGCGGTCAAATAGTTAACTAACTGCACTTCGTGCTCTTTGGACAGCGTCAGAACAGCCTTCACCTCAATGATGAGTCGGTCAGCAATCCAGAGATCTGGAACGTAATCGCCCACAACTTGATTCTCATACCAAACCTTTAGCTTCTCCTGCTGCATGACTGCAACGCCAGCCTTTTCCAGTTCTATTCTGAGTGCGTTCTCGTAGACACTCTCGAGAAAACCGAATCCCAACACATTATGAACTTTGTAGGCGAAGCCAATGATCGTGTAGGTGAGGTCGTCATGCTTCATCGCTTCCTCCGTGAGAAAAAGGAATGTCTAGACAGAATTACAAGATTCTACATGATATCGATCTAGCTGCGAAGACTTAGGTGTTCTCGTAATTGTTTTTCAAGAAAACCCCTGTCCTAAAATGTCCTTTGTTTCTTGTAAATCCTGGTAATTCTGTCTAAGTTTTTGAGCCCTGGTAGATCTCGGCGCCAGTGGCAATAAATTCTTCGGCTTTTTCTTTCATGCCAACGCCCAGAGCTGCTTGTTCGTCGATCTGCTTCTGGGCGGCATATTCGCGAACGTCCTGTGTGATCTTCATTGAACAGAAATGTGGGCCACACATCGAACAGAAGTGCGCAAGCTTCGCGCCTTCCTGCGGCAGCGTTTCGTCGTGATACTCGCGCGCGACTTCGGGATCGAGTGAGAGGTTGAATTGATCTTCCCAGCGGAATTCAAATCGTGCTTTCGATAATGCATTGTCGCGATACTGAGCTCCGGGATGACCCTTCGCAAGATCAGCAGCGTGAGCAGCGAGCTTATAAGCGATGACGCCGTCTTTCACGTCTTTCTTGTTTGGAAGGCCGAGGTGTTCTTTCGGCGTGACGTAACAGAGCATCGCCGTGCCAAACCAGCCAATCATCGCGGCGCCGATCGCCGACGTGATGTGGTCGTAGCCCGGAGCAATGTCTGTCGTGAGTGGGCCAAGTGTGTAGAACGGTGCTTCCTGACAAGTCTCGAGCTGCTTGTCCATGTTTTCTTTGATCAAGTGCATGGGCACATGACCCGGACCTTCGATCATTACCTGGCAATCGTATTCCCAAGCTACGCGCGTCAACTCACCCAAGGTTTCGAGCTCGGCAAACTGCGCTTCATCATTAGCGTCTGCAATCGAGCCGGGACGCAGACCGTCGCCAAGTGAGAACGAAACATCGTAGGCAGCCATGATCTCGCAGATCTCACTGAAGTGGGTGTAGAGAAAACTCTCTTCGTGATGAGCGAGACACCACTTGGCCATGATCGAACCGCCGCGACTGACGATCCCGGTGGTTCGCTTCGCCGTCATCGGGATATACGGCAGTCTTACACCTGCATGAATCGTGAAATAGTCGACACCCTGTTCAGCTTGCTCGATGAGCGTATCGCGGAAGATCTCCCAAGAGAGTTCTTCAGCTTTGCCGCCAACCTTCTCCAGCGCCTGGTAGATCGGCACCGTGCCGATTGGCACAGGCGAATTGCGAATGATCCATTCGCGCGTGGCGTGAATGTTCTTTCCCGTGGAGAGATCCATCACTGTGTCTGAGCCACAGCGGATCGACCAGCGCATTTTTTCAACCTCTTCATCGATCGAAGAGGAGACGGCCGAGTTACCGATGTTTGCATTGATCTTTACGAGGAAGTTGCGACCGATGATCATCGGCTCCGACTCCGGATGATTTATGTTTGCCGGAATAATTGCGCGGCCGCGCGCGACTTCGTCGCGGACAAATTCCGGCGTCACAAGATCGGGAATTGAAGCGCCGAATGATTGGCCTTTGTGTTGGTGAAGCACTGAATCGCGTGGAGCTTCCCGGTCCCAGTGTTCCCGGCCGAGGTTTTCCCGGATAGCAATAAACTCCATCTCCGGAGTGATGATGCCGAGGCGGGCATAGTGCATTTGGGTTACGCACGCGCCGCTCTTCGCGCGCAACAGCGCACGTTGCAATGCCGGGAAGTCTTCCAGTTTACCCGTCGGTTTTGTGCGAGCCTTTTCAGCGGCCTCAAAAGTGAGGTATCCATCATCGATCGGTTTCTGCTCACGACCTTCGTATTCTTCGACGTCGCCGCGACCAAGAATCCATTCTCGTCGCAGAAGCGGTAGGCCATCACTCACATCGCAGTAAAGATCGGGATCCCCCCAGGCGCCACTCGTGTCATAAACCCGCACAGGAGCGTTTTCTGCCAGCGTGCCGTCGAAATTGCGGGTGGGGTTTTGTGTGATCTCGCGAAACGGTACGCGCACACCGGGTTGAGTTCCGTTGATGTAAACTCGCTGCGAGTTTGGCAGGGATACTTGCTCGATTTTCGGTGTTTCGTCAAACTTCTTGGTTACTGCACTCATAACATCACCTCACTGTCATCAATTTACAGAACCGGGAGCGGTAGCGACCGCACTCAACTGCGCAAAGGAATACGATACGAACTTTGAAAACCAGGCTCAGGATATCTTAGGCAACAGGGACTCGTGAACTTCTGATCTAGATCGTCCTATAAGTTGAGTGCAGTCGCTACCGCTCCTGGTTCTGTACTGAGTCGCCCTTTCCGACTGAATTACCACAGACCAACAAAAAAAACCGCTCCACCTCTCAAAGGATGGAACGGTCATCGGATGGCTGTTTCTCCCTTCGACGGTGCTAACCGTATCAGGTTCAAGGGGTCTCACTGTGGTGACTCTCAGCCGCCGGTTCGGCTCCCCCGAAACGCTATGTGGTTTTCAAGTTGACGAAAGGATTCTAGAACCAGAACGCTGCCGCTGCAACCCGAGAGCTGACAATTATCTTCAATAAGTATCATCGGTTCAGCTATAATCCGGCAGATTCAAGCATCGCAGCGTCGCTCTGTCGCTAATCCTATCGCTCGTCTGCCTGCCGGTGCCGGCACAAACCTCCGCAAGTGACACAGATCTGCTCGCTCGCATTCGCAAAGAGGAAGGTGAGCATTCGCAGATCATGAAAACGATCCATATGCTCGCGGATGTTTACGGACCTCGCTTGACGGGCTCTCCAAATCACAAGAACGCGGCGGAGTGGGCTATCAAGCAAATGAAATCCTGGGGGTTGGAAAATGCGCATCTCGAGCCGTGGGATTTCGGACACCCAGGTTGGCTCAATGAGCGACTGACGGCGCACGTCATCTCTCCTGTAAAAGATCCACTCGTCTGCGAAGTGCTGTCGTGGACGCCAGGCACCAAAGGTACCGTGCAGGCAAAAGCATATCAATTATTCTTGCCGGAGAGACCGACGCAGGATCAGTTGACCGCTTTTTTCGCGAAGGAAAGAACAAAGGTGCGTGGGAAAATCGTCTTGGCAGGCAGACATACCGTAGTGCCAATAAGCCTCACTCCACCGGCAAAACGACTGACCGACGAGCAGGCACAACAGCGCTTTGGTCCAAATCCACGGCCATTCCCTCAGCCATCTCCAACGCCGACACCGGCCCCGAATGCTCCGAGACCACTCACTAACAGACAGATTGACGAACAGCTCGACACGTTTCTGAAAGACAACGGCGCTTTCGTTCGAGTGAACGATGCGGGGCGTGAGTTTCGTCAGATTCGCGCCTTCAATAACCGCACGTTTGATGTTGATAAAGCTTTGCCTACCGTGGTGATGAGCAATGAAGACTACGGCCGCATCACGCGAATCCTGGCTGATGGCGCCGCAGTCGTGCTGGAATTCAATATTGTCAATAGCGTCTATCCCGAAGGCACAACTTCCTACAACACTATTGCCGAGATTCCTGGTAGCGATAAGGCCAACGAAGTGATCATGCTGGGTGGTCACCTCGATTCATGGCACGCGGCAACTGGCGCAACCGACAACGCGATTGGCTGCGCAATCATGATGGAGGCCGCGCGCATTTTGAAGACCCTCGGCGTCAGGCCACGTCGTACGATTCGCGTAGCGTTGTGGAGCGGTGAGGAAGAAGGTCTACTGGGATCGATCGCTTACGTCAAACAACATTTCGGTTCCTTTGAAAATCCAAAACCCGGTTATGAAAAGTTTGGCGGTTACTTGAATATCGATTCGGGTACGGGACGCGTGCGCGGCGCCTCAGTCTTTGGCCCGCCGGAAGCTGCCAACATCATTCGCGACATTCTCGCTCCTTTTAAAGACGATGGCATTGTAGGAGCGAATCCTTCGCGCAGCAGGGCTTTGGGTGGTTCTGACAATACCTCCTTCAGCCAGGCCGGCTTGCCCGGAATCGGCATGGGCCAGGATCCGATCGAATATGGCACAAACACCTGGCATACAAACCTCGACACGTACGAGCGCATTCTTGAAGACGATGTGAAAAAGGACGCGACCGAAGTTGCATGGGCAGTTTATCAACTTGCCATGCGTGACGACTTGTTGCCGCGTTATACCAAAGATACGATGCCACCAAAACCAGCCGAACCGCCCGCGACGCCATCTCCAGCATCACTGAAGCCGGCGTCGAAGAGTGCAACGCCAGCGGCTAAGGCAACGACCAAAAAGTCTGTGGCCGGATCTATGAAGAAAGAGAAGAAAGCTACTCGAAGGACCAAACGCCGACGGAGGTAAGGTAACTCGGAGACAATCGTGTTCTCAGTGTTCTCCGTGCCTCCGTGGTGAACTGGTTTTCGGCACTTTTATCACCACGGAGGCACGGAGAACACTGAGAATGCACTAAGACAATCTCAATTAGGACACCACTGAGGAATTCATCAACTTGATGCGTCTCCGAGCATCTCCTATACTGCAAAGCAGTTAGATTCCTTTGCTCGAGGACTTGGAAAGAAGATTGCAACCCGTCGTTCATGAAGGCCGTCTTAATGCCGAAGCTTTTAGCTTCGCCATTGTCGCCAGTCGCTGGAATGAATTTATCTCGGCGCGGCTTGTCGAGGGCGCTGTTGCTGGTCTGGAACGCTTGGGAGCCAAAGGAGAGCGGGTCTCGATCTATCGGGTGCCAGGAGCTTTTGAAATTCCATCTCTGGCCTTGCGTTTGGCAGAGTCGGGCAAGTTTGATGCGATCATTTGCCTGGGCACAATCATTCGCGGGCAAACGCCACACTTTGAATATATTGCCAGCGAGGTTGCACGCGGGGTGGCCTACGCAGCTTTGGAAACGGGATTGCCCGTTGTGTTCGGAATCGTGACTGCGGATACGGTCGATCAGGCAATTGATCGCGCCGGTGTAAAGCTCGGCAACAAGGGTTTTGAGGCCGCCATGACGGCGGTGGAGTTGGTAAATCTTTACGAGGAAACTTTCAAGGAAGGATGAGGAATAATGGATGACGGATGAACATCAACTTCATCTTTCCTCCTTGACTTCGTCCCTGAGTAATTATGGGTTCGCGACGTAAGGCGCGTGAGTGCGCCTTGCAAATGCTCTTTGCGGCTGACGTTGCCGAAACGCCATCGGACGAGGTGGTCCGAACCTATTGGGCTGAGCTCGGCGAACCCGAGCTCGACGATACGGCGCGTGACTTTGCCACCCGTCTCGCATCGGGAACACTGGCAAACCTCGAATTGTTGGACGAGCGTATACGTTCGCGCGCGGAACACTGGCGCATTTCGCGGATGGCGGTAGTCGATCGCAATATCCTGCGTCTGGCCGTTTACGAGTTTCTCTACGAACCCACACCACGCACCGTCGCAATTAACGAAGCCCTGGAAATCGCCCGCCGTTTTTCCACCTACGAAGCCACCCAATTTATCAACGGAATCCTCGACGCCATTAAACGCGACCTCGACGAGCAACAGCCTCAGCAGAACGTCCAACCCGAAACGGAAGACGAAATCGCGTTGGATCCTTCGGCCGAACCAGACGACAGCGATACTGAGTCGGAACTTTCCGCCGAGGCTGAGGAGTAATCATTTTTCATATATTATAATGTCAAATAATATATGAAAAATGATCATAGTCATCGCCTCGCCCTGGCAGAGATCGAAGAACGCGTGGAGCAAATCTTCGCAGCTGTCGATGAACTGCATGCAAAAGATCTGGAAGGTAAATCGAGACGCGAACTGCTCGACTCGATTTTTCGCCTGGTGCACAGCGTAAAGGGCTCAGCTTCTGCCAGCGGACTCAATCGTCTGGTCCGACTTGCGCATGAATTTGAGGGGTTGCTGCATTCGCTGCGGATTGGCCGGACAGCGTTGGACGAGAGGATGCTTCGAGCTTTTGCGGAAACGGCCCAGTCAATGCTGGACAGCCTTGGAGCCAGTGGTTCCGGGAACCAGGAAGGCGACGATGATCTGATCGATCGACTGCGGCAGCTTTCGGGGCCAGTCACTCGTGGTCAGGCCGTCGTGGAAACTGTTCTCAACGCGCTGCCGTCTGAAATTCGGCACTCGTTGAGTGAAGAAGAAAGACATCACCTGGAAGAGTCTCTCGGCGAAGGTGCCAGGCTTTACCTTGTGACGACTGACTTCGACGTCACCGATTTCGATCGGCAATTTCAACTCTTGAAACAAAGACTGGCAGAGACGGGAGAAGTGATCTCAACTGCGCCTAGAGTC
>WNFK01002782.1_pt1 | contig 14322 bp, 11 predicted proteins | sample 5400281 | NCBI WGS metagenome assembly WNFK01 (sample SAMN13153350, study PRJNA577476) | soil metagenome | isolation source: 20 cm soil on Douglas fir-dominated hillslope | place: USA:California | collected 2013-09-17 | reverse complement strand
AGCTGGCCCGGATAGAGCATCGCCCTGATCCGGCCGTTGTACGCGCCGTCGTGCTCCTTGATGTAGGCGACGGCGCGCTCGAGCCCCGCCACGCCGGCGGCCTCGTCCCACTCCCAGACGATGCGGCTGCCGTCGAAGGCGTAGCTCGCCGAGCGGAACGCCGGCCCCACGTACACGCGCACGCCTAGCTCGCCCGCGATCTTCGTGAAGGCGACCGGGCCGCCGGGCATCGTGCCGACGTCCATGATCGTCGTGGCGCCCGCCCGCAACGCCGACCAGAGACCGTAGGTGCCCGCCACGTCCGCGCGATCGCCCGCTCGAGGCACCGAGGCGCCTCGACGTGGCGCGACGTAGCCGACGAAGTTGCTCCCGAAGTAGTCGGCCTTGAGGCCGTCGAGGAACACCGCTTGCCCCGCGTTGGTGGCGGCGTGCAGATGGCAATTGACCAGTCCGGGAGACACGAGCTTGCCGGTGGCGTCGATGCGGCGATCGACCGGCCCGTCGAAGCGCGCTCCGACGTGGACGACACGGTCGTCTTCGAATACGACGCAGCCACTCGGCCACAGCTCGTGTCCGCGCCCGTCGTAGCCGACCACCCATCCGCCCTGAATCAATGTTCGCATCGTCGTGACTCCCCGGTGAAAGAGACGTTCATCGGCCGCGCGGCCAGCCGCATGCTAGGCAACGCCGTTCGACGTGTCAACGTTTCCGCCGGAGGAGCCCTCGCGTTAGTACGCGCTGACCTCTTCATTGAGCGTGTACCCTTCTGTCCGTGGACAGGCCGACCGCGGGAAGACCCGGCATAGGGATGGCGTCCCTCCATCGGCCGGAGCGGTTGTCGATCTTCTCGCCCGCCACGAGCCGCGAGCGCGAGGAGAACTTCGAGAGCTACTGGCTCTACCAGCAGCGCCGCGACGGCGAGATTCTCGAGGACGCGAAGGACTTGTCGGAGAAGCGGAAAGGGCTCGCGCGCTTTCAGGCCACCCCGGTCCGCACGCGCCGGCCGGTCCCGGAGGCGTTCCACCGCAACTACGTCACGATGCGCGACGATCCACGCAGCCTCGACCGACGGACCGTGCTGCTGACCTTTCTCTACAAGTTCGCGCGCCACGAGTGGATCGGCATCTCGGCGGCCTGGGGCGAGACTCCCACGCTGGCCCGCGCGGTGTACCTGATCGACAAGATCAGCCGCTATCACCTCGCGGAAGAGTTCTGTCACATGCGGTTGTTCCAGGAAATGTTCCGAACCTTTGGCCTGGACGGCGTCGAGTGGGGGCCGCTGCCGAAGCGGACCAAGCAGCTCTACGGCGCTTTCGCCCGCTTGCCCGGCCCGGTCGTGGCGCCGCCGGCCTTCGTGAGCGAGCTGATGGGGCTGACCGTCTACCTGCAGCTGGACGCGATGCTCGACGACATCGTCGGCGACGAGCCCGACGTGCGCGACCGGATCCGCGAGCTCCTGCGCGCGATCATGACCGACGAGCTGTCGCACGTCGGCGAGCGGCGCAACTTCATGGGACCGGTCGGGCTCCGCGCGGCCAAGCTGATGGTGCGACCGATGTTCCGCGCCTTCTTCGGGGGGATCCCGGAGGCCCCGCTGCTCTTCGACACGCGCCGCATGCGAAAAGACGCCGAGGCCTTCGACTACAGCACGATCAGGCCGGACATGCTCCAGGTGAGCTGGGCCCCGTCGTACTGCACTCCGCGTCCGTAGACGGCGGGCTCACGGCTCCTCGCCCCCGGTGGAGCGCCGCGGCCCGGCATGACGCAGGGCCGCGGCGCCCGGGTGCGCCTACGCGGCGTATCCCTGCGGGACGAGGCTCAACGCCTTGGCGAACTTACTGGCGAAGGTTTGAAAGCCCACGATGAAGGTCAGCTCGACGACTTCAGCTTCGGTGAAGTGCTCGCGGAGCCGCGTCATGCACGCGTCGGTCACTTCCAGATCGTCACGCGTGATGCGCTCGGCGTACTCGAGCGCCGCGTGCTCGCGCGCCGTGAACCGGTCACTGTCTCGGTAGCGCAGCAGGTCGTCGAGCTTCTCGCTCGGGATCCCCGCCCTCGCGCCGACGGCGCGGCGGATATCCATTCAATAGGCGCTGCCGTACAGCGCCGCGACCTGCACGTTGAGCAGCGCGCGCAAGCTCGATTCGACCCGACCGAACCACTCGATCGCGGCGTAGAGGCCGCCGAGCCCCATCATGAGCGGCACGCGGTGGGCCATGAGCCGCTCGGGCGTCGGCACCCGGCCGTAGATCGCCCGCCCGATCCGATAGAAGGCGCGGACCGCCAGCCCGGGACGTTCGACTTCGCTGATCCTCGTCATGGGCATCCTCCTGCATTGATGTGCGGTTGTCTCCAGCGCGTCACCGTCGCCACGTGGCTATGGTACCGTGGCGGTCCATGACGTCGGCGACGCGCTTCTGAACATGGAGCGGCGCAAGCTCGGGCGAACGGACATCGTGGCGAGCGTGCTCGGCTTCGGTGGCTCCGAGATCGGTTATCAGAGCATCAGCGCGCGGACGGTCGCGCGGCTGCTCGGCAGCGCGCTCGACGCCGGCCTGAACGTGATCGACACCGCGGAGTGCTACGACAACAGCGAAAGCCTGATCGGCAAGGCGATCGGGGCCCGGCGCGGGGAAGTCTCGCTGTTCACGAAGTGCGGGCACGCCGGCGGCTGGTCGAGCGCCGACTGGCGGCACGCTCCGCTGCTGGGCAGTATCGAGCGCAGCCTGCGCCGCCTCGCGACCGACTACGTCGATCTCATCCAGCTCCACAGCTGCTCGCTCAGCGAGCTCAAGAAGGGCGAGGCCATCGAGGCGCTGGAGCGCGCCCGCGAGCGCGGTTGGGCGCGGTACATCGGCTACAGCGGTGACGGCGAGGCGGCGCGTTATGCCGTCGAGTGCGGGCGCTTCGACACCCTGCAGACGTCGGTCAGCATCGCGGACCAGGACGCGGTCGAGCGCACGCTGCCGCTGGCGAATGTGGCCTGGACGTACGAGCGAAAGCCGGCCGAGTCGTACTACCAGGCTTACTGGTCTCGGCTGCGCAAGCTCGACTATCCGTTCTTGAAGTCGGCGCCCGACGCGGCCGTGAGCACGGCACTGCGTTTCACCCTCAGCGTGCCGGGCATTCACACCGCGATCGTCGGGACGACGAAGCCGGAGCGATGGCAGCAGAACGCCGAGCTCCTGCGAGGGGGCGCGCTCTCACGCGGCGAGCTCGAGCGGATCCGCGCGCGCTGGCGCGAGGTCGCCGGCTCATCGTGGGACGGTCAGGTCTGAGCGCGCTGATTGCGACCAAGGTGGCAAGGTATCCGAAGCGTACGCTGTGAGATCGTCGCCGCCGGGCTGTCCTTGATCGCCGTGGCCGTGCTCTCCGTGGTCGCGCTCGGCGAGCCGGCTCTCGCCGCCTGGCTCATGGTGGAGAACGGCGTCGTCGAGTGGCTCCAGGTGCTGCTGGACGCCGGCGCGGCGCTGCTGTTCGGACGCGAGCTCGTGAGGACCGCCCGCCAGACCGGCCGTGTGTCCCCGCTCGATCTCGTCATCGTCTCCTGCCTCATCGGACTGAACATAGGGGAGATCGATCTCGATCGGATCCTGTTCGGCACCAAGGTCATCGCGACTAAATTCTTCGTCAATACCAAGGTGGCGCTCTCCTGGCGTCTCCTCGCCATGCTGATCGTCGTGGGGGTGCCCGTGGCGATCGGCATCTTCGTCGTCGTTCGCTTTCGCGCCTTCTGGTCCGAGGGGTGGGCGGCCGTCGCGCAACCGTGGGGACGCGTGCTGGCGGCGAGCGTCACGCTCGCCGTGTTCACCGAAGTCTTCGAGAAGCAGCTCGGGCACGTGCCGGGAGTGCCGCGCTTCTTTCTCGAGGAGCTATTCGAGCTAGTGGCGGCGATTGGCTTCTTCGTGTCCGCCGCCGCCCGCTCCGGCGCGCGAGGCTCGTCGCCCCGCGCGGGTTGACAAATATGACAAGCCCCGTGACCTCGCTGCCGCTCGGAGTGCGGACCGCTATGTCATCTATGGACACTTGGGGGAGCTCATGAAGAAGTGGGTCGTCGCCGCATCGCTCGGCGTCCTATCGCTCATTGCCTTCGGGCCGTCGGGCTGGTCTCAAAATCAGCCCCTCTCCTTCGGGGTCATCATCTGGCGAAGCCCGACGTTGACCGCGCAGTTCTGGAACCCGATCTTGCGGTACGTCTCGGACAAGAGCGGCGTGCCGCTCCAGCTCAAGGTCGCCCAGACCGGACCGGAGCACACCGCCATGGTCCGCCGCGGCGAATATCACTTCCTCTACTCCAACCACAACTTCATCAAGGAGAACGAGGAGAGCGGGTACCGGGTGTTTGCGCGGTCGAAGGACGACATCGGCACCGGCGAAATCGTGGTCCTGAAGGACTCGCCGATTCGCTCACTCGCCGATCTCGGAGGTCAAGAGGTGGTCTTCCCGCACACCGCCGCGTTCTACGGCTATCACCTCCCGATGGACGCGCTACTGCGCAAAGGCATCCAGGTGAAGGTGCACTTCGCCGGTAACCAGGAAGGCGCGATGGGCCAGCTCAAGGCCGGACGCGCCGTCGCGGCCGGCGTGAATGCCGCCGTGATGCGCGCCTTCGCTCAGCGCGAGAACCTGGCCTACCGCACGCTGTGGAGCTCGGACAAGTACGTGAGCCTCGCTCTGTCGGCGCTGCCGTCGGTTCCGGCCGAAACGGTCAAGGCCGTGCGCGAGGCGTTTCTCAAGATGGGCGACGACCCCGAGGGCGTCAAGGTCCTGGCGGCGAGCGCCGAAGTCCTCAAGCAAGAGGCGCCGCTGCGATTCGTCGCGTCCAAGGACAGCGAGTTCGACAGCATGCGGAAGTTCTACCGGACGACCCTGGTGAAGGTCGAGCTCCAGTAGTGAGATTCACGCCCGCCGCGCTCGTGCGGGGGAATCTCTCCCTCACGGCTCGGCTCGTGCTCGGCAGCGGGCTGGCGCTGGTCGGCTGCGGCGCCGCGCTGCTGTACTCGATCCTCCGCGGAGAGATCATCGATCAGCGCACCACCTTGAGCGAGCAGCTCCGCGAGGAGATGAGCTTCGCGCTGCCGGCGATGAGCGGCCCCGCGGTCGTCGGCGACTATGCGGTGATCGAGCAGATGGTGAAGGCGCGCGCCCGCCAGCCCACCATCGCCCGGTTCGCGTGGACCGACAACTCCGGCCACCCGGTCGCGGCGCTCGGCCCGCAGAGTCGCGTGGAGGCTCCCGCCTGGTTCGTCCAGAGGCTTCATCTGCCGCCGCTCGAGGACTCTCGGCCCGTCGTGGTCGGAGGCGAGAAGTACGGCATGGTCGCGCTGCAACTCAACCCGGCGCTGTCCGTCAACAAGCTGTGGCGCGGCTTCTGGGAGAAGCTCGGGATTCTGTTCCTGGGTACAGCCTTATCGCTCGGGGTCACGCTCGTCCTGCTCCGGAGCGGCGTCCAGCCATTGCGCACCCTGGCCGCGAGCGCGCGCCGTTTCGGCCAGGGCGACTACGCCGTCCGGATCCTGGCCGAGGGGCCGCCGGAGACCGCGCAATGCATCCAGGCGTTCAACAGCATGGCGGAGAACATCGAATCCTTGCTGGCGTCGTTGCGTCGCAGCGAGGAGAAGAACCGCCTCCTCGCGCTGCAGGTCGAGCAGTCGAGCGACGCGATCTTCTCGCACGACCAGGCCGGCGTCGTGACCTCCTGGAACCGAGGCGCCACCCGACTCTACGGCCACACCGCGGCCGAAGCGATCGGGCGGCCGCTCCGCGATCTCGATCTCTGGGACACGCGGGGCGAGCGCGTCGAGACGGTGACTCCGGCCTCGTTCGAAACGTGCGCCAAGACCAAGACCGGTCAGCTCGTCGAAGTGTCGGTGGTGGCCACACCGTTTCGCGACGAGGCCGGGCGGCCGATGGGTGAGCTCACGATCGTCCGCGACATCAGCGCGCTGAAGCAGAAGGAAGCCGCCGCCGAGGCGGCGAACCGCGCCAAGTCCGACTTCCTGGCGACGATGAGCCACGAAATCCGGACACCGATGAACGGCGTGATCGGCATGACCGCGCTGCTGCTCGACACGCCGCTGACGCGCGAGCAGCGCGACTACGCCGAGACGGTCCACCGCTCGGGCGAGGCGCTGCTGGCCATCATCAACGACATCCTCGACTTCTCGAAGATCGAGGCCGGCCGCCTCGAGCTCGAGCCGGTGCCGTTCGCTCTGCGCGAGACCCTGGGCGAGACGATCAAGACCCTGGCATCGCTCGCTCACGCCAAGTCGCTCGAGCTGGCGTACGAGATCCGTCCGGGCGTTCCCGACGATCTCGTCGGAGACATCGGCCGGCTCGGTCAGATCCTCGTCAACCTGGTCGGCAACGCGATCAAGTTCACCGAGCGCGGCGAAGTCGCGGTCCGCGTCGACACCGAGTCGGTGACCGCCGACCGCGTGACGTTGCGCGTCGCGGTCCAGGATACCGGCATCGGCATCGCGGCCGACAAGAGCCGGCTCATCTTCGACGCGTTTGCCCAGGCCGACGCGTCGACCACGCGTCGCTTCGGCGGAACCGGGCTGGGTCTCGCCATCTGCCGGCGCCTGGTCGAGCGAATGGGCGGCCGGATCTGGCTCGACAGCGAGCCCGGGCGTGGCAGCACCTTCCATTTCACCCTGGCGCTCGAGCGGGCCCGCGTGCCGGTGCCCCGGCGCGTCGCGGCGCCGTCGCAGTCCTTGCAGGGGTTGCCGGTCCTCGCCGCCGACGACAACGCGACCAACCGTCGGCTGCTCGAGGCGACCCTGACCGCGTGGGGCGTGGCCCCGACGATCGTGGAGGACGGCCGGGCGGCCATGCTCGAGCTCGAGCGGGCGCGCGCCGCCGGACGCACATTCAATCTGGTGCTCCTCGACGCCCGGATGCCCGACCTCGACGGCTTCGCCGTCGCCGAGCGCATCCGTCAGGAGCCGGCGCTGGCCGGCGTCACCGTGATGCTGCTGACGTCGGACGTGATGAGCGGCGACCTGGCCCGCTGCCGCGCGCTCGGCGTCGCGCGCCATCTCGTCAAGCCGTTCACGCCCTCGGAGCTGCTGAACGCGGTGCTCCTGGCGCTCGGCCACTCGGTCGAGCCGACGACGCCGCTGTCACGAGCCTCGCGCGAGGCGTCTACCAAGCGCCTGCACGTGCTGGTCGCCGAGGACAACGCCGTCAACCAGCGCGTGATCGTGCGGCTGCTCGAGAAGATGGGCCACATTCCCATCCTGGCGTACAACGGGCAGGAGGCGGTCGACGCCTACGAGAGCCGTCCGTTCGATGTCGTGCTGATGGACGTGCAGATGCCCGTGATGGACGGGCTCGTGGCCACGCAGGCGATCCGCCAGAGCGAGGCGCGTAACCCGGGCCGGCGCCGGGTGCCGATCATGGCGCTGACCGCGTATGCGATGCGCGGAGATCGCGAGCGATGCCTCGCGGCCGGGATGGACGAGTATCTGACGAAGCCGGTCAAGCCCGAAGAGCTCGCGGCCGCCCTGAACCGGCTCGTCCAGACCGGCCACGAAGCCGCCCCGGTGGACCACACCGCGGCCGCCGGGCCATCGAGCGCTCCGCAACGTCCGAACGGAAGCGACGCCGTCGCGGAGCCGCGCGACCGTGCGCCCGTTGGGAGCGAAGGCGCGCCGGCGGCGGGCGCGCCGGTTCCGGTCGTATCGAGCAATGCCTCGCCCGAAGCCGGATTCGATTTCTCCGCCGCGCTCAACTACGTCGGCGGCGACCGCGAGCTACTGGACGAGCTACTCGGCATCTTCATCGAGGACGCGCCGATCCGGATGAAGGCGCTTCGACACGCCATCGGCAACGCCGAGGCGACGGAGCTGACCCGCGAGGCCCACACGCTCAAAGGGGCGCTGAAGGTGATCGGCGCCACGACGGCGGCCGGCCTCGCTCAGGGGCTGGAGGCGCTCGGGCGCGACGGCAACATGAGTGAAGCCGACAAGCTGGCCGTCGCGCTCGAACGAGAGATGGACCGCCTGCTGCAGTCCTTGATGGCGTCGAAGCGAGGCTGAGCCCGCCGCCGTCAGGCGACCGCGCCTCGGCTCACGACAACAGAATCAGCAGATCGCGCGGGCCCACGGCGTCGCCCGGCGCCACGTACACCTCGGCCACGATCGCGTCACGCTCCGCGATGATGTGCGTCTCCATCTTCATCGCCTCGATCGCCAGGAGCGTCTCGCCCCGCGCGACGACCTGACCGGGTCGTACCGCCACCGCGACCACCGTTCCGGCCAACCCGGCGCTCACGTGCGCGGAATTCCCGGTCTGGACCTGCGCGCGTGCACCCTGGACCGTCGCCGCGGGCGTGGCGACCGTGACCATCTGCAGCTGGCCGTCGACGGTCGCGAACAAGGTCACGCAGCCGCGGTCGTCGGGCTCCGTCCTGGCGAGCAGGCCGATGACGTGGCGCTTCCCGGGCGCCACCTCGACCTCGATGTCGTCGCCTTCGCGAAGTCCGTAGAAGAACGCCGGCGTCGGCAGCGCCGACACGTCGCCGAAGCGATCCCGGTGACGCGCGTACTCGACGAAGAGCGCCGGGAACAGGAGCCACGACGACAGCTCGCGCTCGCTGACCGGGCGGCGCACCGCGGCCTCGAGCTCGAGGCGCCGCGCCGCCAGATCGGCGGGGGGCAGATAGGCGGCCGCGCGGCCGTAGATCGCGGGCTGGCCCTTGAGCACCTTGCGCTGGAGATCGGCCGGGAAGCCTTCCGGAGGCGCCCCGACCTCGCCGCGAAACAGCGCCACGACGGATTTTGGGAACGCCAGGTCGCGCGCCGGATCGAGCACGTCGTCTCGGCTCAGGCCGTTGGCCACCATCGACAGCGCCATGTCGGCCACCGCCGTGGACGTCGGCGTGATCTTCACCAGGTCGCCGAACAGCAGATTCACCTCGGCGTAGCGCTGGCAGATCTCGTCCCAGCGGTGCTCGAGCCCCATGCCCCGGGCCTGGGCGCGCAGGTTCGTGTATTGCGGTCCCGGCATCTCGTGGCGATAGACGTCGGCGGTTCCGGCGCGCATGTCGGCCTCGAACGGTGCGTAGTAGCGGCGGACGATCTCCCAGTAGCGTGACAGCGCTTGCAAGGCTTCGGGATCGAGCCCCGGATCGAGCTCCGACCCGGCCAGCGCCGACGCCATGGCGCTGAGATTCGGCTGCGCGGTGAGCCCGCTCATCGCGTCGAGGGCGCCGTAGACGGCATCGGCGCCCGCGTCGATGGCGGCCAGGACGCTGGCGCCGGCGATGCCGCTCGTATCGTGCGTGTCGAAGTGGATGGGAAGCCCGACCTCGCCTCGCAGCGCCTCCACCAGCGCGCGCGCCGCGCGCGGCCGGCAGACCCCGGCCATGTCCTTGATGCCGAGGATCTGCGCGCCGGCCTTCTCGAGCTGCCGCGCCAGATCCACGTAGTAGCGCAGGTTCCATTTCGGGCGCGCCGTGTCGAACAGATCGCCCGTGTAGCACATCGCCGCCTCGCACAACGCCCCGGCGCCGCGCACGGCGTCGATGGCGACGCGCATGTTGTCGACGCCGTTCAGCGAGTCGAAGACGCGGAAGAGGTCGATGCCGGCGTGCGTCGCCTGCGTGACGAAGTGCTGCACGACGTTGTCGGGGTAGCTCGTGTAGCCGACCGCGTTGGAGGCGCGCACCATCATCTGAAGGAGCAGGTTGGGGACGGCGTCCCGCAGCTGCGCCAGCCGCTCCCAGGGATCCTCGCGCAGGAATCGCAGCATGACGTCGAACGTCGCGCCGCCCCAGCACTCGAGCGAGAACAGCTCGGGCGCGAGCCGCGCGTACGCGGGGGCGATCGCCAGGATGTCGTGGGTCCTCACGCGCGTCGCCAGGAGCGACTGCTGCGCGTCTCGGATGGTCGTATCCGTGAACAGGATGCGCTTCTCTCGGCGCATCCAGCCCAGGAAGCGCTCGGGTCCGAGCTCGCGAAGCCGATCGCGGCTGCCCGGCTGGATCGGGCGATCGGCGTCGTAGCGAGGGAACGGCGCGCGGGGCAGGGACGCCGCGGGGCGCGGCCGGCCGAGCATCTCCGGGTTGCCGTTGACGGTCACCTCACCGAGAAACTCCAGCAGGCCGAACGTGCCGTTCGGCGCCGCGGCGGACTCGACGAGCTCCGGCGTCTCGTCCACGAACCGCGTGGTGTAGTCCCCGGCGGCAAACGCCGGGTGCGCGATCACGTGCTCGAGGAATTCCAGATTCGAGGCGACGCCTTCGACGCGCGACTCGCCGAGCGCTCGCGCCATCCGTCCGATCGTCTCCTCGGGGGAGTCGCCGCGGGCGATGATCTTCATGAGCAGGGAATCGTAGAACGGCGAGACGACGGCGCCGGTGTGGGCGCTGCCCGCGTCCACCCGAATGCCGATGCCCGCGGGGATCTGGCAGGCGGTGAGGCGCCCATGCGCGGGCGCGAATCCGTGGGCCGGATCCTCGGTCGTCACGCGGCACTGGAGCGCGTGCCCCGACAAGGCGATCGCCTCCTGTCGCGGCACGCCGGAATCCGGCTCGCCGATGCGGGCCCCGGCGGCGATCCGGAGCTGCGCCTTCACGATGTCGATCCCGGTGACTTCCTCGGTGACCGTGTGCTCGACTTGCAGCCGCGCGTTGACCTCGATGAAATAGAACGCCCGCGTGTCCGCGTCCACCAGGAACTCGACGGTCCCGGCGTGCGTGTAGCCGGCGGCCCGGGCCAGCGTGAGCGCGGCGTCGCACAAGGTCGCGCGCTCGGCCCCGGTCAGGAACGGCGCCGGCGCCCACTCGACGATCTTTTGATGCCGCCGCTGGATGGAGCAGTCGCGCTCGAACAGGTGCACGAGCGTTCCGTGCAGGTCGCCGAGCACTTGGACCTCGACGTGGCGCGCCCGGCGCAGCAGCCGTTCGGCGTAGATCTCGTCCTCGCCGAAGGCGCCGCGCGCCTCGCGCCGGGCCGCCTCGATGAGCGGCCCGAGCCCCGCCGGCGACTCGGCGACCCGCAGGCCGCGACCGCCGCCGCCGCGGCTGGCCTTAACCATGAGCGGAAAGCCGATCGACGCGGCGAGCGCGTTGGCCTTGTCCGGGTCCCGGGGCAGGAGACCGGTGCCGGACAAGGTCGGGACGCCCACGGCCCGCGCCAGGGTCCGGGCGGCGACCTTGTCGCCCAGCGCGCGCAGCACGTCCTCGCGCGGGCCCACGAAGGTGAGGCCGGCGCGGGCGCACGCGGCGGCCATCTCGGGCTTCGCGGCGAGAAAGCCGTAGCCCGGATGGATCGCGTCGACGCGCGCGCGGCGCGCCACGCGGATGACGTCGTCCACGTCGAGATAGGCGTCGACCGCGGTGCGGCCGGCACCGACCGGATAGCTCTCGTCGGCGGCGAAGCGATGCCGGGCGGCTCGATCCTCCTCGGAGAAGATCGCGACCGTCCGTATCTGCAGCTCACGGGCGGCGCGCACGATGCGGATGGCGATCTCGCCGCGATTGGCGACGAGCAGGCGCGCGATCTTCTGGCTCACGATCGTGTCTTCATCTACGCCAGCGCGACGAGCATCTTGAGCCCGAGCGCGCCGATCACGATCGCGAAGATCCGCTTGAGCGAGCGCTCGGACGTGCGATGCGCGAGCCTCGCGCCGAAGGGCGCCAGCACCATGCTCCCGACGGTGAACCCGATCAGCGCCGGAATGTAGATGTAGCCGACGCTGTGCGCCGGGAGTCCGGCGGAGCCCCACCCGTTGATCAGATAGCCGATCGTTCCCACCACCGCGATCGGGAAGCCGATGGCCGAGGCCGTGCCGATCGCCGTGTGAAACGGCACGTTGCAGAAGACCAGGAACGGAATCGTCAGGGTGGCGCCGCCCATGGCCGCCAGCGCCGAGCAGACGCCGATCCCGGTGCCGACCAGCAGGAGCCCCGTCGTTCCCGGCAGCTGGCGCGACGGCTTGGGCTTCCAGTTGAAGAGCATGCTCGAGGCCATGTAGAGCACGAAGACCACGAAGATCACCGCCAGCGGGAACGTCGGGATGTGGCGCGCCAGCAGGGTTCCGAGGCCGGTGCCGATGACGACGCCGGGGAGCAAGCGCCGGAGCACCGCCCAGTTGACCGCGCCATGGCGGTCGTGCGCGCGCAGGCTCGACAGCGACGTGAAGATTACGGTTGCCATCGCCGTCCCGAGTGCCACGTGCAGCATGTGCTCACGCGGAAAGCCCTGCGCCGCGAATGCCATCGTCGTGAGCGGCACCTGGATGCCACCGCCGCCCATCCCGAGCATGCCCGCGAAGAAGCCGATGAACGCGCCGATCGCCACGTACACGAGCAGCCACTGATCCACGCTCTCTTCTCCCCCTGTCGATGCGAGCGCATCGACGTGGCCACTCGCGAAGCGCGCGATTGGTGGTCGGAATCCGAGACCGGGACAGTATCCGCGAACTTCGCCCCTCGAGACACGGGAATCGGTGTCCAGGGCTGCCGAATCTCTGTCTCGGGTTGCTAGGTGCCCACCCCGCGGGCAGCGCCGCGACCCTGCGCGGCGCGGGTCAGCGCGGCGAGCGTCGGTACGTGCTCGGTGCCCTTCCGGTAATGCGCTGGAATACGTGGGCGAGATGCGAGGTGTCGGCGAAGCCCAGGCGCGCGGCGATCGACTCGAGCTTCTCGTCGGTGTGCGCCAGCAGGTCCTGGGCGACCGACACGCGGACACGGGTGAGATAGTCGCGCACGCTCATGCCGATCTCGGAGCGGAAGAGGTGTGCCAGGTGGCTCGCCGAGATGTCGGTGATCTCCGCGATGCGGTCGACGGTCTGGTCCTCGTCGTAGTGCCGGCTCAGATGGGCGATCGTGCGGGCCACCGATTCGCCGAGCCGCGGCCAGGGCCCGCTCAGCCCGTCACCCGGCGGAAGCACGGTGCCGATCCGGCTCAGCAAATCTTCGAATCCGACCGGCGGCCGCAGCACGCCGCGGATGTTCAACGTCTCCCACACCGGCGGCGCGCCCAGGTACACGTCGTCGCACACGACGAGCACCGGGCACGCGGGCAGCTGCGCGTTCAGCGCGCCGAGAAACCGCCCGGCCTCGGCCGTCGAGCGCTTGACGTTCAGGACGACACAGGTAGGACGGAAGCGGAGCATGTCGTTGAGACCGTCGACCAGGGTCGGGCTCGTCTCGGCGCTGGTCGCCCGGGACAGCACGACGGCGAGCGTCGCGCGCCAGCCCGGATCGCCGCCCACGAACAGCAGGCGGTGGGTCCGGGGCAGCCGCGCGTCGCGATCGGCGCGGTCGCGCTCGACCGAGGCGCCGAGCCGCCGGGTCCGCTGCTCGAGCGCCTGGCGAATCGAGGCGAGCAGCTCGTCTTCCTGGAACGGCTTCGTGACGTAGTCGGCGGCGCCGAGCTTCATCGCCGCGACGGTGGTCCGCACCGTCTTCACCGCGGTCATCATGATGACGGGAATGTCCGGCTCGACCGCCTTGAGCTCTTGCAGGATCTCGAGCCCGTCCACCTCGGGCATCAGGATGTCGAGCAGGACGAGATCGACGCGCTCGGCGCGCACGATGCCGAGGGCGCTCCGTCCGTGCGGCGCATCGAGCACCGTGAAGTGCTCGTCGAGGGCGAAGCGCAACGCCTCGCGAACTCCGGCGTCGTCGTCGACGATGAGCACCACCGGGCGCTCGTTGACGGACGAGCCGGGCGGCGACGGCTCGCGCTCAGGCTGGTCGCTGCCGTTCCCCCCGTTCGGATGCAGGATATCGCGCGCTTCTTTAGTAACGACGGGCACTTGCGAATGATCTCGGTGTGTCTTCACGCCCAGAGCCTGACACAGGAAACCGCAGTCCCCTACAGAAATCCGACAGTCCTGGACATTGACTGCCGGGGCCCGGTCTCCGACTGTGGGGCCCACCCGCCGCGACCCGAGGGGAAGGGCAGAGTCCGCCTCGAGTTTTTGCGCGGCAGAGAGAGCGATCGGGAGAAAAAGACGCATGATCAAGCCGGGAACGCTCGCCTCACTCGCCGGTCTCGTGGCCGGCCTGGTCCTCATGGCTGCCCCTGGCGCGGCGCAGGAGACCATCCGCATCGGAATCGGCCACCAGAGCCTGTGCACCGACACCTACTCGGGCGGCATCACGGTCAAGCAGCTCGGGCTCCTCGAGAAGCACCTTCCGCGCACGGGAAAATACGCGGGCGCGAAGTACGACGTCGTGTGGGAGGACTACACCTCTGGGCCGCCGATCACGAGCCAGATGCTCGCCGGCAAGCTCGACATCGGAGTCATGGGTGACTATCCGCTGCTCGTCAACATCGCCCGCTTCCAGGAGACGAACAGCCTCCG
>WNFK01226037.1_pt1 | contig 14347 bp, 8 predicted proteins | sample 5400281 | NCBI WGS metagenome assembly WNFK01 (sample SAMN13153350, study PRJNA577476) | soil metagenome | isolation source: 20 cm soil on Douglas fir-dominated hillslope | place: USA:California | collected 2013-09-17 | reverse complement strand
GAACAAGCCGATGTTCAGCGCGTCGTGCTATGCGGCCGGCCCGGCCAACGCGGAAGACATCGCGAACTACAGGTTATCGACCTGGAACCCGGCGTCGGTCGGTCAATCGGCGCAGACGAACCTGCAGGGATCGGCGTCGTACGGACTCTCATATCACGCGGGCGATCGGTTCGGGACATTCGAAGTCGGTGGCAAGGTCCGGAACGCGGACAAGTACAACGATTCGTACACGACCACCTACACCGTCAACAAAGGCGTGACGATCCCGGTGGCGCAATTTGGCGGTGGCTTTGCCGACCCGCAGTACTATGACGGCGCATATCCCTGGCCGTCGAACAACGTCGACTTCACGCGTGTGCAGACGTACGTGTTCGCCCATCCTGAGCAGTTCACGATGGCTGGAGGCCCGGGGCCCAACAAGTCTCAGTTCAACCTGACTGAGCGTGTCAGCGCGGCCTACGCGATGAACACCGTCGACCTATCATCGCGCGCGCGATTCGTGGCAGGCGTTCGCGTCGAATCAACGCACGTCGATACCACCAGCTTCAACAGCAACACGCATCTGAAAGACTTCAAGGCAGGCGGCAACTATACCGACGTGCTGCCGAGCGCCGCGCTGAAGGTCGCGATGTCCGAGAACACGGACATCCGGCTGGTCTATAGCCTCGCGCTCGCGCGACCCGATCCGCAGAACCTCGCGCAGGCGGTCGGTGTCGCGGACACCACGCAGAATCCACCAACGGTGAGCCTGGGCAATCCCGATCTGAAACCGGAGCACGCGAACAACTTCGACATCCTGCTCGAGCGATACCTGACGCCGCTTGGTCTCGTCCAGGCTGGGTATTTCTACAAGGCCTTGAGCGATCCGATCATCGCCACGCAGTCGCGCCCCACGTCTGGTCCGTACGCCGGGTTCCTCGTGTCGCAGCCGGGCAACGCGGGGACCGCGACGCTGCAGGGATTCGAAATCGCGTATCAGCAGCACTGGGGCTTCCTGCCCGGTCCGCTTGGCGGACTGGGGTTATCGGCGAACTTCAGCTACACGACGTCGCAGGCGCGCGGTCTTCCGGGCCGGACCGACCATCCGGCGCTGCTGCGGCAGGCGCCGCAAACGTGGAACCTGAGCCCGACGTACGACGCGGGACGGATTTCGTTCCGGCTTGGCATGAGCGACAACCAGACGAACATCTACGCGTATCAGTACCAGAACGTGAACAGCGACGGATCGCCGATGGCAGCGGGCGATTTGACGGCAGGCGGGCTCACCGGTCCTGGCGGCGACAACTATCTCTATTCGCATCTGCAGGTCGACGCGCAGGCGACGGTGCGAGTGACGGCAGGATTCTCGCTCGTCGCGTACGGGTTGAACTTGAACAACGAAGTGTTCGGCTTCTACAACGGGAGCCCGCAGTACGTCGTGCAGCGGGAGTTCTACAAGCCGACCTTCGCGCTCGGCGTCCGGATCAATCCGTCGCTGAAGTGAAACCCACGACCGCGTCGGGCGTCCAGGCCGGCCGCAGCCCGGGCGCCCGCGTCTGACGCCACAGCATCACCGCGGAGACGGCAGGTGCCGATGTCGGCCATGACGATAACGCCTCGACGAGGTGGAGGAACGGCTGCGACTCGAGGACGCGCAGCACGCCGCCGTAGATGAGAAGCTCCTGCATACCTTGCGCGTCTGGTGTCCGAGACGGCGCGGCTCACGACCTCTATCGCGATCGGCGCGACGTGTCTCATTCCGAAACGTTTCGATTCGCTCGCGATTGACGTTACATGAGCGCTAAAGCGGCGTTACTCAGCCGTCGATAACCGTTGCATCCCGCCCACCAAGGACGAGATGGGGATGCGATGGCAAAAACGGTGGCGACCCGCAAGGCAGCGAAGAAGCGGTAGAACGCGTCGCGCATTTGAGACTAGTGAGCAACTGTGGCTGCACACCCGTGCGACAGCAGCGCGGAAACGCTTCGGGCCAAAGTTCGGGCCAATCACGCCCAAACACCACCGAAAACCGAGGAGCACTAGAACTTCACCCGGGCGGTCAGTTGGAGTTGACGCGGCGCTCTTGCTGACACCGGACGTCCGAAGAGCGGTGAATCGACCGTCCCGACGAAGGTCCCATAATTCACCCGGTTCAGCACGTTGAATCCGTCCAGCGCGAATGTGACCGTGCGGCCCGCTTTCCCGGCTTTGACGTCTCGAGAGAGCCGGAGGTCCAGTTGCGAGAAGCCAGCGCCCTCCAGGCTGTTTCGCGCGATTCCGAGCGGGCGCGCGCGGCCGCGCCCGTTGCCGTAAATATCCCCGCCAAGCGTTTCCGTGTACGGGCCTGCGGAGTTCAACGTCAGGCCAACGCCAACCGCTACGAAGTGGCCCGGGTTCACACCGCCGAGCAGCAGCAGACGGTGCGCCCGATCGAAGTCCGCCCGCGACCATTCCCCCGTGAGGTCGTTGTCGTTAGCCGGATAACTGTTGAGACCATTCGTGTCGTTGTAAGCGCGGCTCCACGTGTACTGAGTCTGTCCATTGAACCAGCGGCCCGTCCTGCCGCGCAGCGTGACCTGCAGCGAGCGGGTCGACTGACGGCCGTCCGACTCGATCTCCCGTACGGCGCCATATGCCGGATTCGGCCGCGACGTATAGAAGGGCGGCGTCGGTGCGTTGATGTCGCGCGAGCGCAACAGATGGTAGCCACGCGTCCCCGTATACGCGATCGAGAGCGTCAGCGTCTTGCGGAGCTGATGGTCAATCGCAACGCTGTACTGCACTGTCTGCGGAATCTGCACGTCGCGCGCGAGCTGCACGATACTCGGCGGTTGCGAGGCGACGGCGACACCTGAGGGAAACGGCTCTGGATAGGCGGGGTTCGAGATGACGTAGCGAACGAGCTTCCCCTGCCGGGTATGGAGGAGATCGGCAATGACGGCCGGACCACTGCGGTCGTTGAACAAGCCCAGACCCGCTCGGATGACATTGGCCTTGCTGTTGCCGGGCGCGAAGGCGATCGAGCCGCGCGGCGCGAAATTGTTCGAGTCGTGAAAGTAGTTCTGCCAGTCGTAGCGGACCCCCATCGATGCCGAGAGGCCCGGTCGCACCTGCCAGTCGTCCTTGACGTAGGTCCCGACCTGCTTCTCCAGAAAGGCGAGGTCGCCGTTACCCTGCTGCTGGACGAACGAATACGGCAGGCCCGCCGCATACGTGTCGAGACCGCTGAAATAGTACGTGCCGTTGAAATTGGTGCGATCGAAGAAGCCGCGACGGCTCCAGTCCGGCAGCTGGAAGCCGGTCTGCACCTGATGGTGACCCTTGATCCACACGAGGCTCTCGGTCATCTGCGTGTGCACTTCGGTCAGTACGAGATCGCCCTGGCCACCGCTCGTGAAGGCGCCCGCGACGACGATGCCGCGCGCCTGCGAAGCGCTGAGGGTCGGTTCGCGCTCGTGCCCGAACAGGATTTGAAACTGGTTCAGCAGCGACTGCCGCAAGGTGGTCTGCTGGGTGTAGGTGACCTGCTGTTCGTGGTGGGTGAAGGTCGTACCCGCCGAAGCGAGAGTTGTCCCACCAACCCCGCGATTCTGATTTTTTTCGTACTCGTACGTCGGCCGAACCGAGATCATCGTCTTGTCGCTCACCTGATGGTTGATGCTGAGCGACACCAGCGCCTCGCGACGCTGCTGCGGAGCAATGTCACGGATCGGACCGGCAGGGCCAATCGCGAACACTTCGGCACGCTGATCGTCGGAATTGTCGTTGGCCGAGAGCACGAAGGAGGTCTTGCCGCGGTGTCCAACGGGGCCGCCAAACACACCCTCGAAAATGCGCTTCTGCTCGGGCGGCTGGTTCAACGCGAACGCGTTGCGCGCGTCGAATCGTGCGTCGCGTAACACGAGATTCCCCTCGCCTTCGTACTCCTGCCCGCCAGGTTTCGTCAGGATCTCGATCCGGCCGCGGCCCGGGCGCGCGTACTCGGCGGAATACGGATCCTGGTTGATCTTGATCTGCTGGATGGCTGACGCGCTGACGCGCAAGGCGCTGACTTCCATGCCGTTGACCACAATCGTCGGACCGCCTGAACCGATCGAACCGCTGTCGAGAAAGCGGGACATCGTGGCAATGACATCCTGGTCGAGGACGGGCAGGCTGTCGAGCGCCTCCCTGTCGAGGCCCACGGCATCGAGGTTGTTGGACGCATTGGCCCCGACCTCGGCACCGCCCGAGCCCACCGTGATTTCCTGCCGTACATCCGTGAGACTCAGGACGAGTCTCTGCGGTCCAGGAGCGCGCGCACCAACTCGCATGCGGGTCGATCGGTCTTTGAAGCCGGTGAATGCCGCGCGCAGATCGTACTGACCAGCCGGCACGGCATCGAAATGAAACTCGCCCCGCCCATCTGTTGTCGTCGACCGCACCACGGCACCCGCGGCGTCGGCGAGGTCGACCGCGGCACCCGGCAGCACGGCGCCGGTCTGATCAAGGACGACGCCGGTGACCGCCACGCCCGGCCCGACGGTCTGGGCGAACGCGCCGCCCGAAGGCAGGGACAGCAGGAGCAGGACGCAGGTGACGATCACTGATTTCAAGGTCATGTGGACATTGACTCGTGGCGGATTGTACCGACGCCTTGATGAACAATCCGTGACATTCAGACTCGTTTGTCACCGGCCCCCGGCCGGCTGAGGAGCAGCCATGCCACGACTACACAGCCGGCAACGATGGCGCTGCGCGTTGCCGTCGTCCATCGCCAGTCAATAGTCGCCGCCGGTGCTGGGGGCGCGCCCCCTTCGGTTCGGATGATTGGATTAAGGAACAGAGTCGTCCGCGTGCCATGCACGACCGTACGAACGTAGGAGTCATCTGGCGCGAACGCGTAGCTCGCCGACGTAGCGTCCATCACGCTCTTGCGAACCCTGCCCTGCCGACCAATGAAGACAATCGTGGCTGGCGGGCCCTCGCACTGGACGGTGAGCGTCTGTCCGCTGATGCCAACGTCCGCGACCGTGAGATCGCCGGCGGTCATCGAAGTCTCCGGCGCCCTGACGACGACGTACGACCGACCCGCGCGCAAAGCGTTCACCACGTCACTGCGCGACAGCGTGGCGGCATCGATCATGTTCCACGCAATTCCCATCCTGTCCGCATCGGTGACATCGTGGCTGTCGTCGCCGCCGATGCCCCACACCGGATGACCGCTCGAGAGCGCCGCGTCCCATCGATCCTCGGTCGTCACGCGTCCATTCGCCACTTCGATCAACTCGTACCCGGTCAACGCCGTTACATCATCCGGAGTGTAGCTATGGCGTCGCGAGGGATGATCGATCGCGATGAGGTCGCTCGACGATCGCACCAGATCGATGATGAATTGCTTCTGATGACGGCCCTGCCAGAACGGGAAATCGAACCACTGCACATCGTGCGCGCCAATCGCCAGTTGATGATGCTTGCCGACGTTGAAGCCGTGCTCGTAGGAGGGAATGTCCGAGGCTGACGCCTGCGAGATGTGCTGGTAATCCGACACCGTCGCGATGTCGTAGCCGATCCTGCGATACGCGGCCAGAACGTCGGCATCGCTTTGGGCTCCGCTCGTCAATCCACCCCAGGCACGGCCGTGCGCGTGGAAATTCGCGCGACGCCAGCGATGTTCCAGTCCCGAATACGGATTCCACAGTTGCGGCCCGGTGAACGGCTGCGGCGGCGGAAACCGGTAGATGGGGGATCGCGCGTACGGCAAGACCAGGAAGACGATGATGCCGGCCAGGATTCGCTTGTAAAACATCTACGCCTATGAACCCATCATCATTCTTGCCGTGCGGCGCGGATCGCGGAGGTCGGCTTTGACCACATCCCACCCGATGTCCGCGAGGTGCTGGATGAGCACCAGAAACAGGATGGCCGTGGCAATGGACAGCGAGGAGTTGAAGTGGACGAACCGTGGCAGCAGATTGGGCACCCCCATGCCAAACGCCGCTGCGAGATTCCGGCCGCCCCGCTTGTCTGGAAGGAGCAGGACCATCAGAAGGTGACGTGCGACGTTCATCTTGAACGCCAGGAACATGGCAAATGGCACCAGACCCCATCCCACGCGATCCTCGAGGTCGAAATCACCCCGGGCCTCGACGTAGGCGAGCAGGAGCGCGAAAGGGCAACCAAAGAGAAACGCGTTCATCGTTTCGTGGGCGTTGCCCTTGAAGCTTCCGTGGAAGCGATAGATGTACAGGTAGTTGTCCCAGATGAAATACGGGACGACCAGCCCCACGACCAGGATGGCGACGAACAGAATGGCCGTGACGCGTTTCATGCGATGGAGGTTCTTGACGTAGTACAGCGGCGAGAGCTTCAGCGCGATCGCCACGGCGAGGAGGAGTTCCGCCGCCGTACGGTGCCGGGCGGCGGCAAACAACGCCACCAGGAGTACCAGAAGCAGGACCAGGTACGTTCCGTCCTGCACGTAGACGAATCGATAACCAAAGTAGAGGCCATTCAGATAGAGAAGGACGAACAGGTACCAGCGAGTCTTCAGGAAGTAGAAGGCTGAGAGCGCGACAAACAGCCCCGCAACGCCGAGTATGACGCCGTAGAATCCGATGCCTGTCCATTCCCCCAGGCGATACAGACCCGCTTCGACCAACAGCGCCGCCGGTGGGTACGGTCCCGACTCCTCGCGGGACCACGTAGCCGCCTCCTCGGCCGTCTGATCGGTGTGTGTCTTGGTGTACATGTCCAGGACATCGTGAAGAACGACCCGTGATTCATACATGTCCGACAGCGTGTCGGGACCGTACGTCCCGTACTGCCTGATCCGGTCGAAACCTGAGACGTGCGAGTAGTCCAGGTATTGGCGCGGAACGTATTGCGTCCAGAGGAGAGCAATCGCGACCATAGACAGACCAATGACGAGCCGTCGCGTGGTGGTCGAAACGTCCATGAGACGTCGATCCAGATCCGCGAGCCGCGATCGGACCGCGTTGATATGGGTCACGAGCGGAACGCTGGCATTTGCGAAAGAGCCTATCAGCTTGTACCTGACGGAGGAATGAGCGGCATGGTCAGAGCGCGACGCGTGGTGTGCTTTCCTAGTTGGCGAGGTATCCGCGTCGCGTGCGCACCTCGAGGTGGTCCTTGCCGGGGGATGCGGCGGTCACTTGGATCGCACGATATGTTCCGTCGAGCGCGGTGTTCAGCGGCGCGTAGGCGATGACGTACTGATTCCTGATCTGGCGGGCGAGATCGACGACGACGGTGCCGATCTGATCGGTAGCAACGGGAAAGTAGGCGTTTCCGCCAGTGTCACGCGTAAGTTGCTCGAGATCGCGGCGTCCGTGTACCGTTTTCGCGGTGTCGCCGCCGAACAGGCCGACGGCGTGAACGACGATCTCGCGGTGTTGCGCCTGTCGGACGACCGACGTCAGACGGGCAACGCTCGCGTTGTCATTGCCGTCCGTGATGACGAGCAGCGCCTTGCGCGGTCGCGTCGCGTGATCGCCCACATAGGACTGCGCCGTGTCGAGTGCGTCCCACAACGCCGTGCCGCCAATCGAGTCCACCCGTGCGATTCTCCGTTCCAGAACCGTGAGATCGCTCGTGAACGGCACGTCGAGATCGACCTTGTCGGCAAAGTTCACGACGCACAATTCGTCCATCGGGTTGGACGCGCGCGCGAACGCCAGCGCGGCAGCCTCGACCTTCGGACGCAGCGTGCGCATGCTCCCGCTGTTGTCGATGAGCAGTCCGATCGACACGGGAACATCCTCGCGGCGGAAGACCTCGATCGGCTGGCGTTTGCGATTCTCGTACACGGTGAACGCCGTGCGATCGAGATCCGTCACCGCGGCGCCGCGCCCGTCGACGACCGTGGCCTGCAGCAGAACGAGGCGGGTGACCGCGCGGAAGGTCCCGGCTTGCTGCGCAGCCAGGGCGACGGCTGACGCCACGACGAGCGCAACGGGCGCTGCCACGCGATTCATGGCACCGGATTGGTGACGGGAGCGGGTGCAAGCTGCAGCTGCAATGGCGTGTCTGCCTGGAACACGACCTCGCGTCCCTTCCCGAGCAGGTTCCGATACACCGTCCGTCCGACACCGAACACCGCAAACCCGAGGCCGACCGGGCGTGCGACCTGGCCCAGCGCTGTGCCGACCAGGCCGAATCCAAAGAAGGCGCCGACCCCGGGATTTCCCACGTGCGTCCCGGTTTCCGGCGCGCCGGTCACGTCGTTGAAATCGGCATCCTGTTCGCTGCGCGTCGCTGCGCGAAGCGCGATGACCGCCAGCGCCGGCGCAATGAAGCGTGTCTTCGAGTTGGTCACGGATGCCCCGCCCTCATCATCGAGCGCGATGTGGTCGTCCGCGCTGCTTTCGACGGAGTACACCGACGCGAGCAGGGGCGCCGGCGTCGAGGCCTCCGGGAACTCCACACGCTCGAAGAGAAAACGCAACGCGCCGTTTCGGTGGAGATGTCGGGCGGTTTTCGCGAACGTCACTTCGCCGATGAGGCGTGTCCCTTCCGGAACGACCAGCTGGCCGTCGCTCGACATCACGGGCTCGGTGACGATCGCCTCGACGGGCGTGCCGCGCGGCGTCTTCGACGAGTCCAGCGGCGTCACGAGCCGTGCCGACAGCACCGTGCCCGGCGCAGGCGTGCCGGCGATCGGCCGCGCAGCGTCGCCGGCGGCGCCCACATCGAGGGGCGACACAAGCTCCGCGGCGTACATCGTCCCCGCGTCGAGGAACTGCGGATGGTACGGCAGGAGGTTGATCGCCGTCGCCTTCAGCCGCTGCAATCGGCCCGGCTGCCTCACGGCGCCGACGGCCTCGTGCACGCGCGCTTTCGCTTCGGCGGCAGCTGCGTCGACGCGTGCTCGAATCGCGCCATGCTCGCCGTCGCCGCCACCGCCGGCTGCCGGCGTCACTTGACGAATTGGCCGCGCGATCGCCGCGCGTACGACCGTGGCCACTGGCGCTTCCCGACCATCGGCCAAGACGACGGAATCGAACGCGAGCACGATACGACGATGGGGCGAGAAATCGCCGCCGACAAGCGCCTGGGCGCGGGCGCGGCGGGAAGGCGGATCCAGCCGTTCAACATGGCCGTTCACACGCGCTCCCTTGGGAATCGCGAGCCGGTCGTAGACGAACACGGCGTCGGCGAGCGTGCCCGTAATCGGCTGCCCTACCCGCTTCACCGCCGTGCGCCGGTCGAGAAGCACGTGCAGTGGACGTCCAGTGGCAACAACTACACCAGGTTCGCCGTCGGCGGCTTCGGCGCCGCGCCCGCCTGTCGCCAACATCGCGACGAACAGCGACGCGGCGACTACGACGGTACTGGGGGTCACGGCTTCTTCGTGCCCTTCTTCGCGGTTGCCTCCTTGGCGGCTTCGGTGCGCTCGGTTGCGGCCGATTCGTGCTCGGTGGCGACCACCTTGCCGCTCGCGGCGTCAACGTTCACTTCCTCGACGCCCTTCTTACCGGTGACCGTGAAGTCGTACGAGTAGATCAGGCGTCCTTTCTCGCGCTCGAGTTCGACGCTGCGAATGGTGCCGTTCGGGACGCGAGCCCGCGCCGCGGCGGCGGCTGTCGCTTCGTCAACCTTTGCTTCCTTTGCGAGCGCCGAAGGAATGTCCTTCTTGTACGTCGTCTGGGCGTACGCGTTGAGGGTTGCCAGCATGAACGCCGCGATAAGTGCGATGGTCCACTTCATCAGAAACCTCCTTGTGCGGTAAGACGGCGAAGCGGGGGAAGCGGCTTGGGGAAAAGCGACAGCGTGTTCAGAACGCTATCTGACGGCTCGTGACAGCCTGATGAACCCCGGGCGGCGACATATGGCCGAGCTCGGAGGATTGTTCTGGCCGTGCGGTTTCCTCACGCGATCACGGCGAAAGGGCGTTACCGTGCTGGCGGGATGGCGGGAGCGCATAAGGGCATTCCGTCAACGAAGCGCGCGAAAGTTGACGCGCGCCGGCGGGTATCTCGTTGGAATCGATTGTGGAGTTCGCCGAAAAGACGAATCAACAAGATCGCGAACCTGGCGAAATCTGCAAAACCTCGATCCCCGGTTCAAATCCGGGCGGCGCCTCCAAATTTACTAAGAAAATCGCATCGCTTGTCCTTCCACGCGCAATCAGGCGCGTCGTAGGCCCGCGATCAGCAACTGGAACGGGAGCACGCTCGAAGTCTACGCCACTGCGGCCGATCCAGCTGTGGGACACGACGGGCCAAAAACGCGTTGCTTTCGGCCTGTTTTCGGTCCGCTTGCTGCCCTTAAGAGCTGAGGACGCTCGTCCACCTGGGGCCTGTCCACCTGGGGCCCGAGCGTCCTCATGAACACCGACAACGACTCTAGAACCTGAAGCGAGCTCCGAGTTGCATTGACCGCGGAAGACCTGCGGTTATCGGTTTCCCGAAATTCGGGGACAACCGGTTCCCGACGGGGTTCCCAAAATTGACACGATTCGTGACGTTGTACATTTCCCAGGTGAAATCCATCGTGCGCGTCCCGCGCAGCTGAAGACCGTATGCAAGATGGAAATCCACGAACATGCTGTTGCTGCCCGGCATACCGTTCCGGACGGCGACTCCATTGGCACCGATCGGTGACAGGATCGGCATGGTGAGATCGTTGACGCCATGCACCGGGCGGTCCGTGTTGTCGCGGTCTTTGTTCACGTCCAATCCCACCGTTTCATTCACCGGGTTGCCGGAATAGTACCGGAAGGTCGGCCCGATCTCGAGCCGCGGCAAGGCCTCCCAACTCGCGCCGGCCGTGACCGAGTGCACGTTGTTCAGATTCGCCAGGCTGTAGTCCGACCGTGGGTTGAGATCGTCGACGACGCGCGTTTCGATGGTCGTACCGATTCCGCGCGAGCGGGAGAGGGTATAGCCGAAGCGCCCGGCCCATCGATTGGCCAGCCTCTTCGTAAGACCCATCTCCAGCCCCTTGTAGTTGGTGTTGAACAAGGGACTCGTTCGATACTGCAACACGCGCTGGAAGCTCGCGCTCCGCGCCGAGGCAGGAATCAGGGTACCAGTGGGATCAAAGATCGCGACTCCAGGCCGGCCGTAGTCGCTCGAGCTCGCACAGAGAGCTGTGTAGCAGGCGGCCCCGGGTGAGAGCAGCCGCGGCTCGTTGATGTCCACGCGGGCCGTTTGGTCACGCCCGAGTTGGCTGACGAAGTCAACGGTCACGCCGAGGCCCGGTAAGAGTTCGCGCTGGAGGCCGACGGTAGTCGCAAGCAGATAGCCCAGCTTGTGGTTGCCGTCGAGAATGGGTTCGGTGTTCACAAAACTACCAGCCGCGACCTGGTCGCGAGTCGTCACCAGCTGTGCCCGACAGGCTGCGCCAATCACCGCCTGTCCATTGAGACCCCCCGGGCGCAGGCACGGATTCGAAGGAAAGGTCCCCTGCAGCGCCGAGTTGTCCTGTCCGGTATCGAACAGGAAGCTGGGTGAGATCACCTGTGCCACGTACTTGTTGGAGGCGAGGGTGACCGCCTGATACTCGTAGAACTTTCCGAAGCCGCCTCGAATGACCGTCTTGTCACTCGGGGCATACGCCACCCCAATTCTGGGCGCGAAGGCATTCTTCGAGGCTGGCACGATGTGCTGATAGTCGTACCGAACACCGAGGCTCAGGGTCAGATTCCTGGTTGCCTGCCACTTGTCCGACGCGAAGTAGTCGATGCGATGGTCAGGGTCTGGGGCAAGGAACTGGCCAAGCCGTATCTGAAAGCGAATCGGATACGTGGAGGCGTCCGCCGGGTCGAACGGCCGGTTCCCGCCAAAGGAGAACGTGCCGAAGTAGTTGTCCCCGCGGATGTTGGTCCCGCCGTTCTTACTGGCGCCAAAGCCAAGCTTCAGGGTGTGTTTACCGGGCGTGTAGTTGAACAGCTCGGAGAACGAGTAATCTTTCTGAGTCCACCCGCCGATGCTGGGATACGGACCCGCGCTGTAATCGGGGTGCGCCTGCGAAGAGCCGACATCCAACTGATCACGCCCCCGAAGCCCGAGGAATTGCCCGCCGCTCAGTAGCGCAACATTGGGAAGGGTGGTCAGGCTACCGGGCCCGAACAAGGAGCGGTCTCCGTTCGCATAATTCTTCCCGACGCGCACCATCCGCATCTCGTTGACCACATGGTTGCCCAGCACGGCGGTCCATTGGCCGTTGAAGAGACCGGCGAACGGCTTCGCTTCATCGATGGCGTTCTCGAATGTGCTCTTGTTGGTCTGCAGCGTATCGCCAATCGTCGTTTGCGGTCCGACGATATACCGGAAACTCAGGTTATGGTTCCGGCTCGCCTGGTAATCCACGCGCGTAAAGTAGTTGGTGTCTCTGATTTTGGTTAAGGTCGAGTACGAGACGGCCAGAGGCGCGGCCTCCGGTGGAAAAATCAGGTTGGCCGCTGAATCGAGCTCCGCGTGCTGGTAGTTGAAAAAAAAGAACGCCTTGTTCTTGAAGATAGGCCCGCCGATGTCAGCCCCATACGTCCTATTGCCGCTCGCCGGGTTTGGCTTGCCTGCCAGCTTCAGGAAGTAGTTGGTGGCATTCAGCTTCGCGTCCTCATAGTAGCCAAATGCACGGCCATGAAACTCGTTGGTCCCGCTCTTGGTCACCGCGTTGACGATGATCCCGGCTGCACCTCCGTATTCGGCCCCGTACTCGTGCACCAGCACCTGGAACTCCGCTGTGGAGTCGACGGTCACTTCGCCAACTTGTCCTCCCCCTGACCGTGAGCGATCATCATTATTGTAGGCGCCATCGATCAGATACAGGTTGCCCGAGGCGTCGCGGCCGTTCGCGACGTACTGCGTACCTTGGGCCGTACCTGGTGCAAGATTGGGCGTCACACCCGGAACCAAACTCAATAAGGCGTACTGTTGGCGCCCTTGGATCGGCATCGTTTCGATATCCCGTTGCCGCATCTCGGTACCGAGTTGGGTCGTGGTGGGCTCGACGAGCGGGGCGTCGCCCGTCACAATCACCTGATCTGTCAGCGTCCCGACGGGTAACGTGAAATTGAGGGTGACGGCCTGACCAACGGCGAGCACGAGCCCAGTGCGCGTCTGCGTCTGAAAGCCAGTCAGCTCGGCCGTCATCGTGTAACGACCCGGCTGCAAGGCCGGGAGCACGAACCGACCCGTGTCATTCGATACGACCGTCCGCACGAGACCAGTCGTCTCGTTGGTCACCGTGAGGGTCACACCTGGAAGAATTGCCCCCGACTGATCCAGGGCAATGCCGTTAAGTTCAGCGACACCACCCTGTCCGAACACTGGGACGAAAGAGAGAATGAAGGCCACAGCGATCACGCCTAGAAAGCGATTCATGTTTACCTCCGAATCAAGAAGCGATGTCTACCTCCCACTCGAAAAGGGGCGCAGGGAATAATTTTGGGTACTCAACCGGGCTTTCCGTCAGCTGTCCGGAACGAGCAGATGCTATACCCGCGAGCGCCGGTTGCGGCGAGTTTTCGTCGCTGAAGATGACCAGCACGTAACTCAAGGCGACGCGCGAGACCATTCGTCAGGTCTTAGCGCACCACGAGCTGAAGCCCTTGCGGAAATAACATGTGGTGCGTCCCCACGCTGGACGCTAAGTACAGCGCATGCATGGAGGATTTGCTGAACGTGCTCGCCTGTCCGTACGATGCGCGGGAGCCTATCGTGACCTTCGACGAGCGCCCAGTGGTGCCGCGCGGCGCGAGCCGAAGGCGCACAGTTCGGGTCCCACCGTCAAAGTTCGGCGGGGTAAGCCACGAGCGCCGTCGCTTACGCCGTCCTCGTACTCGGGATCGCCTTCGCGCTCGAGCTGGAGCCCGTAATGTTGCAGTTCTCGGCCGACCCTACGATCACGCCGCCCGCTCATAGAAGTTGAGCAGCCCGCCAAGCCGCCGGCGGCACCGCACGCGGCCCGTCCTGTCGGTCTCCGGCGTGCCCGCGATGAGTCGATTGTCGAGACCCTAATGATTCCGCTCGCGATGGTAGTGCTCGACGAACTCCGTGATTGCGTGCCGGAAGTGGCGCTCACCGATTGGAATGATCCGATCGAGACATTCTGCCTTGATCGGCCGTACGAATCGCTCGGCGTAGGCGTCCGCGTTGGGCGCGCGCTCGGGGATCAGCACCACGCGTGCGGTCTCGGACGAACTTTTGTCGTCAGTCGGATGGTGATTTCGTTGATATTTCTCGGACAGCCGTCTCGCGTTGCACCCTTTCTTCGCCCTGGACTGATTCGACCCCCGCCCACCGTTCGAAGGGCGAGACCGAATGCCGCGACGCGCCTGTTGACTGGAGACGATCAGCGCAGTTACATGTCGAGAAGAAGCGAGAAGATAGCTGTCCGCGCCGGGTGCGCGTGGGAGAGT
>WNFK01226258.1_pt1 | contig 14363 bp, 10 predicted proteins | sample 5400281 | NCBI WGS metagenome assembly WNFK01 (sample SAMN13153350, study PRJNA577476) | soil metagenome | isolation source: 20 cm soil on Douglas fir-dominated hillslope | place: USA:California | collected 2013-09-17 | reverse complement strand
CGCTTACCTACGTGTTCGCACTGCTGGCGACCGCTGTCGGCGCATTCCTGTTCGCGTTGACGCGGACGTCGGCGCACGGCGGATCGGGCGCCGGGCGGGTGCCGCAGGAAGCGTTCATCGGCATCGTGTACGTCGTCGCGTCGGCGGCGGCGGTGCTGGTGGCGAACAAGGTACCGGGCGGTGGTGAGGCGGTCGAAAAAACGCTGGTGGGCAGCCTGCTGTGGGTCACGTGGCCGCCGATCGTGAAGCTGGCGATTGCGTACGCGGCCCTCGGAGTCTTTCAATTCGTGTTGCGCCGCCGCTTCCTCACGATTTCTTTCCACCCCGCCGAGGCCGAGGCGCAGGGGTGGAAGATCCGCTGGTGGGACTTTTTCTTCTATTTATCCTTCGGGGTGGTAATCACGCTGGCGGTGCCGATTGCCGGGGTGCTGATGGTCTTCAGCTTCCTCGTCGTGCCCGCGGTGATCGCAAATCTGTTCACGGCTGACAAGCGGAAGCTCACGATCATCGCGTGGAGCTCGGGAGCGCTGGCGTCGATCCTTGGCCTGTGGCTCTCCTATACCCAGGATTTGCCCACCGGCCCCCTGGTCGTCTGCATGTACGGCTTGCTCCTCATTGGAGCGGCGCTGCTTCGCAGGTTCGGCGCCCGCGGCAAGCCCTTAGCGAATCCGCAGAACGTTTAGGCGCGGCAACACCGCCGCCGACACGGAGGCTCCGGCCGGACCGCTGAATTGCAGCGTGAAGGCCGGATCTCCCGGTTTCTGCACCACACGCACATACGCACCAGATCCGGACCACAGCGTCCCGCTGACGTTGACCGCGCTCCCCGCCCGCACCAGCGGCAACAGGGGATAGGCTCGAGCGAAATCGATCGAGTCCTGGGCGTGGAGCGACGCGTACGTGGTGCGGAAGTGCCACGTGGTGTAGCGAAGCTCCGCAGGTGCCGTAAAGCCAGGCAGATCCGAGACCCAGTTGGCGAATGCCCAGTTGCTCACGGTGGTGGCGAAGGGCTGGCCCGTCTTGGCGGTAACGTTCGCGGCGCCGGACAGGGAGCTCTGCGCCAATTGGCCCGCCAACGTCGCCCCGAACTGATCTACGATATAGCGCGTGAAGAGCCAGCTCGCGCCCACCTCGGCCAACGAGCCGCTATCGACGGGAATCAGCAGCGGCGAGCTGCCCGGGGCGACGAGGTAGTCGTAGGCGTCCGACACCGAGTTGAGCGCGTAGCGACTGAAGGCTTGCTGGCTATCGGGAAGATAACTGCGCCCCGCCAGCTCCTCGGCGTATTTCGACAGGCCCTCGTCCAGCCACCCCTCTTCAGAATTCGCTGATCGCACCAGCACGTGCTGCACGAAATTGATCATGTGCTGGAACTCGTGCGTGAAGATGACGGGGGTCAGGCTCACGACGTCCGCGTTCGTATGCGCGCAGCTCAGCGTACCGTTTGGATCGGGCACGACGGAGTAAAAGATCTCGCCGTTATTGAACTGGGACGCGAACGCCGGATCGAGATCTCCGGTAAAGAAAAACCCCGCGACGTAGCCGCCACTGCATTGCGCTTTGCTGACGAGGTGATTCACGGTACCGGTCATCAGCACGATGACGACCGAATTCCCGTCAATATCCGAGACGTTGCCGAATGTTGCCGTGTCCAGAGGATAGAGACGCGAATCGAACACCTGCTGGAGCCCACGCAACGTCGCGGAATCGATGGGCGACGGCGCGAGCGTGTCGACGTAGATCGCGATATGCGTTCCGACTGCCCGTGCCACCGCCCCGACGTTGGCGAACGTCGAGCATTTCGCGTTCGAGCACACCTTGAACGTCCGCGAGCTACCCACTGTCGGCGGGCCTGCCGGTGAGGGTGCCGGCGGCGCCGGCACGCTCGCGGCGGTGATCGATCGTGTGGGAAGCGCGTAGCGGCGCGCCCGCGCGCTTTCCCGCAAGAAATGGTCGAACGCCACCGCGTTGGGACCGCGCGGCCCCGTGGTGGAGCCACTCGGTGAGATCCGGCCCGACACAAACTCCGGAGCAATCGTGGCCGCGACAGGCGTCGCGGACTGGAGGATGAACGACGTCGACGTCGCCGGCGTGCCGCCCGTCGACCACGGCAGCACCAGATATTCAGCCGTGTCTGGTGACGCATTGGCGGCGAACGTCACGCACCCGGAATCGCTCGCGGGATTGATGGATGTGTATTGCGCGACGGCAAGGGAGAGCTGCGTCCCGTGCGCGCCGCAAGACGGCAGGGGGCCTGGCCCCGCCGATTCGCTACTGCATGCGATCGTCAGCGCCAAGCCCGCGAAGGCCGCCAGCAGTGAAACCTGAGTGTTCAGAGTCACTTCAGAACTCCGTCGTAACGCGCGCGATGAGTGAGCGGCCCATGCCGGGATCGAGGGCATTGGTCTTGATCCGGCTCAGGTAGTCTGCGTAACGCTGGTCGAATGCGTTGCGCAGCGAGAGATCCACGGTGAGGGTGCGGGACCCGACGACCAGGCCGGCACCAGCACCAAAGTTCACGAGCGTATAGGGACGGGATTGATACCCCGCTCCGTTGAAAGCATCCGCGTAGAACTGCTGCTCGGCGGGATCCATGCGGGTCTGGCGGGCATTCATCTCACCGCTCACCGAGAAGTATGGGTGCTGCACCTCACCACCCGGGCGCTCCCCGGATTCGAGGCGAACCAGCCAGGTCGCTCGCACGGGAGGCATGTTCGGCAAGGGGTTATGGCTGGACGTATTCTGGCCGCGGACATAGTCGGCCGTCCCTTGCAGATGCAGATGCGATGTCGGATGCCACTGCGCCGCCGCCTCGAAGCCGGTGAGGCTGGCGTTTCCCTGTGTTACATCGAAAATCTGGAAACCCGACGCGCTGTCCACGGTGCCCGTCGGCACCGTGTAGATGAAGTCCTGAATCAGATTGAGGAACGTCCCCACCTCCAGCGACAGTCGGTCCGATTGCGCGCGAAGCGCCACATCGGTGTTGACCGATTTCTCTGTCTTGAGATTGGGATTGCCGCGTTCGAAGGCGACTGTGCCTTCGTGGACGCCATTGGAATACAAGTCGAAGGAAGAGGGCGCCCGGAACCCGCGTCCAACGTTGATCACCAACGCGGCCGGCTCGCTCAAGTGGAACAACAGACCGAGATTACCGATCAGCGAATTCCAGGTGTGGGCGCGCGCGGGGTTGCCCAATGCTGTATCGGCGTCTACGTCGAGATGACGGTAGTCGTAGCGCGCGCCGAACGAGACGTTCACCCGTTTCCCTTCGGCCTGTTCGAACGTGTAGAGACCCGCGCTACTGAGCTGGCTGGGCGGAATCAGCGTCTCCTCACCGAACTTGTCGAACGTGTTGCGGAGCCCGGAGAATCCCAACAGCCCGGAGAATTGCCCGATCGGCGCATGGTGATAATGGACGTCCGCGAGATAAGTCTGTGAGAGCAGGCCGAGCCCTACCGTGGTGGTGGTGGCATCCTCGAACTCGCGCCGACGGCTACGCTCGTAGCCTGTCGATACCTCGAGCCGCGACGCGCCGACAGGCAGCGTCAGATCTACGCGACCGTGGCTCGTCGCCATCCTCTGGGTCGGTGTGGCGGCCGGATCGTCATCGGTCATCGAGAGTTTCTCGTTCCGCTGGGAGAAGCTGCCCGACAGACTGCCCCACGGTCCGCGCGTTCCCAGCGTGGCACTGCCGCCGACCTGACGCAGGCCGCTGTTCCACACCGTGTAATCGGGAGTTTGGACGTCCCCGCTGCTCCGCCCGCTGAGGTTCGCCCGGAAACCCACCCTGCCGCTGCCACCCTCGAGATCGAACGACCCGTCCTTCAGACTGTTGCCACTCTCGAAGCCGGCGCTCGCGGTCCCGTGGACGAACGCCGGTATCCCGCTCGCATCCGGCAGATCCTTCTGAACCACGTTGACGACGCCGCCGAGCGCGTCAGATCCGTACAGCACGCTCGCGGGCCCCCGAATCACCTCGATCCGCTCGGCGGTTGCAGTTTCGACGTTCGGACTGTGCTCGTCACCCCACTGCTGCGTCTCGAGCCGCTGTCCGTCGTCCAGGACCAGCACGCGGTTCGACGACAGGCCGCGGATCACCGGCTTGCCAATGCCTGGGCCCGTGCTCCAGCTGTGGACACCCGCGATTCCCTCGAGTGTCTCACCCAGGTTGGGCGACTGCGACTGCCGCAGCTCTTCGCCTGAGCGCACGCTGGTTGGTTGCGGCGAATTCAGCGCGTCAGTGGCGTTCGCGCTGGCGGTGACTTGTATCCCTGTCAGCTCGAGGACCGATTCCCGCAGGGTCACGTCAGCGGTGACGTCATTGCCGGTCGACGCGATCCTGCGCACTGCCGGAGCGAAGCCAATTCGCTGGAACGTGAGCGTGAACGTGCCGGCGGGCACGTCGGTAATGGCGTAGCGCCCCGTACTATCCGTGGTTGTGGAACGGTGCAGATCTGTGAGCGACACCTGGACATCGGCAATGGGTGCGCCCGCGGACGTAGTGACGCGCCCGGACACTGTACCGCCCGTCGCGGACAGCACAGTCATGAGCATTGTGAGGACGTGCATGACGCTCTCCTGGTAAAGTCCGGCGCACACGCACTCCTCCGAGGGAGGAGTCGGGCACGCGAGGCTTGTTTTGGATTTGCGGCGGCCGCGGATGCGCGGCGCCGTTACTCAGGAGAGCGTCGGAGGAGCGCGAGAATCTGGAAGAGTGAGATCCGCTGCCGTTGCGGACCGTGCGACGACCGCCGGCGCCCAGCGCATCCCCCGCCCTTCGCGAATCCGAATGACGGTCGAGGGATTTCGTGCGAGCGGCGCCGAGAGGAAGCGATGGAATGCGCAGTCGGCGGGGTGAATGCGCGCGCACGTGCTGGTCGAGTGCGACTCGATGTGCGCCGGACCGGTTGCTTCGCCGAGCCGAGCGTCCGCCCACGCGACAGCCGCCGGCACGCTGACCTGTAGCAGCGTGAGCAGCAGAAGCGGCGTCCGGACCCAGAGCGAGCGTTTCGGCATCGGCGACATATTACAACCCACGACTCGGTCTTGACAGCCTCCGTCACGACGGCTTAGCATAACCCCTTCTCCAAAAAGGACTTCTGCCCTGGCCCCGCCCAGCCGCCGCCAGGAGGCCCTCGACTATCACTCGCAGGGCCGCCCTGGGAAGATCCAGGTCACGCCTACCAAGCCGTTCAAGGACCAGCGGGACCTGTCCCTGGCGTACACGCCCGGGGTGGCGGAGCCGTGCCTGGAAATCGCCAAGAACCCCGACAACGCCTACGTCTACACGACCAAGGGCAACCTCGTCGCCGTGGTGTCGAATGGGACGGCGGTGCTCGGCCTCGGCAACATCGGCGCCCTGGCCGGCAAGCCGGTCATGGAGGGCAAAGGCATCCTGTTCAAGGCGTTTGCCGACATCGATGTGTTCGATCTGGAGGTCGGCTCCGAGAATCCCGAGGATGTGATCCGCTTCTGCCAGCTGCTCGAGCCGACGGTCGGTGGGATCAATCTCGAGGACATTCGCTCGCCCGATTGCTTCTACATCGAACAAAAGCTCCGCGAAACGCTGGGCATTCCAGTCTTTCACGACGACCAGCACGGGACAGCCATCATTTCGGGTGCGGCGCTGCTCAACGCACTGCTCGTCGTCAAGAAGGACATCGAGAAGATCAAGGTTGTCTTTGCCGGTGCCGGCGCGGCGGCCATCGCCACCGCTGAACATTACGTGCGCCTCGGCGTCACGCGCGCCAACATCGTCATGTGCGACCACCACGGCGTGATCTACAAGGGCCGCGACGGCCTGGACGAGTTCAAGCAGCGCTTTGCGATCGAGACGAAAGCCCGGACGCTGGCGGAGGCGCTCCAGGGCGCGGACGTGTTCGTCGGCCTGTCGGTCGCGGGGATTGTGAGCGGCGACATGCTGCAAGGCATGGCGAAGAAGCCCGTGGTCTTCGCACTCGCCAACCCAACGCCCGAGATCATGCCGGACGAAGCGAAAAAGGCGCGGCCCGACGCAATCGTCGCGACGGGCCGCTCGGACTTTCCGAACCAGGTGAACAACGTGCTCGGCTTCCCGTTCATCTTTCGCGGCGCGCTCGACGTCCGCGCCAAGAAGATCAACGAGGAAATGAAGATGGCGGCGACACGCGCGCTCGCCGCGCTCGCCAAAGAAGAGGTCCCCGAATCGGTCACCCGGCGCTACGGGATCGACAAGCTGCAATTCGGACCCGACTATCTGATCCCCAAGCCGTTCGATCCCCGGGTGCTGCTGTGGGTCGCGCCCGCCGTCGCGTGGGCGGCAGTGGCGTCCGGCATCGCGGGCCGCATCATCGACGTCGAGGAGTACCGCGCCGAGCTGGAGGCGCGGCTCGGGCCCGAACGCCAGGTGATGCGCGGCCTGATCTCGCGTGCGCAGCAGGATCCGCCCAGCATCGTCTTTCCCGAAGGCGATGATCCCCGCATCCTGCGCGCGGCGCGCATCCTCGCCGACGAAGGGATCGCACGCCCCATCCTGCTCGGCGACCTCGACGCGATCCGGCGCCAGGCCGACGACGCCTCCCTGACGCTCGAAGACATCGAGCTGATGAACCCGCGCTCGGCTCCAGACCGGGACAAGCTCGCCGAGGAGCTGTGGCAGCTGCGCCGGCGCCGCGGCATCACGCTCCGGGAGGCCAAAGCGCGAGTGCTCGACCCGATCTACTACGGCCTGCTGCTCCTGCGAGCCGGCCGCACCGATGCTCTCGTCGCCGGCGAGGAGATCGACTATCCCGATTCGATCCGGCCGGCGCTCGAGGTGATCGGCGTCGAGCCGGGCCGCAAGCACGTCAGCGGCATCTACATGATGATCTTCCGCCAGCAGACGTTCTTCTTCGCCGACACGACGGTGAACATCGAGCCCGACGCGGCGACGCTGGCGGAGATCGCCACGGCGACCGCGAAATTCGTGACCCGGCTGGGCGTCGAGCCGCGGATCGCGATGTTGTCATTCTCGAACTTCGGGTCGGTGAAACATCCGTCCGCCGCCAAGGTCCAACAGGCCGTGGCCCTCTTGCATGAGCGCGAGCCCGAGCTGCAGGTGGACGGCGAAATGCAGGCTGATACGGCCGTGGTGGAGCGGATCCTGACGCGCGTGTACCCCTTCGCCAAGCTGCGCGGGCCGGCTAACGTATTGATTTTCCCGGACTTGAACTCGGCGAACATCGCCTACAAGCTGCTGGCCCGGCTGGGCGATGCTCAGGCCATCGGGCCTATCCTTGTGGGGATGGACCGGCCGGTCCATGTGTTGCAAAGATTATCCGAGGTTCCCGACATCGTGAACATGGCGGTGATCGCCGCCGTCGACGCGCTGGAGTACCGCCGCCACGCGCGGTCACCCAAATAAGCGATGGGCATCTCAACCTACAGCCGAGTGTTTCGGAATCTGACGCCGTCTGAGCTGTACGAGCACGCCCTGCGCCGTCGCGAAGGGGTCGTGACGTCCGGGGGACCGTTCGCGGCCGTGACGTCTCCTCACACCGGCCGCAGCCCGAACGACAAGTTCCTCGTCCAGGAGCCCGACTCCACCGATCGGATCTGGTGGGGCAAAGTGAACCAGCCCATCGCGCCCGAGCAGTTCGCGCGACTCAAGGCCGACGTCGAAGCGCACTTGAGCGGCCAGGAGCTGTTCGTGCGGGACGTGTACGCGAGCGCCGATCCCGCGTTCCGGCTGTCGATCCGCTTCATGACGCCGAATGCCTGGCACGCCTTGTTCGTCTACAACATGTTCCTCCGGCCGAGCGACGGGGAGCTGTCGCGCTTCGCCCCGGGATTCGAAGTGCTGCATGCGCCCGAGTTCCACGCCGATCCAGCAGTGCACGGCACGAAGTCCGGCACGTTCATCATCGTCAGCTTTGCGCAGCGTACGATCCTCATCGGCGGCACGCGGTACGCGGGAGAGCTCAAGAAGTCGATCTTCAGCGTCCTCAACTATCTGATGCCGCTGCAAGACGTGCTGTCGATGCACTGCTCCGCCAACGTCGGTTCGCAGGGTGACAGCGCGCTGTTCTTCGGGCTGTCGGGCACCGGCAAGACGACGCTCTCGGCCGATCCCGAGCGGCGCCTCATCGGCGACGACGAGCACGGCTGGTCCGGCGAGGGGATCTTCAACTTCGAGGGCGGTTGCTACGCCAAGGTGATCCGGCTGTCGCGCCACGGCGAACCGGAGATCTACGCGACGACCGAGATGTTCGGCACGGTGCTCGAGAATGTCGACGTGAATCCGGCGACGGGCGTGGTGGATCTGGACTCGCAGCGCATCACGGAAAACACGCGAGCCTCATATCCGATTCACTACATCCCCAACCACGTTCCCGAAGGCATGGCCGGCCACCCCGACCATGTCGTGTTCCTCACCTGTGACGCGTTCGGCGTTATGCCGCCGATTGCCAGCCTGACGCCCGAGCAGGCGATGTACCATTTCCTGTCCGGCTACACCGCGAAAGTCGCCGGCACAGAGCGCGGCGTGACCGAGCCGAAGGAAACGTTCTCGGCGTGCTTTGGCGCGCCATTCCTGCCCCTCCCTCCCAGCGTCTACGCGAAGATGCTCGGCGAGCGGATTGCACGGCACAACGTGCGGTGCTGGCTCGTGAACACCGGATGGACGGGCGGTCCATACGGCATCGGGCACCGCATGGATCTCAAGCACACCCGGGCCATGGTCCGCGCGGCGCTCGCCGGGCAGCTGGACGACGTGCCGACGCGCCGCGAGCCGGTATTCGGATTGGCAGTGCCGCAGCACGTGCCCGACGTGCCCGACGCCCTCCTCGATCCGCGCGCAACCTGGAAGGACGCCGCCGCCTACGATGCGCAGGCCAAGCGACTCCTCGCCCTGTTCCAAAAGAATTTTGAGCAGTTCAGCGACGTTTGAGGTAGTTCGCGACCCGCTCTGGAACAACATCCGCCTCGAGGCCGAGGCTCTCGCGATCATCGATACGCCGGCGTTCCAGCGTCTGCGGTACGTCCGTCAGCTTGGTCACGCATTTCTCGTCTACCCTGGCGCGACGCACACCCGGTTTGAGCACGCCCTCGGCGCATACCATCTTGCCTGCCGGGTAACCAGGGAGCGGGAGGTCCAGGTCGCGGCCCTGCTCCATGACATCGGCCATTACCCGTTCTCCCATGCCCTCGAAGAGGCGGGCCTCCCCCCCCACGAGCGGCTCGCCGCGCGCCACCTCGGGAGCGGGCCGCTCGCCACCGCGCTCGAGCAGCTCGGCGTCTCGACCGACAGTCTGCACAAGCTCATCCAGGGAACCAGCTCGTCCCCGCTCGCGGGGCTCGTGGCGGGGGCCCTCGACGTCGACAAGCTCGATTACCTGTCGCGCGACGCGAAGATGTGTGGCGTGCCGTACGGCGTCATCGACGTCGACCGCCTGCTCACGTCGCTCACGGTCTCGGCGGCGGGGTTGGTGCTGCATACCAAGGGAATGGCGGCCCTCGAGTCGTTGCTGTTCGCCAAGTACCAGATGTACCGCAACGTCTACTGGCACCATGCGGTCCGCAGCGCCACCGCGATGTTCAAGCGCCTGGTGCGCCGGGCGATTGCCGCGCGCCGCGTGACGCCCGACGAGATCGCCATCGCGACCGATGACGCGCTGAGCCACGAGCTGCTGCAGCACGATCAGACAGGTCTGGCGCGCGCGCTGCGCGAGCGGCGACTGGCCAAGCGCGCGCTCGACATCCCCGGCACGGAGCTCCCCGCCGAAACGCACGACTGGCCGTCGCGTGACCCCGACTTGCTGGAGCGGGTGGAGGAGCGGCTGGCCCGCGAGGTGGGGCTTGGCGCCGATCAACTGTTTCTCGACTTCCCGGCGAAACCCGAAATGTTCGACGTGTCGTTGCCGGGCCTCGGCAGCCTCGGGCTGCCGCGCGTCGCCGGAGAGCTGCATCGCTCGGCCCAGCGGTTGCGCGTGTTCGTGCTCGAGCGTGCGGAGATTCCGGCGCGAGCCGTGATCGAGTTGGTGACGTTGCCGCGGGAAGAGGTCGCGGCGCGACTTGTGACTGGTGGGCCCCTGACCAGGGGGTGACGGTCAGCGCGGTCGAGTCTTGTTCTGCAGGGTATCGTTCTGAGGCGGCGGGGAATCGACCGAGTCGATCCGCACGATGATCGCCGTGATATTGTCGAGCCCGCCGTGGCGGTTGGCTTCCGCGATCAACGCATCCACTTCGTCCTGCGGCATCCGATCCGGCGCGAGCAGCTCCGATAGTTGATAGTCCTCGAGCATGCCCGTCAAACCATCCGACGCCAGTAAGAAGAGGTCGCCCGGCTTGACCGTGCCGGCATAAATGTCCGGCATGACGTCGCTGTTGGCGCCGACGCAGCGGGTGATCACGTTGCTGTAGGGATGCGTGCGGGCCTGCTCGGGCGTCAAATACCCGGCGTCGACTTGCTCCTGCACGTAGGAGTGGTCCTTCGTGAGCTGGCTCAGGCGGCCGTCGCGTAGCAGATACGCGCGGCTGTCGCCGACCTGTCCGATCAGAAACCGCGTTTCGTACAGCGTCAGTGCGGTGACGGTCGTCCCCATGCCACGCTTGTCGTGCTCGGTCAGCGTGCGCTGGAAGATCGCGCCGTTGGCCGTGCGGATCGCGGTGCGCATCCGTTCCGCGACCTGCTCATCCGTCAGGCCCCGCATCGAGTGGATCTCGTCCACGACGATGCGCACCGCCATGTCGCTCGCGACTTCTCCCGCCGCATGGCCCCCCATACCGTCGGCCACGACAAAGATCCCCCGGTCGGGAATCATGCGGAAACTGTCCTCATTCCCCGACCGGATGACGCCGACGTCGGTGCGACCCGCGGAAGTGATGTGCACGAAGCGCGAGATCCCTAGATGAACATCCAATAGACTAGCCCAATGATCCCGAGAAGAAGTACTGCTGCACTGCCTCCACACCCCTTGCCCTTCTTTTCCTGCGCGACTGGCGCTTTGGCTCCAGCCTTCGGCTTTGGCGGTGCCGGTTTGGCCGCAGCGGGTTTCGGGGCTGCCGGTTTTGCGGGCACAGGGACGGCGGGGGCAGGCCTGGTGGGCGGTGTCGCGGCAGGCGCGGGAGACATGACCATCTGCTCCATGACGCGCGTGCCGCCGCCCTTCGCTACGCCTGCCGCATCATCGGTCGGCTCGAACACCAGCGCGACATCCCCGAACCGAACCGTGGCGCCAGGCGCCAGCGGGGCATCGCCCTTGATCTGATCGCCGTCGATGAACGTGCCATTCGTCGAATCGAGGTCCACAAGTACCCATACGCCTTCGCGCCGTTGCAGCTTCGCGTGGCTGGTGGAGACTGATTCATCGGGTATGACGAGGTCGTTGTAGTCAGCCCGGCCGATGTTGACGACGGGCGTCTTCACGCTGAGCCGTTGGCCTTTGAGCGCGCCGCCGCGAACGAGGAAACTCGCCAAGGGAGTGCCGGACGGCCGCGGCGCCGCCGGGACGCCATGCACCGTCTCCCTGAGTTTGACGCTCTCGCCCTTGGTCGGAGGTACCGGCGGTGGGGCTGCGGCCGAGGGCGCGCTAGCGGCCGGCCCCGGCTTAGGGTTCTCAGGGGGCCGGGGCGGAGGGGCAGCCGGGGGAGCGGGAGCGGGGGCCGCGGTGTCAGCGTAGAATCGAAACTTCTCTTCGCCGATCGTGATGACGTCGGCTCGGGCGAGCAACCGCTGCCCTTCGACGCGCGCATCGTTCACCGATGTCCCATTGGTGCTGGAGTCGACCAGCAGGTAGCCCTTGGGTGTCTGCACGATCTCGGCGTGGCGGCGGGAGACGTCCTTGCCTGGAACGACCACGTCACACGAACGCGATCGCGTATTCGCGCCCGTCCGTGAGGGAGACGACGCGCCCGCCGGTGCCGACGGTCACCTTGCCGCCCTTTGCCTCGGCTTTGGCCTGGGCCATCGCCTGCGGAACGCTCATCGCCTGGACGTACTGCGTACTGCCGCTCCGGCGCTCATCGACAAACGTCAGCTCCTGGCCGCCCACCTCGACCTTGTCGCCATGCAGCAGCGGGGTGGGCTCGGCGCCCAGGCGGACGCCGTTGATCAGGACTTCAGCCTCCGGAACTGCCTTGGTGATTACGACTTGTCCGTCCGGAAGGGATTTCAGTTTCGCGTGTCTGGGGAGAATGCCGGGAAATGCGAGCGGGATGGCGCTGCCGGCGTCTGCACCGAGCAGCACTTCTCCTTGCGGGAGTGTGAATCTCCGCCCGCCCATTTCAAGCAACGCCATGCAAACGCGCTCCCGTATGTTTGGCCAGGCCGGGAAGTTACGCCCGGGCATGTAACCGGGCAAGGAAGCAGCAGTTACGTGAGCCCTACCGATTCTTCACGCCCGACAAGACCGCGCCGCAGCCAGTACCAGAAGATCAGCGAGCCGACGATCACGGTCGCGTAGCTGTTGATGAATCGCCAGATCAAGGTGTAGCTCGGCGTCAACTCGCGCGGAACGTAGAGCGACATCACCGCGGCGGAGGTCAGCTCGGCCAGTCCCGACCCCCCGGGTGTGGGCGCGAAATATAGAAGGAACGAAATCAGGGTCTGCAGGAGCAGAATATCGGTAAAGTCAGCCGGAATGCCGAGAATCCGCAGCGTGACGTAGCCGGCCAGGAGCTTGTTGGCGTGCGACGGCGCCGAGATCACGATCGCCAGGAGCAGGGTCAGCAGTCCTTTCGGTGACCCGAAGGCGACCATACAGTCGTGCGCGCGGTCGACGCCGCCCGACAGCTTCTCCATACGCTCGGCGGCTTTCGGGCTCCGGCGGCCCAAGCGAACCGCCAGGCGCTGGATAACGCGTTTCACGACACCTGGAAAGAAGATGGCGGCCAGCATCAGCAGACCGATAAAGCCGAAAATCGTGAGACTCGTCTTGAACAGGTCGTAGAGGGTGATGCCGAGCACGAGCCCATGCTGGGCAAGCGATTTGCCGGCTCCGAAGAACACCGCCAGCGGCCCGGCGATCGCGAAGAACCCAACGGTGGCGATGAAAGTCACGAAGATCGAGCTGAGCGCCACCGGGACCGGGACGCCGGCGCGCTTCATGACCCACAGCGACATCGGGGCGGAGCCGGACTGAAACGGCGTGAGGTAGGCCCCCCAAGCGCCGAATCCCCCGGCGAGCACCATGTCGCGCAGCTTGACGCCCGGATGCACATAGCGCGTACACACCCAGAGCCGCAGCCCACCGCCGAACCAGTCCATGGACGCGAGCACCAGTCCGACCGGCAGCCAAGCCCAATGCAGGTGCGCGAAGGGCGCCAGAAACACGTCGGCTCGATCGCCGAAGCGGATCAAGTAGTACCCGACGAGGATTGCGACTCCGCCCAGCGAGATGAGGGCAAACAGCTCTAGGCCACGACGAAGCAGCCGCGGAGTCAGGGCGAGGGCCATCCGACGGCCAAAGCTGTTATTTTTGGGGGTTATGCGCCATCCCCCCGAACGCGTCGTTCTCCGCAACGTGCGCCAGCACAATTTGAAAGGCATCACGGTCGAGTTTCCGCGCCGGGCCCTGTCGGTCGTCACCGGGCCTTCGGGATCGGGGAAGAGCTCGCTCGCGTTCGATACGCTCTACGCCGAGGGTCAGCGCCGCTACATCGAATCGCTGTCGACGTACGCCAAGCAGTTCCTCGAGCGCATGCCCAAGCCTCTGGTCGATTCGATGGAGGGACTGTCCCCCGCCGTTGCGATCGAGCAGAAGAATCCGACCACGTCCAGTCGTTCGACCGTCGGGACCGCCACCGAAATCGCCGATTTCCTGCGGCTGTTGTGGGCGCGAGCCGGGACCCAGACGTGTCTGCAGTGCGGCCGCGGCGTCAAACGCGATACCGTGCAGGAGGTGGTGGATGCGGTTCTAGACGCCAACGGGAACGGCAGTGCGAATGTAGGGGCGCAGCATGCTGCGCCCCTACCCGACACCGACCCTTCGTCCCCACACGGCGTCAAAACGGATTCTGATTCGATTATGGTGGCGTTCCCGCTGCCACAATCCGCCCAACGTCCCGACGTGGAAATCGCCGCGCAACTGCGCGCCGCTGGATTTGTGCGCGCTCAGGTCGACGGCGAGGTGGTTCGCCTCGATGACGACGGAGCGGAACAACGGGTTCGTACGGGGAAGGATGTCCTGGTCCTGGTTGATCGAATCGCCGCGACAACCGAAAACCGCGGTCGCCTCGCCGAGGCTATCGCCACCGCCTTCAGCGAAGGGGAGGGCGTGGCCCTGGCGCTGAACAATGGCGACCGGCGTCGCTTCTCCGAGCACCCCGCCTGTTCGGCCTGCGGCTGCGCCGCGCCGGCGCTCACGCCGTCGCTCTTTTCCTTCAATAACCCGCGCGGCGCTTGCCCC
>WNFK01022762.1_pt1 | contig 14364 bp, 14 predicted proteins | sample 5400281 | NCBI WGS metagenome assembly WNFK01 (sample SAMN13153350, study PRJNA577476) | soil metagenome | isolation source: 20 cm soil on Douglas fir-dominated hillslope | place: USA:California | collected 2013-09-17 | reverse complement strand
TGTGGGCGCCCGCGTCCGATGGATCGATCCGGCGGGCGAACGACCGCAGAACCGCGGCGTCGCGCTCGGACAGCGTCAAGTCAGGCGGATGGCGTCGAAAATGGCCTTGAGGGACGCCAGGTCGGGGAGCAGCAGAAAATGGCCGCGCAGTCCGTCATCTGCATCGATGCTGAACTCCGTCTCGACGCAGAACACAAAGTCCCGGTCGTGCCCGAAATTCAAATAGGTCGTCGTGAGCACGGCGGCCGACACGTCCACGACGAGGCTCGGCACCGACGGCAGCAGCAGCATCCCCATGAAGTCCGACAGCGCATTCATGTAGGCGCCGGACAGGATGTTGCCCGCCTCCTTGAGGCAGGACTGCTCGATCGTCTCGAACGCACCGGTCGTCCCGAGCGGGCGGCGCAGGAGCATGTCGCACAGTTTGCGGCCCACCGGCTCCGGGAACAACAGCAGCGTGCGCCCGGTCAGATCGCCGAGCATGTGCATCAGCACCGCGGCGACGACGGCCTGCGGGTCCCCGAGGAGGTTCGGCACTTCCTCGAGCCGCGCGATGTTGATCTCGGGCACGGAGATCATGATCCGGCGGTTCGTCATCTGCGACAGCGCCGTCGCCGCGTGGCCGGCCCCGATGTTGGCCACCTCCCGCAGCGCATCGATCTGCAGCGCCTTCAGATCCCGGACGTCTTCCATGCCCTCCTCCTCGCTACACGAGTCCCGCGGCGTCGAGAATCAACGCCGGGACTCCGTCGCCCATGATCGTCGCGCCGCTGAACACCGGCAGCGTGCCCTGGGGCGCCTCGAACCCCTTCACGACGATCTCCTGCTGGCCCAGCATTCCATCCACCACGATTCCCGTGCGTCGCTCTCCCATCTCGAGCACGATCACGGGGCGCCGGGGCGGCGGCGCGTCACCCCCGACGTTCAGCAGCTTCCGCAGGTGCACCAACGGGACGACCCGGTCGCGCAACACCATGGCTTCGCGACCTTCCATCGTCGTCATCGCGATGGCTCCGAACTCCGCCGTCTCCGCGACGTACGTGAGCGGCAGCGCGTAGCGCTCCGACCCCACCGCCGCGATCAATGCTCGTACGATCGCGAGGGTCACGGGCAGCCGCATCACGAAGCTCGTGCCCTTTCCCGGCTCGGTCCGGATCTCGATCGAGCCACCGAGCGCCCGGATCTTGGTCATCGCGACGTCGATCCCGACGCCACGCCCCGACACGTTCGTCACTTCCGTCGCCGTCGAGAACCCGGGCCGCGCCAGCACGCGCAGCAATTGGTCGTCGGACAGCGCCTCCGTGTGCGCGACGGCCGTCGTCCGTGATGCTGATCGCGACGCTCGAGCGCTCGCGCACCGCCGCGAGCACGATCTCCCCCTCGGGCTTCTTCCCCCGTTTGCGGCGTTCCGCCGGCGACTCGATGCCGTGGTCCACGGCGTTGCGCAACAGATGCACCAGCGGATCGCCCAGCTCGTCGAGGATCGCTCGGTCCAACTCGATCTCTTTCCCCTCGACCTTGAACGCCACCTGCTTGTCGAGCTGGCGTGCCACGTCGCGCACCAGGCGCGGGAAGCGGTCGAACACCTGCCACACCGGCGTCATCCGCGCCTGGATGATCTCGGCTTGCAGGTCGGCCGAGAGGCGCGACACCTGAATGGCCACGTCGTCGATCGCGGGGTCGCGCCGTTCCGCCGCCAGCTCGTTCAACCGGCCTCGCGTCGTCACCAGCTCACCGATCAGATCCATCAGCGAGTCGAGACGCCGCAGGTCCACGCGAATGTGGCGGCTGCGGCCGCCCGCACTCTCGACGGGCGTGACATGTTCATCATCCCCGTCTTCCCCAACCCCCACCGTCACCCNCCGCCACGCTCCGCGTCGTGTCGAGCCGGAACACAAAGCGGCCGTCGAAGTCCTCCGCCTCAAACGCCGCCGGCGACGGCGCGATGCCCTGGACGGCGCCGAGGGTCTGCGCCTTGCGCACGATGAGCATGGCGCGGCCGCCCTTGATCTGCGCCTCCGGCCGCAAGACGACCTGGATCAGCCTGCCGCTGGCGGCGACCTCGGGGGCGGGCGGCGGGACGAAGTCGGGTTCCGCCCGGACTGTGCTTCCCCCTGGCGCGACCTTCGCCATCATGCGATCCAGGTCGGCGACGACTGCCGCGACATCGGCGTCGCGCTCGCGACCCGCCACCGCGAGGTCGACGGCTTTTTCGAGCGCGTCCGTGGCGCGGAACAGCAACTGGAGGGTCTCGTCGGCCGGCGGCTTCCCGCCGCGCCGCAAGTGATCGAGGAGATTCTCCATCCGGTGGGCTAGGTCGGCGACGCGGGCGTAGCCCATCGTCGCCGCCATCCCCTTCACCGTATGCACCGCCCGGAAGATCCCGCTGACGGGCTCCGGCGCCGTCGGGCGGCGCTCCCACTCGAGCAACAACTGGTTGCAGGCGCTCAAGTGTTCCCGGCTCTCGGCCAGGAACAGCTCGGCGTACTGCGACAGATCCACCGTTACCCCAGCACGCGCTGGACGGCTTCGAGCACGCGGGACGGCTGGAACGGCTTCACGACGAAGTCCTTGGCGCCCGCCTGGATCGCCTCGACCACGAGCGCCTGCTGTCCCATCGCGCTGCACATCAGGATCTTGGCGTCGGGATCGTTCTTGACGATCTCGCGCACCGCGTCGATGCCCCCCATGTCGGGCATCACGATGTCCATCGTGACGAGGTCGGGCTTGAGCTGCCGGTATTTTTCCACCGCCTGGGACCCCGTCTCGGCTTCGCCGACGATCTCGAATCCGGCTTGCGCCAGGATGTCGCTGATCATCGTCCGCATGAAGATGGCGTCGTCGCAGACGAGAACGCTGTGGCTCACTGCTCCCTCCCCTGAGTAGTCAGCACGGGGCCCAGCAGGGCGGCGACGTCCAGCACCACGAACAGCTCGTCGCCGCGCCGGCCCACGGCCCGCACCAGCGTCGGGTCGACGCCGGCGAGTCCACCGCCGCTACGGTCCTCCAATGTCCCGGGACCGACGGCGAGCATGTCCATCACCTCATCCACCGTGAAGCCCGCAAGCCTGCGGGCCTCGCCCACCTCGAGCAGCACGGTGCTGCCCGCGGCTCCGTCCGTCTGGGGGGGCGGCTCGGGTTGGCCGAGCGCGCGCCACCCTTCCACCACGGTGACCAGCGTCCCGCGGACGTTCACCAGCCCCGCGACCACCGGGGGCGCGCCCGGAATGCGCGTCGTTGGGAGGCGCGGAAGGATCTCCCGCACCGCATCCACCTCGGCCGCGCATATCAAGTTTCCCACTCGGAAAACGAGCAGTCGGACGAGGGTTGCTTCACTCATCGGATGCGAAGAAGCCAAGATACTGCAAGGGGTTGCGCTCGGCAAGCAAGTTCGCATCGCCCGCCGCATCGGCGAGCGCGGGGCGCAGATCGTCGGGCCATTCGGACACCAAGGCGAGTCGCTCGCCGCTCACCGGATGCGCGAACGCGAGCGAAGCGGCGTGCAGCAGCTGCCGCGGCGCCAGCCCCTCGAGCCGCTCCGCGGCGCGGCGCTCCGACGGCGTGACGCGCCGGCTGCCGCCCAATGCGTACTCACGGTCGCCCACGACCGGATGTCCGATGTGCGCAAGGTGCACGCGAATCTGGTGCGTGCGTCCCGTGCCCAGCCGCAGGCGCACGAGGTCGGCGATGCCGAAGCGCGCGACGCGGGCAGCGTGCGTGAGCGCGTGACGCCCGCCGTCGGCGACGGTCATTTTCTTCCGGTCTTTAGGATTGCGCGCGATGGGCGCTTCGATCTCGACGGGGCTCTTGCGCAGGTGCCCCCACACGAGCGCGGCGTACACGCGCGTCACCTCGCGCCGCTCGATCGCCGTTGCCAGCCGCCGATGCGCCGCATCGGTCTTCGCGACGATCAGCAATCCCGACGTGTCGCGGTCCAAGCGGTGCACGATGCCGGGCCGTCCCTCGGTCGAGCCTTCGGACAGCGGCGTCCCCCGACCCACCAACACGTTCACGAGACTGTCGCCCCAGTGACCGGGCCCCGGATGCACCACGAGGCCCGCCGGCTTGTCGAGCACCGCGAGGTGTTCGTCTTCGTATACGAATCGCAGGTCGGCGTGTGCGGGCGCGTAGGTGCGTGGCGGCGCCTCGGGGGCGAACTCCACGGTGACTTCCGCGCCGCGCTCGAGCAACGCCGACGCCCGCAGCGGGCGTCCGGCGCTGGTCACGAGTTTGTCGGCGATGAGGCGAGCGGCCTGCGTGCGGGAGACAGCGAGTTGATCGGCGAGGAAGCGGTCGAGGCGCTCGGTGGTGCCCGCCACGACGCAAAAGACGACGGTCACGGCTCCGCCGCCTGCGCCTCCTTGGTCTGTTGGTGCGCGCGGCCCTCCTGCCAAAGCGAGAGCGCGAGCGCGACGGCGCCGACGGTGATCGCCGAGTCGGCGACGTTGAACGTGGGCCAGCGCCACCCGCCGACACCGATGTCGACGAAGTCCACGACGCCCAGCGCGCTGCGAACCCGGTCGACCAGATTCCCCGCGGCGCCGCCGCACACCAGCGCGAGGGCGAGCAGCCGGAACCGGTCGCCGGGGCGCGTCGAGCGCACCATCGAGCCAAGCACGACCAGAGCGACGACCGCGAGGCCGAAGAAGTTGTACACGAGGCGCAGCTGCACGAACTCGCCGATCAGCGAGAGCGGCGTGCGCGGCGAGAGCGTCGCCTCGGCGATCAGCTTGGTGATGACGTCGGAGACGACGACCGCGACCGCGGTGCCCCAGAACAGTCTCCGCTCAGCGGCGCTTTCCATCTTCCTCCTTCGCTTTGCACTTGATGCACAGCCGCGCGTGCGGGAGCGCGTCGAGCCGGTCGAACCCGATCTCCTCGCCGCACTGCTCGCACTTGCCGAAGCGCTCGGGTGTGCCGTAGAGCCGGCGCAGCGCCTCGTTCACGTGCCAGAGGTAGCGGCCCTCCTGCGAGGCGAACAGGAACGCCTTCTCACGCTCCATCGCGTCGGTGCCCTGATCGGCCATGTGGAACGAGTAGCTCGAGAGGTCGCCGTCTGATGCCTGCAGGCTCGAATTGAACGACTCGCCATAATGACCCAGCTCCTTGATGACGCGGGCGCGCTCTTCGAGCAGCCGCTTCTCGAGGTGAGTCAATTGTTTCTTGTTGAGGCCGGCTTTCGCTTTCACCTTCGTCGACTTCGTCGGCATTATCGGGTTCCGCCCTTTCGTCCGTCGTGACGCCGGAGCGCAATCGTGGTCCGGCGCCCCTCGATGTCTACTTCACGCTGCAAATCGGGTTCGTCGAGTCCCGCACCTAACACCAAGCGGCGCGCTAATGTTTCGCCTTCGACGAGTCCTTGGAACGCGCGAGTCGCGGCGACGATGGTCTCAGCGCCGCTGATGCTCAACTCGATGCGCGTCGTGTAGTCATAGCCTGCCTCTTTGCGGAGGCGCTGCACGCGATTCACGACCTCGCGCGCCAATCCTTCGTGGACCAGGTCGTCGCTCAACGCGGGATCCAGGGCAACGACATACGGCCCATCGGCCTGCACGAGCCACTCGCTCACGACTTCACGGGTGACGGTCACGTCGTCCGGCTGGTACTCAAACTCGCCGTGCCGCACCGTCCCGCCCTCCTCCAACGTCTGCAGCTCTGCCGCGCTCAACTCGGCGACGGCGGCGGCGGCCCGCGGTGTGTCCTTCCCGTAGCGCTTCCCGAGGGTCCGAAAATTCGCTTTGGCGCCCAGCCGGACCAGATCGTGGTCCGATGCGACCACCTGGACGGCTTTTACGTTGACTTCGGCAGCCAGAATATCTAACAGGTCTGACAAGGCCGGGCCCTGGGCGGCGGCCGGAACAGCCAGCTGCATGCGGGCCAGCGGCTGCCGGACCCGCAGATTGCGGGATTCCCGGGCCGCCCGGGCCAGCGACGCCAGCCGCCGGACGGTCCCCATGGCGGCCAGCAGCTCGGGTTCCCGGTGTCCCCGGTCCACGGGGAACGGGGCGAGATGGACCGAGGTCCCCGTCAGGGCCCGATGCACCCAGTCGGAAATGAACGGCGCGGCCGGGGCGAGCAGGCGGACGGCGGCCACCAGGGCCTCGTGGAGCGTCTCGAGCGCCACCGGGTCGGTCGCCCGGTCCGGGGCCCAGAACCGCGGCCGGTTGCGCCGGATGTACCAGCGCGACAGGTCCTCGCCGACGAAATCCATGATCGTGCGAACGCCGGCGGTGACGTCATACGCCGACCACGACTGGCGCACGCTGGCGACGACTTCGTCGAGCCGGGCGAGCAGCCAGCGGTCGGCCGCGGGCCGCTGGCTCGCCGGTGTGGCGGCGGCTTCGGCGGGTGGCGTCCAGTCCTGCGCGTAGCGACGGAAAAAGTCGTAGGTCGAGCGCAGCGTGTTGAGGAATCCGCCCGCGACCTCGGGGATCTGGCGCTCGTCGAACCGCTTCGGTAGCCACACCTGGCTCTGGCCCAGCAGGTAGAGGCGCACCGCATCGGCGCCATGCTGGCCGATCACACTCCAGGGATCGACGACGTTGCCGCGGCTCTTCGACATTTTCTGGCCGTGCACATCGAGCACGTGCTCGTTCACGATCACGTGCTTGTAAACGGGCGCGTCGAAAGCGGTAACGCCGATCGCGAGCAGGGAGTAGAACCAGCCGCGCGTCTGGTCCACGCCTTCGCAGATGTAGTCCGCCGGGAAGTGCGCCTTGAAGTCGGCCTCATGCTCGAACGGGTAGTGCCACTGCGCGTACGGCATGGACCCCGAGTCGAACCAGGCGTCGATCACTTCCGGCGCGCGCCGCATCGTTCCCGAGCAGTTGTTGCACGCCCAGGTGTAGGTATCGATGTACGGTTTGTGCGGATCGAAATTCTCCGGCAACGCTTTCCCCCACCGCCGCGCCAGCTCGTCGTAGGAGCCGATCACCTCGCGATGCTCGCGATCGGCGTCGCACTCCCACACGTTGAGCGGCGTGCCCCAGTAGCGGTCGCGCGACAACGCCCAGTCGACGTTGTTCTCGAGCCATGCGCCGAAGCGGCCGGCGCCCGTCTCGGGAGGATGCCAGTCGATCTCGGCGTTGATCTCGAGCATCCGCGCCTTGACCGCGGTGGTGCGGACGAACCACGAGCTGCGGGCGTAGTAGATGAGCGCCGAGTCGCAGCGCCAGCAGTGCGGATAGCTGTGGGTGTAGGGCCTGGTTTCGAGCCAGCGCCCGTCGTGCTTCAGCCGCTCGATGATCAGCCGGTTCGTTTCCTTATCCGTGACGAGCTTGCCCTCGAGCTCAGGCCAGCGAATGCCCTTGAACGTCCCGTCGGGCGCGACGGGATTCACGAACGCGAGCCCGTTCTGCTGACCGGCGGCGTAGTCGTCTGCGCCGAAGGCGGGCGCCATGTGGACGAGCCCGGTGCCCTCGTCGACGGTGACGAACCCGCCGGCGACGATCACGCTGTGCTGGCCGTCGCGCGGCAGCACGACGACGTCCAGCGGGCGAACGTACTTCCGGCCCACCAGGTCGCGGCCGAGGTACGTGGCGACGCGGTCCGCCTGGCTCAGCGGGCGCCCGTGGACGTGCACGTCGCCGGCGCGCGCCGTCGCCGCGATGTAACGCGTGATCTTGCCGGTCGTGCTGTCCGGGACCGCGTACTCGCCGTACTCGATATCGGGGTGCACGGCGACCGCGACGTTCGACAGGAGCGTCCAGGGCGTCGTCGTCCAGATAGCCAGCTCGCGGGGCGCGTCGCCGTCGCGCGAGACGAGCGGGAAGGTCACGTACACCGAGTTCGTCTGAACGGTCTCGTACCCTTGCGCCACTTCGTGCGACGAAAGCGCGGTGCCGCAGCGCGGGCAGTACGGCAGCACCTTGTGCCCACGGTAGAGCAGCGCTTTCTCGTGCAGCCGTTTGAGCAGCCACCATACCGTCTCGATGTACTGATTCGTGTAGGTGACGTACGGATGCTCGTAGTCGAGCCAGTACCCGATGCGGTCGGACAGTGACTCCCAGTCGGTCTTGTACTTGAACACGCTCTCGCGGCACAGCGTGTTGAAGCGCTCGATGCCGTACGCCTCGATCTCACGCTTGCCGTTGATCTTGAGCGCCTTCTCGACCTCGATCTCGACCGGTAGGCCGTGCGTGTCCCAGCCCGCGATGCGCGTCACGCCCTGCCCCAACATCGTGTGAAAGCGGCAGATCAGATCTTTGAGCGTGCGCGAGAAGACGTGATGGATGCCCGGGCGGCCGTTCGCGGTCGGCGGACCTTCGAAGAAGACGAACGGCGGACCGTAGCGGGTCGCGTCGCTGACGCGGGTGAACAGCCGCTCGTGCTTCCACTTCGCGAGCAGCTGTTTCTCCAGCTCGTCGATCGCCTGGGTCGGGTCCGACGGGGGATACGGCATCTAGCCGAGACGCTCCAGCACGCCGCGCACGACCGTAGCGAGCTTTGGCTCCGCACCGCGGGCGACGGCGATGATTTTCTCGACCGACGTCGGCTCGAGCGCGTCGGGCAAACAATTGTCGGTGATGATCGAGAGCCCCAGGACCCGCATGCCCTGATGGACCGCCGTAATCACCTCGGGCACGGTGCTCATCCCGACGACGTCGCCGCCCAGGGCGCGCAGCATCCGATACTCGGCCCGCGTCTCGAGGTTCGGGCCCGGCACCGCGACGTACACGCCCTCGCGCAACACGATCTTATGTTCGAGCGCGACGGCGCGGGCGAGTGTGCGGAGCTCCGGATCGTACGCGGCGGACATATCGGGGAAACGCGGACCCTCGGCGTCGACATTCGGCCCCGCCAGCGGGTTGTCGCCGAGCAGGTTGATGTGATCCGAGAGCAGCACGAGGTCGCCTGTGGCCCAGAGCGGATGCATCCCACCTGAGACATTGGAGACGATCAGGGTCTGTGCGCCCAGGGCGCGCAGCACGCGCACGGGAAACGCGACCTGCTGCAGCGTGTACCCTTCGTAGCGATGGAAGCGGCCTTGCATCATCGCGACGCGGCGGCCGCCCAGCGTCCCGAGCAGCAGCCGGCCCGCATGGGTCTCGACCGTCGGACGCGGGAATCCGGGCACATCGCCGTACGGAAGCGTCGTCTCGGCCTTCAGCTGGTCGGCCAATGCCCCAAGTCCCGTTCCGAGAATGATCGCGACTTCCGGAACGACGGCAGTCCGCGCCTGCACGGCGCGAACCGCTGCGGCGACCTGTGTCACCCGCGGTGACCGTCGAGGGCGCGGAGCTCGGCGAGCTGGCGCTCGAGCAGCGCGCGGAAGCCGCCGACGTACTGTTGGAACTGACGCTCGGTCTCGGCCATGCGCGTCTTCACGGCGCTCTCGGCGTTCTTCGCCTCGTCGAGCAACCGCCTTGCCGCGGCCTCGGCCTCGCGCAGAATCACCTGCCCCTCGCGTTCGGCCGTCGCCCGCGAATCCTGGCGCAGCTGCTGCGCCGCGACGAGCGCCTCGTTCATCGCTTTCTCGCGCTCGCGAAACACGCGCAGCTGCTCGGTCAGGGCGTTGACGCGCTCCTCCAGGATCTGGCGCTCGCGGATGGCGCGCTCGAGCGCGTCCGCGACGCGTACGCGGAAGTCGTCCACGCCCAGCGTGTCGTACCCGCGCAGGGTTTTGCGAAAGTCCTGCTTGCGGATGTCGTGCGGCGTCAGGTTGAACGCTTCGTCGTTCATGTCCTCGGTCCGAACAGGACGGTACCCAATCGGATCACCGTTGCTCCCTCTTGAGCCGCTGAAGCGTAGTCGCCTGACATCCCCATCGAGAGGGTCGGCAGCCATAGCCCTTCCTCCTCCTTGATCCTATCGCGCAAGACCCGCAGTCCCCGGAAGGTCCGGCGCTGCACGTCTTCGTCGTCAGTCAGTGGTGCCATCGTCATCATGCCTTCCAACCGGAGCTGCGTGAGCGCGGCCACCGCTCGCGCCAGCGCCGGCGTTTCGTCGAGTGCGCAGCCGCTCTTCTGCGTTTCTCCCGCAACGTTCACTTGCAACAGCACCCGGAGCGGCACTTCTGCTCTGCGATCCAACTCCGTCGCCAATTCGACGGAATCAACGGAGTGCACGAGCTCGAATCGACCCGGCACGACTTTGGCCTTATTGCGCTGGAGATGGCCGATGAGATGCCACCGAATCCCCAGCTCCCGATTCCCAGCTCCGAGCTCCTCCTGCTTCTGCACCGCTTCCTGGACGCGGTTCTCACCGATGTCGGCGATCCCGGCGGCGAGTGCCGCGCGGATCGCGTCCGTTCCAAATCCCTTCGTGACCGCGACAATCGTCACGGGCTGCGCAGCACGCTGCGCCAACACGGCCCGTACCTGTGCCAGCCGCTCGGGCAGGGCCTCGAAACCCATAGCCGTTCAATTTAACGCCTAAAGAGGCTCTGTACCCCCTGGGTCTCGGTTCGGGTGATCACGTCCGCAAGCGCTTTGCTGGGATTGAGATGGTAGGCCCGGCGCAGGTAGGCCAGTGCCTGCCGCTGGTCGCCACGGGTTGCCGCGATGTTGCCCAGCTCGATCAAGGGAACCGAAAACGACAGGGCCACCTGCTCGGCGGCGGGCTCGAGCTCGAGGGAGTCGGGGCCGAACATCCCCCCAAACGTGAACACGGAATCGACGAGCACCCGCGTGCGCGCGGAGTCGACCATGGTACCCTGAATGCCGCGCACGAAGCGGCGCCCGGTGTCGGCGCGTGGGACGACTTTGAAGGCGAGTCCCTGGTACACCAGATGCGGATCCATGCCGAGCCACGCGCCGCGGCCGGACGCCACGCCGAAGGCCACCGGTCGGTTGGGCAGATAGGCGGCGATGGTGTAGAGGATCACCTGATCGGCCGTGTTGAGCACCTGTCCCTTTCGCACCGCCAGCTCGAAGTTGCCTGCGCGGAACACGCCGTCATCGCGCATCTGGACCGGCATCATACTGTCGATCTCCTGCGCCGTGAGCCGCAACGCGGGGCCGGGCGGCGGCTGGGCGGGCGCCAACCCGCGATACAGCGCCGGAGCGCCCGCCGGATCGAACGGCCGGACGGGCCGCTCTGCCAGCTGGTGCAGATACCAGTCGAGATTGGCGAGCGAGAGATTGATGAGCGTCACATCCCGCCGCACGCCCTCGACCTCCTGCAGATACCAGACCGGGAAGGTGTCGTTGTCGCCGAAGCCGAACAGCACGCCATACGGCTCGACGGACTGCAACAGGTTGTAGGCGAAGTCGCGCGCCGCGGTCCTGTCCGCGCCACGGCGCGAGGCCGCCGTGAGGTTGGCGCCGAACGGGAGCAGCGTCACGAGCGAGGCGGCCGCGATGGCCCAGCGCGACGGCGCGGCCACAGACAGCGCGCGCACCAGGCGCACGAGCCCGAAGGCGGCGAACATGCCCCAGACCTGGAAGCTCACGACGAAGAAGTAGTCGCGCTCGCGCACCTCATGCTGCGCGATCGTCGTGTACTCATTCCAGAACAGCGAGAATCCCGCTTTGAAGTTCATGTAGATCACGAGCCCGGCGCCGGTGACGAGCCATAGCACGCCCAGCAGCACCACGACGCCCCGGTCCTGCCGTCGTGCGAATTCGAATCCAAAGATTCCCAGCGAGACGAACACCAGCGCGACCACGACCATGGCCACGGCCGGCAGCGAGCGCCCCCACTGCCAGGAGCAGTATTGGAAAAAGTTGACGAACTGCTGGCCGAAAACCTTGAGAGTCCTGGGATCGCCCGGCATCATCGGATTGTCCAGCAGCCCGCGGCTCCCGAACTGCTCGCGCCGGACGACGGCGAGGAGGGGCCGCCAATGCTCGGGGTCGGCCTCGTTGAGCAGCGGATGGAGGCCGGAGCGGATGTAGAGGAACGCGTAGATCGAAATCCCGACGGCCGCGATGCCGATCGCCAGAACCGGGAACGCGCGCGACCCCGCCAGCGCGCACGCCACTACCGCGCCCAGGAGCAACGCCCCACCGACAACGAGCAGCAGCAGGTTGCCCAGCCCACCACCAACCAACACGATCCACAGCGCGGTGAGCGTCGCCCACTCGGCCCATTCCATCCGCCGCTCGTCCCGATCGAGCGCGGGCGCCGCGCGGAGCGTGAACGCGATGAAGAGCGAGACGGCGGGTCCGACGAGCAACGCCAGCAGGTGATTGCCGATCGACAGGGCCGCGGCGTAGACGATGAGCAGCAGGATGTGCGGCGCGCGCGCGGTTCCCCGCACGTCGCGCCATCTCACGCATAACCAGCAGATCGCGGCGATACTGAATGTCGCGACCGTATAGACTTCGGTCTCGTTGCTGTTCTGCCATCCGGTGAATGTGAACGCCGACAGGATCGCGGCCGCGGCCGCGCCGCCCGTCCTGAGCCACAGCACCTCGCCCGCGAGCAGCCGCTGCGCGACGAGAAACAGGCACCCGGCGCCGGCCGCGGAGAAACAGGCGCTCATCAGATTCAGCCGCCAAGCGTAGCTGCCGAGTCTGACCACGCCACCCCAGACGTTTCCCAACAACACGAACAACGGCGTCCCCGGCGGATGCGGAATGCCGAGCACCTTCGCGGCGGTGATGAATTCCCCGGCATCCCACAGGGTGACCGTGGGCGCGAGGGTGATCACATATCCGATGAGGACCAGGAGCGCGACAGCGGCCGCCTCCCGGTAGGGTGGTTTAGGTGGCAGGCTGAGTCACGCGCTCGCCGCCCTCGAGATGCGAGACGGCGCCGGAGAGCAGATCGCGTACCTGTTGTGGCGTGAGGTGGCGATACAGCAGGCCGTGGCTCGCGACGGAGATCGTCGAGGTCTCTTCCGAGACGACGAGCACCGTCGCATCGGTCTCTTCGGAGAGCCCGAGCGCCGCGCGGTGACGCGTGCCGAGCGATTTGTCGGCGACCTTGAACTGCGTGAGCGGCAGCACGCACCCCGCGCCGATGATCTGATCGCCGCGGATCAGGACCGCGCCGTCGTGCAGCGGCGAGTACGGCGTGAAGATCGTCGTCACGAGGTCGGCCGAGACCTTCGCTTCCATCGGCACGCCGGTGGTGATGAACTCTTCCAGTCCGATGTCCCCTTCGACCGCGATGATCGCGCCGGTGCTGGCGCGCGACAGCCGGTCCAGCGCTTCCCCGATCTCCTCGGCCACCGACTGCCGGTCGCCGCGCGAGAACGCGCGCATGAGGCGCGACTGGCCAAGCCGCGCCAGCGCGTTGCGCAGCTCCGGCTGGAAGACGACGACCGCCGCGAAAGCGCCGTAGGTGAACACGACGCCGAGCAGCGTGCTGATCATCGTGAATTTGGCAAACACGGCCACGAAGTAGGTCAGTGACAGAATCACGAGGCCGATGACGATCTGCAGCGCGCGGGTGCCCACGAGGAACAAGAGAAAACGATAGATGACGAACGAGACCAGCAGGATCTCGAAGAGATCCGGCCACCACCTGGGGGATAGGAACTTAAAGGCGTCTACGTTCACGGTGGATTGGTCGTGGCGCTCGCCAGTGCAAGGGCTTCGTGTGTCAGCCGGGCGTCGTGCACCCGGAACAGCCGCGCCCCCCGCTCCCAGGCGAGGGCGCAGGCGACGGCCGTGGCGCGATCGCGGTCCTCCACGGGCCGGCCGGTCGCAGCACCCAGAAACCGCTTGCGCGACGGGCCGACCGCTACAGGATAGCCCAGCGCGACGACCGATGCCAGTTCATCGAGCAGCCGGAGATTCTGGGTGGCCGTCTTGGCAAACCCGAATCCCGGATCGACCGCGATCCGCTCGCGCGCAATCCCGCCCCGCTCGGCCTTCTCCGCCAGCGCCGCAAGCTCCGCGGCGATCTCCGGGGCGACATGATCGTAGGTCGCCAGGTCGTCCATCGTCTCCGGCGTCCCGCGCATATGCATGAGGATGACACCGGCCTGGGTGTCCCCCACGACGCCCGCAAGCTCCGCGTCGGAACGCAGCCCGGAGACGTCGTTGACGATCGCCGCACCGGCGTCCAGGGCGGCCCGCGCGACTTCGGCCTTGCGGGTATCGACCGACACGGGGCCGATTCCCCGCCGGACGAGGCCCCGGATCACCGGTACGACGCGCGCGATCTCTTCCGAAACCGGGACCGCCGCCGCACCCGGACGGGTGGATTCCCCGCCCACGTCCAACAGCCGGCTGCCATCAGCCATCAGCCGTTCGCCGTGCGCGATCGCCGCATCGGCTGACGGCAGCTGGCCACCATCGGAAAACGAGTCGGGCGTCACGTTGACGATGCCAATGATCACCGGCTTTTCGAGCGACACCTCAGCGCCGCGAATCGCCCAGGTGCGTGCCGGCTCGGCGCGCGCGGCGAGCAGCTTCCCGAGTTCGGGGGCAAGGCGCGACAGCTCGGCGGGCGCGCGATCGTAGCGCGCGA
>WNFK01150502.1_pt1 | contig 14374 bp, 13 predicted proteins | sample 5400281 | NCBI WGS metagenome assembly WNFK01 (sample SAMN13153350, study PRJNA577476) | soil metagenome | isolation source: 20 cm soil on Douglas fir-dominated hillslope | place: USA:California | collected 2013-09-17 | reverse complement strand
TTGGCGGTGTGCATCTCGCCATGGACTTTCTCACTGCGCAGACCCGGCGGCTTGAAAGAGAGGCATTCCCCGCTTCCCGCTTCCCCCTTCCCCCTTCCCCCGATGCGCGTGACCGGCGGGTTGTCATCATAGGCGGCGGGGATACCGGCTCCGATTGCGCGGGCACGTGCGTTCGTCAGGGGGCGCGGAGCGTTCAGCAGTTCGAGCTGCTGCCGGCACCGCCAGCGAGTCGAGCGCCGAGCACACCGTGGCCGTTGTGGCCGATGCAGCTTCGGACGTCGCACGCGCATGAGGAAGGGTGCCAGCGCGAGTGGAGTGTTGCCACGACAGCGTTCTCCGGCGAAGACGGGAGAGTCAAGCGCCTCCATGGCGTCCGTCTGGAGCGCCAGGTGTTCGCCGATGGTCGTGCCGACTTCGCGCGCATGCCGGGCACCGAGTTCGAGCTCGAGGCGGATCTCGTTCTATTGGCGATGGGGTTCACCGGCCCCGTGAAGAGCAAGCTGTTGACGGAGTTTGCGGTTGCCCTCGACAACCGGGGAAACATTGCGACGGACAACGCGCACCGCACGAGCGTGCCGGGAATCTTCTCGGCCGGCGACGCACGTCGCGGCGCGTCTCTGATCGTGTGGGCGATCCGCGAGGGACGAGACGCGGCGGATAGTATCGATCGTTGGCTAAGGCTGGCGCCGCGCTGAAAAGCGCCTAAAAAACCTCTTGACCCCGTGTAACCTTAGGGTTACGTTAGTAACCTATAGGTTACTAGCCTCCTTTCGAGGCCTGACTCACTGCGCATCGGGGTTATGCAAATGGATTCGAGATCTCCAGTAGAAATCGCTGATCAATTCTCTCGCAGGCGCGTGACACTGATCGCGGTTGCGACGCTCGTATTCCTCGGAATACAAGTCATCGCCGGCCCATTTTGGGGGGTCAGTCGTGGCACGCCATATATCGCGCAGCTCGGGTGGGCGATCAACGCATTCGTTCTGCTGCTCATGCTGGCAATTGGAAGCGGACTGCTCAGAAATCGACGCGTCCGCGCGCTCGTTGACGATGAGGTCTCGCGGCACAACCGCGAGATGGGAATCATCGCCGGGTACTGGTTGGCGATGGCCACCGCGATGGGACTTTATGTCGCGACGGCTTTCAGAACTTTCACGGCGCGCGAAGCACTCTATCTCGTCGTGACGCCAAGCGTCGGCGTGGCGCTCCTTACGTTTTGTTATCTGGAATGGCGCGCGCATCGCGATGCATGACCGGCTGAAGAACCAGCTTCGTGAGGAACGCGCTCGGCGGAACCTTACTCAGGCGGACTTGGCCACGCTGGTAGGCGTCTCGCGAAAAACGATCAACACGGTCGAGAATGGCGTGTTCATACCCTCGACTGTCCTGGCGCTCGAGCTTGCCCGGGCGCTCAAGACGACCGTCGAATCTCTATTTCAGCTCCCCGACTGAAATATCAAGCCAGCACATGACTCAGCGGCGCCCGCGTTAGATGTACCGCATCCAGGGCGCCGGATTCGTGGCCTTCCTCCGCGCGTACCAGCGGCACGGGAAGTAAAGGAGCGCCACGACGATGACGAACACACCGTAGAGCAGACCAAGACTCCACATGTAGCCTTCCGGCGGCGGCGGGCTCATCGCTGGAAGATTCGTGAACAGCCATGGATTCACCCTTCCCTCGCGCGCGAGCGAGACGATCACGGCCGCGAGGTGAATCACTGGAATGTGCAGCAGGTAGTAGAACATCGGCACTCGGCCGAACACCGCGAAGATCTCGCCGATCTTGCCGCGCGCCCGATCGGCCAACGGCAGCAGCAGAATCATGGGGCCGAGCGTCATCAGCAGAAACTGGAGCGACGCCGGATACTTGCTGGTGTTGATGAATCGAAGCAGCGTCGGCGCTTGCACCTGCCCGGTCGCGTGCCAATGCCTCGGGTCGCCATAGACGTCGATCCCGCGAAGCAGGAGAAAGAGCACGATCGCGGACGCGCCGAGCGTCACGCAAATCCTGTTGCGCCGGACAGTATCGAGTGTCATCACCGCGCCAAACGCGTAGCCAGCTGCAACCACGCCGATCCACGGAATTATGGAGTAGAGCACCATCAGCGTCGGACCGTTTTGCCCGAGCTGTATCGGCCCGCCGAAGTACAGGATCTGCCAGAGCCAGGCGAGCGAGCTCCGCTGGAGCGCCTCGCCAGCTGAGGCTGGGAGAAAGTCCATCAGGTTGTGAAAGACAATCACCGCAACACCGAACGCTCCGATGGCGGGTGTCGGCAGCCAGATGAGCGCCGCGAGCAGGACCATGCACCAGCCCAGCATCCAGATGACGCCGGCGAGGAGATAGTGGCCGAAGTCGAAGTTGAAGGTCCACGCGACCCGAATCACCGTGAGCTCGAGCAGCACCAGGATCAGGCCGCGGGTTACGAGGTACCGCGCCAGCGCGCCCCGATCACCGAGGCGGCGTCCGAGGAGGTACGCCGAAGTCCCGGCGAGAAAAGCGAAAGTAGGCGCGACGAAGTTGGTGATCCACCGCGTGAAGAAGACCGCCGGCCTGGGGCCGCCGGGCGGCACGCCGGAATAGACGCGTACGTGATCGATGGCCATTAGCACCATCGCAACGCCCCGCGCGACATCGACCGAGTGGATGCGCCGATCAGCTTGCATGCCGGAGATTATGGTGCTGCAAGCCACATTTTGTAACGGCGGATTGCCGCCAGTCGGTCGGCGGCATATGTTTCAAAGAGGCAACCCCCACGGGACTTAAGTCACCAGCCCGTGATCTCGCTTCCGGTTCTTTTGGAAGGCTCAGGCGCTCCTGGCGACGCCATCCAGCTCGATTAGAGGATTGGCATGCCGGATACCCAATTGGCGACGGCCACAAAGCCGTATCCCGTTCCGGACGCGACAGCCCAATCGTTTCAGTTGGCGCTCCACGACGTCGTGAGGTCGAGCTCCGTCTCGATGCGAGAGCTTCGCGAATGCGTCAACGCGTGCGTGGTCTGCCTCAGAGATCGGAACATCGGGCCCGCTCAGATGATCATCAGCATGAAAGCCTGTGCGAGGCAAAGCACTACTCGGTACCCTACGCAGCTCAACGAACACGAGCTGTCCAACGCCGATTTTCTGATGGAACAGATCATCAGATGGTCGATCGTCGAATACTATAAGGACGCATAACAGCTCCAACACGCGTGTCCTGGCACTGCGTTACGACACCAGAACGCAGTCGGCCGCACGCGTGATGCACGATCAATCTGGCGCTTTCTGGCGACGCCTCCCCTCCTACACGGCGCCGCAGATGTCAAAGAACAGCGATGGAACACCCAGTCCACTTCCAGACGAGCTGGATCGAGCGCTTCGGCGCGCCACCGATAGAACCATTTCCGCCCTCACCGCGCTGCGCAAAGCCGTGCTCCTGCACGTCAACGGCGAGCGCGATCGCGGCATCTCCCTCAACCAGATCAAGCTCGATCTCCAGGAGATAATCTCACGCGTGCACGACGGCGCCCGCAAAGACGGCGATGGGAATGGAGATGGGGACGGCGACCACGAGACCATCTCCGCCGAGGTGATCAAGTGGACGGACGGATTCTACAAGCGGAGTGATTGAGGAAGCTCTAGTTTAGGGCGGATGGGCACCCAGGTCATCTTCCTGTTCGGCCGCCCCGGCGTCGGAAAGCTCACCGTCGGCGAGCTGCTCTCGGTCGAGACGGGCTTCCGACTTCTGCACAACCACGCGGTGGTCGATCTGGTGACCGCGCTCTTCCCCTTCGGCTCCCCGCCCTTCGTCTCACTTCGCGAAAGGATCTGGCTCGGCACCATCGACGCCTGTCTCGCCGCCCAGCAGTCAGGCGTGATCATGACCTTCGCCCCCGAATCGACGGTCACGGACGAATTCATCCCGGCGCTCCAGAAGCGAGTTATCGCACGCGGGGGCCAGCTCCGCTTCATCGAGCTGCGCTGCGCCGATCTGGAGCTCGAGACCCGGCTCAAGGCCGACTCGCGCGAACGCTATGGCAAACTCCGCGACGTCTACCAGTACCGTAAGCTCGACAAAGCCGGCGCCTTCGAGCGGCCCATAATGCCGACCGCTGAGCTTGTCGTCGATACGACCAACAGCAATCCTCTCGAATCGGCGCGAGCAATCGCGAAGCATCTCCATCAAACTTCTGGCATACCCGCGCGGTCTCAAGGTCAACAGATTTGAACACGGATGCTTCGGATTTTGGCGGATGCGTCGGATTGCTCCTCTTGGCGTTACGGGTCGTAACACCAGGGCTGGGATTCTTTGGGAACTGCAGCTTGGCCATGCTTCGGTCGCCACACGGAGCTCTAATAGAGAAATAACAAAAGAAAAGGGTTCTGACGCGAGGAGCCATATCGCCACCCGGAGCGATCCGAAGCATCAGCCCCAATCCGAAGCATCCGTGTCAAGTCTGTTGACCTTAGTGACGGCGCCGAGAAGCAATCGCCAAACATTTGCCTCATCTCTATGTAACGGAAATTCGCCGAGACGCAGGCCGAGCGTTACGTTGGTGAGCATCAAAGAGATTGATTTTCTCGACATCCTTTCGAGATCAGCTGCCGAACTCATTCTGGAGACTCCTCTATGAAGTGGCGCGCTCTCGCACGATCGCTGCGAGTCCCTTTCATCTTCGCGGCTCTTTCATTCGCCCCGACCCTACTCTTCGCACAGGCGCAGGCTACCACCGGCGTCATTCGCGGTACCGCGACCGACTCGAGCGGTAATCCCGTCTCTGCGTTCGTCACCGTCCGCAATACCGAGACGAATTACACCCGCACCGTTAAAGCCAGCGACGCCGGGGTATTCGTCACTACGCTTCTCCCGCTCGGCACTTACACCGTGTCGGCGCGAGCGGTCGGGTATTCACCAACACAGAAATCGAGCATACCGGTCACACTCGGCCAGACTGTCGATCTTCCGCTCGTTCTCGCGAGGACGACGACACAGCTCGCCGGCGTCACGGTCGTCGCGCAGCTTCCGACCGTCGATCCAACGCTCTCGGCAGAGGCAACCCATTTACCCGCCGAAGTCGTGAGCGCGCTGCCCAACAACGGGCGCAATTATCTCAATCTCACCCTGCTCACGCCAAACGTGGCCGTCACACAGGGACCGGACGGTGATGTGCTCAGCGTCGGCGGACAGCGCGGCATTCACAACAACGTCTCGGTCGACGGCGCCGACTTCAACAATCCCTTCTTCGGCGAGCAGCGCGGTGGCCAGCGTCCGCCGTTCACCTTCAATCTCGATGCAGTGCGCGAGATGGTGGTGGTCGCGCAGGGAGCGAACGCCGAGTTCGGAAGATCGAGCGGCGGCTTCGTCAACATCATCACCAAGAGCGGCACCAACGACGTGCACGGTACGTTGCACTACTTCGGCAAGGACGGCGCGCTGTCGTCGGATGCCACGCACGCGAGCCTCGTCCTCAAGCCCGACTTCCGGCAGCACCAGTTCGGCATGACGCTGGGCGGCCCCATCGTGAAAGACAAGTTCTTCTACTTCGTCGCCTACGATCAGCAGAATTACACGGAGGTCAAGCAGAAGACGCGGCCATCGAGTCCCGCGCTCGACTCCCTCAAGACTTACCTCGGCACCGCGTTCGGCGGAGCCCTGGCCTCGGACTTCGGCCCAATCCAGCGCACCAACGATGCGAACGTGGCGTTGGTCAAGCTCGATTGGCGCATCAACGAGACCCAGAACGCATCGCTCAAGTACAACTACACGAACTCGCGCCAGGAGAACGGGACCTTCGACGTCGACACCTGGGCGCGCAGCTCCAATGCGACAGAGAAGGATTACTCGAACGCGATCAACGGCAGCCTCGTGTCGAATCTGACGAACACCATCGACAACGAGTTCCGGTTTCAGTTCGCGCGGGAAGATCGACCGCGTCCGTACACAGGTCCGCAGATACCCGGACAAAACCGGCCATTCTCCGATACGGGGATGGATTTCGCGTCGGGATTCCGGTTCGGGATGCCGTTCTTCATTCCCGTCAAGTCGTACGACACCCGCGTGCAGGTGCTCGACAACGTCTCCTGGGTGCGGGGCAATCACCTCTTCAAGACCGGCTTTGAGTGGAACAGAACCGCCGAACACCAGACCTTCATCGGTTTCGCGAACGGGCGGTTCATCTTCAACTCGGTGACGAGCTTCGAGAACTACGTGCAGTTCGGCAACAACTACGTCGAGTGCAGCAACGCTGCCGGCGTGCAGGTAAGCACTTCTCTCCTGGGCACTTGCCCGCCGGGAACCTCGATCTCGGGCCCAGTGCAGTTGTACCTGCAGCAAGCCGGAGTCGGTGGACGCTCGGTGGAAGCGGCTGGAACACAGGTGATTCCGCAGCACGATCTCTCGGTATTCATCCAGGACAACTGGAAAGCCACGCAAAACCTCACCGTCAACTACGGCCTCAGGTGGGAAGGACAGAAGCAGCCCGATCCCATCACGCCCGCCTCGCAGGTGTTCTTCAGCCCCTTCATTGGCAGAACGGTCACGAATTCAACCGGCACCTACGCGTTTCCCTCGGACGGAAACATCCCGTCTGACTACAAGATGATTCAGCCGAGGCTGGGGCTCGCGTGGGACATGAACGGTGACGGGACGGATGTCGTGCGCGCAGCGGCCGGACTTTACTATGCCAGAATTCCGGGCTTGAACCTCGCCAGCGCACGCAGCACCAACGGATCCATTGGCCAAACAATCTTCCGCAACAGCGCACTCACCGGAATACTGGGCCCACCGCCGCCCTACAATTCACTGCTGCCCGCCCCGACGGGGGCGCCTTTCCGTCCAGACATCTTCGTCTTCGACAAGGACTTCAAGAACCCCCGCACGTTCAGCGCGTCCATCGGCTACGACAAGGAGATCTTCAATCACCTGGCCGCGTCGTTAGCGTACACCTACGCTGCAACCGACAATCTCACGCGATTCGTCAACCGCAACGACGCGGTGTTCGGCTCACCGTGGCTGACGGGGCTCAGCGCCCCCGCCGATGCCAACGGTGTCAGCACTCTTACGACCGTCGAGAGCTCGGCGAAATCGCGTTACAACGGTGTCACCTTCAGCCTCGGCAGACTGGCCGATCCGGATTTCCAGTATCAGGCGAACTACACGCTGGCAGTCGACAAGGGCGACGACGACAACGAGCGCGATCCGTTCAGCTTCCGGTACGCTCGCGCCGACAGGCTCGATCGCGAGTACAACTACAGCGACCGCGACCAGCGTCATCGTTTGAACCTGTGGGCGCTCTACCATTTCCCCTTCGACGTCTACGGCAACACCCGCTTCTCGTACTACTCGGCCCAGCCGGCGTCGGAGAAGTGCGTCAACAACCAGCCAAGTGGACAGCGCGCGACCGCGGCGTCGGACAGAATCTGCGCCAACGGTACGATCCTGCTCCGCAACACGATTCGCCGCGACAATGCGTTCGCGTCGTGGGACATCCGGTTGTCCAAGCCATTCCGTCTGAGAGGGCGCGGTCAGGTCGAAGCGCTGGTCGAGGTATTCAACGTCTTGAATCGCGACAACTTCAGAGATCCATCCTCGGCTTCGCTATTGTTCAACTTTGATGGAACGATTCGAAACGGGCTTGGAGATCCTCGGCAAGTGCAGGTTGGAATCCGCTACGGGTTCTGAGCTCGCTGCGGCTCGGATCGAGATAGTTACAAGGTCAACAGGCGCGATTGCTGCAGAGGTATGGCCTGGCTCATTAGGACTATCTAATGCCGCTTGGACGACTCTTTGGCATGGCTGCCGTGTCGCTAGCTTTCACCGCTTGCGCCAAGTCGGAGAAGTCGGCGGCGGTCGATACGCTTGCCATCACGACTGACAGCGGTCCCCAATCCCAACAAACCAGATCAGCTCCCAAGACCATGCTTATTATCACGTCTCCAGCGTTCGCGCCCAACGGCTCGATCCCTTCCAAGTACACCTGCGAGGGCGCCGACATGTCGCCGCCGCTCGAATGGTTCGGCATACACCGTGATGCCCAGACCCTTGCATTGATCGTCGACGATCCCGACGCGCCAGATCCGGCCAAGCCGCAGCGCGTTTACGTGCACTGGGTCGTCTACAATATTCCGGCGAACATCACGAAGCTGCCGGAGAACGCGGCCAAGGCTGGATTGCCGAGTGGCGCGATCCAGGGTCTCAACGACTGGCGCAAGGAGACCTACGGCGGACCGTGCCCCCCGATCGGCCGGCACCGGTACTTCTTCAAGCTCTACGCACTCGATACTGTGCTGGCTCAATTGCTCAATCCCACCAAGTCGCAGCTCGAGAAAGCGATGGAGGAGCACCTTGTCGATAGCGCTGAGTTGATCGGGACGTACCAGAAGACCAAGCAGTAGCACGAGCTGTATTAGTCGGAAGAGTGTTCCGACTGGTATGTATCATAAGGTCGTTACGGCGGCGGCGAACATCGGCAACCATCGTCTGGGGCCCAATAGATGGCGATACGAGATAGCCAAGAGTGATGCGCTGGCTCACGATAGCTTGCGCTCTCTGCCTTTTCGCCTCTCAGGCGTGGGCGCAGCAGGACACTGTTGCGCACCCGGCCCCTCCCAAGCTCCGCGTTTTTCTCGACTGTAACTACTGCGATTTCGACTTCATGCGGACTGAAGTCACATTCGTGGATTACGTCCGTAACCGGCAGGACGCGCAGGTACACATACTGGAGACTGACCAGAGGACTGGCGGCGGCGGCACCGAGTTCACGCTCCACTTCATCGGCCAGGGTCGGCTCGCCGCGCTCTCGGATACCCTGAAGTACGTATCACCCCCGGCGGCGAGCCCCGATGACCTTAGACGAGGACTCGCGCGAGTTATCAAGATCGGCCTTCTTCGCTACGAAGCGCACCTGGGCGACCCCTCCAGATTTGACGTCACCTATACTGCTCCCGCGGCAAAACCAGGAGACAGTGCTAACGCTGGCAAAAGAGATCCGTGGAATTATTGGGTCTTCCGCACGACAGCGAACGGTTACGGGAGTGGAGAGAAGGCGAACAACTTCGTGCAACTCAACGGATCCGTCAGCGCCAATCGTACGACTGAAGCATGGAAAACCAATCTCACCCTGTACGGGAACTACGGGCAGAGCCGGTTCGAACTCAGTGACGGGACCAACTTCAACACCTACTCCCACAGCTACGGCATGAGCGATCTCGTCGTCAAGAGCCTCGGTGCCCACTGGTCGTCAGGTCAGCGCGCGTCGTGGACGGCGTCGACATTTCTGAACCAGAAGCGCGCAATGCGATTCGCGCCGGCTATCGAGTATGATTTCTTCCCGTACTCACAATCGACCCGCCGTCAGTGGACGGTGCAGTATTCGCCGGGAATCAGCTACTTCAGGTATCAGGACACTACGATCTTCGACCGGATCAGCGAGGTGCGCGCCGACCAGACGCTCATAACATCGCTTGATCTCAAGCAGCCGTGGGGGTCGATCAGCAGCTCAGTCGAGGGTGCGGTGTACCTCCACGACCTGAGCAAGAGGCATCTCGTGTTCTTCAACAGCCTCGACCTGAAGCTATTCAAGGGATTCTCCCTATTCTTCTTCGGGCAGGTGTCGATCCTGCGCGATCAGCTCTATCTCCCTCGCGGCGATCTTACCGACGCCGACAGATTGTTGAGGCTGCGGCAGCTCGCCACGTCCTATACTTATTTCGCGAACTTTGGTATCAGCTATAGCTTCGGCTCGATCTTCAACAACATCGTCAACCCGAGGTTCGGGGGCACAAGCGGGGGATTCACAATCATCAATTGACAGCGCCGCCGCTCGGACTGGCCAGCCCAAGCGGGTTCTTGTCCGGGTCACCGTCGAAGGCGAGATTCGATATTCGCGTGGGAATTCTACATGGCCTGAGGTATCCCGCTGCAGATCTCGTAGTCGCGCTAGCTCCAGGTGAGCGTGACTACGGAAGCGGCGGGTAGGGTGTAGCGGAACGAACCCCCGCGCGAACGCACCACAAAGCGCCTCGCCTCCTTCGCCATATTGAGCACGAGCAGCACCTTCGTGTACTGGTCCGGATTCAGGAACGCGACGTGTGCCAGCAAAGTGTCAGCGCTCTCGGATCTAATCCGATGCGCGCCCGGCCGCACGAACTTGCTGGCGTGGGCGAGCGAGTAGTACTCGACATTCCGCGTATACGCGCCAGTCTTCGAGTCGATTGTGACCACGCCCCTGCAATTCCCGCAGCCGCCCTTGTGTGGCCCCCCTTTTTCGTCGAGCGCGAGATTCCACAGCGCGACGCCGCGCGCCCAGTTGTTGGTCGAGCCGATCACCAGCGTTCCGACATTGAACTTGAGATTGTCCGCGAAGATCTTCGCCCAGTCGCCGCCGGAGCACTCGGTAAAGTACGTATCCTTGTCCGGGTACGCGCTGTGTGGGATGCTCTGCGCCGAGACATTGCCCCCGTAGCAGTGCCACGCGACACCCTGCACATACTTTCGCGCCGTGGAGTCGGCCAGCACCTCCATCGGCGATTGCGACAAATCCCAGTTGTGATCCCAGTCCCAGATCACCGTTCGCATCCCCGCGCGCTCCAGGCGCGGACCCAGGTGCCTCCCAATCACACGCGCGCGTTGCAAAGCATCGAGACGCATCCCCGGATAATCCTCGGGCTCGAAGTTCGGCTCGTTCTGCAGCGTGATCGCGTAGATAGGCAGTCCCTGCGCGCCATATGCGCGAATGAACTTCACGAAGTACTCGGCAAAGGAGTCGTAGAACTTCGGCAGCAGCGTTCCCTTGATCAGACTCCTCGTGCTCTTCATCCACGCCGGCGGACTCCACGGACTTCCGACCAGCTTGATCTCGGGATTGATCGAAAGGGCCCGTCTGAGCAACGGGATCTTCTCGGCCAGATCCTCGTCGATCGAGAAGCGGGCGAGCGCCGAGTCCGACTCGGACGGCGGCATATCGTCGTAGGAATAGTGACGGAGCGAGAAATCAGACGCGCCCATCGGCACGCGGACGAAGCTCAAGCCGATTCCGTTTTCGCGGCCGAACAGATCCTGAAGCAGGGCTTCGCGATCCTTCGCCGGCATTTGGTGCATTATCAGATACGCTGATGCATCCGTCATCGCCGCGCCGAAACCGATCATTTGCTGGTGCTGCGTGCCGGGATCGACGTCGATCGTCGAGATTGCGGCACCAGGAGACGTGGTATCGGTTACCAAATAGACATCGGGCTGTTGAGAGAGAAGGCTCGCCTGATCGCCCGTCGTCAGCCATGCGTGCACTACAACGGGCGCGCGCTGGATAACCGGCTGTGTTTCGATCGGCTGGCGTCGCGGAGTCGCCTGACACGCGGCGAGGAAGGCCGCCGCAGTGAACATCATTGGTCGGGCAGATTTCGTGTGCACGTTTACAAAATGTAGGAGCACGCGCTAACCTTCGTAATGCGGCTACGACTCAGGGAGCCAGTCAACGCTCTCACCCACCTGCTCGGCGCGGTTCTATCCGTCATCGGTTTGGTGATGCTGATCATCGCCGCGGCGGAGCACGGCAGCACCCTCCAGATCGTCGCCGTCTCCATCTTCGGCGCGAGTCTGGTGATGATGTACGGCGTCAGCGCGCTCTACCACGCCTCCACGCTCTCCGAGCGCGGACTCGGCCATTTCCAGCGCGTCGATCACGTGATGATCTACGTGTTGATCGCCGGCAGCTACACCCCGATTTGCCTCCTCGTCCTTAGAGGCAGGCTGGGGATGGCGCTCCTCATCACGGTGTGGACATTGGCGGGCCTCGGACTCTTCCAGAAGATCGTGTGGATGCACGCGCCGCGCTGGCTCTCGACCGCGCTGTACCTCGGCATGGGCTGGATCGCGGTGATAATGGTGCGTCCGCTGATTGCAGCCGCTTCGCCCGGATTCTTTTTCTGGCTCCTGGCCGGGGGAATTGCGTACAGCGTGGGCGCCTTTGTCTACGCGAAGAAATGGCCGAGGGGGCGCGCGAAAGTCTTTGGATCCCACGAGATCTGGCACCTGTTCGTGATGGCCGGGAGCTTCGCGCACTATTGGGCGATTCTCGCATACGTGGCCAAACCCGCCTAATCGCGTGTTCTGCTTGACGAGGCTGCCGAAAATCGGCAGCGTCAAGCAATGATCGCTGAGCGCGCATTACCGGCAAACCCGCGCCGCCCGCACGACGACGAGCTGGACGTCTACGGGCTCACGCATCCCGGGAAGCTCCGCCCCGAGAATCAGGATCATTTTCTGGTTGGATCACTCCGCGGACGACTCAACGTTAAGCTCTCAAGTCTACCCAGCACCGACAACCTTCCAGTCGAAGAAGAGCGCGTCGCGTCGTTCATGATGGTCGCCGATGGCGTCGGCGGTGGCAAATCCGGCGAAGCGGCCAGTCGCACCACTGTAGAAGAAGTGGCGCAATTCATCACCGAAGGCGCCGGCTGCTACTTTCGCGTCGGCGAGAGTTCACAAGCATTCATCAAGGAGTTGCAGGCAGCAGCGAAGAGCTGGCACGCTGCCGTTCGCGAGCGAGCCGCATCCGATCCAAACACTATGGGGATGGCGACCACACTCACGCTGTTCATCGGCGTGTGGCCCTGGAGTTACCTCGTGCAGGTCGGAGATTCCCGCTACTACACTTACGCGCACGGCATCCTGACCCAGATCACGCGCGATCAGACCGTAGCGCAGGCCCTGGTCGATCAGGGAATAATGACGAAGACTCTCTCAGAGAAGTCCCCACTCTCGAACGTTCTCGCCAGCTCGATCGGCGGCCCGCAAACGGCCCCGGTCATCACCCGCATTGCCAACTCGTGGGAGAACGTGCACCTCCTCTGCAGCGATGGCCTGACCAGACACGTCTCTGACGAGCGAATCGCCGAACGCCTTGGCAAAATGGAATCCGCAAAACAGGCATGCGAGGCGCTGTTGCAGGATGCTTTGGATGGTGGCGGGACCGACAACGTCACGATCGTGGTCGGACGCGCAATTCCAAGGTCTTGATCGCCTAACTGCCGCTCAAGCTGGCCACCGAGACGGAAGTTTCATCCGGATGAGGCTGTTGCCTGAGGCTTAGGACCGAGAATTAGTCCGCGTTCATAGATGCCGTGAGTCCTAGGCCTCGGTCGATCAATCTACCCGATGCGATCCCCGCTGATCGCGTCGAAGAAGTGCGCCTTCTCCAGATTGAAGGCGAGACAGATCTTGGACCCGAGCGGCGGCAACGAGAGCGGAGAAACCCGCGCCGTGATGTCGTGCTTGCCGGCGCGCGCGTAGATGAACGTCTCGTTTCCCAGCGACTCGACGAGATCGAGTCGCGCCGTCGCGGTGGCGGGCGCTGCGCGCGCACCGGCGACGACCGAGACGTCCTCAGGGCGAATCCCCATGGTTATTGCGCGACCACGCGCCGCGCCGAGCGGTGCCGCCACTCGCGTCGGGAGATTGATCTCCCACTCCCCGCCCTCGGCCACGAATCGCGATGGTCCTCCACCCTCGACCGTGCCGGACGCGAAATTCATCGCCGGATTGCCGATGAAGCCGGCGACGAATTTGTTCTTCGGCTTTTCATACAGGTTCAAGGGCGTGTCGATCTGCATCACGTGCCCCTTGTTCATCACCACGATGCGATCGCCGAGCGTCATCGCCTCGACCTGATCGTGGGTGACGTAGATCATCGTGACCTTGAGCTCCTGATGGAGCCTCGCGATCTCGCGGCGCATCGACACCCGCATCTGCGCGTCGAGGTTCGACAGCGGCTCGTCGAACAGGAATACCTGGGGTTGACGGACGATGGCGCGGCCGAGTGCGACGCGCTGGCGCTGTCCACCAGATAACTGTCGCGGTTTGCGGTCGAGGTAGTCGTCTAGCCCAAGTGTAGTCGCCGCGATTTTCACCCGATCGGTGATCTCAGCAGGTGACATACTCCTGAGCTTGAGCGCGAAGCCGAGGTTCTCGCGCACGGTCATGTGAGGGTAGAGCGCGTAGTTCTGGAACACCATCGCGATGTCGCGCTCTTTCGGAGGGACATCGTTCACGATTCGATCGCCGATCTTCACGGTGCCGGCGCTTATGGACTCCAGGCCGGCGATCATTCGTAGTGTTGTGCTCTTCCCACAGCCCGACGGGCCAACGAGCACGACGAATTCGCCATCCTTCACATCGAGATCGACGCGATCGACCGCTACCTGCTCGACCCCTTCGTGATAAATTTTACGAACGCCGCTGAGCGTTACGCTCGCCATTGTTGTGCTCCAGTCATCCCACCCCCGATCGTGACCCGTCCTACTCGAATCCGAAGCATCCGTCGTTTTCCGGAGCATCCGTGACTTACCGCTTCCCCGATGATTTCCTGTGGGGAGCAGCGACGTCCGCCTACCAGATAGA
>WNFK01036753.1_pt2 | contig 14384 bp, 13 predicted proteins | sample 5400281 | NCBI WGS metagenome assembly WNFK01 (sample SAMN13153350, study PRJNA577476) | soil metagenome | isolation source: 20 cm soil on Douglas fir-dominated hillslope | place: USA:California | collected 2013-09-17 | reverse complement strand
GCTGCGGTTCAACCTGGTTGAACCCAGGCCGGCCCCCGGCGAGGCTACCTCGGCGCCCCGGATCCGCCACCTCCGGGAGGGCCTGCGCGGGACCTGCGCCCCCTGCCTGCCTGGCCGTCTCCTTCGGGACGGCTGCTATGCGGCCTCGAGCTTCTCGATCCGCGCGCGCAAGGCCTCGCCGAGCGGGACCTTCTCTCCGCTCCCGTAATCGAGCATGACGATCACCGCCTCGCCTTCGGCGGCGACCTTGCCGTGCCTCGCGCTGCTCAGGCGCAGCCCCATGGTGAAGGAGGTGTTTCCCAGCCGCAGCACCGTGGCGGAGGCCTGGAGCGTGTCCGGGTAGGTGAGCGGCAAGCGGTAGTCGATGGTCTGGCGAGCCAGGATCGGGCCGACGGCCGGCATCCGATCCATGATTCCCACCGCCTCGAAGTAAGCGATCCGCGCCGACTCGAACCAGCGCAGGTACGAGACGTTGTTGACGTGCTGGAACGCGTCCATGTCGCCCCATTGGACGGGCAGATGCAAGGAGATCGGCCAGCGGTTCATGCCAGGTCGATGCGCTGGATGGCGTGGTAGGGGACGATGGTGAGGCGGTCGTTCTCGAGCTTGAGCACCACCGTGTAGCCGGCCGCGTGGTGATCCATCTGGAGGATCCGCCCCGTCACCACCTGGCCGCCCGCCAGGTGCAAGGTCACGGGGCGCAGTTCGTCGGCGAGCGCCTTGAGGTTGAGGGTGTGGGCGCCGGTGGCCTCGATGCTGAAAGCAACCGCCTCCCGGTACAGCTCGTTGGTGGTGCGCAGGCGAGACGCCACGATGCCGGCCATGTTGCGGAAGAACATCGCCGCGATGTCGGGCCGCTCCTTCTGCACCCGCCCGAAGCTCTGCCGCGAGAGGACCAGGAACTCGCTCGACTCGGTGGTGCGCGCGGTGGCGCTGCGGCGCGCGCCGTCGATGAAGCTCATCTCGCCGATGATGTCGCCGGGCCCGAAGGAGGCGAGCGAGCGGTCGACGTCGCCGCGGATGTTCTTGAAGATGTCCACCCGGCCGCTCTGGACGATGAACAGCGAGTCCCCGGGATCGTTCTCGTGGAAGAGCTCTTCCCCGCCGACCAGGTTGCGCTCCTCGCAGGCCTCGAGCAGCACGTCGGCGTCCTCGGGAATCAGCTCGGCGAACAGCCGTCCGCGGTTCAGCTTGCCCTCGTCGGCCACGCTCCGTGCATCGCACGGAGGGCGAGATCACCGCAAGCTCATCCCGCGTGCAGGACCAGGGCGGCGTAGATCGCCTGGTGCGTGGGGACGCGGAGGCCGTGCGTCTCGGCGCGCCGCACCACCGCGCCGCTCAGCCAGGGCAGCTCGAGACGCCGGCCGCGGAGCAGGTCCTGGGCCATGGAGGCGAGCATCGCGGGAGGCAGCGCGTCCGTCGCCTCCAGCTGCTTCTGCGCGAGCGATTCGTCGAGCCGGGCGCCCTCCGCGCGGCCCACCGCCACCGCCTCCCGCAGCGCGTCCAGCAGCATCGCGCGGGTGGCGGGGTGGGTCCGCACCTCCCCGATCGGCTTGCGCGTGAGCGCGGTCATCCCGCTCAGGGCGGAGAGGAAGGTGAACTTCTCCCAGGTGGCCCGGACGATGTCGTCGCTCGCGATCGTCTCCACGCCCGCCGATCGGAACGCCTCGACGGCCGCTTGCAGACGCGGCGTGCGCGAGCCGTCCAGCTCGCCGAGCGTGACCCGCTGCAGTTTGCCGGTCTGCGCGATGATCCCCGGCTCCGCGATCGTCGCCCCGATGTGGGTCACCCCGCCCAACACGCGGTCGCGCCCGGTCACCTTGGCAAGCACCTCGTCCTTGTCCACGCCGTTCTGCAGGGAGACCACGGCCGCGCCGGGAACCCGGGCGACGGCCCGCGCGGCTTCCTCCGTGTCCCAGAGCTTGACCGCGATGACCGCCAGATCGGTGGGGCCGGCCTGGGCGGGATCCTCGATCACGCGCACGCTCAGGTGCGCATCGCCCAGCTCGCTCCGGATCCGCAGCCCCTTCTTCCGCATGGCCTGGGCGTGGGCTCCGCGGGCCACGAAAGCGACCTCGTTTCCGGCCTGCAACAGCCGCGCGCCGTAGTATCCGCCCACGCCGCCGCTCCCCATCATCACGATCTTCATGCGCCGCATGCTTGGATCGGAGCGGCGTCCGTGGCAAGCATGCCCGGTGAGACCCAGGCTGCTCGTCGGAGCCGTGGTGGCTGCGCTCTGCGCGCCGGTGCTCGATCCCCGCCAGCAGCTCTTCTGGCGCGATACGCAGCGGTTCTTCTACCCGTTCAAGCTGGCCATCGCCGAGCGGCTGCGCCGGGGCGAGCTCCCGCTCTGGGATCCCTGGACGGAGTCCGGCGTCTCGGTGCTGGGCCAGCTCACGCCCGCCCTCTGGCATCCCACCACGCTGCTCTACCTCGTGCTGCCGTTTCCTCTCGCCTTCAAGCTGAACCACCTGATCGCGCTCCCCATCGCCGCGGCAGGCTGCTTCCTGCTCGCGCGCCGCCTCGGGGCCCAGGGCTGGGTCGCCGCGATCGCCGCCGTCACCTGGGCTGGCTCCGGGTTCCTCTGCGCGATGACGGCCAGCAACCTCCCGTTCGCGCTCGGGCAGGCCAGCTTGCCGCTCGCCATCTGGGCCTTGCTGAGCTTCGTCGACGCGCCCGGCCTGCCGCGCCTTCTGGCCGCCGCGGCCCTCCTGGGAAGCTGCGGGCTCGCCGGAGAGCCGCAGAGCATGCTGCTCGCGGGGATCATCGGCGGCGCCTGGGCGGTGCTCGAGGGGCGACTGCGCGCCGCGCCGAGGCGTCTGGGGCTTCTGGCGCTGGCCGGCGCCTGTGGAGTGCTGCTGTCCGCTCCCGCCACGTTCCCGGCGTTGGAGCGCCTGCGCCTGGGCGATGCGCAGCGCTTGCAGCGCACGGCCGGCCTGTTCTCTCTCGACGCGCGCCGCCTGCCCGGCCTCGCGCTGCCCTGGGCCTTCGACGACACGCCGGAGCTGGCCGGACCCGGCGCCTCCGACACCCCCTACTCGGAGTATTTCTCGGGAGAGCCGCACGTCGCCTTCGCCGACTCGATCGCGATCGGTGTGCCTGCGCTGATCCTCGCGGCCTTCGGCGCGCCGGCGTTGCTCGCGGGGGCGGCCCTGTTCCTCCTCGCGGCGCTGGGCCCCGCCACGCCGATCGAGTGGATCGCGGTGCACCTGATCCCAGGCTTCGCGCTGTTCCGCTACTCGGAGAAGCTGCTGGGGCCGGCCAGCCTGCTGCTCGCGCTCGCTGCGGCGACCGGCGCGCGGCGCCTGCTGGCCACGGAGCGCAGGAAGGCCTGGCGCCTGGCCTCGGCGGCCGCCGCCTGCGCGGGGACTCTGTTCGTCCTCCGAGGCGGCGTGGCCCTGTGGTACGAGCCGCTGGCTACCTGGCTGGTCTCGCAAGGCCGGACGCACGCGGCCGCGACGGCGCCACTGCTCCTCGACGCGCTTTCGCGCGCGCTGGTCGTGGAGGGTCTCCTCGCGGCCGGCCTCGCGATCGCGTCGGCCCTGTCCGAACGGCGAGATCTGGTGGCGGCCCTGATCTGCGCGGCGTCGGCGCTGCTCTGCGGCTCGGGCCAGCTCCTCACCGCGCCGCGCGAGCTGCTCGAGTCCCGCCCGCCGCTGGCCGATCTGCTGGTCTCGCGCGCCGGACCGAGCGCGGGCGCATGGCGGATCCAGTCGGACACCGAGCAGTCGCTGATCTTGCCGGATCTCGACGCGCGGCTGCGGCGCGCCGCGTGGAGCGCGCAGGTGCTGGCGCCGCGCACCAACGCGGTCCAGCGGATCGAATCCGTCTCCGGCTACGGGTCGCTCAACGACGAGCTGTACCTGATCGCGCAATGGGGGGCGCCGCAGATCTTCCGCGCCGTCCTCGGCGCCCGGTTCGTCGTGCGCATGCCCTGGGAGCCTCCCCGAGAGCCGGGCTGGACGGCGGGGCCGTACGGGACCTTCGTCCAGGAGCACCCGACGCTGCCGCGCGCCTTCCTGGTGTCGCGCGTCTTCCGCACCTCGAACCCGCTCGCGGCGCTGCGGGACCCGGCGTTCGATCCCGCCCGGGACGCCGTCACCGCGGACCTGGCGCTGGAAGAGGCGGGACCGCCCGGGGAGGCGCGCCTCGAGCGGGAGTCGCCGGAGCGGATGCGCGTGCGCGTCCAGGCGGAAGGCCGGCGGCTCCTGGTCGTGTCCGAGCACTTCGATCCCGGCTGGCGCGCGCGGGTGGACGGCAAGGACGCGGCGGTCCGGCGCGTGGATCTCTGCGCGCTGGGTGTCGAGCTGCCGGCCGGGGCGAAGGAGGTCGAGCTCCGCTTCCTCCCGCGCGGCCTTCTTCCCGGGGTGGTGGCGTTCGCCGCCACCCTCGCGGCCTTGCTGGCGCTCAGCGCCCGTCGATATACGCGTGCAGCTGCTCGATGAGGAGCTGCTTGTCGTCCAGCATCAGCTGGATCACGTCCCGCATGGAGATGATCCCGACCACGTGTCCCCGCTCCTCGACCAGGAGATGGCGGGTGTAGTGCGTCCGCATCAGCTCCGCGGTCTCCGCCTCGCTGGTGGCGGGGGTGACGTTGGGCAGGTCGGTGCGCATCGCCTCGCCGATCGGCATCGCGCCGTTGTCGCCCGCCGCCATGACCCGCGAGACCAGGTCGCGCTCGGTGACGATTCCCACCACGCGTCCGCCCTCGCTGACCGCGACCGAACCGATCTTCTTGTCCCGCATGATCTTCGCCGCCTCGCGGCAGGGCGTGAGCGCGTCGAGCGCGACCAGCGCGTTCGTCACGTGCCTCTCGATGTTGGCCATGCGCTCCTCCGGAGGCCCGAGTATAGGAGAACGCGATGGAACTGGAACAGCACCTCGACCGGCTGGGTGCGCTGCTGGACGCGGAGCGCGATGCCGAGAGGGACCGGTTCGCGCAGGTGCCGCTTGCCGAGCGCGTCCGCCGTGGCCTCGCGCTCAAGGACGTCGAGGCGGTCGAGGAGTCCGGGCTTGCGGGGCGTTCGCTGGTGACGTACGCCCGGCCGGGCAACCGGGAGCTCGGCGCGCCGCAGGTCGGAGTCGGGGCCATCGTCCGCGTCCTGCCCAAGCGGGAAGCGTCGGACGATGCGCCCACGGGCGTGGTGGCGCGCAGGCAGCAGACCCGCCTCGGCGTGGTCTTCGACGAGCCGCCGCCGGACTGGGCTACGCAAGGGAACGTCCTCATCGAGCTTTTGCCCTCGTCGGCGACCTACGACCGGCTGTCGGGCGCGCTGCGCCGGATGCGCGAGGTCCGCCGCTGGCACCCGGTGCTCCGGGGCGAGCCGCCCCGATTCGACCAGCGGCCCCGGCCTGCGCCGGGGATCGAGCATGCCCTGAACGCCGAGCAGATGCAGGCCCTGGAGCTGGCCGATCGCGCCGGGGACGTCATGCTGGTGCACGGTCCGCCGGGAACCGGCAAGACCACCGTGCTGGTGGAGCTCGTCCGGCGCGCTGCCGCGCGTGGCGAGAAGGTGCTGGCCGGGGCTCCGTCGAACCTCGCGGTCGACAACCTGGTCGAGCGGCTGGTGGCGGCCGGCATCGACGTGGTCCGCGTGGGACACCCGGCCCGCGTCCTCCCGGCGGTGGTCGAGCACACGCTCGATCAGAAGACCCAGGCGCATCCGCAGGCGGTGATCGCGGCGGAGCTGGTCGAGCAGGCGATGCGGCTCCGGCTAGACGCGCGCAAGGGCAAGCAGCGGCGTGGCCCCGGCCGCTTTTCCGAGGCGCGCGCGCAGGAGCGCGAGGCGCGGCAGCTCCTCCAGGAAGCGCGAGAGCTGGAAGACCGGGCGGAGGCGGCGGTGCTGGAGAAGGCCCAGGTGGTGCTGGCGACGCTCACGGGCATCGAGTCCCGCCCGCTGGAAGGCCGGCGCTTCTCGCTGGCGGTGGTCGACGAGGCCACGCAGGCCGTGGAGCCCGCGGCCTATCTCGCGCTGCTGCGCGCGGAGCGGGCGGTGCTGGCCGGAGATCACCTCCAGCTCCCGCCCACCGTGCTCTCCCCGGACGCGCAGGGGCTGTCGATCTCGCTGTTCGAGCGGCTCGCCGCCGCGAACCCCGGAGCGATGGTCACGCTCGCCGAGCAGCACCGGATGAACGAGCGGATCATGCGGTACCCCTCCGACGCGCTCTATGGGGGAAAGTTGCGGGCGCACCCGGCCGTCGCCCATCACGCGATCGACGACGCTCCGCTGGAGCTGATCGACACCGCGGGGCGCGGCTTCGAGGAGGAGACGCCGGCGGAGAGCGACTCGAAGCTGAATGCCGGCGAGGCCGGGCTGGTGGCCGCGGAAGTCCGCAAGCTCCTCGCGCGGCTGCCTGCAAAGGACATCGCGGTCATCTCCCCCTACGAGGCGCAAGTGCAGAAGCTGCGCCAGCTCCTGCACGGAGTCGACGATCTGGAGATCGACACCGTGGACGGGTTCCAGGGCCGGGAGAAGGAAGCCGTGGTGGTCTCGCTGGTGCGCTCGAATCCCCACGGCGACCTGGGATTCGTCGCCGACATCCGCCGCATCAACGTGGCGCTCACCCGCGCGCGCAAGAAGCTGATCGTGGTCGGCGACAGCGCCACCATCGCGCGCCATCCTTTCCACGACGGGTTCGTCCGGTACGCGGAGAGGGTGGGGGCCTGGCGCTCAGCGTGGGAGCGTTGAGGCCCAGGCTGCCATCCCCTCGACGATCCGGGCCATGCGCGGGTAGTCGAGCGTGTCCGGGGTGTCGCGCGCGGTGTGATAGCGCGGGTTCCGGTACCAGGCGGTATCCGTCACCATCGCGGCGCGCACCTCTTGGCTCCAGAAGCTCGCGTGATCGGATGCGCCGATGCCCGGGATCCATTCGGGCGCGTCGATCGAGCGCACGCCCGCACCGTTCGCCTTCAGGGCGGACTTGATGGAGCGCACGAGCAGCCCGTCCTGCAGCCTGCCCACCACCACGATGTAGTCGCCATGCCCGGGGTACAAGAGCCGCAAGGCAGAGGAGGGAAACTGCTGCGGCTGATCGAAGCAGCCGAGCATCTCGAGGGAGACCATGGCGCGCACGCCGCGGACGGAGCGCGCGTGCGCCTCGCTGCCCAGGAGCCCGTACTCCTCGTTGGAGTACCAGGCGAGCTCGGTCCGCAGCGGCAGCGCCGCTCCCTGGAGCAGCCGCGCGAGCTCGAGCAGGGCGGCCGTGCCGCTGGCGTTGTCGTCCGCGCCCGGATAGGGTCCGCGCACGTCGTAGTGCGCGCCGATCACGATGCGCTCGCGGGTCTCGGGCCCGAGGCGGACGATCAGGTTGCGGAAGGTCGCCCCGTCCGCGCTGTAGCGCTGCTCTTCGACGGGAATTCCCTCGAGCTGCGAGCGGATGAAGTCCGCCGCCCGCGACTGTCCGCGCGCGTCGTGGCGCGGGCCTAGCGCGACCAGGGCGTGCACCAGCCGGGAGAGGCGCATGGGGTCCACCGACAGACCGGTCCAACGCGGCCCGCCCCCGAGCACCGGCTGCACCACCGCCGCCAGAAGGGCTGCCAGCGCCAGCACGAAGAGCAGCAAGAGGACGAGCGCGACCTTCACCGCTGCTTCGCCAGGACCTCGAGCATCGCGCGGCCGAACGCCGGGAGATCCTTGGGCACGCGCGAGGAGACGATGTTCCCGTCGATCACCGAAGGCGCGTCCACCCACTCGGCGCCCGCGTTCACCACGTCGTCCCGGATCCCGATCGTGCTGGTCAGGCGCCGCCCGCGGACGATGCCCGCGGAGATCAGCACCCAGGGGCCGTGGCAGATGGTGGCCACCATTTTTCCGGCGGCATGGACTTCCCGGACGCGCTGGAGCGCGTCCGCGTCCCGGCGGATCTTGTCCGGCGCCCAGCCCCCAGGCGCCACGATTCCCGCCAGCCCGGCCGCGGAGAACTCCGAGACGCGCCCGTCCACCCTGCAGGGGTAGCCATGCTTGCCCCGGTAGTCGGGCTCGCCCAGGCCGGCGAGCTTCACTTCGAATCCCGCCTCTTCGAGGCGCAGCTTCGGGTACCAGACCTCCAGATCTTCGTACTCGGGACCGACCAGGATCAGGATTTGGCCGCGCATGTCCCCGTTCTGCGCGCACGGGCGGGTTTGTCAAGTCGACGAGCGCGCGACTAAGGTGGTGCCCCGTGCTGCCCGAGGGCGTCGAGCACTTCGAGATGAAGGGCGACGGAGTCCTCCTGCATTGCGCGGCGATGGGACCGCCCGAAGGTCCGCTGGTGCTCCTGCTGCACGGCTTTCCGGAGTGTTGGATCGCCTGGCGCTACCAGCTCCCGGCGCTGGCCGCGGCGGGGTTCCGGGCGGTGGCCCCCGATCTGCGCGGGTACGGCAAGTCGGACAAGCCGGGCGGAGTGGCCGCGTACCGGATCGAGTCGCTCGTCCGCGACGTGGACCGGCTGATCGCCGGCCTGGGCCGGGAGCGGGCGGACCTGGTCGGCCACGACTGGGGCGGGCACGTGGCCTGGCACGTCGCCATGTGGAACCCCGAGCGGGTGCGCAAGCTGGCCGTCCTCAACGTCCCGCACCCGGAGCGGATGCTCCGCGGGCTGCGGACGCTGCGGCAGCTGCGCAAGAGCTGGTACCTCTTCTTCTTCCAGCTGCCGATCCTGCCCGAGCGATTCGTCTCTCCTCGCCGGCTCCGCGACGGGCTGCGGCACGCGCCCGCGCGAAAGGGCGCCTACGACGAGGCGGACCTCGACGCCATCGTCGAGGCGGTCGGCGACCGCAGCGGGCCCATCCATTATTACCGCGCGGCGGCGCGCTACCGCAGCCCGCGCTGGAGACCGGTGATGGCCGAGACGCTGGTGATCTGGGGCCAGCGCGACAACGCGCTGGGCGAGGAGCTGGCCGCGCCGGATCGGCGCTGGGTGCCGCGGTACCGGCTGGAGCGCATCGCGGAAGCGACGCACTGGGTGATGGCGGACGCTCCCGACCGGGTCAACGCGCTGCTGCTCTCGTTCCTGCGAGAGCGCGGGCTATAGTCTCGCGCCCGGATGCGCGGATGGATCCAGTACCGACGCGGAAGCGAGGTGCTGCCTTGAGGCGAAAGCTGCCGGAGTACGAGGCCAAGCGCGACTTCAAGGTCACGCCCGAGCCCGCCCCCGGGAGGGCGAAGGAAGGCGCGCAGCCCGGCTTCGTCGTGCACAAGCACGACGCCACGCGGCTGCACTACGACGTGCGCATGGAGATGGATCCTCGAAGCGGCTGGCGATCCAGACCGAGGACCACCCGCTCGAGTACGGCAGCTTCGAAGGGCGGATCCCCGACGGCGAGTACGGGGCGGGGGACTCGCTGATCTGGGACAACGGCACCGTCGACTCGGTCCCCCCGGGCCAGCTCTCGGAGCAGCGGAAGAGGGGGCACGTCGTCGCCGACTTCCATGGCAAGAAGCTGCGCGGCCAGTGGCACCTGGTCCGTACGCACGGCGGGGCGCCCGGCAAGTCGCAATGGCTGATGTTCAAGGCGAAGGACGGAACCGAGAAGCCCGGCTACGACGTGGTGGCGGAGCGGCCCGAGTCGGTGGTCAGCGGGCGGGTGGTGACGCGGGGGCCGGAGCGGAAGGGCACGCTGCGGACGGCGCGGCCGGCCCCGGACGCGATCCTGCGCGGCTACTTGCCGCCGATGCTCGCGACGCTGGTCGACGAGCCGCCGCCGGGAGAGTGGCACAAGGAGGTCAAGTACGACGGCTACCGGGCGCTCTCGGCGCTGGCCAACGGCCGGGTCGCGATCTGGACGCGCAATGGCCTGGATCTGGCGGGCCGGTTTCCCGGGGTGGCGCGTGCTCTCTCCCGGATCGTGGTCGGGGACGCGGTGCTCGACGGCGAGGTGTGCGTCCTCGATCCGCAAGGCGTGCCGCGGTTCGAGCTGATCCAGCAAGGACGGACGGAGGAGGCGGTGCTGTTCGTATTCGACCTGCTCCGCCTGGACGGCGAGGATCTTCGCGCGCGCCCGATCGAGGAGCGGCAGGATCTGTTGCGCAGCGTCGTGTCCAACGCGCCGCCGGAAGTGCGATTCGCCGAAAGCGTCCCGGGCGACGTTTCCGCCGCGCTGGAGTCGGTGCGCGCCCGCGGTCTGGAAGGGCTGGTCCTCAAGGCGCCTCGATCGCCCTACGAGAAGAGCCGCTCGCGGCTCTGGCTCAAGCTGAAGGCGCAGGCGAACCAGGAGCTGGCGGTGATCGGGTGGACGCCGGGGAAGGGAAATACCTCGGGCTCGCTGGGCGCGCTGCTGCTCGGCGTCGCCGACGGCAAGGGCGGCTACGAGTTCGCCGGAAAGGAGGACGCGCGCGACACTCCGCCGGCGAGGGGCGCGCCGCGGATGCGCGATGCACGCTGGGTGAATCCGCGGCTGGTGGCGCAGGTGCGCTTCACCGAATGGACCAGCGACGGAAAGCTGCGCCATCCCGCCTTCCAGGGCTTGCGGGCCGACAAGAAGCCGGAGGAGGCCGTTCGCGAGAAGCCCTCTGAGGTTCCGCAGACGGGCAAGCGGAAGAAGCGGGAGCCGCGAGCGCCGAAGCGGGCCGCATCGTCGGACGCCGGCGCGCAGAAGCTGACCAACCCCGACCGGCTGCTCTACCCCAAGGACGGAATCACCAAGGCGGAGGTGGCCGCCTACTCCGACGCGGTCGCGCCGGCGCTGCTCCACGCGCTGCGCGACCGCCCCGTGACCCTGGTGCACTGGAACCAAGGGATCGACAAGCCGAGCTGGTTCCAGCAAGACCTGGGTTCGATGGCGGAGGACTGGATGCGGATCGCGGAGACCCCCGCGCGCACGAAGCAGGGCGTGGTCCGCCACCTGGTGGTGGACGGGCCGCGCGCGCTGCGCTGGCTGGCGCAGAACTCCGTGCTGGAGATCCACGCCTGGCACTCGCGCGCGCAGAGCCTGACGCAGCCGGATTGGGTGGTGTTCGATCTCGATCCGGCCGAGGGAAAGACCATCGATCAGGCGCTGGAGGTCGCCGAGGTCCTGCAAGGCATGTTCGAGCGCCTCGGGCTGCCCAGCGTCCCGAAGACGACCGGCAAGCGCGGGCTGCACATCCTGGTTCCACTCGCGGCGGGGCATACGTACGAGGACGCGCAAGCGTTCGCGCTCCAGGTCGGAGAGACGGTGGCGAAGCAGCTGAAGAACGTCACGCTCGAGCGATCGAAGTCGAAGCGCGCCGGCCGCCTGTACTTCGACTGCATGCAGAATGCGTACGGCAAGACGGTGGTCGCACCCTATTCGCTGCGCGGGGTGCCGGGCGCGCCGGTCTCCACGCCGCTGCGCTGGAGCGAGGTGAAGCCAGGGCTCGATCCGCGGGAGCACAACCTCAGGACCCTGCCCCAGAGGCTCCGCCGGGAAGGCGATCTGTTCGCGCCGGCGCTCGCGCAAGGAGTCCGACTCCCGCGCTACAAGCGATGATACTCTCGCGAGGTGCGGATCCTCGCCTTTGTCTTCGCCCTCGCCGCCTGCAGCGCGCCTTGCCCCCTGGTCTGCCAGGACGACACCGAGTGCCCGGCGGGCTACTACTGCCTGAACAACTCGGCCTGCATGCAGGACTGCGTCCGGTGCGCCAGCGGCCAGTGCGTCGGAAGCGTCAACAATTGCGCCAGCTGCAACGTGGCGTGTGCCGCGGGCCAGAAGTGCTCGTTGAGCGTCTGCAGCGACGCCTGCGGCGCGGGCCTCACCGACTGCAGCGGGTCCTGCTACAACCTGGTGGGCGATCGCCTCAACTGCGGGTCGTGCGGCCATGCTTGCCAGCGGGACGAGATCTGCAGCGGAGGCACCTGCACCAAAGTCGATGTCTGCCAGTGACGTGCTACGTTCGCCCGCGTGAGCGACGACGTCATCATCCCCGCGTTTCGCGCCGTGCCGCGCACCGGCGTGATCTACGTCACCTCGGAGGCGGACAAGCTCGGCTACCGCAGCTCCGACCCGGCCTGGTGCAACCTCGGGCAGGGTCAGCCCGAGACCGGGCCGTTGCCGGGGGCGCCGCCGCGCGTGCAGGAGGTACCGGTGCGCGTGGACGACCAGGAGTACGCGCCGGTGCCCGGGCTGCTCGAGCTGCGCGAGGCGGTGGCGGTGCTCTACAACCGCCTCTACCGCAAGGGCCTGCCCTCCCAGTACACGGCCGAGAACGTGAGCATTTGCGGCGGCGGCCGCGCGGCGCTGACCCGGGCCGCGGCCTCGCTGGGCCACGTGAACCTCGGCCACTTCCTCCCCGACTACACCGCGTACGAGGAGCTCCTCGACGTCTTCAAGGCGTTCACCGCCATCCCCATCCTGCTCGAGGGAGAGCGCGGCTACGCGTTCACCGCGGACGACCTGCGCAAGGAGATCCAGGGCCGCGGGCTCTCCGCGCTCCTCTTGTCCAATCCCTGCAACCCCACCGGCAAGCTGGTGCAGGGCGAGGAGCTCAACCGCTGGGTGCGGATCGCGCGCGAGCTCGACTGCTCGCTCCTGCTGGACGAGTTCTATTCGCACTACGTCTGGACCGGTCGCCCGGGGCAGCTTCCGGTCGAGAGCGCCGCGCGTTACGTCGAGGACGTGAACCGCGATCCGGTGGTGATCTTCGACGGGTTCACCAAGAACTGGCGCTATCCCGGCTGGCGCGTGACCTGGACGTTGGCGCCGGCCAAGGTCATCGAGGCCGTCTCGAGCGCCGGCTCCTTCCTGGACGGCGGAGGGTCGCGGCCGTTGCAGCGCGCGGCCATTCCGCTCTTGAGCGAGGAGGTGGTCCAGAAGGAGACGCTCGCGATCAACGCGGCGTTCCGCGAGAAGCGCGACCGCATGATCCAGCGGCTGGAGCGGATGGGAATCCGCGCCGACCGGGCGCCCGACGGCACCTTCTATGTCTGGGGCAACCTGTCGGCGCTGCCGGCTCCGTTGAACGACGGCATGGGATTTTTTCGCGCAGCACTGGAAAAGAAGGTGATCACTGTACCGGGGGAGTTCTTCGACGTGAACCCCGGGAAGCGGCGGAGCCGCCGAGCGTCAAGATTCCGGAGCTACTCGCGTTTCTCTTTTGGAGCCCCCCAGGCGCAGCTCGAGGAAGCGCTCTCCCGGATGCAGCTCCTGATCTCCTCTGGTGCCTGACGGATTGCCGCGAAGCGGCATCCGTGCGTAGCTTGGTACGGGGGAGGCATTGCCATGCGCTTCGTGCGGTGGTTTGCCGAAGTCGGCCTTGCCGACGTCGGACTCGTCGGCGGCAAGGTCGCATCGCTCGGAGAGATGATCCGGGAGCTCGTGCCGCTCGGCGTGCGCGTACCGGACGGGTTTGCGATCACCGCGGACGCCTACCGGCACTTCATCGCGGCGGCGGGCCTCGACGGTCGCATCCGCGAGCTCCTCTCCAGCATCCGCGAAGGCGACGTCCAGGGCCTGGTCGACCGGAGCGCGGAGATCCGCAAGCTGATCTGCGCCGCGAACCTGCCCCACGAGATCGCGGACGAAGCGGTCGCGGCCTATGCGTCGCTCTCGCAGAAGTCCGGAGCGGCGGAGACGGACGTGGCGGTCCGCTCGTCGGCGACGGCCGAGGACCTGCCGGGAGCGAGCTTCGCCGGACAACAGGACACCTACCTGAACGTGCGCGGGCAGGGCGCGCTGCTCGATTCGGTCAAGCGCTGCTTCGCGTCGCTCTTCACCGCGCGCGCGATCAGCTACCGCGCGCGCATGGGGTTCGATCATCATGACGTGTCCCTCAGCGTGGGCGTGCAGAAGATGGTGCGCAGCGACCGCGCGGCATCTGGGGTCCTCTTCACGCTGGACACCGAGACCGGCCACCGCGGCGTGGTGCTGATTACCTCGAGCTACGGGTTGGGCGAGGCCATCGTCCAGGGCCAGGTGGTGCCGGACCAGTTCTATGTGCACAAGGACACGCTGCGGCAGGGTTTCCGGCCCCTGGTCTGGAAGACCATCGGGAGCAAGGAGCAGCGGATGGTCTACGGCGAGCGCGGGACGGCGCTGACGCCGGTGCCGCCCGAGCTGCGCGGGCAGTCCTCCATCTCCGACGAGGACGTGCTGCAGCTCGCCCGCTGGGCGCTGCAAATCGAAGAACACTACGCGCGCCAGAGGGGCGCCGATTCGCCGATGGACGTCGAGTGGGGGAAGGACGGCGAGACCGGGCAGCTCTTCGTGCTCCAGGCGCGCCCGGAGACGGTGCACGCGAACCGCAAGGCGACCTCGCTGCGCATCTACAAGCTGACCGGCAAGGGCGAGCAGCTCGCGCAGGGCCTCGCGGTCGGTGAAGGCGTCGCGGTGGGCACCTCTCGGGTGATCCGGAGCCCCGCGCAGTTCGACCAGTTCAAGGCCGGCGAGATCCTGATCACCGAGAAAACCGACCCCGACTGGGAGCCGATCATGAAGATCGCCTCCGGGA
>WNFK01157021.1_pt1 | contig 14405 bp, 13 predicted proteins | sample 5400281 | NCBI WGS metagenome assembly WNFK01 (sample SAMN13153350, study PRJNA577476) | soil metagenome | isolation source: 20 cm soil on Douglas fir-dominated hillslope | place: USA:California | collected 2013-09-17 | reverse complement strand
CAAAGACTTCATCGCGATGCCCAAGGTCAACATGTACCAGTCGCTCCACACGACGGTGATCGGGCCCAAGGGCGATCCGGTGGAGATCCAGATCCGCACCCGCGAGATGCACCGCATCGCCGAGGAAGGTATCGCCGCGCACTGGCTCTACAAGGAGCGCAAGGCCGGCAAGGACAAGCTCGACGAGTCGCTCGTGTGGCTGCGCCAGCTGATCGAGACGCAGCAGGACACAAAAGATCCGCGCGAGTTCATGGACACCGTGCGCGTCGATCTGTTCCCGGACGAGGTGTACGTCTTCACGCCCAAGGGCGACGTGAAGGCGCTGCCGGAAGGTGCCACGCCGCTCGACTTCGCCTACGCGGTCCACACGAAGGTCGGCGAGCACTGCGTCGGCGCCAAAGTGAACGCCAAGCTCGTCCCGCTGCGGTTCACGCTCCGCCAGGGCGACATCGTCGAGATCGTGACCTCGCCGAACCAGCACCCGAGCCGCGACTGGCTGAAGATCGTCAAGTCGACCCGGGCGCGGGCCAAGATCAATCAGTGGCTCAAGGTCGAGGAGCGCGCCCGCTCGATCGAGCTCGGCCGCGAGATGTTCGAGCGCGAAGCCCGGAAGTATCGCCTCAATCCCACGGCGCTGCTGGGCGGTGAGGAGATCAAGAAGGCGGCGGCCGACTTCGGCTTCGCCGGGCCCGACGATCTGATGGCGGCGGTCGGCTACGGCAAGAGCTCGGTGCATCAGGTGCTGAACAAGATCGCGCCCAACGCGCTGCTCGAGTCGCCGGAGAAGCCGAAGGCGGCGGCGACCCGGCCGGCGCCGGTCGACGGCGTGCGCATTCGCGGCGTCGACGATCTGCTCGTGCGGTTCGCGCGCTGCTGCAACCCGCTTCCGGGCGATCCGATCGTCGGCTTCATCACCCGCGGCCGCGGCCTCACGGTGCACGCGCGCGACTGTCTGACCGTGGCCAAGAGCGTGCTCGACCGGGAGCGTCTCATCGACGTCGAGTGGGACGTCGAGGAGCCCGGCAAGCGGCCCGTCCGGATCGCCGTCTACATCGGCAAGGACCGGCCCGGCCTGCTCTCCGAGATCACCGGAGCCATCTCGGCCCGCAACGGCAACATCACGAAGGCCGAGGTGACGGTGACCGACGACCGGCGCGGGATCAACAACTTCGTTGTCGAGGTCGCGGATCTCCGCCAGCTCCAGGACATCATCGCCGCCATCCGCGATGTCAGAGACGTCATCAACGTCGAGCGTGTCCGGGGACTCTAGGTGCCGGCCGCGCGGGCCGGCGCGCCGCCCGCAGACCGGCGTCGATTCAGCGGCGCACTGACTCGATGACCCGGCGGCGATTCGAGGCGCTGGTCGAGAAGGCCATGCGTCGCCTGCCCAAGCGGTTCAAGGACCGGATCGCCAACATCGCCGTCGTCGTCGAAGACTGGGCCGATGACGAAACGCTCGCCGACGTCGGGGTCGAGCCACCCGACACGCTCTACGGCCTCTACCGCGGCATCGATCTCACGCGCCGCGACTCGAGCTACGGTAACGTCTTGCCCGACACGATCCACATCTATCAGGGACCGATCGAGGAAGATTGCGCCGACGAGGCCGACATGGAAGAGCTGATCCGTGACACGGTCATCCACGAGCTCGGCCACTACTTCGGCCTCGACGACGACACCATGGAGCGTATTGAGGGCTCCGAGCAGTAAGGAGCCGCTGGCGCGGCAGCAGAACGGCCAGAGCCTCGTCGGGGCGCTCGCCGCGGCCGCCCCTCGTTACTCTCCCGAAGATCGGCCGCGCAAGGTCATGCTCCTGGAGGAGCTCGACGGCGCCATCGTTCGCGACGCGCGAACGCTCCTTCGCCTGCACGAGACCCTCTGCTTTCTGCAGGCGTACCCCGACGACGCGACGATTCTCGAGCTGGTCGACCGTGCGCTGGAAACGTTCGCGGCCCGGGTTGATCGTCTCGGGCCCGCCGCGCGCCGGCGGCTCTACGACTCCGGCGTCGCCCACAGCACGCTCGATTACCCTTTCGGCTTTCCGATGGCCCGCTGGCTCGCTGCGCGATTTCCGCGCGAGACCGAGGTGGCCTGGGCCGCGTTCGGAGACGCCGACCGGCTCGACGAGACGCTCTCACTGCTCGCGACCACAGCGGAAGGCGACGCCTTCAGCGAAGGCGGGATGGGGTGGCGAGAGTGGATTCGCGTCGCCAAAGGCGGTCGGCGCCTCAGCGACCTGCAGCTGATCCTGGAACTGTTCGAGCGCGCGCGGCTGCCCGCGGAGACGCGCGACTGGCTCTTCGAGAGCCTCGGCCTGCCGATCCTCTGGCGGACGCGCGGTGTGGGCGGCTCGAGGACACTCGCGCGGATCCCGGCGGGTGCCACGTTCTTCCACGCCGGCGCGCTCGAGCGGGGCGACGTCGATCTCGTCGAGGCGATTCGGGAGCCGCTGCCTCTCAGACGAGCGCCGCGCCCGCTCGCTCAGACGATGATCGACGCCGCGCGCCTGGCGATGGCCACGCGCCAGCGGGAGCTCCACGCGTTCGCGTACCCGAATCCGGACGACGTGCTAGTGGCGGACGCGGGCCGCGGCCTGCGGCTGGTGTTCATCGGCATCGAGCCGGACTTCCGGCTGCCGCTCGAGGGTTACTACGGCTTCCTGGCGCTGAAGAACGGTGTGCCGGTGAGCTATGGCGGCGGCTGGGAGCTCTTCGGCGCGCTCGACTTCGCGATCAACATCTTCGCGTCGTTTCGTCAGGGCGAGTCGCCATACCTGGCAACCCAGCTTCTGCGCGCGTACCGGTTCATCTTCGGCATGCGCACGGTGGTGATCGACCGCTACCAGCTCGGCCACGAGAGCACCGAAGCGCTGCGCTCGGGCTCGTTCTACTTCTATCATCGGCTCGGGTTTCGTCCGCGCGACCCCGGCGTCGTACGCACGCTCGCCGAGGAGCGGGCGAAGATCGTCGCCGATCCCGCCTACCGCTCGCCGATTCCGGCCCTGAAACGGCTCGCCGCGGCCGAAGTCTTCCTGACGCTCGCCGGCGGTCATCCAGCGCCCGAGGATCGCCTGCGCGCAACGGACGTTTCGGCGCTCGTCGCGCGGTACGTCGCACTCGAGTTTGGCGGCGACCGGGCCCGGGCCACACGCGATTCGGCCGACCGTGTCGCGCAGGCGCTGGGCGCGCGACGGCGCAACACCTGGCCGCCCGGCGAGCGTCGCGCCTTCGAGCGCATGTCGCTCGTCGCCGCGCTGATTCCGGATCTTTCGGTCTGGACGCTCGCCGAGCGCCGTGGCCTGCTCGCGGTCATGCGCGCCAAGGGAGGCGGGACCGAGATGGCCTACGCGCGCCGGCTCGATGGGCATGGCCGCCTGCGTCAAAGCCTCGAAGCTCTCGTCCGCGCGTAGCCCTTTCCAGATCACCGGCCCGGTGTTCTAGCTCCGGACTGTAAGTTTTCGCTTGACAGGTACTTTCAATGCTTCGTATGGTTTCAGCAGATGCTGAAATGTTCGGAGCAAGAGAAAGGTGCTGAAATCCGAGGAGGTTCGGCGACAAGTGGCCCAGAGACTTCGGGAGCTCCTCCCGAAGGCGAAAGGCTGGCAGGAGAGCACCGGCTCCAAAATAGGCGGACAAGTCGTCGATTTGTTGGCCCGATTCCAGCTAGCCGGCCAGGAGCACACGTTGGTCGTTGAAGTGACGCCTCTCGGCCAGCCACGCCAGATAAGGGCCGCCGTGACGAGGCTGAACGACATTCGGCGGGAGCTTCCGGGCGCCTATCCGATGGCCGGCGCCGTTTATATCGGCCCGCAGAGCGCCCGAATCCTCAAGAGCAACAACCTCGGTTTTGTGGATCTCTCGGGCAACTGCTACCTCGCCCTCGAGAACGCGCTGATCGAGAAGGAGGGCAAGCGGAACGTCCGGCCCTCGACGCGGCCCCTTCGCTCCCTCTTCGCCCCCCGCGCCACACGTGTGATCCGCGTGCTGCTGGTCGAGCCCAACCGGGCGTGGCGGCTGGAGGAGCTCGGGCGCGCCGCCGAGGTGAGCCTCGGCCACTCGCACAACGTGATCAAGCGACTCGAAGAGCTCGCATGGGTCGAGCGTGACGACAGCCAACGGTTCCGGCTCTCGAAGCCGGCCGATCTGCTCGAGGGGTGGTGCGAGTCTTACACGTATCGAACGAACGAACGCACCTCGTATCTCGCTCCGGAGCGCGTGACGCGAAAGTTCATGGGCGAGGTCGCTCGGGTCGCGGGCGCCGAGGGGCGCCGGTACGCCTTCACCTTGAACGCCGGCGCCGCATTGCTGGCACCCAGTCTGAGATTGCCGGCTGTTCACTGCTACCTCGAGGGAGACCCCGCGCCGGTCGCTCGCACGCTCGGGCTGCGACCGGCCGCGGAGGTCGACGGAGCGCTCCACGTGTTCGCGCCCTACGATCTCGGCGTGTTCTACGGCGCCTTCGAGAAGGGCGGGCTCAAGGTGGTGTGCTTGCCGCAGCTGTACGCCGATCTCGTGCACTACGAGCGCCGCGGACGGGAGCAAGCCGAGCACCTGCGGCGCGAGGCGATGGGCTACTGAACGATCGCGGAAGGAGGTGATCTAGTGGCCAAGAAGAAGGCGACGAAGAAAAAGAAGAAGTAGATCCGATGAGGGCGGCACACAGCTTGGACACGGAAGGAGGTGAGACGCTCGATGAAGAAGAAGGCCAAGAAGAAGATGAAGTAGCAACGCGGCTGCGCTTGGTGGGGGGTGGCGGCCTCCCACCGTTGACCATGCGGGAGGGGGCCAACGCCCCCTCCCGCGTGTGCTGTGCTTAAATGACCTTCGTGACCTTGCCGGCCTTGAGGCAGCGGGTGCACACGCGCACGCGCCGGGGCTTTCCAGCCATCATGGCGCGCATCGAGACCAAATTCGGAAGCCACCGCCGCCGCGTCAGCTTGTGAGCATGGCTGATCGTGTTCCCGACGGAGGGGCCTTTTCCACAGACGTCGCAGCGCTGAGCCATTTGTGCTCCCTGGAATTGAGTTTCCGAGGACAGAACCGAAGGCACTGTATAGCACAGGGGCCGCCATGAAGCAAACCGCCGCGGAGTCGAATCTCGCGACGCCTCTGCAGTTCGTCAAAGGCGTTGGCCCGCAGCGTGCGGCTCAGCTCGAGCGGAAGGGGCTGCGCACCGTCGAGGACGCCCTCTTCTTCGTGCCGCTCCGCCACGAAGACCGAACCCGGCTGACGCCGTTCCGGTCGCTCGTCCCCGGCCAGGCCGCGACATGCTCGGGCACGATCGTCGGCGTGAGCCCGCCGCCCCCCGGACGGTTCCGCGTGCCGTTCACCGTCATGCTGCGCGACGCGAGCGGCTACGCCACCGCCAGCTGGTTCGGCTGGCGGTATCTGTCGCGCGTCCTCAAGCGCGGCCAGCAGCTCGTGCTGCACGGCCGTGTCGGGCGCTACAAGGGCGCGATCGTCCTGCAGCAGCCGGACTACGAGATCGTCGAGAACGGCGAGGACGAGCGCCTGCACACGGGCCGCCTGGTCCCGGTGTATTCGCTCACCGAGGGGCTGCCCCAGCGCGCGCTCCGCTCCATCATGTGGCGGCTCGTCGAGGCGCACGCCGCCGAAGTGGACGAGGTGCTTCCCGAGGGTGTCCGCGGGCGACGGGGACTCGTCGGACTCGCGCAAGCGATCAAGGACGCGCATTTTCCCGAGACCGATGCGGCACTGGCGGCAGCGAGCCGCCGCCTCTCATTCGACGAGGGTCTGCTGCTGCAGCTCGGGCTCGCGATCCTGCGTTCCCGGGTGGCTCGCGCGCGCGGGCTGGCGCTGAATCCGCGCGGCGATCTGGTCGCGCGGCTGCGGGCGCGGCTGCCGTGGAAGCTGACGGGGGCGCAGGAACGCGTGTGGGAGGAGATCCGCCGCGACATGGCGGAGCCGCACCCGATGCATCGCCTCCTGCAAGGCGACGTCGGCTCCGGCAAGACGATCGTCGCCGCCCAGGGGGTGCTGACGGCGATCGAAGCCGGGTACCAGGCGGCGGTCATGGCGCCGACCGAGATCCTGGCCGAGCAGCACTTCATGACGTTCCGCCAGCTGCTCGAGCCGCTCGGCGTGCGCCTGACCCTCTTGACCTCGTCGCTGAAGCCGAGCGAGCGGAAGGCGCGGCGCGCCGTCCTGGCCGCGGGAGAGATCGAGTGCGTGGTGGGCACCCACGCGCTCGTCCAGGAGGGCGTCGACTTTCGCCGTCTCGGGCTCGTGGTCGTCGACGAGCAGCACCGGTTCGGGGTCGAGCAGCGCGCGCGGCTGCGCGGCAAGGGCGAGCACCCCGATCTCCTGGTGATGACAGCGACGCCGATTCCGCGCACCCTGGCCCTCACGATCTACGGCGACCTGGACGTGTCGGTGCTCGACGAGCTACCGCCCGGACGCCGCCCGATCGTCACCGTCGCCCGCTCGGAGGGCAAGCGCCGCGCGATCTACAAGTTCCTCAGAGAGCAGGTCGCCGGCGGCCGCCAGATCTACGTGGTCTACCCGCTGGTCGAGGAATCCGAGGCGCTCGACCTCAAGGCGGCGACCGACATGGCGCGTCACCTCGCGGACGAAGTCTTCCCCGATCTCAGGGTCGGCCTGCTGCACGGGCGTCTCGGCTTCGAGGACAAGGACGCGATCATGCAGCGCTTCAAGGCCGGCGAAATCGACGTGCTCGTCTCGACGACCGTCATCGAGGTCGGCATCGACGTGCCGAACGCGTCGGTCATGCTGATCGAGCACGCCGAGCGCTTCGGTCTCTCGCAGCTGCACCAGCTGCGCGGACGCGTGGGACGCGGCGAGTGGAAGTCGTACTGCATTCTGCTCACCGCCGGCCGTCTCACCGAGGAAGCCCAGCGGCGGATCGACGCGATGACCTCCACGAACGACGGCTTCCGTATCGCCGAGGTCGACCTCGAGCTGCGCGGCCCGGGCGAGTTCTTCGGTACTCGCCAGTCGGGGCTCCCGGAGTTCCGGGCGGTCGACATCCTGCGCGACACGAACCTGCTCGAAGAGGCGCGCCGCGAGGCGAGCGCGATCATCGCGCGTGACCGCGAGCTGTCGGACCCGGCGCATCGCGCGCTCCGCGCCGCGTTGCTCGCCCGCTGGCGGGGCAAGCTCGCGCTGGCGACTGCCGGCTAGGACGCGAAGGAATACATGTTGACACTAGCGCCCGAGGGGTCCAGCGTGTCCTCAGTTGTGAAGCTGGTGACGCGCCGTTGGGGTGGGGAACCTCGACTGCGTGCCGGCTGAAGGCCGCGACCAGACGTCGCGAGGTGCAGTGAGGTGCACCCCCCGCTCCCCTGACGGTCTCCGCAGACCGCCCGCCCGGTAGCTCTTCGAAGGTTCGGAATCGCCTCGGCAGGTCTCGCTGCCACGGCTCGGCCCTGGAGTCTACCTCCAGGCTGGGAAAGGCACGCTCGACATGCCCGGTCGGATGACGGGGACACCGGTGGCGATTTTCAACTCCCATGCGGAGTTCATCTACTCACTCCGAGACGCCCTCGAGCGTGAGGGACTGCCGACCGTGACCGCGCTCCTGGCCGAGATCCAGGACGGTACGCTCGATCTCGTTGCGTTTCTGGAGACGCACGACCCGCAGGTGATCGTGTACGACCTCCCCCGTCCCTTCGAGCGGCACTGGAACTTCCTGCGGCTCCTGAAGCAGACCCACGGTCTGCGCAAGAAGGCCTGGATCCTCACCACCACCGACAAGAAGGCGCTCGACGCGGCGGTGGGAGCGTCGGGCGTGATCGAGATCATTTTCGGCGAGCCCTATGGAGTCGGCGAGGTCGTGGAGGCGGTCCGCAACGCGCTGTCAAACGGCGAGCCCGCTGAAGCCTGAGGTAGGACGCGCATGGGTGCGAAGCGTTCTTCGCCTGACCGCGTGTATCTGGGGGGCGTGCGAGTTCTCCTGGTCGACAACTCTGATTACATCCGTGCGGTGGTGACCGCCATGCTCGAGGACTACGGCGCGAGCGTGACCGCGGTCGGCACGGCCGACGAGGCGCTGGAGGCGCTGGAGCGCGAGCGCCCCGACGTCCTCCTGAGCGCGCTGGCGATGCCCGACAAGGGCGGCTACTGGCTCATCGGCAAGGTTCGCGGCCTGCCGCCCGAACGCGGGGGCGCGACGCCGGCCGCCGCGCTCACTGGGTTTACGGGTCCCGCGCACCGAGCCAGCATCTTGCGCGCCGGATTCCAGTACCACATCGAGAAGCCGGTCACCGCGGACAACCTCGCCGGGATCGTCGCGCTGCTGGCGCTGAAAGCTCCACCCGCTCCGAAAGACTGAACCGCTTCGCCCCGGTGGTGCGGTGCTGTGCTACCTTCCCTCCGCGTCATGACGCAATCACGACACCCCTCGCTCGATCACACCGTCCGGCCGGCGTGCGCGTGATCGCCGGAGCGCTGAAGGGCCGGCGGCTCGTGACCCCGCGGGGCGCGACGCTGCTCGATCTCTTCGCCGGTGCCGGGGGGGTCGGCTTCGAGGCGCTCTCGCGCGGGGCGGCGCACGTGACGTTCGTCGAGCGTGATCCGCGCGCGATCGCCGCGCTCGTCGAGAATATCCGGACGCTCGACCTCGAGCCCCGGACCTCCGTCGTCCGCGGCGACGTCGCGCGACAGCTCGAACGGCTGGCCGGCGAGGGGCGCCGGTTCGAGATCGCCTTCCTCGATCCGCCCTATGCGACGGACGACGGCGAGCGGGTGCTCGCGGCGCTCGGCGACGGCGCGCTGATCGCACCGGACGGTATCGTCATCGCGCAGCACCTGACCAAGCGGCGTCCGGCGCAGGAATACGGCGTGTTGCGGGCGTTTCGCGACCGTCGATTCGGGGAGACGACCTTGACATTCTTTCGAGCGGGAGGGTAGCCTACGGCCGTGGCCAAGCGCGCGGTCTATCCCGGCATGTTCGATCCCGTGCACAACGGCCACGTCGACGTCATCCAGCGCAGCCTGCAGATCTTCGACGAGCTCATCGTCGCCGTGGTCGCCAATCCGTCGAAGCAGCCGCTCTTCTCGATGAAGGAGCGGCTCGAGATGATCGACGAGGCCACCTCGGAGCTGCGCGGGATCCGCGCCGTGTCGGACTTCGAGTACGAGTTCCAGATGGCGCTGATGAACCGGAAGCTCCGCAGCACCGTCGAGACGGTGTTCCTGATGCCCCACGAGAAGTACACGTACATCTCGTCGCGCCTCATCAAGGAAGTCGCCAGCTTCGGCACGTCGGTCGCCGGCATGGTGCCGCCGATCGCCGAGAAGCGACTGGCCGAGAAGTACCCCCTCAAGTAACCCGGCGGTTCGCCGCCGAAGGAGCCACACCGTGCTGGCCGATCGTTTGAAGACGCTTGCCCCATCGTCGACGCTCGCCGTGCAGGCGAAGGCCCGTGAGCTGCGCCGTCGCGGCGTCGACGTGATCTCGTTCGGCGCGGGTGAGCCGGATTTCGACACGCCCGAGCGGATCAAGGACGCGGCGATCCAGGCGATGCGGCAGGGCCACACGAAGTACACCGAGGTCGGCGGCGTGCCGGAGCTGCGTGCCGCGGTCTGCAGCAAGTTCAAGCGCGACAACGGGCTCGACTACGAGCCGGCCGACATCCTGATCTCGTGCGGCGCCAAGCACACCTTGTTCAACATGGTGGTCGCCCTATTGAACCCGGGGGACGAGGTGCTGGTGCCGAGCCCGTTCTGGGTCTCGTATCCGGAGCAGGCGCGGCTCGTCGGCGCGGTGCCGGTCGCCGTGGCCACGCAGGAGCGCACCGGATTCGACCTGGACCCGGATCGGCTCCGCGCCGCGGTCACGCCGCGCACGAAGGCGATCATCCTGAATAGCCCCAACAACCCGACCGGCGCGGTCTTCTCGCCCGCCGCGCTGTCCGCCGTGGCCGCGCTCGCCGTCGAGCGAAAGCTGATCGTCGTGTCCGACGAGTGCTACGAGGCGCTCACGTTCGAGGGGCGTCACCAGTCGATCGCCGGCCTCGGGCCGGAGATCAAGGCGCTCACGCTGACGATCAACACGTGCTCGAAGGCGTACGCGATGACCGGCTGGCGCATCGGCTTCGCGGGCGGCCCGCGCGAGCTCATTCGCGCGATGACCGATGTCCAGAGCCAGGTGACGTCGAACCCGTCGTCGGTCGCCCAATGGGCCGCCGTCGAGGCGCTCGCCGGAGCCCAGGACGAAGTCGCCAAGATGGCCGGCGAGTTCGATCGGCGGCGGCGTCTCATCGTGCCGGGGCTCAACGCGCTCCCCGGCGTGTCGTGCGCGATGCCGAAAGGGGCGTTCTACGCGTTTGCGAACGTCTCCGGCCTGTTCGGACGAGAGTGGCGATCGGCCGAGGGCCCGAAGACTCTCAAGGGATCGCTCGACGTCACCGCCTTCCTGCTCGAAGAGGCGAAGGTGGCGGTCGTGCCGGGTGTCGACTTCGGCTCCGACGATCACGTGCGGCTCTCGTACGCGACCAGCGAGGCGCTGATCAGCGACGGCCTGACGCGGATGCGGGCGGCCCTGCAGCGCCTCGCGTGATGATTGCGCGCCTTGACTCCGCGCGACATTCTCTAGTAAGGAGAGCTACCGATGAAGCTTGAAGGCTCGTACGACGTGAAGGCGCCCCGCGACAAGGTCTGGAACGCGTTTCTCGATCCCGCGACGCTCCAGAAGGCGATTCCCGGCTGCGAGAAGCTCGAGCTGATCGGCCCCGACGAATACAAGGCGACGCTCAAGATCGGCATCGCCGCGGTCAAGGGCACGTTCGAGGGCAAGGTTCGACTCCTCGACAAGAAGCCCTCGGAGTCCTACCGTCTGGCCGCCGAAGGGAGCGGCGGGCCGGGGTTCGTCCGGTCCGACACCGTGATCACTCTGTCGGACGGCGAGGGCGGCACGCGCGTCTCGTACAGCGCGGACGTTCAGGTCGGCGGCCTCATCGCGGGTGTCGGCCAGCGCATGCTCGGCGGCGTGTCCAAGATGATGGCCGATCAGTTCTTCACCCGGATGGGCGAGCTGCTGACGACCGCCTGACCGAGCCCGAATGCCCTCCCGCCATCTCGAGCCGCGTCTGGAGCGCGCATCACGCCCCGAGATGACGCGGGTGCAGACGCGGCGCCTGCGCGAGCAGCTGGCGCACGCGGCGGCGCACAGCCCGTTCTACCGGCGCAAGCTCAAGGCCGCCGGGATCAAGCCCGCCGCGATCCGGACGCTCGGCGATCTGGCGAAGCTGCCCTTCACGACCAAGGACGAGCTGAAGGAGAACCAGGCCGAGAAACCGCCCTGGGGCGACGTCCTCGCCGTGGCCCTCGACGACGTGCTCCGTATCCACATGACCTCGGCCACGACCGGCCGGCCCCTCGCGTTCCTCGACACGCGCGACGACTGGTACGGCTTCTATCATTCCTACGCGCGCGCGCTCCACGCCTTCGGCGTGCGAAAGTCGGACTTCGTGATGGCGGCCTTCTCGTACGGCCCGTGGATCGGCTACTGGTCCGGCTTCTACGCGGCGCAGGATCTCGGCTGCCTCGTCTTTCCGGTCGGCGGTCTCTCGACCGACCAGCGGATCGACGCGCTGCTGAACTACCCGATCACGGTGCTCGGCTGCACGCCGTCCTACGCCCTCTTTCTGGGCGAGGCGGCGGCAAAGAAGGGCATCGACCTCGCCAAGGACACGAAGGTCCGGATCACCTGGCACACCGGCGAGCCGGGTGCGTCCATCCCGGCGACCCGGGCGAAGATCGAGTCCGCGTTCGGCGCCAGAGCATACGACCTGCCGGGGTTGACCGAGATCGCGGCGTGGGGGTTCGAGTGCGAGGCGCGCTCGGGGTTGACCCACGTCAACGAAGACTACTGCTACCCCGAGGTGCTCGACGAGGAGGGGCGAGCGGTCGAGCCCGGCGCGCGCGGAGAGCTCGTCTTCACGAGCCTCTATCGCAAGGCGATGCCGCTCCTGCGCTATCGCACGCGCGACATCGTCCAGCTGGCCGATCGGCGGTGCCCCTGCGGGCGCACCCTGGTCGCGTTCGAGGGCGGTGTGCTCGGGCGGCTCGACGACATGAAGAAAATTCGCGGCGTGATCGTCTACCCGCGCCGCGTCGAGGAGCTGGTGCGGCCGCACGCGGACGTCGACGAGTTCCAGATCGTGTTCCGGCGCCATGAAGGCCTCGACGACATCTTGATCCGCATCGATCCCTCGCCGTCGCTCTCGCTCGGCGACCGCGGCGGGCTCCAGGCGAAGCTCAGCGAGGATCTCAGGATCGGGCTCGGCATCCGTGTCACCGTCGACGTCGGCGAGCCGGGATCCTTGCCGCGCTGGGACCACAAGGCCAAGCGTGTGCGCGACGAGCGAACGGAGGTGCCGTTTTGAAGGCAGCGCTCTTCAGGGAGCACGGCGGCGCCGAGAAGATTCTGTTCGAGGACTATCGCGACCCGGTGATCGGGCCCGCCGAGGTGCTCGTCCGCGTGCGGGCCTGCGCGCTCAACCAGGTGGACATGCTGCTGCTCGACGGCCGGTTCCCGCCGCCCGAGGGCTTGCCCCACGTGAACGGATGCGAGGTGACCGGGACGGTCGAGGGGACCGGGCCTGGAGTCATCGGGCTCGCGCGCGGCCAGCGCGTCATCATCTTCCCGGGATTTTCCTGCGGGAGCTGCGAGTACTGCCTGCTCGGCGAGCGAACCGTGTGCGTCCGGTATGGCTATCTCGGCGCCCACAAGGACGGCGGCTACGCCGAGCTGGTGAAGGCGCCCGCCGCCAACGTGCTGCCGCTGCCCGACACGATTCCGTTCGAGGCGGGCGCCGCGGTGCCGCTCGCCATGCTCACCTCGTGGCACGCGCTGGTGGCGCAGGCGGAGGTCAGACCCGGGCAGACCGTGCTCGTCCAGGCCGCGGGCAGCGGCGTGGGCAGCGCGGCGATCCAGATCGCGCGCCTCTGTGGCGCCCGCGTCATTACGACCGTCGGCTCCGACGACAAGATCGAGTTCGCCAAGGCGCTCGGCGCCGAGCACGTCGTGAACTACCGCACGCAGGACTTCGTCGAGGAGGCGAAGAAGTGGACCGGCAAGCGCGGAGTCGACGTGGTCGTGGAGCACATCGGCGGCGAGACCCTCGAGCGCTCGGTCTACGCGCTGACCCGGCTCGGTAAGCTCGTCACGATCGGCTCGCACGACACCCACTGGGGCCGGCTCGACCTGCGCCACGTCTATTCCAAGAACCTCAGGATCCTCGGCACGAATCTCGGATCGATCGTCGAGCTGAAGACCGTCCTCGACCACATCGTCCAGGGAAAGCTGCGCCCGGTCGTCGACCGCGCGTTTCCCCTCAAGGACGCGCGCGCCGCCGTGCAGCACGTGCTGGATCGCAAGAACAAGGGGAAGGTCCTCCTGGTCTCGTGACGCTGGGGGCCCTTCTCGCGCGTGCCGCGCTCCGCCGTCCCGACGCCGAGGCCGTCGTCGACGGCCGGCGCCGGCTCACGTACGCCGAGCTCGACGCGCGCGCGACCGAGGTCGCCCGGGGTTTCGCTCGGCTCGGCGTGGCCAGAGCCGACCGCGTACTCCTCGTTCTCCGCAACCGCCTCGAGCACGTCATCGTGTACTGGGCGCTCCAGAAGCTCGGCGCCGTCGCCGTCCCCGTGAACTTCCGCCTGGCCGCCAACGAGCTCCGTTACGTCCTCGGAGACTCCGGCGCCACGCTCGCGCTCTTCGAGGACTCGACCTCAGGCCCGTTGCTCGAGGCGGCCCGGGGAACGGCGACTCGCCTGGTCTTCGTGGGCGAACGTTCGCGGGCTGCGTCCCCGTCGTTCGCCGGCGTGCTGGTCTTCGACGATCTTCTCGCCGCGAAGGACGCCGTGGTTCCCTCCGCGCCGCCGAGCGAGAGCGATCCGTCCCTGATCCTCTACACGTCGGGCACCACGGGGCGCCCCAAGGGCGTCCCGCGTACTCACAAGAATCACTACGCCGGGGCGATGGCGCACGTGATCCAGTGCGGCTACGCCTGGGGCGAGCGGACCTTGGGCGTCATGCCGCTCTATCACACGATGGGGATCCACGCGCTGACCAGCATGGCGGCGATCAACGGCTGCTTCGTCTGCCAGCCGGATTGGTCGAGCGCGGGCGCGCTCGAGCTGATCGCGAGGGAGCGGCTCACCGCGCTCTACCTGATTCCGACCTTGTTCTGGGAGCTGACGCACGCGCCCGAGCTCGCCCGGACGGATGTCTCGTCCGTGCGCAAGCTCGCGTACGCGGGCGCGCCGATGCTGGCGCCGCTCACCGAGGCGTGCGCGAAGGCGTTCAGCCCTGACGTGTTCGTGAACCACTACGGCTCCACCGAGATCTATACCTTCTCGATCTATCCGGACGTACGCGCCAAGCCGGGCTGCGCGGGGAGGCCTGGAATCCACTCGACGCTT
>WNFK01091827.1_pt1 | contig 14409 bp, 12 predicted proteins | sample 5400281 | NCBI WGS metagenome assembly WNFK01 (sample SAMN13153350, study PRJNA577476) | soil metagenome | isolation source: 20 cm soil on Douglas fir-dominated hillslope | place: USA:California | collected 2013-09-17 | reverse complement strand
CCTTTGCCGCAGGATGCGGGTACGCCGTTGGCTGGTCTGGAACTGCCCGCCACATTAATTCCCTCGATTACGCCGCCAAAGATTGAGGGACGTCCCTTAGCCAGCTTTGTCGACCGGCCGGATCGTGTGCTTGCGGTCTTAATTGGTTGGCGCGCCAGCAGGGGTCTGCTGTCATTACTAACAGGCGATCAGGAGCGCTTTCGTCTGTTCGAATCGCGCTCAGACCGGGCCCTGGCAGTAGCCACCGGCATTTCTATAACGCTCAGCTCGCGCGATACGGTGCTGGTGCCAGGCGGCCCGTCCACTTTTTCGATTGATTTTGCGAACCCTGGTACGCGCGCTGTTCACGTGGACGATCTTCGATTCAATGGCTGGGGTGAACCGGTGCGCCTGGATCCAGCAGATGTTCTGTTGCCTGACACGGAAACGAATGTCAACGTTGACAGCACGACACCGAAGAACGCCACCTTAACTGTTCCGCAGGAAGAACATCTTTATGACGGCCTTTTCCTCGGCAAACATTTTGAGGCCAACGCCCTCGTGGATTTCGACGGCGCTAAATTCTTCCTGCGCGCGGAACTCGCTTTGCCGGTCGTCCCGGCGCTAGAGATCAAACGCATCTGGCCGTCGCCCTGCGTGCGAACTGAAGAAACATTGGGCTGGTGTGACGCCTTCAAGGTTGGGCTGGTAAATCATCTGGCAACGCCGTTTCGCGGAACTATGGAAATAGGCGCGGCAAACGGTGCTCACACTCGTACGGCAATCTATCAACTGGTTCTTGCCCCAAACGAGCAACGCGACGACACAATCTCAATTCACGATGCCAGACCCAACCGGGAAAATCTGAAAGAACGGAGAAGCTCTGGTTCGGTGGACTTCTCCATCAAGGCTGCCGATTCCACTGACTTAATCACAAAGCGAACCGTGCCGGTAGTCTATAGCGCCGCGCGAGTCGCCCAAAATCTTCGAGTTGGATACGTCCCCAGTTTTGATCAAACGCTCGAACATTCACTCGCGGCGTTGGGAGTATCCTCCAAAGCGCTGACCATCGACGAAATCAAGAGCGCGGATCTTTCGATATTCAACACCATAATCATCGACAATCGCGGGTATGAAGCACATCCGGAATTGGTCGCGGCGAATTCTCGTTTACTTGACTTCGTTCAGGCCGGCGGAACGCTGATTGTTTTCTACCACAAAGACAACGAATGGAACCCCGACGAAAAGAAAAACCGGCCGCAGCTCGCGCCCTATCCGATCATTCTTGACGACAAGCGCGTAACCGACGAGAACGCGCCCATCACCTTTATTCAGGTGCGTCACCCACTGCTTAACTCTCCCAATAGAATTACGCCGGCAGACTTTTCGAATTGGATTCAAGAGCGCGGGCTTTACTATCCGAAGCAATGGGATCAGCACTATACAGAGATCTTCTCAACTAACGATCCGGGCGAGCCGCCGTTAATCGGTGGGTTGCTAGTGGCCCAACATGGCAAGGGGAATTATATCTATACGAGCATGGTCTGGTATCGAGAGTTGCGCGCCGGGGTGCCGGGAGCTTACCGCATGTTTGCGAACATGATTTCGTACGGACACTTACACAGATAAACGCGGATCAGAAACGCTTCAATTGGTTCGTCCGTGAACCTATTGACCATCTGATCCGCGTTTATGCGTAAATCCGCGGCTAATCGATCCGGCGCTTGTTCTAGGAAACCGCCTCCTGTTCAATACCTGACTCCGCTTCAAGCTTCGCCTGCGCCCGCTCGAGGAAAGTCCTAATCATCTCGCCGACTCGCTTTTGCATTTCTGAACTGATCGCGCCTTCACCAACCAGGGCAGCCAGGCGGTGCAATTCCCTGGCGTGCGCCCGGCGCAATTCCACATGCTGCGATACCTTGATCAATACGTTATGCCCCCGCACTTCAAAAGCCGCCGCATAACGCAGATAATTTTTGTTCTCCGAACCGGCGGGTGACCACTCGAGCCGGCCGGGGCCATCTTCCGTTTTACGTACCGCAAAGCTAGCCTGGACTGAACCAATCACGGGCACCTCGGCGCGTACTTTCCAGCGCATGATGCCGCCGGATTCGCTACGAATACCCTCGATGCCGGGCATCAAATCGGCGAAGTTTCTGAGCTCGCCAAAGAACTCGCGCGCGCGTTCCAGGGTGGTTTTCAGTTCCAATTGACCTGTGTATGAAGCTTTGATTCGAAACATTCTCTGTCCTTTTAAGTTCCCTGATTGTTGATGCTCCAGGTTGACAATCCGTTGTAAACCCAAGAACCTAAAGCTAAGTTACACGATTAAGAAATTTACGTAAACAAACAATTTTTGTTGCGAAGGGGTGTCGCCAGTGAACATAGGTAGAAGCTGTCCGCGCTGTCAGGAAAGCGTAATGCAAACATGGGAAGAATTGAGCGCTGAGGAACAGGAAGTGGTGAAACGCTTGCCCGCGTCTGCTGAATACTCTGCGGCGGAGCGGCAAGGGATGCATCGATGGTGTACGCACTGCTGGTATGAAGCGGCAGTTGGCGGAGAGCAGTCGGCTTAGAGGCTTGCGAGCGGCTCTGCCGCGTAACCTCAGAAATAAGAAGCACTCGCACAGCCTTTCCGCACGCAAGGCGGCAGAGCCGCATTCAGTTCATCGCGCGGTTAGCTTTTCATTGCGCGGTTATCCGGTCATACGCTTCGCGTATCGCACGCATTCGCTCGCGTAAAATCTCGCTCAGTTCGGCAGGCGTTTGGAAATCCAAACGCCTGGCAATTTCCTTGAAAACCGGATAATCAATCGCCGGCAACGCGGCGACTTTGCCGACAATGAGACGCAGATGATGATCGACCGACCGCAGCAGTTCATATCCCTGGCTGAGCGCTTCGAAGTCCCGCGTTTCTAAAGAGCCGTTGGCTTCCAGCCGTGCCAGCGTTGTCAGGGTCGAACGATTCTCGCCCTCGTCTGCGACATCATCACGAAGCTGCAGGTAACGGGTCGCAAAATAAACATCGAGCATACCGCCGGATGAGTATTTGATGTCTATATCGTGCCGCCCACCACGACCCGCGCGACGGCCATTCCTGGCCACACCTCTTCCCTTCTCTCGTTCGAGACGCTCGCGCACGCGGCGTGTCTCCTCTTTCAGCTCATCCGGATTAACCTCGCGTGCCTTTTCATGAATCGCGTGTCTCGCATGCGTTTCGATCATCCTGCCGAGTTCCAGGTCGCCGGCGACAGCACGCAGCTTGACGTATGCAAGCCACTCCCAAATCGCGCTGCGCTGTTTTACGTAGTCGAGAAATCCTTCGGAACTAGTGACCAGCGGACCATTCTTCCCGTTGGGACGCAGCCGCAAATCCACTCGATACAGGTAACCTTCGCGAGTCACGCTGGAGAGAGCCGCGATCATTAACTCGACCAAACGGGCATACGCTTCGTCTTGTGTTAGTGAAGTGACCGGAGATGAAACAAGTGAGTCATAGACGATGGCAATGTCGAGGTCCGATCCATAATCCACGCCGGCGCTGGCAAGGCGAGCGCCGCACCATTTCACGACGGGCGATGAGATAAGCGACATTGATGCTCGCCACCGCAAGCTCGGTCTGAAGTTCATTTGAGTCCAGCAGATGAAGCTTGCCGGTAGCATCTTCAGCGCCGATTTCAATAAGCAGCCTCGACCATTCCCGCCTCAACGCCGAAAGCTCCGCCGAAAAAGTCTTTTCAGGGTCGACAACCGACCTAAGCTGAGCACGATAGTCACGACGCCGCAACCGCGACTTCTCAGTTCCCAGCGAACTAATCAACGCCGGATTGCTGGCTACCATTTCACCGAAAAACTCCGAGGCGCCGCACAGGCGCACCAGCCCAATTAGGTTATCGGCAGACAGATCCAGTCGCCCCTCGAATTTTTCCAGCGACGCGGCGACCCGGGAAGTGAGGACTTGTGCCCGATGTGGGTGAGTCGACTGCTGTACAGCTTCATTCAAGCGATGCGCCAGCTCTGGCACGCTTGCCGCCGCTGTCCCAGTTTCAACCGGCGGCAGATGTGAACTAAAGACTCTCGCCGCGTTGATCACTCGAAATTCGTCTCCGGCTTCCCGCCAAACCGTGACGCCAGCCGGTACCACGTCATCCGAATAAGCGCTCGAACGCGTCACCTGATTCCGTTTTCGCGTAACTTCGCTGTCTACAACAACGTCGGCAAAAACACGGTCGTAAGCCTTGCGCACGTTCGTTATGTGCGAACCGAGTGCGGCTTCGAAATCAGCAAGCGCGGTTGCCGCAGGAAGTCCCATACGTTTAGCGATTAGCAATCGTTGAGGTTCGGCCTGTGGCAACGTATGCGTTTGCAGTCCGTGCTCCATCTGCAGTCGATGTTCGAGCGTGCGCAGGAACGTGTAGGCCTCGGACAGATCGGATCGCTCCTGTTCAGAAATGAGATTGCGGTCGGCGAGTCTTCCCAAACTGATCAGCGTGTGACTCACGCGCAACCACTCGTCGTGGGCGCCGTGAGCCAGCTGTAGCGCCTGCGCGATAAACTCAATTTCCCTGATGCCGCCGCGCTGGAGTTTTACGTTGAACCCTGCGTTCTTACGTTCGACGCTGCGATCGATTTTCTGTTTGGCCAAACGAACACTCGCGAGCGCATCCGCAACCGAAATCTCAGAACGGTAGATATACGGTTGAACAGCGACTGCAAACCTGGAAAAGAGTGAACTTGAGCCCGCCGCGGCGCGGCTGCGAATCAGGGCCTGTCTTTCCCAAGCCTGTGCTGACCTGGCGTAATACCTGAGCGCCTCATCAAGAGAACAAGCGAGCGCGCCGTCGCGGCCATAGGGACGTAAGCGCAGATCGACGCGATAGGCCGCGCCCTCGCCGGCAGGATGCCCGACGAGCTTGCTGACGGTCTCGGACAGTTTAATGAAGTATTCGCGGTTGCTTAGTTTGTCGCTTAATTTGTCTCGTTCACTGGAGCCTGCGGTTGTTAGGACGACGGAACAACCCGCTGTTGTTCCATCGTCGGAATAAACGAAGAGCAGATCGATATCTGAAGCGTAGTTGAGCTCCCATGAACCGAGCTTACCGAGCGCGATAACGCAAAACTCGGCGGTGGCGGTTCGACCGCCTTCCTCGTGTAGCGGCGCTCCGTAACGATTGTCGAGATCCTGTCGAGCTAGACTCAGCGCGTAATCGAGAATTGCATCGGCAAGGTTCGATAGCTCTTCGGTTGTTTCAACGAGCGTGTGGGCGCGGCGGACGTCGTGCAGGTAGAGGCGCAGCAGTTCGCGACGACGGAAGCGTGCGAACAATACCTGCGGCGTCAAAGTTGAGTTTGTCAGCGCGAAGCGCGCCAGCGACTCCCTTAGCTGGTCACAGGTTCTCACGCGAACGTCCGCGCGCTCGCGCTTGAGCCATGAAACATAGTCAGGATTCTGCTCGAGAGTGGTGGCGAGCAGTGGGCTCCAGGCGGCCAACGCCAGCGTGTCGGAAAGAAGAGCGGCGTCGCGGAGCAGGGTTTGAAACGTTCGAGGTTGTTCGTTTGAAAGACGTTCGAGAAAGAGCCGGGCCCCTTTTTCATCAGGCAGATCGCGAATGAGCGATTCAACTTTCGCGTCGAGATTTTGCACACAGACATCTTACGCCAAAGTCAGGAGTTATGAGTCCGTAGTCTGACGTCCGCTAATAGTGGCCCAGCCATCACGGATGGCACCTCGTACGCGTCGATTGAACAATGAGGCGCTAGCTGAGGCTTGGGTTATTGCCGCCTGATCCGCCGCACGACGGAGGACACGATAACGGCCCGAGGAGCAGTGTCCTCAGGCCGTGCTCGTCATCCATGCGGTCTGTTGCCTCTCTCCGTAGCATTGAGGCCTAACGAAGGACTTTGGACGGCTTCCTAAACATCTCTATAAAGAAACGCGCCGGCAACCGCGGCCAAAATCGACGTGATGAACTGGAAGGCTCCAACCTTGATCCACAAGGCATGCGAGTAGAATCCGAGGGGAATGAATTGCGCCGGCCCGGTAACTGAAAAGGCGAACCAGGCTACGATTCCCGCCAACGCCGCCGTCTTCCACCCGGGCCCACAGCACGATCGCATCAAGGCGTAAAGATAAATCGAGATATAGCCCCGACCAAGTTCGAAGATCGCGAAGTAGACGAGAGCATAGGCACTGTGCTTCGGTTCAGCGACGCCCAAGTCGGCGTAGACCGCCTGCCAGAATCCTATCGCGAGCCGCTCGTGAAGAAATCCGTCAGTGAGAAAGAGAATGATTGAGGCAACCAGTCCGCCCACCAGGACTCGAACCCAGTTGATCTTGTACATCGTTAGCTCCTTTCACTACGGAAGGTCCAAAGTCCAAAGTCCAATGTCTAAGTCAGCTGATGGACCTTGGACGTTGGACTGTTTGTTAGATATCGAAGTACAGCGAAAACTCCAATGGATGTGGACGCATGCGCAACGGAGTGATCTCTTTGTCACGCTTGTAAGTGATCCAACGCTCAATCAATTGCGGACTGAAGACGTCGCCCTTTAGAAGGAAGTCGTGATCTGTCTCGAGCGCTTTCAACGATTCATCCAGCGAACCCGGCAGAGTTGGAACGTCCTTTAGTTCCTCCGGAGAGAGATCATAGATGTCCTTTTCCAAAGGCTCGCCCGGATCGATCCGGTTCTGAATCCCGTCAATTCCTGCCAGCAGCATCGCAGAGAAAGCCAGATAGGCATTGCACGAAGGATCAGGCGGACGAAACTCCAAGCGCTTTAGTTTCGGATTCGTCGAAAACATCGGAATGCGAATAGCCGCCGAACGATTCCTGGCCGAGTAGGCAAGATTGACTGGAGCTTCGAATCCGGGAACCAGGCGCTTGTAGCTGTTGGTTGTCGGAGCCGCGAACGCGACTACGGCAGCCGCATGTTTCAGGAGACCGCCAATGTAAAAGCGGGCCATCTCCGAAAGTCCAGCATAGCCATCGCCCGCGAAAAGCGGTTTGTCGCCCTTCCATAATGATTGGTGACAATGCATCCCCGATCCATTGTCTCCGTAAAGCGGTTTCGGCATAAACGTCGCCGTCTTGCCATACTGGTATGCAGTATTGCGAACTATGTACTTGAAGATCTGAAGGTTGTCGGCGGTGCCCAGCAGCGTTGCAAACCGGAAGTCGATCTCACACTGCCCGGCGGTGGCCACTTCGTGATGGTGACACTCAACCGTTACGCCGCACTTGCCGAGTTCAAGCGAAATTTCAGAACGCAGATCGCTGAGCGTATCAGTGGGTGGAACCGGGACGTAACCTTCTTTCGGTCGGATGCGGTAACCAAGATTCGACCCCTGGAACTCGTTGGCGTCGCGACCTGTATTCCAATGGCCTTCGTCGGAGTCGATCGTATAACCGGCAGACTGTTGTTCGTTGTGAAATTTGACCGAATCAAAAACAAAGAATTCGGCTTCCGGGCCAAAGTTGGCAACGTCGGCAAGGCCGGTAAACTTCAGGTAATTCTCGGCACGTACAGCCACAGAGCGCGGATCGAAGGGATAACCCTCCTTGGTGATCGGATCGACGGCGTTGCCTATCAGGCAAAGGGTTGGGTGATCGGCGAACGGATCCATCCACATGCGCGATGCGTCTGGAACGAGCAGCATGTCTGATTCATGAATCGCGGCCCAGCCACGAATTGACGAAGCGTCGAAGCCGAAGCCGTCTTCGAAGTTGCTTTCGCCTAGTTCGCCGATGGGGAAGGTTAGGTGTTGCCAGGAACCCGGCAGGTCAGTGAAGCGAACAGAAACAAATTTTGCCCCCTCATCGGAGGCATATTTCAAGACAGTCTTTGCATTCATGAGTTCTCCTGGTTGAAAAAGGGAGTGATTTGGTTTGCTCTCTCTGTGCAATCTCTGTGTCCTCTATGTCTCTGTGGTTAATAAACTCGGAAGAATAATCACCACAGAGGCACAGAGTATACTGAGATTGCACAGAGAAAATCGCAAAAGGTGGCGATGAAAATGGGAGTGTCAGGGGTGCTCTTCGCCCCGGTGTGTTTGTTGGCGCGAAGTGTTGCGGACGCCGAAAGTGGCGAAGGAAAGGGCCGAACGTCATAGCGCGATTGCGCGTAAAAAAGTATGCATTATAGTTACACGGATTTGAATGTCAATGGTTTTAATCGGCGACGTAAGTATGTCAAGAAAAATCAATCGCACTACCAGCGAGGCTGTTTTACAAGAGCTCTTGCTTTACCTACTTACTCGGCCTGGGAAAAATCGGTTGACAAGTAACTGAAGCAAGACTAGCGTGACGACCATCAGAAGTCCCGCTATGAGCAGCCTCACTTCTGATACTCAACTGCGATATTGACGGAGAGTTCCACAACCAGTCAGACGTGGAGTTTCCTCAGGGTTGGCGCGTCCCGTAAAAGCCAGAAGCTCCGGATCGCGCAAGCTCAAAATGTTCACTTTCTCACCAGGAGTACTTATATGAACAGCCGAATAAAGTTGGTATTGATTGCCTCCTTATCTCTCACCACTACAATTCTTCTCATTGGCACTTTCAGGACAAGTGCACAGAGAAAAACTCTCGAGCAGGGCGAAACGTCGGGACAAGAACAATCAGAAGAGCGAGTCGTCAATAAAAAATCGGATTTTTCACCGCCAATGGATATTACTCTCGCGAAAACAAAAAAAGGCTCCATCAAGTTCAATAGAAAATTTCTGGAGGACGACGATTGGTTAAGGGGATTAACCGTCAGCGTTGCCAACGCCTCAGGTAAAACGGTGACGTTTATAGGAGTAGAGATCTTTTTTAAACGACCTGGAGAGCATTCAGGAGAGCCGGGCGCGCTCTGGCATCTTGAGTATGGAGATGACCCCTTTCACTACCAATCGGAGACGGATATGCCTTCGCTCCGAGTTAAACCGGTTCCGCCGGGTGGGACCGTAGAGATCCAGTTGAGCGATAACGACTTCGACCAGATGAAAATTTTCCTGAAGGAGGCGAAATATCCTACCAGTGTTAACTTTATAGAACTGCGCATAACAGATATCGGGTTCAGCGATGGCACAGCTTGGAACGCTGGCCGAATGAATAGGCGAGACTCCAAAAGTCCCTGGGGGTGGAGTCCGATAAACCGCAGCCCCGGAGAAGACCCCAAGGTTGAGCAACCAGCCAATAAAGAAAACTGAGTTGCCTTGACTCCGTTACGTGAGAAGAAGAATATAAACGCTGTATCAGTTGGCTCCTCTGCCGACATTACGAGATGCCTAAGCAATCAGCCTAAGGCAATAACCAAAATAGGAGCGACCTCATGGATGCCGAACCAAAAACCTCTACCATAGCTGGCAAAACCTTGCTGCTACCCATGTACTCACGGATGAGATTTGTGCTAATTGCGTCATTACTTCTCATCGCCACTGTCGTTCTACTCAGCGCTTACAACGCGACGGCACACCGGAAACCAATTACCATGATCGCAGCTCAGGCCAAAGCAAGAATCCTGGTGACAAAGACTCATCTCAAGCTTCCTCTCAAGATCGCAGTGGTGAAAACCCAGAAAGGGGAAATCGAAACAGATAAGGAATTTGTCGGTGATGACGACTGGCTAAGAGGCCTGACGATCCGCCTGACTAATAATTCTGGGAAGGCGGTTACCTTCGTAGGCATAGAACTAGTCTTCTGGAGAACCGAAGACCAGTCCACGGGACTTCCCGCGGCTTGGCCACTCAGAAAAGGACTTGACCCATTCTCAAGTGACTCGACACCCGATCAGCCTGAAATTGCAAGTCCCGGCGCTGACTTGGAAATCGTTCTCTCTGACGAGCAATACGATGACATCAAACGCTTCCTGAAAGACGTCGAGTTCCCTGAAACTATCAAGAAGGTAGAGATCCAGATAGTAAAAATTGGTTTCAGCGACGGCACCGCGTGGAACGGCAGAATGTATAGGCGCGATCCGAAGAGCCTCAACGGACCGACTAGAGGTTGGACTCCGGTGGACGAGGTTGGCTGATAGCAACCGAAACTGAACCCTCGAAGCGGTGCGGCAAATCGCACCGCTTTTTTTCTAGATGCTGGAAGCGATGCTTCACAGACACATTGGAAAATCGCTAGAGCGTCATTGATGGGACCCACACCGCTCGGTTACTTGTACTCCCAAGCAAAAGCGGCGGACTACCGATTACAGGAGACCGCCGCTTTTTATTCAGTTGTGACAACGACGGCTAGGCCGCGATTAGTTCACCGTTATCGGGATTAGAAGTAAACTCCCGATAGGCACCTTCCGCCTCCCTGTCGTGGTACATGACTCGCCACTTGACCTCAGGCGTTGCAGACGGATAGACGCCCAAGAATGGCTCACCTTCCCCCTCCGGTTCTCCGTGTAAGCTGTAGATGAATTGGCCCTTGAGTTTTGAGACCAGGCCGCCTTTGGCCGCATCCAGATTGTCATCTTCCAAAAGCGCCCTAAAGCAGTCTGTAAATGTATTGAACATAATATTTGTTTCCTGTTAAATAGTCTGTCAAAAATACTAAGAGCGGCAAGGCCCGCGCTAACGAGTCTTGCCGCTCTCAGCCTGTTAAGCGAACTGTGAGCTAGGATTTTATCAGGCTGTCAACAAGTCTCGCAACGTCCAAGCATTCCCAGTCAACCTCGCTTCCATTGCTGGAGAGCAAAACTTCTTTGACTAACGCACTTGCCAAGCGTATAAGTTGCCCAGGCTTACAGGAAAGCGCCTGAGTTCCAACCTTCACACATCCAGCAATGCCCGGTGCTCTCAGTCCCGCTGGTGCTAGAAAGGTCTCAACCCCTCATGTATCTCTCTCGTTCAAAAAAAAGTCTCTTTCTTTTTGCCTGCGTAGGAATAGTTCTGGGTGTCGTGGTCTGGGCATCCGGACGAATACCATCGAAGCAGCAAACGCCTAAAGAAGTTGACATAAGGATCCAAAATAAGACTTCGGCGTTGAAAATCATTAGCACAAGGAAGGTGGGAGAAGGTGATGTCGCTCGTTTCGAAGTTGTCGTCATGAATCAATCTGACAAAACGGTTCTGGCCTATACATTCTCGTCGGGGGAAAGCGGCCTAACTTCATTTGGCCTCAACCTAGCGCCAGGAGAGTCCAACACAGAAAAGATTCTAGTATCCAATCTGGAGCCTTCCAGTTTGGATAAGTCAGTCAGTTATCTTCGTTTATCTGCAGTGTATTTAGATGATCGAAGCAGCGAAGGTGAAATGGTAGACGTTAATAGACTGAAAAACAGAATGCTTGGAATTGAGGAGCAGTCCTCAATTGCGTTGCAAGCCTTGCACAAGGCGTCTTCTTCTGGTGAGTCTGACCCAGAGCGTCTCACCATGACGATGGAGGACGCTATCTCTTCGAGGTCGACCACAGCAGACCGCGCTGATATTGCATCAGAGCGTCTCGCGGGCAGGGAGTTCATAAAGGAAAAAATCTCAAGAGAGACCAATCAGATTAGAGCCAATAAGCGCGCTTCAGGAACTAACGGGCAGGAGATGCTGGACCGGTTGATACGATCGCTTGAAAAACTATCGGGCGCACACGAGGTAGGAAAGCAGGAGGAAAAATGAAAGCCCTCCACTATTCTTTTGCGTGTCTCCTGCTGGTGGTGTGTGCAGTTGCTGCGTACGCTGTTTGTTATCGAACTTACTCAACTTTTACAATGATGGACACGTGGTGCTCTGCGGACCTAAGCATTTATAAGAGAGAGAGAAATGGGATCACCTATCATCCTGATGGTTACCTAGACACAAAAGATACCAGAGTTTTATTCCGTTCCCAACACTCCTGACCATTGGGAGCAAACAATACAAGACAGAAGAATTGGCGTACCACCGCCCAACGGGTGTTCGGACATAGGCAATCCTCGTACGTACTCTTCCTATCACACTTGCTCCACTATTGCCGGCGGCAATTGCACCACACCCGGTTTTAACGGAAGCTGTCCCCCGGGAACGGCGCCCACAGCCGGACTGTGCTGTGGTGACAGGCAGGAGTGTGAGGCGTACGGCTGGTACTGGAACTTCTCTTCAAACAATTGCCAAGGTGAGCCGTGGTATTGCGAAATGGCCCCACAAGTCTGTGGCCAGGGCCTCGCTTGGAACTTTGACCATTGCCAATGCGAAGGAAACTCTTCTCCGATTGTCATCGATGTGTTAGGTAATGGATTCAGCTTGACTGATCTCACTGCAGGCGTTGAGTTCGACATGAATAGCGATGGCACACCAGAGGGTCTTTCCTGGACAGCCTCAGGCTCAGATGATGCCTGGCTCACTTTGGATCGTAACGGCAACGGTACGATTGACAATGGGCAAGAACTCTTCGGTAACTTTACACCGCAGCCCGGGCCACCGGCCGGTGAAGAGAAGAACGGCTTCCTCGCTCTCACTGAGTATGACAAAACGGAGAATGGTGGAAACGGTGACGACGTAGTTGACCATCGTGACGCGATCTTTTCATCGCTGCGTCTGTGGCAGGACACAAACCACAATGGCATTTCGGAGCCAGGCGAGCTGCACACCTTGCCGCAACTCGGGCTGGCGACTCTCGATCTTAATTACAAAGAATCAAAGCGAGTTGATCAATTCGGCAATAGTTTTCGCTATCGGGCCAAAGTGAGAGACGCTCACGACACCCAACTTGGCCGGTGGGCCTGGGACGTCTTCCTGGTCGGTACGCCATAAGCGGAAGAACCAAGTAGCGACGAGAAAGGCGGACCTTCGTGTCCGCCTTTTTGACGCCAAAGTGCTGAAAACTGTGGCATCCGCTCTCCAATATGACGGGTTTGTAGCGCACTTTGCCAACTTCCTAACTGCGAAGCTAAACCACAAGTTAACACGCGTTTAGCCCCACTAATCGTCTAATTCGAAACAAAAAAGTGATAGACCGACCTCCGGTTTTCTCGAGTTAGGGATGTGTAGTACTACGCTTTTGCTTCAAGAATCACGAACATCCGAGTTTCTCATGCAAGTCAGGAGACCGCGAATTGACCACGGCAATTGAGCAGACGCTTGAAACCTATGGCATTGAAAACTGGGGCGCCGGATACTTTGACGTAAATCGCAAAGGAAACCTTATCGTCCGTCCCGCCGAAGGTGACACTCGCTCCGCCGACCTCAAAGAGATTATCGATGACCTGGCCCGACGTGGAATTGGCGCACCTGTGCTCCTGCGCTTCCCGCAACTAGTCGCCGCGCAAGTCAGGAAGCTGCAGCGCGCCTTCAGTCGCTCTATCCGAGAATTTGAATACCAGGGCGCGCATATGTGCGTCTATCCGATGAAGGTCAATCAGCAAAGATCGGTGGTTGAAGAATACTTGCGTGAAGGCTCGCGCTACGACTTTGGTCTCGAGGCCGGGTCCAAGGCTGAACTCTATGCCGCGCTGGCTCTCGAACAAACAGCTGACAGCCTGCTGGTGCTGAATGGTTTCAAGGACGAAGAGTTTATCGAACTGGCCTTTGCCGGCGCGCGTTGCGGCAAGCGTGTGGTGATTGTGATTGAAAAACTCAACGAACTCGATCACGTGCTCAACATCGTCGAGCGCCAGGAAGGCGGCAACATTCCAATCCTGGGCATGCGCGTCAAGCTCTATTCGAAGGGTTCCGGCCGCTGGGAGAAATCTGGCGGTGAAGCGGCAAAGTTTGGCCTGACGACCACCGAGATGCTCGAAGTCATTCGTCGACTCGAAGAGGCCGGTCGTATCGAGATGCTCAAGCTGCTGCACTTCCACATTGGTTCGCAACTTACCGACATCAAGCGAATCAAGAACGCGATGAAAGAGGCAGCCCGCGTTTACGCCAAGGTTTATCAGATGAAAGTGCCGGTGGACCTGCTGGATGTCGGCGGGGGCATGGCGGTTGACTACGATGGTTCCAAGACGGCGTTTGACTCATCTGCTAATTACAGCGCCCAGGAGTTCGCCAACGACGTTATCTACACCATCAAGCAGGTCTGTGACGATGAAAACGTGCCGCATCCGACCATCATCCAGGAGTCGGGCCGTTACCTGTCTGCCTATCACGCTATGATAGTCACCAACGTACAGGACGAAATCGAAACTGTAGTTGAAGACATAACGCCCATCGAAATTGATGACGACGATCCGCAAGTCGTCACTGAATTGGGCGACCTTCGCTCTTCAGTAACAGTAAAGAACTATCGCGAGTATTACCACGATGCCCTGGAACACCGCGAAGAGTTGTTCACTCTCTTCAACCTTGGTCTCGTGTCCCTCGAAGATCGCGCGAAGGGGGAAGTGCTGTTCTGGGATATTTGCGAACGCGCGGACAAGTATGCGCAACAGGCCAAATATGTTTCGGAGGAGTTTGACGATCTGCGCCGGTTGCTCTGCGCCAAGTATTTGACGAACTTCTCAGTTTTTCGCTCGGTCCCTGATCACTGGGCGCTCGATCAG
>WNFK01152403.1_pt1 | contig 14413 bp, 14 predicted proteins | sample 5400281 | NCBI WGS metagenome assembly WNFK01 (sample SAMN13153350, study PRJNA577476) | soil metagenome | isolation source: 20 cm soil on Douglas fir-dominated hillslope | place: USA:California | collected 2013-09-17 | reverse complement strand
GCCGGGCCTGCAAGGCGCCGACGCCATGCATGCCTGGGTGTGGGTCTGGTGCGGCGCGGCGGCCGGCTGGTACGGGCTCGATCCGACCAACGCGGTGCTGGCCGGCGACGACCACCTGGTGGTGGCGATCGGCCGCGACTATTCCGACGTGGCGCCCGTTGGCGGCGTCGTGTTCGCGTCCGGCAAGCAGAAAATCGACGAGGCGGTGAGCGTGATGCCGGTCCGTGCGGCCTGAGGCCCGCTATCCCGGCCGTACGGCCGCCGGCCGCGCCTTGGCGTCGGTCCTGAATTTCGGGATCACCTCGCCGGCGAACAGCTCGAGCGAGGCGATCGCCTTGTCGGACCCGTACCAGGGCGGGAAGTGCAGCATGATCGAGTCGACGCCGCTCATCTGGCGCAGCTGCGCGATCTTGTCGACCACGGTCGCGGGCGAGCCGTGCAGGATGATGTCGCGGGTCAGCGCGTCGTAGTCGCGCGGGCTCGCGCCGACGTCCTGCGACACGGTCCCGAGATAGCCCGAGGTGTGGCCGCTCGAGAAATGGGCGAGGTTGCGCATGATGCCGGCCTCGCTCTCGCGCCGCGCCTTGGCGTCGGTCTCGGCCACATAGACCCAGCGCGCGATATCGACATGCCCGCGCGCCGGATTGGCGCGCAGCGGCTGCGGGGTCTGCTCGAGTCCGGCCCGATAGGCCGCGGCCTGCCGCGCCAGTTCCGCGAAGGGCGTCCAGCTCGACAGGAAAAGGCCGAAGCCCATGCGCGCCGCGACGGCGATCGAGCGCTCGGTCGCGCCCGCGAGGAAGATCGGCGGATGCGGCTGCTGCAGCGAATGGGGAAACATCTCGTAGTCGCCGTCGACCTTGAACTTGAAGTATTTGCCCTGATGGTCGGCGCGCTTCTTGTGGAACAGGTCCATCAGCAGCGGCAGCAGCTCTTCCTGGATGTCGCGGCGCGCCTCGAAATCGACCCCGAAGCCGTCGAACTCGTATTTGCGATAGCCCGAGCCCAGGCCGAGCGCGAAGCGGCCATTACTTAGAATGTCGACGAAGGCGGTGTTCTCGGCGATGCGCAGCGGATTGGCGAGCGGCGCGGTGACGACCGCGGTGCCGATGGTGATCCGCTTGGTCAGCGCCGCCAGATAGGCGGCGTAGACGAAGACGTCCGGCATGATGCCGTATTCGTTGCTGAAGTGATGTTCGGCCACCCAGGCATAGTCGTAGCCGAGCTCGTCCGCGCGCAGGATCTGCTGCGTCACCCGCGCGTGCACGTCGCGGTGCGGATAAGGCTCCGCTTCGGTGTTGGGGTGGGACGTGAAGAGGATGCCGAATTCCATATTGGCCTCACATGATCGCCAGCTCGACATTCTTGCGGTCGGTCACCAGCATGCTGCCGGGATAATGCGTGATGCAGAAGTCCGGCTTGACGGTCGCCACCACCGATTGCGGCGTGACGCCGCAGGCCCAGAACACCGGAATCTCGTCGTCATGCACCGGCACCGGATCGCCGTAGTCGGGCTTGGCGAGGTCCGTGATGCCGATCAGCTCGGGCTTGCCGATATGCACGGGCGCACCGTGCACGGTCGGGAAGCGCGTCGTGACCTGGATGGCGCGGATGGCATCGGCCGGCTTCATCGGCCGCATCGACACCACCATGGGGCCGCGGAACGGTCCGGCCGGCACGGTCGCGATCGTGGTGCGGAACATCGGAACCGCGCAGTCGCAGGTGATGTGGCGAAGCTCGATGCCGCTGTCGGTGAGCGCCTCCTCGAAGGAGAACGAGCAGCCGATCACGAAGGCGACGAGATCCTCGCGCCACCAGCGCATGACGTCGGCCGGCTCGTCGACGATCTGCCCGTCGCGCCAGACCCGGTAGCGCGACAGATCGGTGCGGATATCGAGATCCTCGCCCAGCGCCGGCAGCCGCGGATCGCCCGGCGCCGAGGCGGCGAGCAGCGGACAGGGCTTTGGATTGAGCTGGCAGAAGCGAAGGAAATCGCTCGCGAGTGTATTGGGGAGGATCGCGAGATTGCCCTGCACAAAGCCCGGCGCCAGCCCCGAGGTCGGTCCGCCGAACTCGCCCCGTCGGATCATCAGCCTGGCTTCGCGGCCGGTCTTCGGGATCGCCGGCGTGCTGGGGTCGGGTGTGGTGAATGACATCATGTCTTTCCGGCGTCGCTTCGGCGGCGTGAGCTCGGCCCATCTTATCATCGGGCGGGGCGACGAAAACCAGTTGAATATGCGACCGGGATCGCGTTTCCTTAAGCCAAACCAAAAGGTCGCAAAGCGGCCGACGATCAGGGAGGAGCAGGCGAATGACATTTCATTTCGGAAATCCGCCCCGCGTGGCCGCGCTTGCCGCCATGGCGACGGTCGCTTCGGTCGCAGTCGCGGCCGCGCAGCAGCCGGCCCCGCGGCAGCCCCCCGGGCCCGTCCGGCTCGGCATCGTCTCGTTTCTGAGCGGCCCGGCCGCAAGCCCGTTCGGCGTCCCGGGGCGCAACGGCGCCGAGATTGTCATCGAGGCGCTCAATGCCGGCACGGCGCCCGCGCCCTACAATACGGTCGGGCTCGGCGGCGCCAAGATCGAGGCCAAATACGTCGACGAGGCGGGCTCGACCGCCCAGGTGGTCACGGAATTCCGCAACCTGGTGCAGCGCGACCAGGTCGACGCGGTGGTCGGTTATATCTCGTCGGGCAGCTGCCTCGCGGTCACGCCGGTCGCCGAGGAGCTCAAGGCGCTCACGGTCTATTTCGATTGCGGCACGCCGCGCATCTTCGAGGAGACGGCGCGCAAATACGTGTTCCGCGCCTCGCCGCACGCCACGATGGATAACGTCGGGGCGGCGCGCTACCTGCTCGCCAAGCACAAGGACGTCGCGCTCTATTCGGGCATCAATCAGAACTACGCCTGGGGACAGGATTCCTGGCGCGATTTCGTCGGCGCCATGAAGGTGCTCGCGCCCAAGGCGGCCGTCGACAAGGAGCTGTTTCCCAAGCTGTTCGCCGGCGAATACGGCGCCGAAATCTCGACCCTGCTGACGTCGAAATCGCAGGCCCTGCATACCAGCTTCTGGGACGGCGACCTCGAAGGCTTCGTCTATCAGGGGCAGGCGCGCGGCCTCGATAAGCGCATGCCGATCATCTACACCACCGGCGAGGCGTCGATCTGGCGGCTGCGCGACAAGATGCCCGACGACACCATCATCGGCGGCCGCGGCCCGAACGGGCCGCTCGCGCCCGACACCGAGCTCAACCGCTGGTTCCAGAAGATCTATGTGGACCGCTACGGCACCCCGCCGACCTATCCGTCCTACCAGATGGCGCTGTCGGTCCTCGGCCTGAAAGTCGCTTGGGACAAGGCACAGAAGGCCAAGGGCGGCAAGCCGACGACCGACGAGGTCGTGCAGGCCTTCGAGGGCATCGAGTATGACGGGCCGAGCGGGCATGTGAAGCTCGCGCTCTCGAACGGCCATCAGGGCATCCAGGAAACCGCCTACGGCACCTACCGCTTCAACAAGCAGACCAAGCAGCCCGAGCTGGTCGACGTCATGCGCTTTCCAGCCGAATGCGTGAACCCGCCCAACGGCATCAACGCCGACGACTGGATCAAGGACGGCATGAAGGGCGCCAAGTGCAAATGAGCGGGCGCATCTGACATCATGACGGGGGCGCGCGCGTCCCCGCGTAACCACCGGCAGGTGCCGTCGTGCTGACCGCGTTCGCGATCCTGACTGACGGTCTCGTCTACGCGGCCTATCTGTTTCTCGTCGCCGTGGGCCTGACGCTGATCTTCGGCGTCATGAAGATCCTCAACGTGACGCACGGTTCCTTCTATGCGTTCGGCGCCTATGGGGCGGCGACCGCGGTCGGCATCTATTTCGAGCGTGGCCTGCCGGCGGCTGGCGGCTTCCTGTTCATGATCCTGGTCGCGATGGCGATCGGGCTCGTGCTCGGCGCCATCCTCGAACGCGGCATCCTGCGTTTCGTCTACGGCAAGGACGAGGTGGTGATCGTGCTGGTCACCTACGCGACCTTCCTGATGCTCGAGGACGTCATCGCGCTGATCTGGGGACGGCAATCCTACGCGGCCTGGCAGCCCATGGTGGCGGCCGGCAGCGTCGAGATCGGCGATCTCGTGCTGTCGAATTACGACATCGTCCTGGTCGCGCTGGCGGCGGGGGTTGCGATCGCCGGCTATTGGGCGCTCAAATACACGCGCTACGGCCGCCTGCTCACCGCCGTCATCTTCGATCGCGAGACCGCGGCGGCCTTCGGCGTCAACGTCACGGTGGTCTACACGGTGACCTTCATCATCGGCGCCATGCTGGGCGCGCTCGGCGGTGCCGTGATGGCGCCCAAGATATCGGTCACGCTCGGCATCGGCGTCGAGGTGATCGTGCTCGCCTTCGCGGTGGTGGTGACCGGGGGCCTCGGATCGATCGAGGGCGCGCTGACCGGGGCGCTCATCGTCGGCCTGTGCCGGGCCGCCGCCGTCCATCTGGTGCCGCAGATCGAGCTTTTCGTCATCTATGCGGTGATGGCGCTCGTGCTGGTGTTTCGCCCTTACGGCCTGTTCACCCAGGCCCAGCCGCGGAAAATCTGACATGTGGTCGCGCCGGAACATCGCGGGAGCGCTCGCCTTCGCGGCCCTCGCGGCGGCGGCGCCGTTCCTGCCGTCCTGGCTCGTGTCGCTGGCCACCATCGCGTTCGCGAACGGTCTGGTGGTGCTCGGCCTGGTGATCCTGTGGCGCGCCGGCCTGGTGCCCTTCGGCCAGGCGCTGTTCTACGCGGCCGGCGCCTATACGGTGGCGCTGCTGGGCCGCTACACCGGCTTGCGCGACGTCTTCGTGCTGGTGGCGGCCGGCGCGCTCGCGGCCGGCTTCGTGGCCTTCCTGATCGGCCTGCTGCTGGCGCGCTACCGCGACATCTTCTTCGCGATGCTCAGCCTCGCGATGTCGATGATCCTCTACGGCGTGCTGGTGAAGACCGAGACGCTCGGCTCGACCGACGGATTCCATGTCGAGACCGGCACCTTCCTCGGCTATGCGCCGCGCGGCGCCGCGCTCGGCCTCGCGCTGTTCTGGCTGGTGCTCGGAACCTGCGGCTTGGCGGCGCTGCTGATCGCGACCTATTTCGTCTCGATCGCAGGGGTATTGGCGGCGCCAGTGCGCGACAACGAGATCCGCGTCGAATTCCTCGGTCTCTCGGTCGATCGGCTGATCCATCTCAAGGTGGTCATCAGCGGCGTGCTGGCCGGCCTCGGCGGCGCGCTTGCGGCGCTGGCGGTCGCGCATGTGGACCCCAACATGGCCTATTGGACGACATCGGGCGGCTTCGTGTTCGTCACCATCCTGGCGGGCGCCGGATCGGTCGCGGCGGCCTTCGTGGGCTCCTTCGTGTTCGAGCTCGCCCGCTCGATCGCCATCGATTTCTTTCCCGGTACCTGGCAGATCATCCTGGGCGGCGCGCTCCTGCTGACCATCCTGTTCCTGCCCGAAGGCCTCGGCTCGCTCGCCGGACGGCTGCGGCGCGTTCCGGAGAAGGCGTCATGAACGCCATCCTGTCGGTGCGCGATCTCGAGAAGACATTCGGCTCGATCGTGGCGGCGCGCGACATCACGCTCGACGTCCCGCCCCAGCAGGTCGTCGGCGTCATCGGGGCGAACGGCGCCGGCAAGACGACATTCATCAACATGATCACGGGCCACCTGCGCCCGACCAAGGGCAGCATCCGTTTCGAGGACCGCGACATCACCGGATTGCCGTCGCGCGAGATCACGCGGCTCGGCATCTCGCGCTCGTTCCAGGTGGCGCAGATCTTTCCCTCGCTCACGGTGTTCGAAAATATGTGCGCCGCCGCCGCGATCGCGCGCGGGCCGGACGGCATGCTGGCGCGCGCGCTGGTGCCGCTGCGCTCGCGCGCGACCCTGGAGGAGGCCGACGCCGCGGTCGAGCTGTTCGGCATCGGGGCCTGGCGCGACGCGCGCTCCGCGACCTTGCCGCAAGGCGTGCGCAAGCTCCTCGACATCGCGATGGCGACCGTCGGCGCGCCGCGCGTGCTGCTGCTCGACGAGCCGACCAGCGGCATCTCGATCGAGGAGAAATTCGGCGTCATGGACGTGGTGATGTCGGCGCTCAAGAGCCGCAAGATCACGGTCCTGTTCGTCGAGCACGACATGGAGATCGTCGGCCGCTTCGCCGAGCGCGTGCTCGCCTTCTATGACGGCACCGTGATCGCGGACGGCGCGCCCGCCGTGGCGCTCGCCGATGCGCGGGTGCGGGCCTTCATCAGCGGCACCAAGCCCGAGGCGGTCGCCGAGGCGGCCGATGCTTAGGGTCGCGGGGCTCAATGTGGCGATCGGTCCGGTGCCGATCGTGCGCGACGCCTCGCTCGAGCTCGAGGAAGGCCAGATGTGCGGCCTCATCGGCCGCAACGGCGCCGGCAAGACCACGTTCCTGCGCGCCCTCATGGGGGCGTTGCCGGCGAGCGGCAAGGCGATGCTCGGCGACGTCGATCTGCTGGCGCTGCCGCCGCATCGCCGGGTCGCGCACGGCATCGGCTACATGCCGGAGGACCGCCGCCTGGTGCCGCAGTTCACGGTCGAGGAGAATATCCGCCTGCCGACCTGGTCGGTGACGGTCGCCGGCGCGGAACGGCGGCTGCAATGGATTTTCGCCATCATGCCGGAGGTCGCGCGCTTCCGCGCCCGCCGGGCGCTGGAGCTCTCGGGCGGCCAGCAGAAGATGGTGGCGCTGGCGCGCGCCCTGATGGCCGGCACCCGCATGCTGCTGCTCGACGAGCCCTTCGAGGGTCTCGCGCCGGCGTTGGCGCGTCGGCTCGGCGAGGTGCTGGCCAACCTCAAGAGCGAGCGGGTCACGGTGCTGATCGCGGACTCCAACGAGGTGCACATCGTCGACTTGCTGGCCTGCGCCTATCGGATCGAGCGCGGGTCGGTCAGCCGGGTGTGAGGATGCCCCGCTTGCGCGGGGCATGACGCATCAATGTTTTGCCGGCGCTCCCACAGCTCAATCACCCGAAATACGCCTCCCTGACTTCCGGCCGGCTCGCCAGCTCCTGCGAGGGTCCCGACGCAACCACCCGGCCTTTGGAGAGCACATAGCCGTCATGGGCGATCGCCAGCGTCTGGTGGACGTTCTGCTCGACCAGGAATACCGTGATGCCGCGCTCGTTGATCTTGCGGATGATGTTGAAATTCTCCTTCACCAGCAGCGGCGACAGGCCGAGCGAGGGCTCGTCGATGAGCAGGAGTTTGGGCGCCCGCATCAGGCCGCGCCCGATCGAAACCATGGCCTGCTCGCCGCCCGACATGGTGCCGGCGAGCTGCGCGCGCCGCTCGCCCAGCCGCGGGAAGATGTCGTAGATCTCCGCGATGCGGGCGCGGGTGACCTCCTCAGAAGGCTCCTGATAGGCCCCGGCGCGCAGATTCTCCTCGACGGTGAATTTCGGAAAGACCTTGCGGCCCTCCGGGATGCAGGCGATGCCGGCCGCAATCACCTTGTGGGTCGCCAGCGCGGTGATGTCGCGCCCGTCGAAGGTGATGGTGCCCGCGCGCGGCGGCGTGAGCCCGAGGATCGAGCGGATCAGCGTGGTCTTGCCCGAGCCGTTCGCGCCGAGCAGGCAGGTGATGCGTCCGGGCTCGACCGTCAGCGTGACGCCCTCCAGCACGTCGGCCCGGTCGTAACCGGTATAGATGCCGTCGATGGCGAGCCGGCCCGTCATCACGCCACCCCGAGATAGGCTTCTTGCACCTGAGGGTCGGCGGCGATCTGCGCAAACGTGCCTTCGCTGATCTTGCGGCCGTAGTTGAGCACCACACAGCGGTCGGTGACGCGCTCGATGACGCCCATCTCGTGCTCGATGATCACGATGGTGAGGCCCGCCATGCGGGCGCGCACCGCCAGGATGTCGTCCATCAGGTCGCGCGTCTCCTCATGCGTCATGCCGGCGGAGGGCTCGTCGAGCAGCAACAGGCGCGGCCGGCTGATCAGGGCGCGGCAGATCTCGATGCGCCGCCGGTCGATCATCGGCAGCCGCGCCGCGGGCTCCTCGAGCAGCGCCGCGAGCCGCGGGCTGAAGATCGTCACCAGCTCGGCCGCCTCGCTCCGGTTGCGCCGGAGCTCGGCCGCGAAGGCGTCGCGGCGCAGCAGGTTGAAGACGAGGCCGTGGTTGAGCCGCTTGTGGTTGCCCACCATGATGTTGTCGAACACCGACAGCGGCAGGCACATGCGCGAGCGTTGGAAGGTGCGGGCGACCCCCGCCCAATAGACCGCTTGCGGGCGCGCGCCGGTGATATCGGCGCCCGCGAATGCGATCCTTCCTTCATTGGCCGCGTAGATGCCGGTGACGACATTGAACAGCGTGGTCTTGCCGGATCCATTGGGGCCGATCAGGCCGACGATCTCGCCTTCGTTGACCGCGAAATCGATGCGATCGAGCGCCACCAGGCCGCCGAAGCGGCAGGTGAGCGCCGCGCAGGCGAGCAGCGGCGCGCTCATGGCGCGCTCGCTTTGCGGCCCGGCAGATAGTCGCGCAACGGGCGCGGCAGCAGCCCCTCGGGCCGGTACAGCAGGATGAAGATGACCAGCAGCGCGTAGAGCGCGAAGCGGTACTCCTGGATGATCTGCAGCTTCTCCGGCAGGATCACCACGAAGGCGGCCGCCACCGTCACCCCCCACACGTTGCCGATGCCGCCGAGCAGGATGATGGAGACCAGGATCAGCGAGTCGCCGAAGGTGAAATTGTTGGGCGCGATGAAGCCCAGCACGTGGCCATAGACCGCGCCCGCGCAACCGGCGAGAAAATTGCCGAGCGTGAAGGCCAGCACCTTCCAGCGCGCAACGTCGAGCCCGTAGCAGGCCGACGCGACCTCATCGAGCCGGATCGCGTCGAGGCTCAGCCCGATCCAGGAGCGTTCGAGCCGCCGCACGAAGGCGAGGCTCACCGCCAGCAGCGCCAGCGCCAGCAGCAGATAGGAGAAGTAGAAGGAGGCGACGAAATCCCCGATCCGGATCGGACGGCTGAAATTCCAGCCGAGCAGCACGATCGGCTTGACCTGGATGCCCTGCGGCCCGCCGAGCGTGTCGTTGACCTCCAGGAAGGTCTTGAACAGAATCCCGAATGCGATTGTCACCAGCGCCGCATAATGGCCGCGGGTGCGCAGCACCGGCAGGATCAGGATCGATCCGATCAGCGCCGCCACCAGGCCGCCGGCCGGCAAGGTGAGCCAGGAGGGCAGGGCGGTGTATTTGGTGACCACGGCCGCCGTGTAGCAGCCGATGCCCAAAAAGGCCGCCCCGGCGAAATTGACCACGCCCGCGAAGCCGAACTGGACCGTGAGGCCGAGCGCCGCGACCATCAGCAGCATCGCGGTCGTCATCATCAGGATGGCGAAATGCTCCTGGTGCAGAAAAGTCGCGGCCGCGAGCACGCCCGCGATGGCCGCGCCGTCGAAACTCTTCTGGTTGGCGCTGATGCTGTCGCCCACCTTGTCGAGCGCCCCGGTGCGGGCGGCGAGCAGAATCGCGGCGGCCGCGAGCGCCAGCAGGGCGCCGACCGCGAGCTGGCTTTCGGCGCCGAGAAACGCGATGCCGTAAAGCGTCGCGATGGCGGCGCAAGCGATGGCGGGCAGCCGCGATGGGGCGGGCCTCATACCCGCTCGCTCGACTTTTCGGCGATCAGGCCGGTCGGCCGCCACGTCATGATCGCGATGATGACCGCGAGCGCGAAGACGTCCTTGTAGGCGCTGGCGAAAGGCAGCGCGACCGCGCCGATGGTCTGCAGGGCGGCGAAAAGGAAGCCGCCCAGGATCGCCCCATAGATGTTGCCGAGGCCGCCCACCACCGCGGCGCTGAAGCCGAAGACGCCGAGCAGCAGCCCCATGCCGAAATTGATCTCGTTGTAATAAAGGCCGTTCATCACGCCCGCGAAGGCCGCGACGCCCGATCCGATCGCGAAGGTGACCAGGATCACGAAGGTGAAATTGATCCCCATGGTGCGCGCGGTCTCGCCGTCCTGCGCGACCGCGCGGATCGCGAGGCCGAGCTTGGTCTTGTTGATCACGAGATGCACCGCGACGATCATCATGAGCCCGGCCGCCAGCAGGATCATGCTGTCGAGCCGCAGGTTGAAATGCCCGAACGGGAAGGCCGTGTTCGGCAGCAAGGCGGGGAACGGCTTGGGATTCGACCCGTCGGGAAAGAACAGCCGCACGCTTTCGCGCAGCACCGTCCCCAGCATGAGGGTGATCAGCAGGGTATTGAGCGCCGGCGCCGAGCGCAGTGGCAACACCAGGAAGCGCGCGATCAGCGCGCCGAGCACCGCCATCGCCAGAATCGCGGCCACCGACACGATGACGAGCTGCAGCCAGGGAATGGTCACCGTCGCCTTGAAGGCGAGCCAGGTCGCGAAAGCTGTGAAGGCCCCGACCGTCAGCACGTCGCCATGCGAGAACTTGATGACGTCGAGCACGCCGAAGAACAGCGTGAAGCCGACCGCCACCAGGCCGTACATCAGCCCGAGCATCAGGCCGTTGACGAGGTATTGGCCGAAGAGGGAGATGTCCACGGGGGTGGCCTGCTATCGCTGTTGCGCGTTGCCGCAAGCACGGCGCAACCTCTCCCCGCATGCGGGGAGAGGTCGGAATCCGCGCGTGATACGCGCGGATTCCGGGTGAGGCGGCGTCTTTGCGAGTCTGAGCCCTGGGAGGCGCCCCCTCACCCCGACCCTCTCCCCGCAAGCGGGGAGAGGGAGCGCGGGCACGAAATTCGCGACACCGTTCACTTCAGCTTGCGCTTGCCGGCGCCGTAGTCGCTGTCTTCCCACACCACCCACTTGCCGTCCTGGGCGACGTATTTGGTGATCAGCGATACCGTGTTCTGCCCATGGTCGTCGAACGTCACCGGGCCGATGATCGAGTCGTAGTTCTTGACGTCGCCGAGCGCGGCCGTGACCTTGGCGCGATCGGGCCCGACCGCCTCGATCTTGTCGAGGACCAGCTTCATCGCCGTGAACGCAAAGGCGCCATAGGCTTCGGGTGGCTCCTTGTAGCCGGCCTTGTCGTATTGCTCCTGGAAATACTTGCCCCCCGGCAGCTTGTCGACCGGTGCGCCCTCGAGGAAGCTGAGCGAGCCCTCGGCGAGCGCGCCGAGCCCCTGGATATAGGCGTCCGACTTGATGCCGGACGTCCCCTGGAGCACCGCCTTGATGCCGAGCTTGTCCATCTGCTGACGGATGCGGATGCCGATCGGCGTCAGGCCGCCGAAATAGATCACCTCGGGGTTGAGCGCCTTCGCCTGCGTGAGTTCGGCCGTGAAGTCCTGCTGGTCGGCCGTGACCCCGAAGGTGCCGAGAATCTTGCCGCCATCCGCCTTGAGGTCCTTCGAGAAGTACTCGTTGTGCGCCTTTCCGTAGTCCGTCGTGTCGTGGATCACGACCCACGTCTTGAAGCCGAGGCCGGTCATGAATTTCGACGCGACCTCGTTCTGGTTGATCATGGTGCCGTTGACCCGGTGCACCTCCGGATATTTGTTGCGATACGTGATGTCGGGCAGCACCGCCCCCCACACGATCATCGGCAGCTCGAGCCGGTTGAAGGTGTCGACCGTCGCGATCGCGGTCGCCGAGCAATAGTGCGCGACCGCGGCGATGATCGCGCGGTCGGCGCCCGCCTTGGTGGCGACCTGCACGGCGGTGTTGGGCTTGCATTCGTCGTCGAGCACCGCGAGCTCGTAGTCGTATTTCGCCTTCGGGTCGGCGTTGCGCAGCTTGACCGCGAGCTCGGCCGAGTTGCGGCCGCCGATGCCGTTGGCGGCGACGCCGCCGGTAAGCGGGCCGATGAAGGCGATCTTGACCTTGTCCTTGGCGGCGGCCGGCGTCACCCAAGATGCCGCCAGCAAAACCGTCGCCAAAACCGTCGTGATATGTCGTGGCCTGAACATCTGACCCCTCCTGGGTGCGAGCCTGGTGCCATGTTCCCCTCAATGCTCCAGCAGCAGCGACCCGAATCCCTCGATCTTGTCCTGAATGCCGTTCTGACGCAGCGCCCACCAGTAGGTCGCGGTGTTGATGGCGAGCACCGGCTTGTCGAGCCAGAACTCGGCGAGGCCGGCGAGGCGCGCCATCGCCAGATTGGTGCCGACCTGCAGGATGGCGTCGACGTCGGGGCCGTCGACCTCGCGGATCGCGTCGCGCAGCTCCTTCTCGGAGACATGCGCGATCGCGACCGGGCCGGGGCAGCGCAACCCTTTCAGGCGCACGACCTCGAAGCCGCAATCGACCAGAAAGCGGCGCACCTGCTCGTCGCCCACCGGCATGTAGGGCGTGACCACGCCGAGCCGGCGCGCACCGTAGCAACGGAGCGCCGCCTGGCAGGAGTCGGACCCCATTGCGACCTTGACGCCGGCGCGCGCCTCCACCCGCTCGCGCAGCTTGATGCTGCCGTCGCGGCCGTCCCAGAAGGTCTCCGACGACATGCCCAATACCAGGTAATCGGGCTCGCAGGTCATGACCCGGTCGATCGCCTCCATCATGGCGCCGCGGATGTTGTCCATCATCCGGTTGAACTCGTCGTCGTTGCGCACCGGATCGTTGGGGATGTGGATGCGGCCGAAATGGTTGGTGACGCCGCGCGGCCGCATGGCGTCGAATTCGGGCTGCACCGAGGTGTTGGTCGACGGCGCGACCACGCCGAATTTCTTGCGGAAGCCCAGGGAATCGGTCATCGGCGCCATGCTCTCTCGCGCATGTCCCGGCGAAGTGGCCACCGGTTCGCCGAAAAGGACATGCGCCAATACGCTGCGGGAACGCCAAGGTATCGGGTCGGCAGGCTGCGCGCCAAGCCCATTCCGTCTATGATCGGTCGGCCGATCACGGCGGCGTCAACCTCGCTTGCGCCGGATCAGCCTGGGAGTTGCCGAGCATGCTGCGGAGCGGGAAGGAGCACTTGGAGTCGCTGCGCGACGGGCGCGTCATCTATGTGGGCGGCGAGAAGATCGACGACGTCACGCGCCATCCGGCCTTCCGCATGGCGGCGCAGACCGTGGCGGCGATCTACGACATGAAGGCCGATCCCGCCAACCGCGCGACCATGACCTACGAGGAGGATGGCGGGCGGCACTCGATCTATTTCCTGCGCGCCAGGACGCGCGACGACCTGCAGCGCCGCATGGAGGGCCACCGCCGCATCGCCGACCTGACCTATGGGATGTTCGGCCGCTCGCCCGATCACGTCGCCTCCTTCGTGACCGGCATGGCGATGAAGTCCGACGTGCTGACCAAGCCCTGCGGGAATCCGGAGAACCTGCTCGCCTACTACCGCTACGCCCGCGACAACGACGTCTACGCGGTCTACGCCGTGGTGCCGCCGCAGGCCGCGCGCAACCCCGAATTCTATGATCGCCAGAACATCCCGGTGCCGACCCTGCGGGTGGTCGCAGAGGACGACAGCGGGGTCGTCATCTCGGGCATGAAGATGCTGGCGACCGGCGCGGTCTATGCCAACGAGATCTGGATCGGCAACGTCATTCCGCTCGCGCCCGACCAGAAGAAGGAAGCGATCACCTGCGTGATCCCCTGCAATGCGCCAGGCCTGGCGCTGTGGTCGCGCAAGCCGATGGCGCTCGACGCCCGGTCGGAATTCGATTCGCCGCTCGCCTGGCGCTACGACGAGAGCGACAGCATGCTCTTGTGCGACAACGTCAAGGTGCCGTGGGAAAAGGTCTTCGTGCATGACGACGCACTCTTGTCGCGCGACATCTACGTGAAGAGCCCGAGCCACTGCTTCGGCAACCACCAGTCCAACGTGCGCTACTGGTCGAAGATGCGGCTGCTGCTCGGCCTGTGCAGCAAGATCGCGCAGGCAACCGGCGCCGACCAGGTGCCGGCCGTGCGCGAGACCCTCGGCAAGATGGCGGCGGTCGAGGCGACGATCGGCGGGCTGGTGCACGGCCAGATCAACGCCTTCGAGGCTTGGCCCGAAGGCTATGTCTGCTTCAACCGCCGGATCATGTATGCGGGGCTCGACTGGTGCACCCAGAACTACAGCAGCTTCGTCGACGAGCTGCGCACGCTGTGCGGCGGCGGCGTCTTCCAGATGCCGGCCGACAGCTCGGTGATGGAAGACGACGCGCTGGCCGCCCAGTTCGCGAGTTTCTGGCAGACCCCGCAGGGCGACGCGGTCGCGCGCATGAAGCTTTTTCGGCTCGCCTGGGACATGGTCGGCTCGGAATTCGCCGGCCGCCACCTGCAATACGAGAAATTCTACGCCGGCGCGTCCTTCATCATCCGCAATCATTCCTACCGCGAGGCCGACTGGGGCGCCTTCAACAAGCTGGTCGAGGATCTGATGGCGGGCTACGACGTGCCGGCCAAGACGGGCGCCGGCAAGGCTGCGGCGGAGTGAT
>WNFK01132354.1_pt1 | contig 14420 bp, 13 predicted proteins | sample 5400281 | NCBI WGS metagenome assembly WNFK01 (sample SAMN13153350, study PRJNA577476) | soil metagenome | isolation source: 20 cm soil on Douglas fir-dominated hillslope | place: USA:California | collected 2013-09-17 | reverse complement strand
GCGCCTGCCGCAACGTGGATCTGCCCGTGGTGACGCCCTGGAAGACGACGTCCCCGCTCACCACGCCGACCTGGGTGCTCGAGCGTAACCCGTACAGCATCTGGGTCGACACCGACGGCAATCAGCTCCCGTATATCGACCGGATCCGCATGACCCTCGGGGAAAGCCTCGAAGTGATCAACCTTAGGGCCATCGCGGGGGAGTTCGACTCGCAGGCGCGGCACATCGACATCAGCAAGCTGCCCGTGCTACTCGAGAACCAGCAGAAGGGCGGCTATCGCGTCTATCTCGATCCCTCGGATCAAGGCGCCGATGTCGGGCTGTTCTGCAACCAGACCTACGAGAAGGACGCGGAGATCGCCAAGTGGCTCGGCACCCGCGAATTCCGCATCGCGCTGTCCCACGGCATCGACCGCGCGCAGATCAACGAGACCTTCCTGCTCGGCCTCGGCCAGACCGGCTCCGCCGCGCCGGGCGAGCGCACGCTCTACTTCCCCGGTCCGGAATTCAAGACCCTGCACACGGCCTACAGCGTCAAGAAGGCCAACGAGATGCTCGACAAGCTCGGGCTCACCAAGACGGACGGTGAGGGGTATCGCCTGCGGGCGGATGGCAAGGGCCGCCTGCGTCTCGCCCTGACCACCTACCTCGGGTTCCTGCCCTTCACGAAGATCGCCGAGATGATGGTCGAGCAGTGGAAGAAGATCGGCATACGCGGCGAGGTGCAGGAGATGGAGCGTGGCGCGGCGACCACGCGGGTGCAGACCAACGAGCACCAGATCTACTTCGAGACCCAGTGGGGCGCCGACAACATTTACGGCCACTTCCCCTTCGTCTTTCCCGCCGACGCGGGCAGCCCCATGGGGCCGCTCTATGGCCTCTGGTACTCCAGCGCGGGGACCAAGGGCAAGACGCCGCCGGCACGGATGCGGGAGCTGATGGACAAGTACCGCAGGTCATTCAGCGTGAAGGACCAGGAGCGGACGCGGATGGCCAAGGACGTGTGGAAGATTGCTCTCGACGAGCTGTGGATGATCCCCCTCGTGTCGAATTCACCCGCCTCGCAGGGGGTGCGCGTCATCAAGACGAACATGGGCAATATTCCCGAGCGGCTCTGGAACAGCGCGGTCAGCGACAACCCGCACATCGCTCATACGGAGACCTGGTACTTCAAATCGTAGCGATGGTGACAGTCAGGGCCGGCTGGCCGGGAAGGCGGATGACGGTGAATCCGCTTCCGTCCTCCCACCAGCCGATGTCCTCGCTCGGGCCCGCCCGTCGTGGCATTGGGCCATGGCCCGTCACGTCCACGGATCGAGGCCTGTCGATCCTGATCCGGATCAGATAGCGGCGGCCGGGGGGCACGACGGATCGGGCGCCCGCCGGCTCGCCGATGCTCACGGTCACGCGTCCCGCTTCCGCCTGGCAGTCAAAGCGTGGAGCTCGAAGCGCGATGCTCCCCCCGGATAGATCAGCAGGGTCACCTCGTCGAGCGGCCGCTCCCCGGTGTACTGGACCACCGGCCCCATGGGCACGATGGCCCCCGCGCGCACGAGCAGGGGCAGCCGATCCAGCGGCGCATCGAGGGTGATGCCCGCCGGCCCTTCGTAGCGCGCGCCCGTCCAGAAGTCGTACCAGCCGCCCGCGGGCAGATAGACCGGCCACGCCGTGGCACCCTCGCGGGTCACCGGCGCGACGAGCAGATCGTCACCCCACAAGAACTCATGGCCCAGACTCCACACCCGGGGATCGTCCGGGTAGTTCAGGACGAGGGGGCGCATGAGGGGGAGGCCATCGGTATGGGCCTGCCAGGCCAGGGTGTACGTGTAGGGAAGGAGGCGGTAACGAAGCTCGGCATAACGACGGCAGATGGCCTCGACCTCCGCGCCGTGCGCCCACGGCACATGCTCTCGCCACACCCAGCCGTGCGAGCGGAAGATGGGGCTGAACGCGCCCAGCTGGAACCAGCGTGTGTAGAGCTCGGCCGTCTCCGGAATGGGATGAAAGAACCCGCCCACGTCGGTGCCCCAGTACGGCACACCGGAGAGGCCGGTGCTGAGTCCGAGCGGGATCTGCGCGTCCAGCGTGGCGAAGTCATTGTTGATGTCGCCCGACCAGCACGTCGACCCGAATTGCTGCATGCCCGCCGCTCCCGACCGGCAGAGGAGGAAGACACGCTGATCGGGCCGGTCGGCCGCCTCGCCCTCGGCGAAGGCCTGGTGACGAAAGCGATCGTAGATATTGTGGAGGAGCGTGCCGTCTCCCAGGTGAAGCCTCGAGCTCACGGGCGGCCCTTCGCCGCCATCGAGCCACCAGCCCGCCACCCCGAGCGTCACGAGCTCGCGGTGGGCCGCCCACCACCACGCGCCGACGGCCGGGTTGGTGAAGTCGAGATAGCGCTGGCCTTCGCGATAGTTGGCCTGGCCGCGCCCGGCCGGACGCCCGTAGCCCTCGGCGAGCAGGAAGCCCCGCAGGTCCGCCTCCTCGAAGAGCGGCGACGCCTCGTGCAGCACGGGATACTCGTGGGTGGTGACCTCAAAGTGCTGGGCGCGCGCCTCGTCGATGAGGGGCTGGGGATCCGGCCACAGCTCGGGCTGAAACCCCAGATGGCCCACCCCGCGGTTCCAGCCGCGTGCCTCGCCGTACGTCGAGAGGTAGATCAGCCCGTCGCAAGGGATCCGCTTCTCACGGATGGTGCGCGGGAGCCGGCGCAGCTCGGCCGTGTCGTCGAAGTGGCGCGTCGACTGGAGAAAGCCCAGCGCCCAGCGAGGAGGGAGGGGAGCCCGTCCGAGCAGCTCCGCCACCTCAGCCATGACGCCTCGCATGTCAGGGGCGAGGAGAAAATACCAGACGAGCCTGCCCGCTTCCGCCACGTAGACGATCTGCACGCCTCCATCGGATCGGCCGACCGTAACCACTGCCTCCGCGGTGTTGTCGAAGAAGAGCGCGTAGCCACGGTTCGACACGAGGAGGGGCACGCCCATGTCCGAGCCGGGACCGTGACCGAGATGAGTGTTCCAGAGCTGGCGGGTGGCGCCCAGCCGGTCGAAGCCGGGGCCGCCCTGGCCCAGGCCGTAGAAATGCTGCTCGCCGGAAAACTCGAACGCCACGCGGACGCGACGGCGCACGGGATCGCCGGCCCTCGGCTCGCTGGTCATCCCGCCGCCATGCTCGGGCTGCCGGAGGAGCCACTGCCCGCCCGGGTCGAGAAAGGCCAGACGCAGCGGGGTCGTGGAGATTTCCACCCCGAGGTCGGTGGTGGTCAGCCGCGACGTCTCACCCTCCACGAACTCGAAGGGTGAGGGGGGCCAGCTCCGCTCCCCCACGTACCCCGGGCCGGTCTCCACGCCGCCGTCGTCCAGCTCCACGCGCACGATGCGGGGCGTGCAGACGGTGAGGGTGACGCGGAAGCCGTCATCCGCACACTGGATGCTGGATCGGATGCGCTCGAACCGCGGGGCGCCGGGAGAGATGCTCATGAGTTGGTCAGGGACCGGGCGCATGATACCAGAAGCGCGGGCGCCCTCGATCCGCCCTCGATCTGGTGGTCATGGCGGATCGCGCCTTGTCTCCGAGGGGCGAGTCGTGTATCGTGCCGCCACCTCGCGCACCGCCGCGCGGGCTGAACCCACAAGGGGGTGTCCCATGTCCGATCAGCCCATACCTGGCTCCGGCAGCAATCACCTGAGCCGTCGCACCTTCCTCCGCGCCGCGGGTGCGACCGGCGCTGCCGCCCTCAGCCCTGCCATTCTTCGCAAGCGGGCCGAGGCCCAGGAGACGCCGTCCCCGGTCCGTCCTGACCCGGCGGCCAAGCGCGGCGGCACCCTCCGCTACGGCGTGCACAACGCTCCCGCGCACTTCGACGTCCACCAGTCGGGCACCGTGGCCAACATCGGTCCCCAGGCGCCCATGTACGACTGCCTGATCCGGCGCGACCCGAAAGACGGGCAGGGCATCATTCCTGACCTGGCCTGGAAATGGGACATCTCGCCGGACGGCAAGAAGTACACGTTCTATCTTCGGAAGGGCGTGAAGTTCCACGACGGGGCGGACTTCACGGCCGAGGACGTCAAGGCGACCTACGACCGCATCGTCCGGCCCCCCAAGGGCGTGGTGATTCCCCGCTCGTCTCTCTTCACCACGGTCGGCGACATCGTCGTCCTCGATCCGCACAAGATCGAGTTCCGCCTGACCGAGGCACGCCCCAAGGCCTTCATGCTGGGCTCGTTCGCGAGCGGCTGGAACATCATCGTCCGGAAGAAGACCCTCGACGAGAACCAGGGCAACCTGCGGCAGGTGATGAACTATCCCGGCACGGGGCCGTACAAGCACGTGTCCCGGAAGGACAAAGAGATCTGGATCATGGAGAAGAACGCCAACTACTGGAACAAGGGGCTTCCCCTCCTCGACAAGCTCGAGGTCTACCACATGATGCCGTTCTCGCCAGAGCTCGGCTCCTCGTTCCTCGCCGGCAAGCTCGACTACGCGCGGCTCCTGGACCCGGTCTCGTGGCGCAAGGCCAAGGAGATGCCGAACGTGACGGCGGCCGCCTTCAACCAGTCAGTGATCCAGGCCTTCTGGATGAACATGAAGAAGAACAAGGCGCTCGCGGACCCGCGCGTTCGGCGGGCCATTCACCTCGCCATGGACCGGCCCGCCCTCATCGACGTGGTCAAGGACACCGCCCCGATGCAGATCGGCGGATTCGTTTATCCCTTCCACGAGATGTCGACGCCCAAGGCCGAGCTCGTGAAGCGCCTGGGCTACCAGTCGGACATGAAGCCCGCCGTGCAGGAAGCCCGCAAGCTCATGAACGAAGCGGGCTACGGGCAGGGTCTCAAGAATCTCGACTTCGTGGTGCGCGACATCGCGACGTTCAAGCTGTGGGCGGTGGCCATCCAGGCCATGCTGAAAGAAAACATCAACGTCGAGAGCAACCTGCGCGTGGTGCAGACCTCGGTATGGTTCGACGAGGCGACCGCGGGCAACTTCGACCTCGCCATCAGCGCCATCGTGTCGAGCCTCATGGATCCCTCGGACTACTTCACCGCCTGGTACGGCGCCAACGGGCCGCAGAACTATTCCGGGTGGAACAACGAGCAGTTCCAGGCGCTCGCCAAGCAGATCGAGCGCGAGCTGGACGACACGAAGCGCAAGGCCATGGTGCGCAAGGCGGAGGACATCATGGAGCAGGACCCGCCCCTCATTCCCATCTCCTACGAGCAGATCTACGACGCCTACTACAACAAGGTGAAGGGGCAGAATCCGTCGACGTTCTTCGGGATCTACGACGTGGTCCGCTGGGACAACGTTTGGCTGGCCCAGGCCTAGCGGGAAGCGCGGGAGCCCGCCGGGCGAGAGCGCGGAGGTAACCGGCCCGCACCCATGCGCAAGTATCTATCCTGCCCGGCGATCCGCTCGTGGCCATCCTCGGGGTCGAGGGACACTCGAGGATGACCCCGGCGGACCGCGTGCGCATCATGCACGACCTCGGCCTGTCCGATCCGCTCCCCGTCCAGTACCTCCACTGGCTCCACGACATCGTCACGGGGAAGCTGGGGAAGTCATTCTTCCGTGGCGACACGGTGGCCGAGCTCATTCTCCACCGCGGGCCGATCAGCGCGGAGATCGGCATCCTCGCCCTCATCGTGTCCTGGCTCGTCGGTCTTCCCGTGGGCATCGTGAGCGCGATCAAGCCCAACAGCTGGGCCGACAACGTGGCCCGCTCCACCGCCATCCTGTTCATCGCCATCCCCGGCTTCTGGCTCAGCATGCTCATCGTGCTCGCGCTCCTGTTCTGGTTCGGATACAAGGCCCCCATCATCATCGTGCACTTCTGGGAATCGCCCTGGCAGAACCTCCAGATCGTGATCGGGCCGGCCATCGTCCTCGGCCTGGCCCAGGGTGCCTACATCGCGCGGATGTCCCGCTCGTGCCTGCTAGGAGCGCACCGTGGTGCTGGGCCATGCCCTGCCCAACGCCCTCCTCCCTGTCATCACCATTTCCGGCGTGCTCCTGGGCTTCGTGCTGGGCGGCTCGGTGGCCGTGGAGCAGGCCTTCGGCGTCCCCGGCCTCGGCCGCTCGCTCGTCACCGCGCTCATCGAGCGTGACATCATCGTGGTGCAGAACCTCGTCCTGCTCTACGCCGTCATCTTCGTTCTCGTGAACTTCCTCGTCGATCTGAGCTATGCGTGGCTCGATCCGCGCATCCGATATGCCTGAGCCCACTCCGCCCTCTCGTTCCATCCTTCGCGAGCTCCTCAACTTCACGCGGCGCAATACGCTGTCCGCGGTGGGGGGGCTGGTGGGCTTCCTCATCATCGTCATGGCGGTGACCGCACCCTGGATCGCGCCCTCCGATCCGCTCAAGACCAATTTCCGCCGCATGAACAAGCCGCCCGACGCGCAGTCGCTGTTCGGTACCGACCAGGTGGGGCGCGACACCCTCTCCCGCGTGATCTACGGCGCGCGCACCTCTCTCTTCGTGGCCTTCGCCGCCGTGCTCATGGGCACCACCGTGGGCTCGCTGTGGGGCGTGGCCTGCGGCTACCTCGGGGGCCGCTTCGACCTCGCCAGCCAGCGCGTCATGGAGATCCTCCAGGCCTTTCCCGACCTGATTCTCGCCATGGCCATCTCCGTGGCCATCGGCACCGGGCTTCCCGCGGTGATCATCGCCATCGCCATCACCCGTCTGCCCTTCGGGGGACGCGTCATCCGGTCGGTGGCCATCAGCGTGCGGTGCGACTTCACGTGCTGCCCCAGTGCGTCGCTCCCTACCTCGTCCTCGCCACCACCCATCTGGGGGTGGCCATCGTGATCGAGGCGGCCCTCGGCTTCCTCGGCGTGGGCGTGCCCCCGCCCACCGCCACCTGGGGCAATATGCTCGCGGACTCGATCACGGGGCTCATACCCCAGTGGTGGCTCGTGCTCTTTCCCGGTCTCGCCATCACCATCACGGTTCTCGCCTTCAATCTCCTGGGCGACGGTATCCGTGACACCCTCGATCCGCGGCTCTCTCCCGGCTTCCTCCGCCTCGTCACGGGGGCGGGACAAAGTGCGCCCGCGGCCGCGCCCTCGCTCGCCGCGGCCCGCCCCGGCGCCGCCTCCTAAGTGCCTCGCTCCCCGGACCGCGCGATCGCGGCCTCGCCATGACCACGGAGGACCCATCCTTTCATCGAGTGCGTGACGTGACGCATCGAGAGGCATCCACGCCATGAACATCGCCATTCTCGACGACTATCAGGACACCATTCGCACCCTCGCCTGCTTCAGCAAGGTGGCGGGCCACCAGGTGACGATCTGGCGGGATCACACCAAGGACGTCGACGTTCTCGCCGAGCGGCTCCGCGACACGGAGGCGCTCGCCCTCATCCGGGAGCGCACGCCGATCCGGGGCCCGCTCCTCGAGCGCCTGGACAAGCTCCGGCTCATCAGCCAGGTCGGCGTGTATCCGCACATCGACGTCGATGTCTGCACGCGGCGCGGTGTCATCCTGTGCGCGAGCCAGATGCCCGGCCAGCCCTCCTACGCCACGGCCGAGCTGACGTGGGGCATGATCATCGCCGCCGTGCGCCGCATCCCCCAGGAGATGGCCGCGCTCCGGGGCGGGCGCTGGCAGGCCTATCCCATCGGCACCGGCCTCCGCGGCAAGACCCTGGGCATCTACGGCTACGGGAAGATCGGCGCGGTGGTGGCGGGCTACGGCAAGGCCTTCGGCATGGACGTGGTGGTGTGGGGACGCCCGACCACCATGGAGAAGGCGCGCGCCGACGGCCACACCCTGGCCAAGAGCCGCGAGGCATTCTTCTCGGGATCGGACGTGGTCTCCCTCCACGTGCGGCTGGTGCCGGAGACGCGCGGCATGGTCACCGCCGCCGATCTCGCCCTCATGAAGCCGAGCGCGGTCATGGTGAACACGAGCCGCGCCGGCCTCATCGCTCCCGGCGCGCTGGAAGCTGCGCTGCGGGCGGGGCGGCCCGGCATGGCCGCGGTGGACGTGTTCGAGGAGGAGCCCGTGCTCGGCGCGGCGCATCCGCTCCTCGCTCTCGACAACGCGGTGTGCGTGCCTCACCTGGGCTATGTGGAGCGCGACGCCTTGGAGCAGATGTTCACCACCATCTTCAACCAGATGGTGGCCTACGCCGCGGGCACGCCCATCAATGTGATGAATCCCGACGTGTTCCGGCAGGCCGCTCGACCCGCCTGAGGCCGCGCTCCCAAGCCTGAGGCCGTGCTCCCAAGCCTGAAGCCGTGCCCGATGATAAAGTGATCGGGCCGCACGCCGGCGCCCCGACAAACCGCCTGACCCAAGGAGGCACATCGTGCAAACCATCCAGATGACCCGCGACGACATCGCGGCTCGCACCGGCCGCTTCGAGCACCTCCAGCCCATGGAGTTCATGAAGAACGACACCACCGTCTCGCAAGCGGCCAAGGACATCATCCTCGCGCGCAAGCTCATGCCCGTGGTGCTGGAGCGGACCCAGTCCGCCTTCGGCAACGACGCGCCCATCTACAATGCCGCCGGCCTCACCATGTTCATCTCCATCATGCCCCCGGGGCAGGGGCCGTGCCTGCACGCCCACGTGAAGACTGAGACCTTCATCGTGCTGGAAGGCAAGCTCGAGTTCTCCCTCAACGACGACGGGGGCGAGAAGATCGTCCTCGGCAAGTGGGACACCTTCTCGTGCCCGCCCGGGGTCAACCGCGGCTTCCGGAACGTGGACACCAAGGACAGCGTGCTCCTCACCGTAATCACGGGCGGCATCAACGACCGCAACGACATCGGCCCCCCCCCCGCCATCGCCAAGCAGATCGAGGCCGTGGATCCCCAGGCCCTCGAGGTCTTCAAGACCAAGATGGGCCTGCGCTTCGACGAGGGACCGGAGGTCTGAGATGCGCGGGCGGCTCGGGCTCAGCGCGTTCCTCGCCGTCGTCCTCGCGGTGACGGCCTCCGCCGCCGCCCAGGCGCCCGGCCCGGGGGAGGGGAAGCCGGGCGGGGTGCTTCGCCTCGTGCTGCGCGAGGACCTGCCCCAGGGCTTTGCCATTCACGAGTCGGCCACCAACTCCGTCACGTGGCCGGCCATGCCCTGCTACAGCAATCTCGTCATCTTCGATCAGCTCAAGCGCGTGGGCCGCCTGGACACCATCGCCCCCGAGCTGGCCGAGCGCTGGTCGTGGCAGGACAATTACCGGAACCTCGTGTTCTTCCTGCGGCGGGACGTCCGCTGGCACGACGGCCAGCCCTTCACCTCCAAGGACGTGAAGTTTACCTTCGACCTCGTGCGCGAGGCCAAGGACGCGCCCACCAAGCTGCGCCTCAATCCGCGCAAGGAGTGGTACTCGAACGTCGAGGCGGTGGAGGCGCCCGATCCCTATACCGTGGTCTTCCGGCTCAAGCGCCCACAGCCGTCGCTCATCGCCATCCTCGCCTCCGGTTACTCGCCGGTGATTCCCGCTCACGTGCCCCTCGCCGAGCACCGCTCGCGCTGCGTGGGCACCGGTCCCTTCAAGTTCAAGGAATGGAAGCGCGGCCAGACCGTCGACCTCGTGAGGAATCCCGACTACTTCGTGAAGGGCCGGCCCTATCTCGACGGCCTGCGCTACATCGTCATCGTGGAGCGGGGGACGCGCGTGGCCGCTCTGCAGACCAATCAGGTGGACGTGGCCTACCCCGGCGACACCACGGTGTCGATCGCCGAGCAGCTCCGGGGCGCGGTGCCCCAGATGTCGTTCACGGAGACGGCCACCAACGTGAGCGAGAATCTCCTCCTGAACACGAAGCGGCCGCCCTTCGACAACGTCAAGGTGCGCCGCGCCCTCAGCCTGGCCATCGACCGCCGCGCCTACGTGAAGGCCGTGCACTCAGGGAGCGCGCTGGCGGGCGCCGCCATGGCCCCCAAGCCGTGGGGAGCGTGGGGACTGCCCGAGAAGGACACCCAGCAGCTGCCGGGCTACGGCAAGGGGGAAGAGGGCAAGGTGCGTGCGCGCAAGCTCCTCGCCGAGGCCGGCTATGGCCCCGGCAATCCCCTCAAGGTCGAGATGGCCACGCGCGCCATCGCCATCTATCTCGACTTCGCCTCCTTCGTGATCAGCGAGCTCAAGCAGGCAGGGGTGGAGGCCACCCTCAAGCAGATCGACACCGCGCAGTGGCATCCCCTGGCCACCCGCCGCGAATTCCAGATCGGGGCCAATCTCACCGGCCTCGGCGTGGACGATCCCGACGCCAACTTCTACGAGAACTACGCCTGCGGCTCGTCCCGGAACTACGGCGACTACTGCAACGAAGAAGTGATGCGCCTCATCGACCAGCAGTCGCAGGAGACCGACGCCCAGAAGCGCCTCACCATCGTGTGGCAGATCCAGAAGAAACTCGAGGAGGACGCCGCGCGTCCCGTCATGGGCTGGCGCGTGGATCGCTTCGCGCACTATCCCTACGTGAAGAACCTCATCCTGAACCAGGTCACCTACAACTGCTGCCGCCACCAGGAGACCTGGCTCGACAAGTAGGGCTCAGTCGGCGCGACGCACCCTTCGCTGGATGGGGCCCACCGTGTTCTTCTCCGGATCGAACTCGGAGCGCCCGGTGTAGTTGAGATGCATGCCGTAGGTGTGAAGGGACACGGTGACGGCGGAGGTGGGGTTCACCACGCTGTGAATGGCGTCGGGCAGCATGCTCAGCACGTCGCCCGGGCCAAAGCGCTTCTCGCCCGTCCGCTGGATCTCGGCGTAGCCGGGACGCAAGCCGTCGTCCAGCCGCCGCCAGAAGGTGTTCGTCTCGACGCCGTCCACGCCCGCCACCACCGACCACGTCAGGTGATTGTGAGGGCCGGAGCCGCCCCCGGGTAGCCACGCCACCGCGAAGACCGCGAGCTGGTGATCCGGCTCCTCGTGAAGCAGATAGAGGCCGAAGCTCTGCTCAGGGTCCCCTTCGTAGAATCGCCGCTCGAGCCAGCTGCGATCGAGGGCCAGCCGCTGGGCGAGGGGGCGGACGCGGTCCACGATGGCGCGGGGGTCCTGCATGTCGCTGGAGATGCGCCTCAGGTCTTCCACGTACTGCGCGAGGGTATACGTCACCACGCTCATGACCTGGCCCTCCTCGGCGCTCACTCTATCCGAAAAGACGGGGGGCGACAAAGCCCCCCGAAATGGCGGGGAACCTTACAGTTTGCGGGGACGGAGTGGAAGGGAGGGGCGCAAGTGTCTGATTTCCCGACGAGTAACCCGTGGCACGGGCGGTGCAGTTCACTGGGGTGATGACGGAGATCCGAACCACGGTGGTGGTGGCGCCGCGCGAGCAGTTCGGCTGGACGCGGTCCGCTCTCGAAAGCATCTTCGCCCACACCGAAGTGCCCTACGACCTTGTCTACGTCGACGGCGGATCCCCCGCGCCCGTCCGGCGCTATCTCGCGCTCCGCGCACGCCAGCGCGGCTTCCGGATCATCCGCACCGAGCATCACCTCTCGCCCATGGCGGCGCGGGCCCTCGCCCTGCCGCACGTGGACACGGAATACGTCTGCTTCATCGACAATGACGTGCTCGTCACGCCGGGCTGGCTCGGCCGCCTCATTCGCTGCGCGGACGAGACCGAGGCGTGGGCGGTGGGGCCGCTGTACTGCAACGAGAATCCCGCGCTCGGGCGGATCCACATGGCGGGCGGCGAGGCCCATGTCGTCGAGGAAAACGGCCGGCGGGCGTTCTTCGAGGCGCACCGGTTTCCCCGCCGCTCCATCAGCGAGGTGCGGGCCCACCTGCGCCGCGAGCCCACGGAGCTCGTCGAGTTCCACTGCAAGCTGCTGCGCACTGAGCTCTTCGACAAGTTCGGTTTGCAAGATGCGCGGTATCTGAGCTGCGGCGAGAGCCTCGATCTCTGCCTGCAGCTGCGGGAGGCGGGCTATCCCGTGTACATCGAGCCGGCGGCCGTCGTGGCGAATCAGCCGCCGCCGCCCTTTCAGTGGTCGGACCTGCCCTTTTACCTCCTGCGATGGAGCGATGCGTGGAACCGGATCAGCCTCCGGTGCTTTCGCGAGCACTGGGACCTCCCCGCCGACGACTGGTGGATCGGCGATCACTACGGCTGGCTCACCGGGCACCGTGAGCTCGCCGGGGAATGGCTCGCCGGGAAGACGCGCAAGACGCTGGGCTGGCGCCGCGGGGGCAAGGTGGCGGGCCTCCTCGTCGAGGCCATGCACCGGCGGGTGACCCGGCAGGATCTGGTGCGCCGGCCCGAGCTTCGCGAATACGAGCGGACGGCGGCGAGCCCTGTCGTCCCCGGGAGAAAATGATGAGCCTCGCCGTGACGGTGATCGTGGCCACGCACAATCGGGCGCCCCTCCTCGGGCAGACCCTCGAGGCCCTGATCGCGCAGGAGACGCCGAAGCATCTCGGCTGGGAGATCCTCGTGGTGGACAACGGATCCACCGACGGCACCTTGGAGGTCTTCCGCACCATGGCCATGCGGGCCCCCGGCCGGCTGCGCTACCTGTTCGAGCCGACGCTGGGCAAGAGCCGCGCCCTCAATGCCGGGATCGCGGTGGCGCGCGGAGCCGTGCTCGCCCTCACCGACGACGACGTGTCTCCCGCGGCGGACTGGGTGGCCACCGCGGCCACCGTGCTGGACAGGCGGGGCGTCGACGGGGCGGGCGGACGCGTTCTGCCCCGATGGGAAGCCGAGCCGCCGTCGTGGCTGCTGGGAAGCCGGCAATTGCTCGACTACCTCGCCCTCATGGAGCACAACGAGCCGGCCATGCTTCCCGTTGCGCCGGGGCGACACCCGCAGGTGTGGGGCGCCAACATGGTGTTCCGCCGCGAGGCGCTGGTGGCCCTGGGGGGATTCGATCCGCGCCTCGGCCCCGTAGGCGGGCGGCGCTTCTGCGAGGAGGACGGCGACATCGTGCGACGGATGCTCGCGTCGGGCCGCGCGGTGGCGTACGATCCCGCGCTCACCGTCTTCCATCGCGTGCCCCGGGCGCGCCTGAAACGCGCGTACTTCCGGCGGGTGATGTGGGACATGGGCGAAGGCCGGGCATTCGCGACGGACGAAGCGCCCCCTGGGCCCCGCCTCGCCGGGGTGCCGCGCTGGCGTATTCGCTATGTAGTCGGTGTATTCTTCCACGGTGCCGTGCAGATCATTCGCAGACGGCCTGAGGCCTTCGAGGATGGCCTCGAATGTGTGAAGGAGGCGGGAATCGCTTGGGGCCAGATGAAACGTGCGGTCCGCGAGCGTCGAGAACGTACCCCCTCTCCCGCGGGTCGAGGATCGCGGTCATAGGCAACCTCGAACACCTATTTCAAAACGCTGTGCCGCGCGCGGTTTGACCGCCTCCGCCTGATCTGGCAGGATCGCCGCCAGCCGGCGTGGTCGCCGGCCCTGGATCTCACGCCGACGGAGGATACGCGCATGCGCCTGCTCATGGTGGTGGTCTCGCTTGCTCTCGCCGCCTCCCTCGGTCTGCCCTCTCCGGCGACCGCCCAGGCTCCCATCAAGATCGGCTTTCTCGCCCCGCTGTCCGGCGCCATCGCCCAGGCGGGCAAGGACATGTACAGCGGCTGCGAGCTCTACTGGGAGGAGAACGGCTGGCAGATGGCCGGCCGCAAGCTCGAGGTGATCCTGGAGGACAACGAAGGCCTGCCCGCCACCACTATCGCCAAGGCCCGCAAGCTCGTGGAGTCCGATCGGGTCAACATGCTCGCGGGGGTGATCCTGTCCAACGTCGCCTACGCGCTCGTGCCCTACGTAGAGTCGCAAGGCATTCCCACCATCTACCCGATCAACTCCGCCGACGACCTGACTCAGCGCAAGCGGCCCAAGTGGCTCATCCGCACGGGCTTCTCGGCGGGGGGCAACATGCACCCCTTCGGGGAATACGCGGCGAAGACGCTCGGCTACAAGAAAGTGGCGGTGGTCTCTCTCGACTACGCCTTCGGCTGGGAGATCGTGGGCGGCTTCCAGCAGACGTTCGAGGACAATGGCGGCCAGATTATCCAGAAGCTGTGGATCCCTCTCAACGTGCAGGACTACGCGCCCTACCTCTCGCAGATCCGGAAGGACGCGGACGCGGTGTTCGTGCTCGCCCTCGGCCGCTGGACCCTCCTCTTCGCCAAGCAATGGGCGGCGAGCGGGCTCAAGGACAAGATGCCGCTCATCGCGGGCGGCACCTACACCGACGAGCACGTCCTCCCCGAGCTGGGCGACGAGTCGATCGGCGTGATCAGCGCCCACCACTACTCGGCCGCCCTCGACACCCCGGCCAACCGCAAGTTCCGCGCGGCCTTCGAGAAGAAATACAATCGCCTGCCGTCCTTCTATTCGGAGAACTGCTACACGGGCGCCCGGGTGGTGTCGGAGGCGGCCAAGGCGGTGGGGGGGCGGGTGGAGGACCGCGCGGCGTTCATGGCCGCGCTCCGCGCGGTGGAGATCG
>WNFK01240466.1_pt2 | contig 14431 bp, 12 predicted proteins | sample 5400281 | NCBI WGS metagenome assembly WNFK01 (sample SAMN13153350, study PRJNA577476) | soil metagenome | isolation source: 20 cm soil on Douglas fir-dominated hillslope | place: USA:California | collected 2013-09-17 | reverse complement strand
GCCGACCGTCGCGGTGGTCTGAATGAAGCTCGTCGAATAGCCGCGGGTATTGGCCGGGGAATGCTCGGCCACATAGGTCGCCGCGCCGCCATACTCGCCGCCGAGGGCGAGGCCCTGCAGCAGGCGCAGCGTCACCAGCAGAACCGGGGCGGCCCAGCCGATGCCGCCGACGGTGCCGACACCCGGCAGTTCGACGGTCGCGAAGGTGGGGAGCAAGCCGACCGCGAAGGTGGAGGCGCCCATCACCATGATGGTGACCAGGAAGGTGTATTTGCGGCCCACGATGTCGCCCAGCCGGCCGAAGATGAGGGCGCCGAACGGGCGCACCAGGAAGCCGGCCGCATAAGTGGCGAAGGCGGACAAAAGGGCGGCCGTGTCGTTGCCCGGCGGGAAGAACAGCGCGGCGAAGAACGGCGCCAGCACGGCGTAAAGATAAAAGTCGTACCACTCGAAGATGGTGCCGAGGGAGGAAGCGAAGATCACGAATTTTTCGTTGTACGCGAGTCCTCCGGTCCTCCCCGCAGTCGCGGTCATGGTAGCCATGGGCGTTCGTCCCTGTGCGTTTCATTGCGGAGCCGGCCCGCGCAACCCCCTCGGCGACGCGCAACCGGCTCAGGCCACCATGCTAAGGCCAGGCGTGTTGACGCGTCTTTGGGCAACTGGTCTTAAGTCTAAAGTAGCATCGGTAATCCGAGCGCTGCGGGCGCGTCCGAATTCATGCGGCGCAACATGAAGCCGCGGAAATTCTGCACTGCACAAAAACTCATTCGCATCGCGTCCAGACCCGCAGCGCGGAGCGCGGATTCAGCGAGAAGGACGCGCCAAACACGCGGTCGCGATCGCGGCTCGCCCGGTGGTATGGCCTGGTTAATGCTGTTCCGCAATTTCGATGCCGCACTGCACGCGTCGGTATCGGCTTTCGATTAGATTGTGCAGACCAGTCCGGAGACGCAGATGTCCGCCCGTTTGAAGATCGCAGCGCTGGCTGCCGGCCTGATCGCCGGCGTCGTCGCAGGGGCCGATTCGGCGGCGGCGCAGAACGATCCGGTCATCGTGGTGCCGGGCCGTGCGGGCGTGCCGGTGATGATGTACGGCGTCGATGTCTCGGGCGCGGTGATCGAAGGCGAGACGAGCCTCAACCGTCCGGACGGCGCTTATCCCCCCACCGTCATCATGCGGTATTGGCCGCCGGACCATTACCGCAATCCCGGCGCTTATTTTCCGGCCACCGGGCACAAGCCGCAGTATGGCCGGCAGGAAGTCATTCCCCCGGCCGACCGGCAGATGCCGGTTCGGGCCAAGCCCTTTTATCGCGACTGGATGATCGAGTCGGCCCCCGGTCCGGCCTCGACGCCGGCGCCGTACGACCCCGCCGCAGGTAATGATGGCGCCCCTAATGGTGGCGCCCCTAATGGTGGCGCCGTTAACGGTGGCGCCGCCAATGGTGGCGCCGCTAATGGTGGCGCCGCTAATGGTGGTGGCGCCGCGTTCGGCGCGCGCCAAGGCCTGCCACCATCCGCCGCTCAATTCCCGATGGTTTCGCCGCGGTCCCGCTTTCACCCCTTTCCGCCGCCGCCCCGCGTTCACCCCGCTCCGCTGCCACCCCACGTTCACGCCGGTCCGCCGCCCCCCCGCGTTCACCCCGCTCGGCCGCGGCCCCGCGTTCACCGCGCTCCGCCGCCGCATAGGCCGTAACCTTGACGGCCGAATCCGATTGGCGCGGCGCCGCGATCCGTGGCACCTTCGCGTCGCGGCGAAGCGGCGAGTATCGAGGCGTATCATGCGTGTTCTGTGGGTTGCGGCCGCGACGGCTGCTGCGTTCACGGCGGTGTTCACGTTGGCCGCCGCGCCGGCCGCTGCCGGTCACTGCTGTCGGAGCGTGCTCTACGGCGTCCCGCAGGGGCCGCCGTCACCCTATTATGTCGCGGACCAGGCCAGCCCGTTCTATCTGGTCAATCAGGGGCCGGTCTATTCCGGGCCCGGCATCGTCGCCGACAACAACATTTTTTACCCGAGCCTGCCGCGCCCGATCTATGTGGTGGGCGGCTACGCCTATGTGCAGGGATACTATCCGCCTGCCATGCAGTATCCCTATGTGCGGAGCTCTGGCGGCTGGCGCTGCCGTGGCGGATACGGCGAATGCGGACCCTACGGGGCGGCGCGGCCACACTTCTATCGTGCCGCGCGATTCGCGCCTTACGGCGCTCAGCTTTACCGCGGCGGCCCGAGCGCGCGCGTGATCACGCTGCCTTCCCGCGGGTATTGACAGGCTGGCCGGTTACGCCGCGTCGCGGCCGGCGCGCCAGCTTGACCAGGGGCGGGCGCACGACCGCGCGCGGCAGGCGGCCGAGCAGCACCAGCGCTTCCTTCATCCGGTTGTGCATGTCGGCCCACGGCTCGGCATAAAACACCCGCGCCAGCGGATAGATGCGGTCATTGAGCGCGCGCGCCGCCGCCAGATCGTTGCGCTGCACAGCGTCGAACAGCCTGGCCTGCAGGTCCGCGATCACGCTGCCGCTGCCCGACAGGAGGCCGTTGCAGCCGAGCACGAGCGAGGAGAACAGCCATGCGCTGTGGGTGCTGAGCACATTCACGGGCCGCGGCAGGCTTTGCAGCGTGCGGATATGCATCTCGTGCTGCGGCACGTTGCCGGCCCAGTCCTTGATGGCGCGGATGGTCGGCACCTGCTCGACCATCTTGAGCAGCGTGTCGCGCGGATAACCCTGGCCGGTCGCGAGCGGGTACTGGAACACGATGATCGGCAGGTCGCTCGCGTCCGCGATGCGCTCGAAATGCGCAAGCGCCATCTCGGGCGACTGGCCCATGGTGAAAGGGGCGGGCGGGAAAACCAGCAGCGCCGATGCGCCGCCCTCGGTCGCCATGCGGGCGATGCGCGCCGCCTCGAGGCTGCCGTCGGCCCAGATGCCGTTGACGATCGGCAGACGCTCGCCGATCTCGTCCTGCGCAATGTCGAGCACGCGGCGCTGCTCCTCGAAGGTGCAGGACGCGACCTCGGTCGAATGCGCGTTGATGGTGATGGCGGAGAGGCCCTTTGTTCCCGTCACGTCGCCGAGGTGGCGGCGGAAGCTCTTCTCGTCGATCGACAGGTCGTCGTTGAAGGGGAGCAGCACGGCCGGGATGACGCCGTGCGGGACATATTTTGGGTGACGGGGCATCGGGGGGCTCCTGGTCTGGGCACATTATAGCCTGTAGCCCGCATGGAGCGAAGCGGAATGCGGGGGAAGCCGTCCCCGGATTTCGCCATAGCCCGCGAAGACGGGCGTAAACGCCCTGATGGCTCCATCCGGGCTACGATTTGCTACGATTTGCGCGCCTTCGCGATCTCCCGCCACAGCTTCTCCGGGGTCGCCGGCATCTGCACGTAGCCGGCGCCGATATGCGCCATCGCGTCGTTGACCGCGCCCATGAGGGACGCGAGCGCGCCGACCGTGCCGGATTCGCCGGCGCCCTTGACGCCGAGCGGGTTCGTCTTGGTCGGCACTTCATTTTCGCCCAGCACGAAATCGCAAAAATCCTCGGCGCGCGGCATGCAGTAATCCATGAACGAGCCGGACACGACCTGGCCCGACGAATCATAGACCATGTTCTCCATCAGGGCCTGGCCGACCCCCATGGCGACGCCGCCGTGAAGCTGGCCCTCGACCAGCAGCGGATTGATCATGTGGCCGACGTCGTCGACCGCGGCGTAGCGCAGGAGCGTGACCTCGCCGGTGGCCGGATCGATCTCGACCTCGCTGATATGGCAGCCGTTTGGATAGGTGCGCTGGCCGCCGTCGAAGGTGCCGGTCTCGTAAAAACCCGGCTCGACGCCCTTGGGAAGCTTTGCCGGCACGAAGGCGTCGCGCGCCACCTGGACGAGATCGACCGCCTTGTCGGTGCCGGTCACGGCGAACTTGCCGTCCTTGAAGACGATGTCGTGCTCGCCGGCCTCCAGCATATGGGCCGCGATCCGGGTGCCCTTGGCGATGAGCTTGTCGGCCGCCATCAGCATGGCGGTGCCGGCGCAGGCGGTCGAGCGCGACCCGAAGGTGCCGGTGCCGATCATGATCTGGTCGGTGTCGCCGAACTTGAAGGCGATGCGGGACGGATCGACGCCGAGCTTGGAGGAGATGATCTGGCGGAAGGTGGTCTGATGGCCCTGGCCGTGATCATGCGTGCCGACCAGCACCGTGATGGTGCCGGTCGGGTCGAAGCGCAGCTCGGCATGCTCGATCAGGCCGGCATTCGAGGCCTCGACCGTGCTCGCGATGCCGAGCCCGCGCAGAAACCCGCGCTTTTCCGATTCGGCGCGCCGCTTCGCGAAGCCCGCATAGTCGGCGAGCTTCACGCAGTCCTCGAGATTCTTGCCGAAGTCGCCGCAGTCGTAGGTGTAGACCAGCGCGGTCTTGTAGGGCATGGCGGAGGCCGGGATCATGTTGCGGCGCCGCAGCTCGGCGCGATCGATACCCAGCTCGCGCGCCGCGAGATCGACCATGGTCTCGAGCACATAGGCGGCCTCGGGCCGCCCGGCGCCCCGATAGGGGCCGGTCAGCATGGTGTTGGTCAGGACGCCGTTGACCTCGACATGCGCGGCCGGGATCACGTAGGTGCCGGCCAACACCCCGATATTGTTGGTCGGCGGGCCGGCGCTGCGGTCGGAATGGTAATAGGCGCCGAGATTGGCGTAGGTGCGGGCACGGAAGCCGACGAATTTGCCGTCCGCATCGAGCGCGAGCTGGGCCTCGGTGATGTTGTCGCGGCAATGCTCGTCCGACAACAGGCTCTCGCCACGCTCGCCGATCCATTTCACCGGCGCGCCGGCGAGCTTGGCGGCGAGACAGCAGAGAATGTATTCGGGGTAGAGCCCACCCTTCATCCCGAAACCGCCGCCGACATTCTCGGCGATCACGCGGATTTTCGTCTCCGGTACCTTGAAGACGTCGGCCGCGAGAAAGCGGCGGAACTGGTGCGGGCCCTGCGCGGTGCAGCGCAAGGTCAAGCGCTGGTCGCGGGCGTCGTAGTCGGCGATCGCGCCGCGCGGCTCCATGGCGTTGGTGGTGAGCCGGTTGATCACCATGCGGTGCTTGACGACGTGGAAGGCACTCGCGAAGGCGGCATCGGCCGCCGCCTTGTTGCCGGCCTCGTGCACGAAGGCGAGGTTGTCCGCGCATTTGTCGTAAACGGCGCGGGCGCCCGGCTTGATCGCGTCCTCGAGCGTCGCCACGGCGGGCAGCATGTCGTAGTCGATCGCGATCGCCTCGGCGGCATCCTTGGCTTGGTGCAGCGTCTCGGCGACCACGAAGGCGACCGGCTCGCCGATATACCGCACCGTGTCCCGGGCGAGAGCGGGCTGGGAGCAGGCGAAGGCGGGCGAGCCGTCGCGGCGCTTGCGCGGCGTGTTGGGCTTCTGGGTGCCGAGCCCCGCGACGGCCGGGTCGTCGCCGGCGAGCGCCAGCACCACGCCCGGCATGCTCCTGGCGGCACTCACGTCGATCGAGCGGATGCGGGCATGGGCATGGGGTGAGCGCAGCACGAAGGCGCGCAGCAGCCCGAGTTGCGCCATGTCGTCGACGTAGCGGCCCGCGCCGCGCAGCAGGTAGGGATCCTCCTCGCGCGGAACCGATTGCCCAACCCCGTATTCACCCATCTTTTCGTCCCTTGATTGTGCGTTGTCGCGATGGCGTCTGCGAAATGTCATCTCGCGCTTCGAACCGGGCGGACGTCCGATCCGACAAACGAGCAAGCCCCAGGCCGCCGCATCCGGCTCTGGAAGCGTCGGTAAAGTCGGGTTTCCCGCCGAGTTCCCCCTTGTCGGCGACCTTGCCGTCGAGCTCGCGGTGACCGCGCAGGCACGCACCCTGCCGGTCATTCGCGGCTGCCCGCCACGCCGTCATCATGGAGTCGTGCAGGCCGAACAGCATTGAATCGGGTCGCGCTGGGCTCATGGGGGGTGTCGGACGGGGGCCTTTGCGGACCAGGATAGCCGGATTCCGCCAAGCGGTTGATGGTGTTAAGTGGTTAATGCGTTTATGGGCCCCGGGCCCAACGCAGAAACGCTTGCAGAACAAAGGGTTTCGAGGGCATTTTAGGTTCCGGGCTCGAGCCAAGGAGCCATACCGCGCCGGCGACCCGCAGGCCAGAGGAGGGGAGCCTGTGCGGTATTTGGGTAGGGAAAGCGCCTTGGAAACAGTTGCCCTCCGGTTTGAACCTCCGTCCATCCCCTTGCGACTAACCTAGTGAGCCGACCGTTGAGCGCGAACCAGGCGACCTCGGATGAAGTTCTGATCGGCAGGATCGCGAAAGGCGATCGGCTCGCGATGCAGGTGCTGTTCGCACGGCATCACGTGCGGGTGTACCGGTTCGTGTTGCGTCTCGTCGGCAATCCAAGCGTTGCCGAGGATCTGATCAGCGAAGTGTTTCTGGACGTGTGGCGCCAGGCTGATCGGTTCGAGGGACGCAGCGCGGTGTCGACCTGGATGCTCGCCATCGCCCGGTTCAAGGCGTTGTCTGCGTTACGCAAGAGGCCGGACGAGGAGTTGGACGACGAAGCTGCGGAGGCGATCGAGGACGTTTCGGACAATCCCGAGGTCGCGTTGCAGAAGAAGGACAAAAGCGCGGTGTTGCGGCAGTGCCTTGAGAAGCTGTCGCCGGAACACAAGGAGATCATCGACTTGGTCTACTACCACGAGAAGTCAGTCGAGGAAGTGGCCGAGATCGTTGGTATCCCCGAAAACACCGTGAAGACGCGCATGTTCTACGCGCGCAAGAAATTGTCCGAGCTGCTGCAGGCAGCCGGAATTGAAAGAGGTTGGCCATGAACACGATGAGCGAAAAGGCGAAGGACCACGAGGAGATCGAAAGTCTCCTGCCGTGGCATGCCGCCGGGACGCTGAGCCGCCGCGACGCCGAGCGCGTCGAGCGCGCGCTGGCGAGCGACCAGGAGCTTGTCCGTCGGTTCAACCTGGTGCGCGAGGAGCTCGCCGAGACCATCCACCTCAACGAGAGCCTGGGCGCCCCCTCGGCACGCGCCATGGAAAAGCTGTTCGCGGCGATCGACGCCGAGGGCGCGCTCAAGCGCAAGCCCGGCTTCTCCTTCGATCTGCGCACGCGCGTCTCCGAGCTCTTCTCGGGTTTCGCGCCCCGCACGCTGGCTTATGCGAGCGCCGCGGCCGCGCTGGTGATCCTGCTCCAGGCGGGCTTGATCGGCGGCATCATGCTCAAGAGCGGGGCGGGCTACAACACCGCGTCGGCGCCCGACGTGAAGGTCGACAGCCTCGACCTCTATGTCAACTTCGTCCCGCAGGCGAGCACGGACGAGGTCACCAAGTTCCTGCGCGCCCGCCAGGCCTCGATCGTCGAGGGCCCGAAAGGGGCGGGGACCTACCGGGTGCGGTTCGCCGTGACGGGCCTGCCCAAAGAGGAGCTCGCCCGTCTCGTCAAGGACCTGCAGCAGAACCGCAATATCGTGAGCTCCGAGTTCGAGGCTCCGGCCGTCAAGTGACCCATCGGGTAAGGGTGACGGCGCTGTCGCTGTTGTTATTGCCCGCGAAAGCGGGCAATCCAGTAATCACCGCTGTTTCCGAATTGGCGCTGCGCCTCTGCCGCATCGATAAGGAGTACTGGATGCTCCGCTTGCGCGGAGCATGACCTGGCAGGGGACGGCGACAACCTGGTCCGAATGATCGGAGGCAAGACGATGCGGAGTCATTCCAACCATCCCGCGCAAAGATCCTTCGACGGGCGTTCCAAGCTCACCTTGGCGTGCCGGCTCGCATGGCTTGCGGTCATCCCGGCCGTGCTGATGGGCGATGCGGCGCAATCGGCGAGCGTGCTCAGCGTCGGTCCGCGCCTTCCGCCCAATATGGGTCCGCCGCCCAGCATGAGTCCGCCGAGCATCGGCCCGCGCGGTCCCGTGCTCAACACCGTCGGCCCGCGCTTCGATCCGACCTTTCGCGGCACGCCGGGCGGTGCCGGCTTTTCTGCGACAGGGGGCGGGAACGAGACCGGCGCATCGGCAGGGAACAAGTATAAGCGCCGGCATATCTCGGGCGGCGGCGGCGGTGGAACCAAGCGGCTGATGGCGGCGCGGCGGACGCCCGGCGGCGTCCCGCCGGTCAACGAGCTGCGCTATTTGCCGGGCGAGGTGGTGTTCGAGGCCGTCGGCACGCCATCGGATCGGCAAATCACCGCTCTCTTCAACCGACTCCGCCTGTCCCGTCTGGACACGCGGCGGATCGAACTCCTCGACACCACATTTTATCGTGCGCGCATCCTCGACGGCAGCTCGGTGCCGGCCAAGATCCGGGCCCTCAAGGCGGAGCGCGCGGTGCGCTCCGTGCAGCCGAACCACATATTCACCTTTGCGCAATCCGCGCAGGCGGCGACGGGCGCCCCGGCGGCAGCGGATGCGGCCCAATATGCGCTCGCCAAGCTCCGACTCGGCGAAGCGCACGGCGTGGCGCGTGGCGACAAGGTGCTGGTCGCGGTCATCGACTCGGGCATCGACCAAAGCCATCCGGCGCTTACGGGCGTGATCGAGAAGAGCTTCGATGCGCTGAACTCCGGCGAGGGCCCGCACAGCCACGGCACCGCCATTGCGGGAATCATCGCCGGCCATGCGCGCCTGACCGGCGCGGCACCCGCCGTGCACATCCTGGCCGCGCGCGCCTTCAGCGCGACCCAGGGCTCGACCATCAGCATCCTCGCGTCGATCGATTGGGCGGCCGGGCAGGGCGCGCGCGTCATCAATATGAGCTTCACCGGTCCCTCCGATCCGGCGCTCGGACGCATCCTGGCGGCGGCACGGCAGAAGGGCGCGGTCCTGGTCGCGGCGGCCGGCAATGCGGGACCGAAATCATCCCCGCTGTGGCCGGCAGCCGATCCGAACGTCATCGCGGTGACGGCGACCGACTACGACGACCGTCTTTTTGCGATGGCGAACCGCGGCAGCCACGTGGCGATCGCCGCGCCCGGGGTCGACATCCTGGTCGCGACTCCGGGCGAAAGCTACAAGATGGAGTCGGGCACGTCCTTCGCGGCCGCTTTCGTCAGCGGGGTCGCCGCGCTTGTGCTCGAGCGCAAGCCCCAGGCCGGCCCGGATGCCGTCAAGAAGGTGCTGCTCTCGACCGCGCGCGACCTCGGCCCGAAGGGGCGCGACGACCAGTTCGGGGCCGGCCTGATGGACGCCTACCAGGCCGTCAGCACGGTCGATAAGCCGGCCGATGCCGCCCTGCAGGTCCCGGCGCGTTGACGGCGTCGCCATGGGCGGCGGCTGGCGCCACCCTCGACCCCCTGGTTTTGCGGAGTCGTCGGCCGGATGGGGCCCCTTGGCTGCGGCCAGCTCTTCGCTCGTCCACATAACCGATTGAATAAACTTCTGTTTTTGGCTTTCGCGAAAAAGTTAAAAATTCCTTACCGCGGATTGAACCTTTCGGCCCGTGGGCATGACCAAGATATGTCAGCAGATGGCTGGCCCCGAACTCAGATCGGCGCGCGTCCCCCCACACCCCAACGCGTCGATCCACAAGCCCGCCCGGCCGGTTCCCCCACCGCCGGGCGGGTCCCCTTTTCCCCGCCTACGACCCATCGCCTCGCCGCCCGTCGGGACCGCGACAATGGCCCGCAACCGTCCGCCCTACGTCGTATTGTGAGGGTTGCGCCGCGATGGTACCGGTGCAGGCGCCGTCAGGGCCCGGCCGGGGGCTTGAGGCAAACCCCGTCTGCTGCAACGATAACGGGGCGAGGGGACGTCCATTGTCAGTGAGTGCCGAGGCGATCCTCGAGACCGAGGATCTCACGAAGGAGTTTGCCGGCTTCGTGGCCGTCAACGGCGTTGGGTTACGGGTCGCGCGCGGCACCATTCACGCCCTCATCGGACCGAACGGCGCCGGCAAGACCACCTGCTTCAATCTCCTCACCAAGTTCCTGCAGCCGACGCGCGGCCGCATCATCTACAAGGGCCGCGACATCACGGCGCTGGCGCCGGCCGACGTCGCGCGCCTCGGCCTCGTGCGCTCCTTCCAGATCTCCGCGGTCTTTCCCCATCTGACGGTGCTGGAGAACGTGCGCATCGCGCTGCAGCGGGCGCGCGGCGGCTCGTTCGACTTCTGGCGGTCGGCACGCGTGCTCGACCAGTTCGACGAGCGCGCGCTGAGCCTGATCACCGATGTCGGCCTCGCCCAGTTCGCGCAGCTCAGCGCGGTCGAGCTGTCATATGGCCGCAAGCGCGCGCTCGAGATCGCGACCACGCTCGCGCTCGACCCGGAAATGCTGCTGCTCGACGAGCCGACGGCCGGCATGGGTCACGAGGACATCGGCCGGATCTCCGCGCTCATCAAGTCGGTCGCGGTGGATCGCACCGTATTGATGGTCGAGCATAATCTGAGTGTCGTCGCCGATCTGTGCGACTGCATCACGGTGCTCACGCGCGGACGGATCCTTGCCGAGGGCGACTACGATACGGTTTCGGCAAATCCGGAAGTGCGCGAAGCCTATCTGGGGGTGGGCCATGCCTGAGCCCGCGCTTCTCTGTGTCGAAGGTCTGCAGGCATGGTACGGCGAGTCGCATGTGCTCCACGGCGTGAGCTTCGACGTGCGCGCCGGCGAGGTGGTGACGCTGCTCGGCCGCAACGGCGCAGGCAAGACCACCACCCTCAAGTCGATCATGGGGATCGTGACCCATCGCACCGGATCGGTGCGCTTCGAGGGACGCGAGCTCATCGGCTGCGCCTCGAACGAGATCGCCCACGCCGGCATCGCGCTCTGTCCGGAGGAGCGCGGGATATTCTCCTCGCTCAGCGTCGAGGAGAACCTGCTGCTCCCGCCGGTGGTGAAGCCGGGCGGTCTCGGGCTCGATCGCATCTTCGCGCTGTTTCCCAACCTCAAGGAGCGCCTGGGCTCGAGCCAGGGCAGCAAGCTGTCGGGGGGCGAGCAGCAGATGCTCGCCATCGGCCGCATCCTGCGCACCGGCGCGCGGCTGCTCCTGCTCGACGAGCCGACCGAAGGCCTCGCGCCGGTCATCATCCAGCAGATCGGCCGCACCATCCGGGCCCTCAAGCAGGAGGGCTTCACCATTCTCCTGGTCGAGCAGAATTTCCGCTTCGCGTCGACCGTCGCCGATCGCTATTTCATCATGGAACACGGGCGAGTCGTCGAGGGTTTCGTCAATTCGGAACTGGACGCGAACGTGGAAAAGCTGCACGACTATCTGGGAGTTTGAACAAGGCGCCGGCCTCCGGCGAAAACTGTAAATCGGCGCCGGTCTCCGGCGAAAACTGTGAATGAACGCCGGTCTCCGGCGAAAACACAAGGAGGAACGCGATGAAACGTCTGTTCGGTCTTGCGGCATTGAGCGCCGTGCTGGCATGCGGAACGGCACATGCGCAGATCACGGTGAAGATCGGCGTGCTGAGCGACATGTCGAGCCTGTATTCCGACATCGGCGGGCCCGGCTCGGTCGCGGCCGCCAAGTTGGCGATCGCGGATTTCACCGCCGCCCACAAGGACATCAAGGTCGAGCTCCTGAGCGCCGATCATCAGAACAAGCCCGACATCGGTTCGAGCACCGCGAACCAGTGGTACGACGTCGACAAGGTCGATCTGATCATCGATACGCCGAATTCCGGCGTCGCGCTCGCGGTCAGCGAGGTCGCCAAGCAGAAGAACAAGATCTTCATCGTGTCGGGCGCGGCGGCGTCGGACCTCACCGGTCCGAAGTGCAACGCCAACACCGTCCACTGGACCTACGACACCTGGATGCTCGCCAACGGCACCGGCAAGGCGCTGGTGAAGACCGGCGGCGATACCTGGTTCTTCCTCACCGCTGACTACGCCTTCGGACATGCACTCGAGCGCGACACGATGGCCTCGGTTGTGGCGAATGGCGGCAAGGTGCTCGGGCAGGTTCGCCACCCGCTCAACACCAACGACTTCTCGTCGTTCCTGCTGCAGGCGCAGGCGTCGAAGGCCAAGGTGATCGGGCTCGCCAATGCGGGCGGCGACACCATCAACTCGATCAAGCAGGGCGCCGAATTCGGCATCGTCAAAGGCGGGCAGAAGTTCGCCGGCCTGCTCGTGTTCGCGAGCGATGTGAACGCGCTCGGTCTCGCGACGGCGCAGGGCCTCACGCTGACGGAGACCTGGTATTGGGACATGAATGATGCCAACCGCGCCTGGACCAAGCGCTGGCAGGGCGAGCGGCCGGGCAAGTTCCCGACCATGGTGCAGGCCGGCGTCTATTCGGGCATCACGCATTACCTCAAGGCGGTCGCGGCGCTCAAAAGCGCGCAGGACGGCAAGGCGGTGGTCGCCAAGATGAAGGAGATGCCGACCGACGACCCGCTGTTCGGCAAGGGCGTGGTGCGGGCCGACGGCCGCAAGATCCATCCCATGTACCTCTTCGAGGTGAAGAAGCCGGCCGAGGCCAAGGGCCCCTGGGACTATTACAAAGTCCGCGCGACGATCCCGGCCGAGCAGGCGTTCCGTCCGCTCGACCAGGGCGAATGCCCGCTGGTGAAGAAATAAGCACGGTCTTCGGCGTTCCGGTCCAGGCGCTGTTCGGTCAGGTCCTCATCGGGCTGATCAACGGCGCCTTCTACGCCATGCTCAGCCTGGGCCTGTCGGTGATCTTCGGGCTGCTCAACATCATCAACTTCGCCCACGGCGCGCTGTATATGACGGGGGCGTTCGCCGCTTATTTCCTGCTGCAGTGGGCCGGCCTCGGCTACTGGTGGTCGCTCCTGCTGGCGCCCATCGCCGTCGGGCTCCTCGGCGTCGTGCTCGAGAAGACGATGCTCAAGCGTCTGTACCACCTCGACCACCTGTACGGGCTGCTCCTCACGTTCGGCATCGCGCTGATCATCCAGGGGGGCTTCCGGAACGAGTTCGGGTCGTCGGGCTTGCCGTACGCGATCCCGAGCCAGCTCACCGGCGGCTACAACCTCGGCTTCATGTTCCTGCCCACGTATCGCGCGTGGGTCGTCGTGTTCTCCATCGTCGTCTGCGTCGGCACCTGGGTCGTGATCGAGCGGACGCGACTCGGCGCCTATCTGCGGGCGGCGACCGAGAACCCGACGCTGGTGCGAGCCTTCGGCATCAACGTCCCGCGCATGATCACGCTGACCTACGGCTTCGGCGTAGCACTGGCCGGGCTCGCCGGCGTGCTGGCCGCCCCGATCTACCAGGTGAATCCGTTGATGGGAGCCGATCTCATCATCGTCGTGTTCGCGGTCGTCGTGATCGGCGGGATGGGCTCGATCATGGGGTCGATCGTCACCGGCTTCACGCTGGGCATCGTCGAGGGCTTCACCAAGGTCTTCTATCCCGAGGCGTCGAACACCGTGATCTTCGTGATCATGGCCCTGGTGCTCCTCGTGCGACGCGTGGCCGCGGCACCAGATGCTCGCGTTCGCGGTCATGGTCGGACTGCTCGTGATCGCGCCGTTCGTCGCCTATCCCGTCTTCCTGATGAAGGCGCTCTGCTTCGCGCTGTTCGCCTGTGCCTTCAACCTCCTGATCGGCTACGTCGGGCTCCTCTCGTTCGGCCACGCCGCGTTCCTCGGCGCGGCCGGCTACGTTTCGGCGCACTCCGCCAAAGTCTGGGGCCTGCCGCCGGAGCTGGCCATCCTGGCCGGCACGGCCACGGCGGCCGGGCTCGGCCTCGTGATCGGCGCCCTCACCATCCGCAGTCGCGGGATCTACTTCGCCAACATCACGCTGGCCTTCGCGCAGATGGTGTTCTTCTTCTCGGTCCAGGCGAAGTTCACGGGCGGCGAGGACGGGATCCAGGCGGTCCCGCAGGGCCGGCTGCTCGGCGTGCTCGATCTCCAGCAGACCTACACGCTCTACTTCGTCGTCCTCGCGATCTTCCTGATCGGCTTCCTGATCGTCTACCGCGCGATCCACTCGCCGTTCGGCCAGGTCCTGAAGGCCGTGCGCGAGAACGAGCCGCGCGCCATCTCGCTCGGCTATCGCGCCGAGCACTACAAGCTCGTGGCCTTCGTGCTCTCGGCGACGCTCTCCGGGTTGGCGGGCGGGACGAAGGCCCTGGTCTTCCAGCTCGCCTCCCTGACCGACGTCCACTGGACGATGTCGGGCGAGGTAGTGCTGATGACGCTCCTGGGCGGGCTCGGCACCGTGTTCGGCCCGGCCGTGGGGGCGTTCATCGTAATCGGCCTCGAACACTGGCTGGCCCAGCTCGGCTCCTGGCTCACGATCGTGCAGGGCGCGATCTTCGTCGTGTGCGTGCTGACGTTCCGCCGCGGCGTCGTGGGCGAGCTGAGCCGCCTCCTGAGGAAACCGCTATGACCTACACCGACGTCCTCTACGAGAAGAAAGACGGCGTGGGCTGGATCACCATCAACCGGCCCGAGGTCCGCAACGCGTTTCGCACCAAGACCGTTCACGAGCTGACCGACGCGTTCCTCGATGCGCG
>WNFK01074171.1_pt1 | contig 14435 bp, 13 predicted proteins | sample 5400281 | NCBI WGS metagenome assembly WNFK01 (sample SAMN13153350, study PRJNA577476) | soil metagenome | isolation source: 20 cm soil on Douglas fir-dominated hillslope | place: USA:California | collected 2013-09-17 | reverse complement strand
CCCGCCGGAAAGAGCTCCACGGCGGTCTGGAGACGGTGCATGGTGGCCGAGATGGTCATGTTGGTGATGACCGCGCCGAGCGAGATCCAAGAGGCGAGGGAGCGGATGTCGTAGACCGACGCCGCCCGGTCAGCGAGAAAGAAGACGCGAAGGTGTGTTCCGTCCCACTGAAAGCGCCAGGGCTGGCAGTTGTCGCCGGAAGGCGCCTGGAGGGCCGCTTGAACGACAGCGGAGACAATGTCTCGGGAGATGGCAGGCACCTACAGGGAGCCTAGATCACCCATGATCTCTTTGCAAAAATCTTTGCAAAAAAAAACTCAACGGAGGGCTCGAGCCCCCCGTTGAGTTTAGAGCTGTTCGTGTCGAGTCTAGCTCTTGATTCCGCGGAGCCGGCTGAACCCTGCCGCTCCCATGAGGCCCACTCCGAGCAGCAGGAGCGACATCGGCTCGGGCACGGCGGTGATGATACCGATGTTGGCGTCCGCCTGAAACACGGTGTTCGGGCCGCTGATGCCGTTGGTGGCCCCGACCGATGACACCCCATTGATATCGCCGTCCGCGATGCCATTGCTGCTGAACTTGGCGGAGGGATCTGTCTGGATGTAGGGAAGGACCTGAGACGTATTCGCAAAGAGCAAGGTCGAGCCGAGCACCAAGTCAGGGAAGAAGGTGGGATCGAACGAATCGATCACCACCGCCAGGCTGGTTGCCCCGGAGCCGGTCACCGTCTGGACACCCGGGTAGTTGTTCGCCCCCGATTGGTCGAGCGCCTGCGCCGGGGACGCCACCGCGGCGTTGAACCCGCTCGTGAAGTCCTTGGCGACAATGTGTCCGGTCAGGATCGGGGTACCCGCGGTGAAGCCGGTTCCTGCGAGATCGCTTCCGAATCCCGTCGTGTTCCGGTAGATGCGGAAGAAGTTCACAGGATCGGCGGCGTCCAAGCCGAAGGTCAGGAGGCCCGCCCCGTTATTCGTGAGAACCGTCTCGCCAAAACCGGCCACGAATGTATAGAAGTTGCCGTTACTGCCATTGAGATAATTCGGGATACCATTCAACGTCGTGGTCCCCAAGTTGGACTGGTAGCGAAGGTCGAATGTCGTGCCCGGCGCCGAGCCTGCGCTCGCGCCAATCGCCATCGCATTGCCGGGTAGAGGGTCAAACGCCGTGATGCTGATGACTCCGCCGGCCCCGGCGCCGTTGGTGTCGAATTGAATCGTGGACGCCGCAGCGCTGCCCATCCAGAGGAGGGACAGCGCCAAGCTCGTGATTGCTACGTATTTTCTCATTACGTTCTCCGATTTCGCGTGTTCGACATGTCGTTTTCGAACGGTGATGGCGACTCTCGTTACCATTGCAAGGCAGGGGCCAGAGGATAGAGAGCAATCGGTGTGGTTATTTACAGGACGGACAAAGCTTCCGGCTCGTAAATGTGTAAAGTGTCTCGACTCTCTTCTAGGATGCGGACTACAAGGGATTTCGGGGCACTCCGAGAAGCAAGCCACCGTACCCGAACATACTAGAGCGAAGAACACTTTAGACCTGAACACCAGCCCCTTCTTCGGAACCGCCGTCAATGGTATTGGAACTGCGAGTGTAAGGGATCGCAACAGTTCGTCGAAAGGCCCATGCTCCGTGTCGAGATCGCGGTGATTCAAGACGGGCATCGGGCCATTCGGCCCCCGGGGGCGGGGTCGCCCCGAGTCGCCGCGTAGGCGTGTCGGCGCTCCTGCCACTTTTTTGCTGTGGCGTCGGAGCGAAACGAGAACCGACGCACCCATGGATGCCGGTCCCGTGACGAGCCTGATCAACGCTTGCGAGCTTAACGCGGCCGTGTGTGTAAACCACACTTTCTGGAGAGGACAACACTGTCGCCTCCTGACTCTACGCGAGCGCCCATCCGTCGAGCCTCCTTACGGTTCGACGGGTGCGCGAGGCGTGTTCTACGGTGACTAGGCGTGGCCCCCCTCTGGCGGCTTATGAGCAAAACATTCACCGAGCCGGGGAGATTGTCGAGCACTTCTTACAAGTTCGTCGCCGGTTCGACGGCGGGCGCGCTCAAACCTCTGTTCATTCTGAGTCTTTCCGTATGGCATGATGTGTGCTCCTCGTGCGCGCCTGGGGCGCAGATTCGGCAGTGTGTAAAGCCGCGCTAGGCAAGCGAAGAAGATGATCACAATCTCCTCGGATATGTGAGCCCGACAACAACATTGAGTCAGAAGCCGTATCCCAGTTCGCTGTCCGGCCCTCGTCAAGGAGTAGGTGTCCAGTCGAATACTCGCGCATCGGACAATGACGTCACGAAGCTGACAGCCCGGCTCCATCAGAACGGAGGTCCATCATTTTGTTTTCGTTGATCAGATCGGCCTGTGGCACATGCGAAGCAATCCATCGATTCGAGGCGTTTCTCCAAATAAGGCATCGAGCGACGCAGAGCCACCGGTCAGGATCAGCAGTAGGGGCTAGTAACTGGATCATCGAGGAGCGTGAGTATTGCCCCGGGACAGCACCCGAGGGGAATACCCGATGACCACATCATCGGCTGACGCGCGGGCTGCGGAAGCCCTTCCCATCGTCGCCCGTCTGGTTCGCGAGTGAAGGCCGTCTGGTTCGAGCGGGACACCGTGGCGAGCGGCCTGGATTTCGGCCTGGCCACCGATCGGTTCACGCTCGATCAGGCCTTCCGGCTCCAGCACGATCAGTATGTGGCCCAAGGCTACATGGATTCTCATCCCTCTCACTGGCGCCTGAGTGTCTACAATGCGCTGCCCTGCACCCGCGTCTTCGTGGCGCGGGACGATGGTCGTGTGGTGGCGACCATGTCGGTCGTCAATGATTCTCGACTGAGCCTGCCCATGGCGGAGATCTATGCCGAGGAGCTCCGGAAGCTTCGCGGGGAGAACCGGCAGCTCGCGGAAGTGTCGGGACTCGCCGTGCATCCCGCCTATCAGAAATCGGGACTCGCCATCCTGCTCCGGCTGATCCGGATGGTGCTCATCTACTCGATCGAGACGGCCCTCGTGGAAGATCTCTGCATCACCGTCAACCCGCATCACGAGGCGTTCTACCGTAAGGCGTTTGGCTTCGAGTCCATGGGAGGCCTCAAGCACTACGGCAAGGTCAACGGGGCACCCGCCCTTGCCCTCCGGCTCGATCTCGACGTGCTCCGCGGCTTCATCGCTGATCTGCGCGAGGGCCGGCCCGTGGACAGCGAGGTCTACACGTTCCTCTTCAAGCCGGAGGCCTTCGAGCCGGCCCTGGCTCGCCTCGATGCGGATCTGGGCCAGGCCTTCCCGCGCCTGGAGGACGTCCGGTATTTCTTCTCCCGCCACGAGGCGGGCACCACGATGTCCCCGGCCGTGCGCGCCTACATCGACTGGTGCTGGAAATCCACGGAGCCCGCGGATCCACGGACCCTCCAGGTGGGCATGGCGGACGACTTCGTCGGCGCATTCGAGCCCGACCTGGCACTCCAGCTGGCGTAGTCTCGCGCCCTCGGTTTTCCTGTCGCCGCCGACCGCTCACCCGGTCGGCGGCCGTGTCTTGGTTCCGTAACATTCTTTCCGTGTCTGAACCATTTACGCGGGTCCAGATTCCCAACCGCCGTCGTCTTGTTCAGCCTTTTTTCTATAAATCAATAAGTTATGAGACAGGCACGTCCTGTGCGGTTATCCTCCGCCGAGGGCGACGGGATTTTCAGTCCAGCCCTCCAGCGAGGCGGCCTTGGAGATCATCGGCGTACTTCTCGAGCGTCGTGCGGGACTCATCGTTCTCTGCAATGGGACCCGGGTGCTCCTGCGAGACGGCGCGACCGCGGATCACGTGCCCATCGGGAGAAGCGTCACCATCACTTACACGGTCCATGGTGGCGTGAAGGTGGCGGACGAGATCCGGCTCAACGCGGACTGGCTGCTCGAGGCCATCGAGGCCACGGGAGTGTTCGAAGCCGCTCAGCCTTGACAAGGTTGTAGCCCCGGCTCTACCGTCCGGCCGTGCCGGCCACCGTCTTCGACGTCTTCGCCAAAACCGCCCGCTTCCCGCCCCGGCACCCTTTCCTGTGCGCGCCGCCCGCGTCCGGGCGCGGCTACCATCCCGGCGGAGTCGAGTTCACCTACCAGGAAACGTTCGAGGCCAGCCTGACCCTACGGGAGATCTACGGGGCGGCCGGATATGGTCTCGGTCATCGGGTGGCCCTTCTCCTCGAGAATCGCCCCGAGTTCTTCTTCCACTTCCTCGCCCTCAACGCCCTCGGCGTCTCCATCGTGCCGGTGAATCCCGACTACCGGCACGACGAGTTGCTCTATCTGATGGAGCACTCCGAGGCCGACCTGGCCGTGGTGACCCACGGCCGCATGGCCGACATGACCTTGGTCGCGCGCGAGCGGGCGAAGCCCTTGCCCGTGGTGGCCGCCGAGAGCCTGCCTCCGCACCTGCCCGGGCCGGCTTCCGCCCCTCGAGGGAACCAGCCGGGACTCGACAGCGAGACGAGCCTCCTCTATACGTCGGGGACTACCGGACGCCCGAAGGGCTGCGTACTCACGAACTTCTACTATCTGAATGCGGGCGCCTGGTACCGCGACCTCGGTGGCTGGATCCAAATCGACTACGGCCGGGAGCGTTTTCTCAATCCGCTTCCTCTCTTCCACATGAATGCCCAGGTGGTGACGGCCACCTGCGCCATGCTCACCGCCAACTGTCTCGCCCAGCCCGAGCGATTCAGCCCGAGCCGGTGGTGGAAGGACGTCGAGAATTCGAAGGCGACTATCATCCACTACCTGGGGGTGATGCCGCCCCTGCTCCTGAACCAGCCCTCCGCCCCCGAGGAGCGTGGCCATCGCGTCAAGTTCGGCCTGGGCGCGGGCGTGGAGCCCGAGCTGCACGCCGCCTTCGAGGAGCGCTTCGGCTTCCCGCTCGTCGAGGTCTGGGGCATGACGGAGACGGGGCGCATCTACTCCGATTGCATCGAGCCCCGGCAGATCAGCACGCGCGCCTTCGGGCGGCCGGTCGGTGGACTCGAGGCGAAAGTGGTCGACGATCGCGAAGAAGAAGTGCCACGGGGTACGGAGGGCGAGCTCCTCGTGCGCTGGGGCGGCCCGGAGGGAGCGCGCCACGGTTTCTTCGCCGGCTACCTGAAGAACCCCGAGGCGACCGAAGAGGCGTGGCACGGCGGCTGGTTTCACACCGGCGACGTGGTGCGCCAGATGCCCGACCGTATGCTCGTCTTCCTCGACCGCAAGAAGAACATCATCCGGCGCTCGGGGGAGAACATCGCCGCCGCGGAGGTGGAGGCGTGCCTCCAAGCCCATCACGGAGTGTCGCAGGTGGCGGTGCTCGCCGTGCCCGACGAGGTCCGCGAGGAAGAGGTGATGGCGTGCGTGGTGCCCATGCCCGGCGTCGCGCCCGCCCGTGAGCTGGGCGAGCACCTTCAGGACTGGTGCCTGGAGAAGCTCGCCTACTTCAAGGCGCCGGGCTGGGTGCTCTTCCTCGAGCGGCTGCCCACCACCGGCACGCAGAAGATCCAGAAGAGCCTGATCTTTCCGAACGGCGAGGACCCGAGGTCCCGGCCCGCCGTCCTCGATCTCCGCGATCGCAAGAAGCGGCGGCCGGGACCAACCGTGGTCAGGACTTCGGGTTGAACTTCTGGAAGGTGTGGCAGTCCTCGCGAGCGTGCCCGCGGCTCACCGCGAAGGTGTGGGTCACCTCGGCCACGTAGATCGCCCCCCGCGAGTCGACGGCGAGGCCGTGGGGCGCCGCGAAGCTGCCCGGCGCCTCGGCGTTGGGCGTGCCCCAGCGGGCAAGAACGCGCCCGTCCTTGTCGAAGACGCTGACCCGGCCGTACTTGGACTCGAGCGTCGGTCCGTTGCGCTGCGAGGTCTGGCCCTTGTGCCACCACAACTCCGACACGTAGGCGCGTCCCTGCTTGTCGAAGACGAGGTGGGTCGGCCGCTGGGTGTCCGTCCATTCGCTCAGATATTCGCCGTCCGGGCTGAAGATCTGGATGCGGTCGTTCTCGCGGTCGCACACGAAGACGCGTCCGTCCGCGGCCACGGAAATGCCGTGAGGCAGGAAGAACTCCCCGGGGCCGCCGCCCGGCGTGCCCCACGAGCGCTTGAGCTCTCCCTGGGGTGAGTACTGGTGCACGCGGCAATTGCCGTAGCCGTCGGAGATGTAGAGGTCGCCCTTGAGACCCACCGCGAGATTCGTGGGGCGATTGAACGGGCCGGCCGCCCGCGACACGGTGCCGGTGTCCTTGCCGTCATAGCCGGTGTCCGACGGCTTGTTCATGGTGCCCATGGTCATGAGCAGCTTGCCGTCCGGCGTGAACTTGCGCACGGTGTGATTGCCGTCGTCCGTACAGTAGAGCATCTCGTCCGGGCCCACCGTGATGCCGTGCGTCCGGTAGGTGAACTCGCCCTGGCCCCACGAGCGGAGGAACTTGCCGTTCGTGTCATAGACGATGATGGGATGATCGCCCCGGCAGATCAGATACACGCGATCTTCCGAGTCCGTGGCCACGCCCGCCACGTCGCGGTGCACGTATCCTGAGGGAAGCTGCTCCCACCCCTCCTCCACCTCGTAACGCAACGCGCTTCCTTGCGCCATGGCCAGCCTCCGCTGCTCGACTTCGGGGTTCACCACAGGTATCGGTGCGAGGCCCCGACTATGAGAGAAAGGCGCGAACGTGTCAAGGCATCGCCCCGCCTCTTCGCGGGCCGGCTTGGGCTAACATAGCCCGCGCGGTCACTCCGAGAACGCTCACGATCCGCGAGGAGACGCCATGGGGATGCTGGACGGCAAGACAGTGCTGGTGACGGGGGCGAGCCGAGGCATCGGAGCCGAGATCGCGCGGCTCTTCGCGGGCGCCGGGGGGCGTGTGATCTGCGCCGCGCGCACGCTGCGCGAGGGCGAGCATCCTCTCGCGGGCTCGCTCGAGACCACGGTGGCGGGTATTCGCGCCGAAGGCGGCACCGCGGAGGCGGTCACTGCCAATATCGCGGACCCCGCGGAGTGCGAGCGACTGGTCGCGACGGCGCGCGAGATCTACGGGCCGGTGGACGTGCTCGTGAACAATGCCGCGTTGACCTACTACGTGCAGATCAAGGACTACCCGGTCAACAAGTGGATGCGCTCATGGGCCGTCAACTTTCACGCGCCCTTCATCCTGAGCCGGCTCGTCCTCGCCGACATGATTCCGCGGCGGAGCGGCGTCATCGTCAACATCTCCTCGGGTTCCGCCATCGGGCCCGGCCGCGGTCCCTATCCGGACGCGGGACCGGAAGCGCGCGGGGGCACCTGCTACGGCGCCGAGAAGGCCGCCCTCGAGCGCTTCACCCAGGGGCTCGCCTCCGAGGTTTACCCGTACGGGATCTCCGTTTCCTCCGTGGCGCCGTCTCAAGTGGTTCCCACCCCCGGCACCGTGCATCACCGCCTCGTGACCTCCATGGACGATCCGCGCGGCGAGCCTCCACTCCTCATGGCCCAGGCCGCTCTCGTGCTCGCCACCGAGCCCCTCGACAAGACCACGGGCCGCGTCACCTACAGCCAGCCCTTGTTGCGCGAGTTCGGCCTGCTCAAAGAAGCACGCGGCCGCGGCATCGACACCCGAGGCAGCGGCTACTCCGAAATCTAACCTGGAAGGGCCACGCCCATGGCTTGTGAAACCGGACGGGTGGCGTCGGGGGTGCCGCTGCGGCGGCGGCGGAGTGGGCCCTTCCCGAGTGCACGCAGCCCGCAGGGCTGCGATTCACGAAGGGTAGGGTGGCGAAGCCGCTGGCGCAGCGGCACCCCCGACGACAGGCCCCGTCCGCCTCGCGTATCGAAGCGCGTGACTCATTCGAGCTAGTCTTTGGGCAGCCCGAGCACGCGCTCGCCGATGATGTTGCGCTGAATCTCGCTCGTGCCGCCCGCGATGGTGTACTGCCGGGCGCTGATCACCCGGTTGTACCAGCGCGGCCCGTCGGGCACCGCCTCGCTCGCGCGGTTGACGAGCACGTGGGCCCCCAGGAGCTCGCCCGCGAAGTCCGCCACCCGCACCCCGAGCTCGGAGCCGAAGAGCTTGAGGATGGAGCCTTCGGGCCCCGGCGGCTCGCCCCGCAGCTGGCGCGTGATGTTGCGAAGCCGCGTGTAGCGGAGACAGGTCGCGTCGATCCAGAGCTGGGCGAAGCGCTGGCGTACGAGCGGGTCATCCCAGCCGAGCCGTCCGTCCACTTGCAGCTGGTTCGCGAGCACTCGGAGCCGATCGATCTGCTCCGCGTGGCTCCGCCCGCCTCCGGACTTCCGCTCGTACATGAGGGTGGTCATGGCGGGCTTCCATCCCTCGTTCTGTCTGCCGATCAGGTTCGCCTTGGGCACCCGCACGTCGACGAAGAACACTTCGTTGAAGTGGCGGTGGCCGTTCATGAGCACGAGCGGCCGCACCGTGATGCCGGGCGTCTTCATGTCGACGAGGAGGTAGCTGATGCCCTTGTGCTTGGGGGCTTTCGGATCGCTGCGCACGAGCAGGTAGATCCAGTCGGCGAAATGGGCCCCCGACGTCCAGACCTTCTGGCCGTTCACCACGAAGTGATCGCCCTTGTCGTCGGCCCGGGTGGCGAGGCTGGCCAGATCGGAGCCCGCGCCAGGTTCCGAGTATCCCTGGCACCAGATGTCCTCGCCGCTCATAATGCGCGGCAAATAGCGCTGCTTCTGGGCCTCGGTGCCCCACTCGATGATGGTGGGCCCCGCCATGTTCACGCCAGAGTAGCCGGGGAGCACGGGCGCGCGCGCCCGGAAATACTCCTCGTCGAAGATGATCTGCTCCATCAGGGACACGCCACGACCTCCGTACTCCGTCGGCCATGAGATGCCGACCCACTTGGCGAGCGACATCTTCCGCTGCCAGGCCACGCGACGCTCGAAGGTGTCGCGATCGGGGGCCACGCGCTCGTCGAAGGGATCGTCCACGCAGAGGTCGCGGGGGAGATTGTCGTCCAGCCAGCTCCGCACCTCGAGACGAAAGGCCTGCTGCTCGGGCGAGTACTGAAAGTCCATGAGCTCTCTTCTAGCACCGGCGGGCCCGCGACTCAAGACGGGCGGCGGTGACCCTTGACGTGCCGACGTGGGGCGGGCAGAGTGTCGCCTAGAAGTCCACGTCCGAGAGGAGAGCGTCCCCCATGATCGAGACAGCCACCGGCCCGAGTATCGAGTTGCTCCTGGACATCAACGCCGCCTTCAACGCCCGCGACGTGGACCGGATCATGAGCTTTTTCGCGGAGGACGCCACCTTCCTCATGGCCCGTGGCCCCGAGCCGAAGGGCCGGCGCGTGCACGGCCAGGCGGCCATTCGCAAGGTGCTCGCGGACCGCTTCAAGGTCATCAGCGACATGCGCTGGGACCACATCGAGCACTTCGTGGCGGGGAACCGGGCGGTGTCGGTGTGGATGGTCACGGGCACGAGCGCGGACGGGGAAGCGCTCAACTACCAGGGTTGCGATATCTACGAGTTCCGCGGGGCCAAGATCCTCAACAAGGACACCTATTGGAAGATCGTCGAGCAGAAGGACCGGCTCTAGTGACGAGAGCGCGGACACGCCTGCTCGGCGCGCTGAGGCGACGGTAGGGCTTTAGTCTAGAGTCGCGGCTGCTGGTTCCACCATCCGTGCGCGCTCATGCACCGCTGGAAGAGCCGATTCGCCTGGGTCTGCTCCTCGGAGACGGGGGGCTTGAAGTAGGTGTTCGGATCGGGGTTGCCCTCCACGCTCCCCACGCGGGACTCCGGGCCACAGGCGGCCAAGTCCTGACTGAGCTCCGCGTCCGACGCATTGGCTTTCTCCCACAGCCGATACTTGTACCCGTAGAGCGAACACCCGGCGAGCAGCGAGACGAACAGCAGCGCGCAGACGACGGGTCGTAGCACGAGCATCAAATCCTCCCTTGAGGAACGCCGCGTTGGCCGGACGTCATCTGGTGGACACCATGCTGGCCGCGAGTTTATCAGATGCCGGGCCGCCCACGAGTAGACCGCGAAGCCCGGGATCCACGGAAGGGAATTGAGCGTTACAATGACTACACACGCGACGGGATGCGCGGGAAAGGTGCCACATGATCCAGAAAGCAGTGGTAGGGAAGGCGGTCGCCAGTCTCGTTCTCATGCTCGGACTCGTCTTTGCCCTGGCCGTCCCCGCCGATGCGGGGAGGGGATTCGGGGGCGGCGGCGGGATGGGCGGAGGCGGGGTACGGATGGGCGGAGGCGGCGTACGGATGGGCGGAGGCGGGATTCCATGGCGGCCGCTTTCACAACGGGCAGGGCTTTCACGGCCACCGCTGCTGCGTCAACGGCACGTTCTTCACCGGGTTCGCCTTCGGCTCGTTTCCCGCGCCGTACTACACCTCTCCTTACCCGTACTACGGGGACGCTCCGTACCCGTACCAGTATGGGCCTCAGCTCGACGTCTCCCTGCCCACCGTCCAGTCGCAGTCCCAGCTCGATCTGAGCTCGTCCATCCCACGTGAAGCCTGCTACGTGAGCGGTTGCTACCGTCTCCAGGGTGACGGCGTGACCGTGGCATACCAATGGATCTGGGTCCCGGCTCCCCCGCCGCCCCCTGCGGTGATTCCGTATCCGAGCGGACGCTATGAGCTTCGGGGGCCCTCCCGGTGGGAATGGGTTCCCAACTCCTCGTCGGATCTGTCCCTCACACCGGCGGCGGCCACTCCATCTTCGAAGAAGGCAGAGTCCACCCCGGCCGGCGCGACCTTTCGCGGGCTCTTTCGCTGGACCGACGAGAACGGGGTGACTCATTGGACGCAAGGTCTGGATGCCGTGCCGGAGCAGTACCGCCCGAAAGCACGGCGCGGAGCGGAGGGGACGCTCTGATGCGGGCCCTCGCGCTGGGCGCGCTCCTCGCCGTCGCGATCACCCTGGGCTCGAGTGCCGCCGCCTGCGCGCGAATGGAGCGAAACAGCGGCCCACCCGCGCCCATAGTCCAGGGGCGGATCATCGATCTGAAGCCGGAGTGGCTCATGCTCAACGACGGCACGCAGATCGTTGTCCCCCCGGACGTGGTGAGGTGGTCCGAGCTCACCCTGGGTGCGGTGGTCAGGGTCCAGTACGAAGAGCGAGACGGCAAGAAAGTCGCGACATCCATGAACTACCTGGAGGGTTTTCCGGGACAGCGGGGACTCTAGCGGCGTCGTCCCGCGAGAACTTGACAGTCGGCGGCCGATGGATCGATGATCGCCGTACACGCTGAATATCCCGGGAGGACATCACATGGCGACGACGATGCAGCGGGCCGAGGCAGCCGAGCACGCAATGAGCGAGGCGCTCGACCGGATCGTCGTGAAATCAGTCCTCTACACCTCGGGAGAGCGTGATCCCCGGGTACCCGCACCGCGGCCGCCGGATCAAGGCAAGCTCTATCTCATGGGCCACGACCCGCGGCTCCCCAAGATGCCCGACAAGCCCACCCTCTTCGACTTCTTCCGTTATCGCTTCGGTCCTTCCGCGCACATGCTCCAGTCCGCGCGGCTCGCCCAGAAGAGCGGGGCAAGCGAGAAGGTCGTACTCGCCTCTCTGGTTCACGACATCGCCATCGCCGGCTTCATCCGGAGTGATCACGGCTACTGGGCCGCTCAGCTCCTCGAGCCCTATGTCGATGAAGAGGTGAGCTGGGCCATCCGCTATCATCAGACGCTGCGCTTCTTCGCCGACGAGGCCGTGGGCTACAAGTATCCCGAGATGTACGTCAAGCTCTTCGGCGCGGACTACGTGCCCGATCCCCACATCCAGGACGCCTATCGCTACGCGCGCGAGCACAAGTGGTACATGACCTCGCGACTCATCACCGTCAACGACCTCTACTCCTTCGACCCCAACGTGAAGGTGGAGCTGGAGGAGTTCACGGACATCGTGGGGCGGAACTTCAAGCAGCCGAAGGAAGGCCTTGGCTTCGATCCGAGCCCGACCGCCCACATGTGGCGCACCATAAACTGGCCTACGAGGTACCTGTAGGCCACACGCGGAGCGGGTCGAGCCGGCCGTCCCGCACGCGCAGGCTCGCGAAGAGGTAGTAGCTCCCCCGATGAACTCGTAGCGCTGTGCGCGGTCTCATCGCCGCGCGTCCACCCTCTTGGTAGCTCGACCGCTAGCCCTGCGAGCGACACCCTCACCCTGCCCTCTCCCTCAGTGAGGGAGGGTCCCTCGCCCCCGGAGGGGGAGAGGGGAGGGTGAGGGGGAGCGACTAGTGCCCGCCCGCTGCCGGTCTCACCCAGCCGCCGTGGACGGGGTGATGCGAGCAGATGAACTCGAGGAAGGCGGGGCGGCCCGTGGCGTTCGCGTCGAAGGCCCGGCGGAGGGCGGGGATCACCTCTGAGGGCTGGGTCACGTCCTCGCTGTGGAAGCCCACCGCGCGGGCCATGTTGGCCATGCACGCGGAGTGGTGGGTCGACACCTGGTAGGTATAAGGATCGTGGCCGGCGCCCCAGAAGCCCGGGCCATAACCGGAATAGCCGCCGTTGTTGATGTGGATGGTCGTGATGCCGATCTTGTAGCGCGCCACCGCTTCGAAGTTGCCCATCATGTAGCACACGCCCGCGTCGCCCGTGACATGCACGCACTGCCGGTCCGGATAGGCGAGCTTGGCCGCGATGGCTCCGGCCAGGCTGAAGCCCAGCGTGGAGACGTTGCCCCAGCCGAGGTAGCCCCGCGGGATGTGCGCCTCGTACACCGTACTCGTCTGATCCCGCGTATTGCCGGAGTCCGCGGTCACGAAGGATTTCTTGGGATCGAGCACCTTCATGAGATCGCCGAACACCCGGTAAGGATTGATCGGCGTCTCGTTCGACTCCATCCACGGGCGGAACTTGGCGAGGAAGGCCTCCTTGCCCGCGCGAATCTCGTCAACCAGCTCGGCCTTCTTCTTCACCCCGCCCTTCGCGGTCAGCTCGTCGATCAAGGCCTGCAGGGTGAGCTTGGCATCACCGATCACGGCGTGACGCGTCTCGTAGCTCCGGTTGATGTCGAGGGTGTCCACCGTGCACTGCACGATGGTCTTCTTGTCCGCCCCGGGCACGGCGTGGCTGAACCGGTTGGGGAACAGGCTCGACCCGACCGAAAACAGGACGTCCGACTTGTTGAGGTAGTGCTCGGCCAGCGAGCCGCGCACCCCCACGGACAGCGGATGGTTTTCCGGGAACGCGCCCTTGGCCTTGAGGGTGGTGAGCACGGGCAGCTGCGCCAGCTCGGCGAAGCGCAGGAGCTCACTGGTGGCGTCGGCATAGAGCACGCCCTCGCCGACGTGGAGAAGGGGTTCCTTGGCGGAAAGGAGGACGCGGAGGGCCGACTTCACGTCGTCGGGATCGGGACCGGATCTCCAGCCCTTCACGGGGGAATACGGATGCTCGTCCTCCTCGTATTCGCCGAGGTCGCGCGGAATGATGAGGAGCACGGGTCCCGGCCGGCCCGAGCGGAGCTGGGTGAAGGCGCGGCGCACGTAGTCCGGCACCAGATCGGCGCGGTCGACCTTGCCCACCCACTTGGTCACCGACTTGAACGCCTCGGCCATGTCGTAGTGGGTGTGCCGGCTCGCCCCCTGGCCCACGCCTTCGGCGATGACGAGGAGCGGCGAGGAATCCTCCCAGGCCTGGGCGATGGCCCCGTACGCCATCTGGATGCCCGCCGCGTTCAGATTGGCCATGACCGTGCACACGCCGATCTGCTTGCCGCTGGTCACGCGCGAGAAGCCGTCGGCCACCGCCACCGCGAAGCGCTCTTCGCCCATCATGAGGATGGGCACGCCTTCTTCGCCCAGGGCATTGTTCACGTGATTGGTCGGATAGCAGCTGACCCAGGGAATTCCCTCGGATTTCAGGATGCGCGCGAAGCCGTTCGCCGCTTTGATCTTCATGGATGTGTCCTCCCGGCGCCCTTGGTACCCCGACACAGAGGTCCTGTCAAGGCGCGCGCCTCTTGTAGAATAGCCAGCATGTCATCCGCCCCCCGCAAGCTCGAGCTCGTGTCCGAAGTTCCCGAACGCGCCATGGTCATCTTCGCCCATCCCGACGATGCGGAGATCGGCTCCGGCGGTGTCACCGCCAAGTGGATCGCCGCCGGCTGCGAGGTGACCTACGTCCTCTGCACCAACGGCGACTCCGGCACCGCCGATCGGTCGCTCACGCCTGACCAACTCGCGGAGCGCCGGGCGCGCGAGCAGCGCGCCGCCGCGGATTTCATGGGCGTGAAACACGTGGTCATGCTCGGCTATCCCGACGGCGAGCTCGAGGACACGCGCGCCTTCTTGGGCGACATCGTGCGCGCGCTCCGCCGCTACCGACCCGACACGATCTTCGTCCACGACCCGTTTCGGGTGAAGGGCTTCCAGCATCGCGACCACCGCAAGGCGGGCATCGTGACCCAGGACGCCGTGTATCCCTACGCCCGCGACCACCTGCACTTCCCC
>WNFK01114033.1_pt1 | contig 14439 bp, 13 predicted proteins | sample 5400281 | NCBI WGS metagenome assembly WNFK01 (sample SAMN13153350, study PRJNA577476) | soil metagenome | isolation source: 20 cm soil on Douglas fir-dominated hillslope | place: USA:California | collected 2013-09-17 | reverse complement strand
CGCGACCGGGCGGGCGAGCCTCGGTGATCCTTCGCTGGCGCAGCCGGCGCTGCGGCTGCTCGAGGCGGCGTCCCGGGCGGCTGACCTCGCACTTGCCGACGCGATCGACCGGGTGAAGACCGCCAAAGGCGACCTGACCCTGATCGCGGTCGGCGGCGGCAGCATCCTGATCCCCGACGAACTCGCCGGGGTCAGCGAGGTTATCCGCCCGCACCATTTCGACGCGGCGAACGCGATCGGCGCCGCGATCGCCTCGGTCAGCGGACAGGTCGACCGGATCTTCCATTTCGGGCCGGGCGGCCGGAAAGCGGCCCTGGACGAGGCCAGCCAGGAGGCCAAGGACCACGCGGTCGCCGCTGGCGCCGACCCGGACACGGTCCAGATCGTCGAGTTGGAGGAGATCCCGCTCGCTTACCTGACCTCCCCTGCCGTCCGGATCCGGGCCAAGGCGGCAGGTGCCCTGGGCGGGCTGTACGCCTCAGCGGAGGCACAGGCAGGTATTCACGCTAGTCAGCATTAGAGGTGGGAAATGAACAGGCAGAGGGGATGGGCAGCGGCTTCGGCCGCCGGAGTCGCCCTTGCGCTGCTGCTCGCAGCGTGCGGCGGTGGCAGCACCTACGGCAAGAGCGCCGGCAAGAAGCAGGCGCCATCGACGGTGTTTACCTACGACACCTACACCCAGGTCATGGTCGATGGCTGGGACCCGGCCACCGAGTACTCCAACGGCATCATCGCGATGAGCAATATGTACGAGACGCTCACGCGCTACAACCCGGTCACCCACACCATCGATCCGCTGCTGGCGACGAGCTGGTCGCACTCCTCCGACGGTCTGACCTGGACCTTCCAGCTCCGCCATGGCGTGCACTTCCACACTGGGCGGCTGATGACCGCGCAGGCGGCCAAGGCAGCCATCCTGCGGACCAAGCAGCTAAATGGCGGTGCCGCCTATATCTGGGGCGCTGTGAAGAGCATCGACACCCCGAGCCAAAGCGCGTTGGTGTTCCACCTGTCCTACCCATCGCCGCTCGCCCTCGAGGCGTCGGCGGACTACTCGGCGTACATCTATGACACGCAGGCGGCCGGCACGGGCAGCTTCACCAAGTGGCTGAACGCGCCGCATGACGCGGGAACCGGGCCTTACCTGCTGCAGACCTATGCCAGCGGCCAGGAGTTCGAGGTCATCCTCAAGGCATTTCCCACGTATTGGGGTGCCTGGAAGGGAAGGCATTTCAAGAAGGTCGTGTTCCGAGTGGTTCCGCAGGCCACTACTGCGGCCCAGTTGCTGCGTACCGGGCAGGTCAGCTTCGTGGAGCAGATGAGCCCGACGCTGTGGAAGTCGCTGCGCGGCGCGTCCGGGATCACGCTGGTGAGCTCGCCGTCCTGGCAGAATCTGCTGGCCCAGCTGAACGCTCCGGCCCTCAGCCTGCCGATCCGTCAGGCGATTTCCTACGCCACCAACTATCCGGGCATCACCGCGGCACTGAGCGGTGCGGCAGTGCAGTCGAGCGGGATCGTCCCGGCTGGCCTCTTCGGCCACTTCAGCAATCTGCCGAATTACACCTACGACCCGGCTAAGGCCGGCAAGCTGCTGAACTCGGCCGGATACGGACCCGGCAAGAAGAAGCTGAACCTCACGCTCACCTACACCGCCGGCGACTCCAATGAGCAGGTGGTCGCGACCTTGCTGAAGTCGAGCCTAGCCAAGCTGAACGTCAATCTGACGGTGCAGCCGCTGGCTTGGGCGACGCAGTGGGGAAAGGGCAAGTCGTCCTCGCCGTCGGCACGGCAGGACATCTTCATGGAGTACTGGTGGCCGGACTACGCGGACCCGTATTCATGGTTCGTCAATCTGCTGCTGACTGAGAAGCAGCCGTTCTTCAACCTCTCGTATTACTCGAATCCGGCGCTGGACAAGCAGATCAACCACATAGAGTCGCTGGTCGCGACGAACCCGTCGGCGGGCAGCGCGCTTTACCGGGCGATGCAGGTCGAGATCTTGAAGAACGCGCCGATAGTATTCCTGTACAACACCAATTACGAGTACGCGATGATGAACACGTTCTCGGGCTTCCAGGTAAACCCGGCGTACCCGAACGTCATCTTCGTCTACAACCTGAAGCCGTAGCCGGTGCCGGTGTTCGTCGCGCGCCGGATCGCGCTCGCCATCGTGGTCGTCCTGGGCGTCATCGTCGTGACGTTCGTGGTCGTTCACGTGGTGCCCGGCGATCCGGCCGCGACGTGGGCCGGGCCCCATGCGTCGGCCAGTCAGATCGCGCGCGCACGCAAGTACCTTGGGCTGGACCGGCCGCTGGTCGTGCAACTGGTCTCCTACCTGGGCGGGATCGCATCGGGGAACTGGGGCATATCCATCCACACGCACCGGTCGGTGCTGTCCGATCTGATGACGGTCGCGCCAGCCTCACTTGAGCTTGTCATCACCGCGCTTGTGCTGGCCATGTTGGCCGGCATCCCGATCGGCCTGTTCTCGGCCCGGCGGCCAGGCCGCCCCGCGGATCAGCTCATCCGGGCCGGCTCGATTGTGGGCATCTCGATGCCCATCTTCTGGATGGCGCTGATCTTGCAGCTAGTCTTCAGCCAGCGACTTAAATTGCTGCCGGCCGCAGGTGAGTTTTCCCCTGGCCTGCTGTTCACCCATCCCCTGGTCAAACGAACCGGATTCCCGGTCATCGACTCGCTGCTTGGCGGGAACCTGCCGATGCTCGGGAGCACGCTGACCCATCTGATCCTGCCCGCCATCGTGGTCGCGGCCTACCCGGCAGGCTTGATCGCGCGGATGGTCCGCGCCCAGGTTCTCGAGGTGATCGGAGATACGCACATACTCAACGCCCGCGCGCTGGGGTTCGGCGAGCGGCAGATCTTCGGCCGGTTCGCCATGAAGCTGGCGTGGACTCCGGTCGCGGCGGCCATCGCCCTGGTATTCGGCTATTCGCTGGTCAACACGTTCCTAGTGGAGTCCATTTTCGACTGGCCAGGCCTGGGCAGCTACGCGGCCGCGTCCATCGCGACCCTCGACACCCCGGCGATCCTCGGCGTCACGTTGTTCGTCGCCGTTGCCTACGTCGGCGCGAACCTAGTGGTAGACGTCGTGCAAGCCGCCATCGACCCTCGGATCAGGCTCCGATGATCGAGGTCCTCCGATGATCGGGGCCCCGACGATCACGCCACCAGACGCCGCGATGCCCCGCGGGAAGGCGCTGCGGCGTGGCCTGGCGGCCAATCCGCTGCTGACGGTAGGCGGCGCGCTCGTTCTGCTGATTGTGTTCGTCGCGATCGTCGCTCCGCTGATCGTGCCGTTCCCGGGCGACGCAGGCACGGCGACCCATCCCTTCGAGGTGCTCAAGGCGCCGTCCGCAGCTCACTGGTTCGGGACCGATAACGTCGGTCGCGACCTTTTCTCCAGGGTCCTGTTTGGCGCCAGGGTGTCGCCTGTCATCGCGATGATCGTCTTGGTCATCGCCTGCATCGTCGGCGTTCCGCTAGGGGTCGCCGCCGGCTTTCTCGGCGGCTGGGTCGATGAGCTGATCATGCGGGTGACCGACGTGTTCCTCGCCTTCCCGCCTCTTCTGCTCGCGCTGGCGCTGGCCGCCGTGCTGCCCGCCAGCCTGACCAGCGTGACGATCGCGATCGCGGCTGTCTGGTGGCCTTGGTACGTCAGGCTGATCCGCGGCCAGGCCGCTTCCGTAGCGGGCAGGCCGTACGTCGAGGCGTGCCGGGCGCTGGGAGTCTCCCGGATGCGCATCATCTTCCGGCACATCCTGCCGAACTCGATCACACCCGTGCTCGTGCAAGTGTCGCTGGATGTCGGCGGGGTCATCCTGACCGCCTCGGCGCTGTCGTTCCTGGGCCTCGGCGCCCAGGATCCGGTCCCAGACTGGGGCCTGATGGTCTCCTCGGGCCAGAGCTACTTCACGCCGGACTGGTGGATGGTGACCTTTCCCGGCCTGGCCATCCTGCTGACCGCGTTCGCTTTCAACCTGCTCGGCGACGGCCTGCGCGACCTGCTCGACCCGAAGCGGAGCTTCCTGCCATGACGGGACTCGCGCGACTGGCCATTTCCGACCTGGATGTCAGCTTCGGCAGCCGCCAAGTCGTATCGATAGCCGACCTTCGGCTCGACCGTGCCGAGATTCTCGGCCTCGCCGGAGAAAGCGGCTCGGGCAAGTCCATGACCACGCTGGCCGTCCTCGGTCTCGCGCACACCGTGGGCGCGACTGTCAGCGGCAGCATCACGCTCGACGGCCAGGAACTGACCGGGCTGCCCCAGGAGAGTCTGCGTGATTTTCGCGGGCGCCGGATCGCCGCGATCTTCCAGAGCCCGTCGACCGCCTTCAACCCGGTGTATCGGGTGGGGTCGATCGTGACGAAGGCATTGCGACTGCACGGCGCGACCAAATCCGAGGCGTCGGACCGGGCTGCGGAGGCGATGCGTCAGGTGCTACTGCCGCCGGACTTGATGCGCCGGTATCCGTCTCAGCTCTCCGGCGGCCAGTTGCAGCGGGTGGCGATCGCGCTCGCGGTCGCGCTGCGTGCGGAGGTCCTCCTGGCCGACGAGCCAACCAGCGCGCTGGATGTCACGGTCCAGGCCGAGGTGCTCGACCTGCTGCGCGACCTGCGCGCGTCGATCGGCATGTCCATCTTGTTCATCAGCCACGACCTGGCCGTCGTCGCCGAGTTGTGCGACCGCGTCGCTGTGATGCGGGAGGGACTGATCTTGGAGCAGGGCCCGGCCAGCCAAGTCCTGTCCGCACCCGCCCATCCGTACACCGCCGAGCTGCTTCAATCGGTGCCGAAGCTGGCGAGCACGACATGACCGCCCAGCCTGAACTAACCGCCGGGCGCGATCTGACGGGCACTCCGCCGCTGCTTCAGATCTCGAACCTCACGGTTCGGTTCGGGCCTGTCCTGGCTGTGGATGGCGTGTCGCTCGATGTAGCGGCCGGCCCGTTCGGCCTCGGTCTCGTCGGCGAAAGCGGCTCAGGTAAGTCGACCATCGGGCGGGCCATCCTCCGCCTGGTGCGCACGTCGGGCGGCAGCATCAAGTTCGCGGGCGAAGACGTCGGCTCACTGCGCGGTGCCGCGCTCAAGGCGTACCGGAGGCGTGCGCAGATCGTCTTCCAGGATCCGGACAATAGCCTGGATCCCCGGATGCTGATCGGTGCCACGATTGCCGAAGTGCTGCGCGCCCACCGCGTGGTGCCGCGCACCGCCATCACCGAGCGCGTCGCCGCCCTGCTTGCCGAAGCAGGCCTGGACCCGGCGTTCGCGCAGCGGTACCCGCACCAGCTATCGGGCGGCCAGCGCCAGCGCGTCGCGATCGCCCGCGCGCTCGGCGTCCAACCCCGGCTGCTGGTCCTCGACGAGCCGACCAGCGCGCTGGACGTCCGCACCCAAGCGCACATACTGAAGCTGGTCGCCAGGCTGCGGTCCGAGCACAAGCTGTCCTACCTGCTGATCACCCACAACTTCGGCGTGGTCAGCGAGCTCTGCGAGCAGACCGCCGTGCTCTACCTGGGCAAGATCGCGGAGATCGGCGACACGAAGGTACTGCTCCGCGCCGCGGCGCACCCCTACACGGTCGCGCTGCGCTCGGCGGTGCCCGAGGTCGACCTAGCCGGGCGCCGGTCCAGGATCGTGCTGCCCGGCGACCCGCCGGACGCGGCGAATCCGCCATCTGGATGCGTCTTCCACCCCCGGTGCCCGCTCGCGGTCGCCCGCTGCCGCACCGAGGTCCCGGTACTGCGCGACGCCGGGCCCGGGCACCAAGTCGCCTGTCACCGCGCCGAGGATGTGCTGGCCGGCGCCGAGATGCCCACCCGCCGGCGCCCGCCGGCTATCGAGCGGCCTGAAGCAGCTGCCAGCTCCGAACTCTCCTAATCACCCTGGCGCGACAAATAATCACCCTGGCGCGACAAACCGGGATTACCTCCACCATCACGGAGTTACGATTTGATATCTAAGGCTTAGATATCTATAGTTGGCTAGGGACCCAAGACGCGGAGATGGGGCACGTCATGTCAGACACAGTGCAAGAGACCGCGGTGGCCGCGACCACCGCACGGCTATCCACACTGCGCGGTAATTGCATGGGGGCGGCCGTCCTGCTCATTTTCCAATTCGGTATCGGTATCGGCGTCAATCTCTACGTCGACGTGCCTAAGAACAAGTCGTTCCTTCCGGCAGTCTTCAGTTCCGCCACGCTCGCCGCGCACGCCATCGTGGCACTCGTGCTCCTCGCAGCGGCGATCAGCGCGCTGGTCCGGGCTATCCGCCTGAGAAGGGCCATCGCGTTCACGTCGGCCGGCCTCGCGGCAATCCTCGTGGCAGCGTTCGCCGGGGCCTCGTTCGTGGGCAATGCAAGCAACGGCCCTTCGCTGACCATGGCACTAGCCACGGCGGTCGCGATGTTCTGCTACCTGGCCGCGGTGTACAGCCTTCGATAGTTGCCGACGGAGCCTGGCGAATTCCGCGGCCAGGGCCGGGGGAGTCCAGTGCGCGCAGGTCGTCCTGTGGCCCGACCGCGGCACGCGGGAGCCCGAACGCGGTGCGGTAGGCGGTCACCCCGACGACGGCCAGCCACCGCGGCCGCAGCCTGGTCACCTTGGCGGCCAGCAGCTTGCCGCCAGCCACAAGCTCGGCTCTGCTGAGCTCGTCAGCGCGGGCGGTCGAGCGAGCCACGATATTGGTAATGCCCAGACCGTATCCGAGCAGTTGCTCCTGCTCGCTGGGTCGCAGCAGGCGATCGGTGAACCCTGACTCGTGCAGTGACGGCCAGAAGCGGTTGCCCGGCCGCGCGAAATGATAACCGGTGGCTGCCGAGTAAAGGCCAGGATTGATTCCGCAGAACAGGACGCTCAGGCCCGGTCCCGCCACGTCGGCAATCGTCCGCCCGGCGGCCGCAACCAGTTCCGCCCGGCTCGGCCCGGGCGGGGACCCGGTCATCCGGGCGTCGACCCGAGCGGCAGCCACCGGTCGAAGACGGATTCGTCTCTGGTGTCTTGTTGTGCCATCGCCCATCCTGTCCGGACTAGCATCGTGCACGTGGTTGCCGGAGAAGACAAGTTCGCGCAGGATCCAGAAGAGTTCGCCGGTCGGCTGGCCGCGCAGGCCGTCTCGGCCGGAGACCCGACCGGCTGGTTCGAGCGGCTATATGCCGCAGCCGAGGCGGGCGAGACCGCCGTACCCTGGGACCGTGGTGTACCGAGTCCCTTCCTCACCCAATGGGCGGAGCAGCGTGGTTTGGCCGGTGCGCGAAACCTCGCCGGCTCTGCTGCCACCAGAGCACGCGCGGTCGTCGTGGGCTGCGGGCTCGGCGAGGATGCTGAGTTCATTGCCGAGCGCGGATTTCAGACGGTCGCCTTCGACATCTCTCCCACCGCGATCGCCGCTGCGCGCCGCAGGTTCCCTGGCTCGGCCGTTGAGTATCTGACGGCGAATCTGCTCGCCCCGCCGGCCGCATGGCACCGGGCGTTCGACCTCGTCGTGGAGAGCCTCATCTTGCAGGCGCTCCCCGACCCGCCGAGGCGCGACGCCATTGCCAGGCTGGGCGACCTGGTCGCGCCGGGCGGAACGCTCATCGTCATCGCCCGCGCCCGCGAGCCAGGCGAGCCAACGGAGGGCCCGCCATGGGCGCTGACCAGGGCGGAGATCGAGGCGCTTGCGGATACCGGCCTGGAGCCGGTCAGGATCGAGGACCTGAATGATCCGCAGCTTGAGTGGCCCCGCCGCTGGCGTGCGGAGTTCACCCGGCCGGGCCCAGCGAGCTCTCAGGACCCGTAGACCGCGCGGAGGTACGCTTCGCTGCGGTCCGAGCCGACTATGCCAGGGCCCATCTTGGTCATCATGTACGAGACGGTCATGTCGCGGTCGAGGTCCATGATGATGAGCGAGCCACCCCAGCCTCCCCAGAAGCAGATCCGGTCGTCCGGTATGTAGGGAATCGTGTCCGGCTGCGGGAGGCCGAAGCCGATGCCGAAGCGCAGCGGTACACCGAGCACCAGGTCGATGCCGTTGGCCTGCTCGTCGAAGATCAGATCAATGGTGCCCTGGCTGAGCAGCCGGATGCCGTCCACTTTCCCGCCTAGCGAGATGGCTGACATGATGCGCGCCACCGAGCGCGCGTTCCCATGACCGTTGCAGGCGCCCATGTCGGCGTGCCGCCAGCCCGCCGTGTTGGCCGCGGACGCATCGGCGACCGGCCCGGTCATCGTCTTGACCGCCGGGCTCTGCGGGTCCATGGCGGCCATGTCAAACGGCAGCGGCGGCGGAGGTACCACATCCGCTATCCGGTCCCAGTCCCGTTCGAGCGCGCCGATCTGGAAGTCTGCTCCGAGCGGTCCGGCGATTTCGTCGGCGACGAACTGCTTGAGCGACTTGCCCGTGATCCTGCGTACCAGCTCGCCCACCATGTGTCCTTGGTTCAGCGCGTGGTACCCAGACGCCGTCCCCGGCTCCCACCACGGGGCTTGTCCGGCGAGCTGCGAGGTGGCCTTGTCCCAGTCGTACATGTCCTCGGTGCGGAACGGCTGATCCCAGCCCGACACTCCCGACGTGTGCGAGAGCAGGTGCCTGACCTCGATGTCCTGCTTGCCGTTGGCCGCGTACTCGGGCCAGTACCTGGCGATAGGCGCGTAGACGTCAAGCTCGGCGCGATCGGCCAGCATTAGCGCCGCCAGGTTGGTCACCGTCTTCGTGGTCGACCATACGTTCGTTATGGTGTCCTTGGTCCACGGAACAGTCCTGGCTTCGTCTCGGAAGCCGCCCCACATATCGGCGACAGTTTCGCCGCCCACGTTGATCACGATCGATGCGCCCAGTTCGTTGCCGGAGGCCAGCCGTTCCGCCAGGGCGGCGCGCACGGGCTCGAAGCGGTCGCTGCATGCGCCTTGAACTTCGGCCCTGGCCACGTCTGTCATGTTCGCTCCTTGCCTGTGCCTGCGGGTCGGCTGTACCTGCGGTGCCGTCAGCTTAGATGCCGGGTTGGTCCGGGCCAAGGTGCGGATCGATTTGAAAAGGACGAGCCGCTAGTATGCCGGCCCAAGGGTACAGAAATCCCACTCCGGCAATAAGGGGTCTGCCATGGCGTTCGCGCCCTACGACCGTCCGGTGCGGACTGCGTTCATCGGACTCGGCCGGATCTATGACCTGAACGTGCGCGCCTACGTGAACAACCCTGACGTCGAGGTCGTCGCCCTCGTTGACCCGAGCGCGGAACGCCGCGTGCAGCGGGAGGCGGACTGGCCGCAGGCTGCTACGTTCGCCTCCGTCGCAGAACTGGCGGCGAGCGGCATCGATGTGGACGCCGTGGAGGCGCTGCTGCCGATTCCGCTGCACACCGAAGGCGTGATCGAGCTGCTCGGCTACGGCTGGCATGTCAACCTGCAGAAACCGATATGCAACGACCTGCTCGACGCGCAGCGGATGCTGGACGCGGCCACGGCCAGCGGCCTGGTGCTGCGGGTGATGGAGAACTACCTGTTCTACGAGCCGCTCCGGCGGCTCAAGTCCGTCTTCGAGTCCGGAGAGCTCGGCACCATCGCCGGTTACCACATGAAGATGGTCGGCAGCGGCGCGGGGGGCTGGGATGTGCCGTGGAGCAGCTTCGAGTGGCAGATCGAGCAGATGAAGCGTGGCAGGGGCATCCTCGTCTTCGATGACGGCTGGCACAAGCTGTCGACGGCACTGTGGCTCTTCGGGCCGGTCAGCGAGGTGCGGGCTTGGATCGGGACGACCTCCTTCGGCCACGGCATCGACCTCGACGCGCCCACCATGATCGCGTGGCAGCACGCCAACGGCGTCCGCGGCGTCTGGGACATCACGCTCGCGCCTGACCTGTACCTGCGGTCGGACTACTACACCAACGACGAGCGGTGGGAGGTCACCGGCAGCAAAGGCTTCGCGCGGGTCAACAGGTGTACCGGCCGCGGTGTCCAGCAGCCCAGCCTTGAGGTTTACGTCGACGGCGAGATGCGCGGCTACCACGCGCTCGACGACGACTGGGCAAGCAGCTTCCGCGACTCGGGCCGGCACTGGCTGCGGTGGCTGCGGACTGGCGAGGGCCCGCTGATGTGGAGCGGCGACGAAGCCGTCGATGTACTTCGATTCGCGCTCGCCGCTTATGCGAGCAGCGGTTCAGGCGGCATCGGCGTCAGCCCGGCCCAGGTCATATAGGCCGGTCTGGCGGGCACTGGCTGGCGTCAGGCGATGCCCTCGGTAATCTCAGACGGGCCAGGATCTCAGGGGTGACATGGAAAGCGACAGGCTGGAGGCGTTCAGCGACGGCGTCTTCGCCGTCGCCATCACTCTGCTCGCGCTCAATCTGGCCGTGTCAGGACCCGAAGACAAGGCATTCTCGCTGGCGCACAAGCTCGGAAGCCACTGGCCATTCTTCGCAGCCTATGCGGTCAGTTTCCTGACGATCGGGATCATCTGGGTCAACCACCACACGCTCTTCAAGAACTTCGCCAAGATCGACCGGACCCTTCTGTTCCTCAATCTCCTGCTGTTGTTCTTCGTGGTGTGCATTCCGTTCGGAACCTCAAACTTCGCCGCTTACCTCTCGGGCGGACACTTCGACGCCAAGCTGGCGACGGCGATCTACCAGGGCATCTTCGAGGGCATGTCGCTGAGCTTCGGCATCCTGTTCTGGTGGGCGATCCGGCATGAGCACCTGAAGATCGCCCTCACGCCCGCGGCTGCCAGGACGGCGGTGATCCGATTTGGGATCGGCAATGTGGGTTACATCGCCGCCGTCGGCATAGCGTTCGTGAGCCCGGCCGCGTCCCTGGCAATCAGCGCCCTCGTGGCGATCTACTACATATTTGAGCAGACCCCGGCCCGAAGTTCGGTTCCTGCGGCGCCGGACGATCCCGACGATCCGCCTGTTACCAGCTAGAGCTTCGCTTCACGCGCGTGTCCAACGCCGGGCCGATTCAACAGCTATGGCCCATGGACGGTCAAAGGACGGCGTCAATGGGCCATCACTGTTGTTTGGCGCACCGTCGATCGGCGCTTGGTCAGGTAATCCGGCTGGGAGGTCTGCGCACGACCACCTCGACGAAACCCTGCTGGCCTTTACCCACAGGATGATCGCGCTGCGGCGCGACCATCCCGTGTTGCGGCGGCGCCACTGGTTCCAGGGCGTGCCTATCCGCGGCTCGATCGACTAGCCGCCCGCTCGGTGGTCGTCCTCATGCGCTGGGACGCGCCGGCTTCGGTCTGACAACCGGGCTCGGTCTGACAAAAGGTGTTGGTTCTGCCGCAGTCCGCTGCCTACACTGAGTTCATGACAGGCACGATCGCTACCGCGCGAGCTATCAGCTCGCCGGTTGCCGCTGCCTGATTTCGTACCCGCTGGCGACCGGAAACGGCTCGCCGGTGCGTCATCCTCTCCCTTTCTCGCGGCCCGCGCCAGCGGTCCCTTTCCGGTGCCCAGCCGACCGGAAAGGAGATCCTGGCATGATCCGTTCTTACACGACTGGCCGTTTCCTCGAGTTCTTCGGCGACCGGGGTCATGGGCTGATTGAGGGCAGCTCGCTGGTGCCGCCCGATGGCGACCCCGTCCTGTTCACCACCTCGGGCATGCACCCGTTGACCCCGTATCTCGAGGGCCGCCCGCACCCAATGGGCGGGCGGCTGGCCGGATTGCAGCGCTGCCTGCGCACAACCGATCTCGACGAGGTCGGTGATGAAACCCACTTGACCGTGTTCCAGATGCTCGGGTCCTGGTCGCTCGGTGACTATGACGGGCCGCAGAGCCTGCGCTGGGGTTGCGAACTACTCGTCGACGGGTTCGGCATCGGTCTCGACCGGCTGCACGCGACGGTCTTTGGCGGCGACGGCGAAGTGGAGCCTCACGTCCATTCACTGCGTACCTGGGACGACCTTGGCGTGCCGGTCGAGCTGACCATAGACAACTGGTGGTCGAATGGTTCAACCGGCCCGTGCGGCCCGGACTCCGAGATTTTCGTCTGGACCGGCGCTGGCGCGCCGCAGGGCACGCCAAGCACGGACGGCCGCTGGATGGAACTGTGGAACCACGTCACCTTGCAGTATGAGCGGCTGGCCGACGGCCGCCTCGAGCCGTTGCCGCAACGCAGCGTCGACACGGGCATGGGGCTGGAGCGGCTGCTCATGGTCCTGGAGGGACAGCGGTCGGTATTCAGGTGCGACATCTTCGAGCCCTGGATGACTACGCTGCCTGGCCTGTGGCAGCCGGACGAACGATCGCTGCGCATACTGGCCGACCATCTGCGCGCGAGCTTCGTGATCATCGCAGACGGCGTCCGGCCATCCAATACCGGCCGCGGATACGTGCTGCGCCGGCTGCTCAGGCGCGCGCTGACGATCCTGTGGCGCGATGACGGCAGCCGGTCGCTCGGCGACCTGCCGGACCCGCTGATCCAGGACACTCTTGCGCGGTTCGGGCAGGCCGACGGTCCCGTACGCGACGTGATTCGGCAGGAAGAGCAGCGGTTCGCTGAGCTGCTGACCCGAGGTCGCAAAGTGCTCGCGCAGTTCGAGCGGGGCCGACCATTTAACGAGAAGGAACTGACATACCTTCACCAGACGCATGGCCTGCCGCCAGAGCTGGTGGCGGACTTGCTGGCCTAGCACGGACGAATCGGCGCAGCGTTGACGTACATGTACAGACCTGCATACAGTTCGCCTCACAGGCAGCCGCCACCGTGCCGGTGCAGGACGCGGTCGCCTTCGCTAGCGATTGGGATGCCAGCGAGATGGCGTGAGGGGGCGATGACCAGGTGGCTGGACGGCTGGATGGTCGGCGGGCCATCGTCACAGGTGCAGGGATGGGCATCGGACGCGCCGCCGCACTGAAGCTGGCACGCGAAGGTGCCCTGGTCGGGCTGATCGATGTGAACGAGGCGGCAGCGAGTGAGGCCCTCAGCGCCATCCGCGCCGAAGGTGGCGACGGGGGCATGTTCACTGCGGATGTCAGCGACGAGATGCAGGTTGAGCGCGCCGTCCTGGCTGCGGAGCAACTTTTCGGGGGTCTCGACACGGTCATCGGCAACGCCGGCGTGTTGTGGGCCGGCCGGGACGACCGGGCCGACCGCCTGGATGCAGAGATCTGGCGGCGCGTGATCGATATCAACTTCACCGGGATGTTCTTGACCTGCAAGCACGGCATACGGGCGCTGTTGCGGGCGGGGGGCGGGGCAGTGGTCTGCACGGCGTCGCCAACTGGCCTGTACGGTCTGGCGCCTGGGTTGGATGCATACTCAGCGAGCAAGGCCGGCGTGTACGGGCTTATCCGCGTCCTCGCCAATGACTACGCTCAGGAGAGTATTCGCGTCAATGGCGTGATTCCCGGTTACACCGACACGCCGATGAACGACTATGTGCGGCGCCCGGAAGGGCACGAGGCGATCATCTCGAGCATCCCGCTCCGGCGCCAGGGCAAGCCGGAAGAGGTCGCGAACGTCATCGCATTTCTCGCCTGCGACGAAGCGTCCTACGTGACCGGCGCGGTATGGGCCGCCGATGGGGGCATGACGGCGATCTGAGCGTGTGGCATTGAGCCGCGACTCAGAGGATGGCGATCGGGTTCACCGGCGAGCCGGTCCCGCCAGCCAGTCGCAACGGCGCGACGACGAACAGGAACTGCCACCGCCGGCGCTCGGCACATGCCCGGGCCAGATCCTCTAGCAGCAGGCTGTCCAGGAAATGCAGGCCCATGGCAGCGATTCCGATCGCATGCACGGGCGACCTGACCCCGGCAACAGGAGTGGGGACGGCTTCCCCGTCGCCGTCAAAGCCGATCGCTGCGACGCGGCGCTCGTGCAGGATCGGCATGACGGCCACATCCAGCCCCGCCTTCGATTCCGCGGCGTGCCAGGGTCCGGCCTCCAGCCGTCGCCGAGCGTGCCCGGTGCGCAGTAGCGCGACATCGCCTTGCCGCAGCTGGGTGCCGGCGGCGGCCTCCGCCGCGAGGAACTCCGCGGGCGAGATCGCCTCGCCGGGCCGCACCCACCGCGTACCGCGGAGCAGGGGCACGTCAAGCAAGACGCCACGGGATACGATGCCGCTTCCCGCGATGTCGATGGCCTGCTTCCGCGCACCCTGCGATGTGATCGTGCCTTGCGCAGGGACGCCGTTGTACAGCGATCCACGGTAGACAACGTGGCAGAGCGCGTCGATGTGCGAGTGAGCGTCGCCGTGGAATTCGATCCCGAGGAAATCACCGACCGTCCTCAGGTCGGGTGACCCGGGCCGGTGCACGTCGGCGAGCTTGGTCATGTGGTGCAGCGCCGGCCGCGGGTTGTCCGGGCCAGCCGTAGTATCCAAGGGCCAGCCGCAGCCGATCGTCGCACCGTCACGAACGAGCCGGGCCGCACTGGCAACCTCCCGAACCGTAATGAAGTTGAGCGCGCCCCGCTCGTCATCCGCGCCCCACCT
>WNFK01116254.1_pt1 | contig 14440 bp, 17 predicted proteins | sample 5400281 | NCBI WGS metagenome assembly WNFK01 (sample SAMN13153350, study PRJNA577476) | soil metagenome | isolation source: 20 cm soil on Douglas fir-dominated hillslope | place: USA:California | collected 2013-09-17 | reverse complement strand
TTGATCTCCCAGTACTTGACGTCTATTCCGGCGGCGCCACTCGGGAAGAAATAATCGAAGCTCACATGCGCATCGAGCGGGGTCTTCGGGAACAAGGACTGCAGCCCGAATATCGCGCGGGCTCCAATGCCGAAATCCGTGTCCGAACCCCAGTCGGCCTGGAGCGCGAACACGACGTGCTGACGGGGGGCCGGCCGTGGCGCGGCGCGACGCTGGCCTTGGGCCAGCGCGGGGACCGAAACGAGCAGGGCGACGAAAACGATACCGCCTAGGAACCTCCGCATACCTGCCTCCACACGTAGTAGGGTAGGTTTGAGCCGCCACATCGTTAAGAACCCCCCGCGTGCGTGTCAAGCCGCAAAATGCAAAAAGCCGCGTCTCAAAAGTGACGCGGCTCACACGCCGTGCGGGTCCCTCCCACCGCTACACCGGCGTGGCGCTTCCCGCCACGACTCGCACGGCATCCCCCACGACCTGAAGAAACCCGCCCGACACGCGGAACTTGGTCGACTCGCCTCGGCCCCGCACGTTCAGCACGCCCTCGCCGAGCAGGGTCATGAACGGCGCGTGATGCGGGAGGATTCCCACCTGGCCGTCGAACGCGGGCGCCACGACGGCGTCCGCCTCACCGTCGAACAGCGACCGCTCGGGGGAGATGACGGTCACGCGTATCACGCGGACGCCAGCTTCTTGGCCTGCTCGACCACGTCGTCGATCGCGCCCTGCATATAGAACGCCTGTTCGGGGAGGTGATCGAACTCACCGGACACGACCCGCTCGAACGAGGTGATCGTGTCCTCGAGCTTCACGTACTTGCCGTCGAGCCCCGTGAACTGCGAAGCGACGAAGAAGGGTTGCGATAAGAACCGCTGCACGCGCCGCGCGCGCGCGACGAGCAGTTTGTCGTCCTCGGAGAGCTCGTCCATCCCCAGAATCGCGATGATGTCCTGGAGATCCTTGTAACGCTGCAGGATGCGCTGCACCTCGGTGGCGACCTTGTAGTGGCGCTCTCCCAGATACTGGGCGTCCTGAATGCGACTCGAGGACGACAACGGGTTCACCGCGGGATAGATCCCCAACTCCACGATGGCGCGGTCCAGTACGACGGTCGCGTCCAAGTGAGAGAACGCCGTGGCCGGCGCCGGGTCGGTCAGGTCGTCGGCGGGGACGTAGATCGCCTGCACCGACGTAATCGAGCCCTTCTTGGTGGACGTGATGCGCTCCTGCAGCTCGCCCATTTCCGTCGCCAGCGTCGGCTGATAGCCGACGGCTGACGGCATTCTACCCAGCAGCGCCGACACTTCCGAGCCCGCCTGCGTGAACCGGAAGATGTTGTCGATGAAGACGAGCACGTCCTGGCCTTCGACGTCGCGGAAGTACTCGGCCACGGTCAAGCCCGAGAGGCCGACGCGCAGCCGCGCGCCGGGCGGCTCGTTCATCTGCCCGTAGATCAGGGCGACGTTCTCGAGAATGCCGGCTTCCTTGAACTCGAGATAGAGGTCGTTGCCTTCGCGCGTGCGCTCGCCCACGCCGCAGAAGACCGACTTGCCGCCGTGCGCCTTGGCGACGTTGTTGATCAGCTCCTGAATGACGACGGTCTTGCCGACACCCGCGCCACCGAACAATCCGATCTTGCCGCCTTTCACGAACGGCGCGATGAGGTCGATAACCTTGATCCCCGTCTCGAACACCTGCGTCTTGGGCTCGAGATCGACGAAGTCCGGCGGACTGCGGTGAATCGGCCACCGCTCCGCGCTGGCCGGGATCGGCTCGCCCTCATCCACCGGATCGCCCACCACGTTCAGGATGCGGCCCAGCGCCGGCTTGCCGACGGGCATCATGATCGGTGAACCGGTGTCGACGGCCGGCATCCCCCGCACCACCCCGTCGGTGGGACTCATCGCCACGGCGCGGACCTGATTGCGGCCGACGTGCTGTTGCACCTCGACCACGACGCGGCGCCCCTCAAGCTCGACGATCAGCGCGTTGTACAACGCGGGGAGCTTCTCGGGCTCGAACTCGACGTCGAGCACGGGGCCGATCACCTGGACGACCTTGCCGACGTTCTGCTCGGGAGGTGCCTTTGTCTTCGTCGCCATGCGATTCCCTTATCCTTTAAGAGCTTCCGCTCCGCCAACGATCTCTGCGAGTTCCTGCGTGATCTGTCCCTGCCGCGCGCGGTTGAAGGTCCGCTGCAGCACATCCAGCATGTCGCCGCCCGCGTCGGTGGCGTTCTTCATCGCCGTGCGCCGCGCCCCGTGCTCGGCCGCCGCCGTCTCGACCAGGGCGCGATACATCTGATTGCGCACGTAGAGCGGGAGCAGCGATTCGAGGATGGCCTCGGCCGACGGCTTCAGAATGTAGTTGACCGTCTTTCGCCGTCCTTCGCCGCCTGCCGCCGTCCGGGGAGGAGTCACGGGGAGGATGCGGAGCGTCGTCGGCGGCGTCGAAACCGCGCTGTTGAACTTCGCAAACACGACATCCACCGCGTCGAGGGTCCCCGCCGTGAACTGCGCCATCAGGGGCTCCATCACTTCCGCCGCGTGCGCCGCCGTGGGCCGGTCGCCGATGTCGATCCGCTGCGATGCCACCGGGCGCCGTGTGAACTTGAAGAACCCGAGCCCCTTCTTGCCAATCAGGTGTAGGTCCACCTGCGCGCCCTGCTCTTCCAGCTCCTTCATGCGCCGCCGCGCTTCGCGGATCAGGTTGGCGTTGAACGCGCCGCACAGCCCCCGATTCGACGTGATGAGGACGACCGCGGCGCGCCGCACGCCGTGCGCCGGTTGCCGCAGCAACGGGAACCGCTCCGCGAGGGCCGGAGAGTAGAGATCGCCGATCACTTCCGCGAGGGCCTGGGCGTACGGCCGCGCGCCGACGACGCGATCCTGGGCGCGTTTCAGTTTCGACGTGGAGACGAGCTCCATCGTCTTCGTAATCTTGCGCGTGTTTTGGACTGAGCGGATCCGCCGCTTCAGCTCCCGGGGTTTCGCCATTAGCGGCTGCCGAGCGCCTTGTACTCTTCGATGGCTTTGCGCAGCCGGCCGCTCAACTCGTCCGAGAGCGCCTTGCGCGTCTTGATCTCCCCAATCAGCCCTTCGTGCTGCGCCGCCATGAACTCGAGCAGACCCTTCTCCCACGCCTTGATGGCGGGAACCTCCACGTCGTCGATCAAGCCGTTGGTCACGGCGAAAATCACGATCACTTGCAGCTCGACCGGCATCGGCAGGTACTGCGGCTGCTTCAGCACTTCGACCACCCGCGCGCCGCGCGCCAGCTGGCGCTGTGTGGCGGGATCGAGCTCGGAGCCGAACTGCGCGAACGCTTCCAGCTCGCGGTACTGCGCCAAGTCGAGCCGCAACCGCCCGGCGACCTGCTTCATCGCCTTGATCTGCGCGTTGCCGCCGACACGGCTGACGGAGATGCCGGCGTTCACCGCCGGCCGCACGTTCGAATAGAAGAGATCGGTCTCGAGGAAAATCTGCCCGTCGGTGATCGAGATGACGTTCGTGGGAATGTAGGCCGAAACGTCGCCCGCCTGGGTTTCGATGATCGGCAGCGCGGTGAGCGAGCCGCCGCCCATCTCGTCCGACAGCTTCGCGGCGCGCTCGAGCAAACGGCTGTGGAGATAGAAGACGTCGCCCGGATACGCTTCCCGGCCGGGGGGGCGCCGCAGCACGAGCGACAGCTGGCGGTACGCCGCCGCCTGCTTCGACAGGTCGTCGTAGATGCAGAGCGTGGCTTTCTTCTCGTCGTACATGAAATACTCGGGATCGTGTACTCCATCGCGCCATGCTCCTTCAGGCGCTCCACCACGCCGGCGACCGTGGAGTTCTTCTGGCCGATCGCCACGTACACGCAGACGACGCCCTGCCCCTTCTGGTTGATGATCGTGTCGACCGCGATCGCCGTCTTGCCGGTGCCGCGGTCGCCGATGATCAGCTCGCGCTGGCCGCGACCGATCGGAATCATCGAGTCGATCGCCTTGACGCCCGTCTGCAGCGGCTCCTTCACCGGCTGGCGCTTGATGATGCCCGGCGCGACGATCTCCACCTTGCGGGACTTGGTCGTGTGAATCGGGCCCAGCCCGTCCACCGGCCGTCCCAGCGCGTCCACCACGCGTCCCACCATGGCCGGCCCGACGGGGACCTCGAGCACGCGGGCGGTGCGGCGCACCTCGTCACCCTCGCGAAGCTGGAGGTAGTTGCCGAAGATCACCGCCCCGATGTTGTCTTCCTCGAGGTTGAGCGCGAGACCGGTGATCTTCTCCCCGGTCTCCGACACGGTGAACTCGAGCATCTCCCCCGCCATCGCGGAGGTGAGCCCGTAGATCCTGGCGATGCCGTCCTTCACCTCCAGCACGGTGCCGACTTCGCGGACGTCGATGTCCGCCAGGTCGGCCGCCTGGATTTCCTTCAGCAGGATGTCTTTCAGCTCGCCGGGTCTGAGGATGGAATCAGTCGCCATGGAATCGCCCTAAGGAGATTGTGAAAAATATCACATGAACAACGTCGGCGGAAGGCGGCGCAGGACGCCGCCGGACGGCGAACGCTCCCCGCCGACTTTCGCCGTCTTTCGCCGTCGTCTCATACACGCGACCTCGTCCTTCCTCTTAAGAACCTCGCCAGCACGCCGCGCGGCCCCAATTCCCGCAACTCGTGCGGCGTCGCGCCCGCGACCCGCCGGGCCGCTCCTGCCAGGTGGCTCGGGGACGCATAGCCCAGAATGCGCACCACCGCGCGAACGGTATATCCGGGATTCCCCAGCAGGTCGGCGGCGCAGGCCGCGCGGGCGAGGTCGATCACGCGTTTGAGGTTCGGCGCGCCGCCCGCGCCGAATTCCCGCGACAGGTGCTCGCGCGTGACGCGCAGCGCCTGGGCGACGTGACCGGTTTGCGTCGGCACACCGGCGCGTCGCAGCACCTCTTCCCAGGCCGCGAGCTGCAACCGGTCCGTGAGGCGCAGCAGCCGGGGCGCGTCCGCGAGGGCGGCGCGCCGCGCCACCTGCGCCGTGCGCGCCGCGATCCATTCGCCGGCCACGGCGTTGTCAACTCCCTCCACCAGGACCCCGGCGAAGCCCGCCCGCTGGCACGACGCCAGCAACGATCCGTCGTCGGGCCGCACCGCCGAGAGCGCGTACATCGGGATGCGCGGGAAGCGCGCTGGCAAACCCATGCCCTCCGCCGCGCATGTCCGCACGTCGAGCACGACGGCGTCCACGAGACGCTGCTGCAGCAGCCGCTCGACCCCCTGCAGCGTGCGGCACAAGCGGACGCTGCCAGTCGCCCGCGGGTACCCCTGCTTCACGGCACGGCGTGCTTCGCGGCGCGGGTGGAACACGGGCACGAGCGGCGTCACGTCGCCTCGACCTGCACGAGGGCGCGCTCCATTTCGGCGGCGCGGCGCAACACGTCGCGCGCGTTGTCGTAGCTGATCGTACGCAACGCCTCGTCGAGCGGGTGCCAGGCGCACTCCGTGATGCCCTCGTCCACCTGCGGGACCGGGTCGCCCCGCTTCGATTCAAAAAGGAAGAAGTGGCAGTACTTGTGAATCGTCTTGCCGCGGAACCGGAAGTACCAGTCGATCACCTTGATCGGCCCGTGCAACAGAAGATCGTCGAGTCCGGTTTCTTCGGTCACCTCGCGGCGCGCCGCCTCGGCGGGCGGCTCCCCCGACTCGAGATGACCCTTGGGGAAGCCCCAATTCCGGTAGGAGTCCCGGATCAAGAGAAACCGCGCGACGCCTCCCTCGCGCCGGAAGACGACGCCGCCGGCGCTCGTTTCGCGCTGGGCGCGGCCCTGTTTCTTGCGCGCCATTAGAACACGCTGAACGTGAAGTACTTCCGCGGATTCGCCTGGATGTCGGACAGGAGCTGGCGCAGCTGAATCATCGTGAGGGTCGTCTCACGGTACAGCGCCGAGTCGCCGACCATCAGGCCGAGGGTGCCGCTGCGGTTCGCGATGCGCGACAGCACCGTGTCGGCCGAGACCAGGACGCGCACCAGGCTCTCTTGGTTCTTGTTGGCCGCGCCCATCAGGGCGCGGAAGTCCTGCGACGCCGAGCGCATGTCGGTGCTGGCCGCGGCGGTGTTGTTCAGGATCGTCGCGAGTTGCCCCTGGTTCGTCGCGGAGTCGACGCGCCCGAGCGTAGCCTGCAGATCCGTGGCGGCCCGGGCGAGCACGTCCGATCCCTTGTTCAGATTCGACCCGACGTTGCCGATGACGTCCGCCTGCTCGTTCGTGACGCGCGCCAAGCGGTCCGCGATCTGGCCGAAATCGTGAATCGAGCGCCGCAGGTCGGACACGGCTTGGGAATCGAATGCGGTCTGGACCCGCGCGGCCACCGTGCCGATGTCGGTGGCGATGCGGCTCGCCTGCGCCGTCAGCTGGCCGATGTCGGGGAGCGTGGCGCCGGGCCATTTCCCAGCCCCGGCAGTTTGCGCTTCGACCAGCGCCTGCCGCACGTTGGGATCGGTCGGCAGCGGGTCGCTCGAGATGAGGGTGGCGGCCCACTCTCCGAACAGCGACGCCGAGGCGGCGATCACCGCGGGTTTCGGGGGCAGCGTGACCCCCGAGTAGATCTTCAGGTCTGCCTCGACCCAGTTCCCCGGCGCGAGCCGAATCCCTTCCACGCGGCCAACTCGGACCCCCCGCAGCACGACGGGATTGCCCACGCCCATCCCGCCGACGGTCCGAAAGCGCGCCGTGTACATCGCTTCGGTCTTGCCGAGGTGCGCGCCGGAGAGCCACAGCGCGCCACCGACGACCAACGCCAGCGCCGCAATCACGACGAGGCCGACGGCGAACTCGTTCTCGCGCTTCACTCGGGGCGTCCCTCGATGAACTGCCGCACCACGGGATCCTCCGTCTCCTGAATCTCCGCCACCGTGCCCACCTGGCGAATCCGGCCCTCGTACAACATGGCGATGCGGTCGCCGACGGTATAGGCGCTGCGCATGTCGTGCGTCACGACGACCCCGGTGACGCCCAAGTGTTCGCGCGTCCGCACCATCAGACGATCGATCACGGCCGACGTGACCGGATCGAGCCCCGTGGTCGGCTCGTCGTACAGGATGTAGCGCGGCCGGAGCGCGATGGCGCGCGCGATGCCGACCCGCTTCCGCATGCCGCCCGACAGCTCCGCCGGGAGCTGGTCCTCGGTCCCCGAAAGGTCCACCAGCGCCAGGGCTTCGCGCACGCGGTCGTCGATCTCCTCGTCCGAGAGCCGGCGGCGGCGCAGCCCCAGCGCCAGGTTGTCGGCCACGGTCATGGAGTCGAACAGCGCGGCGAACTGGAAGACATAGCCGATCCCCTGGCGCAGCGCGGTCAGACCGTCGCGATCCAGCGTCGACACCGCCTGCCCGTCAACGATGACGTCACCCGCATCGGGGTGCAACAGACCAACGATGTGCTTCAGGGCCACGCTCTTGCCGGTGCCGGAGTAGCCGATGATTACGAGCGTTTCGGCGTCCGCGATCTTGAGCGACAGACCGGCGAGCACGGGCTTGGGCCCGAACGCCTTGTGCACGTCCTGGAACTCGATCACAGGAGCAGCACCGCCCAGAACGCGTCGAGCAGCAGGATCAGCACCGCGGAATAGACGACGGCGCGCGTGGTGCTCTTGCCGACGCCCTCCGCCCCACCCCGCGTCGAGAGGCCGACGACACAGCCTACCAGCGTGATCGTCGCGCCGAAGGTGGCGCTCTTGAAGAGCCCGAACCAGGTGTCCTTGAAGCGGTAGAACAGCTTCAAGCCCTTGAGGAAGTCGGGCGTCGAGAGGTCGAGCAAGACGAGGCTCGTGAGCCAGCCGGTGACGATCCCGGTGGCGATGGCGAACGCGATGATTACCGGGAACATCACTGTACCGGCGAGCACGCGCGGGACCACGAGGTAGCTCTGGGGATCGTACGCCAGAGTCTCGAGCGCGTCCACCTGCTCGGTGACCTTCATCGTGCCGAGCTCGGCGGCCATACTCGCACCGACGCGGCCGGCGAGCGCGAGACCGGCGAGCACCGGGCCCAGCTCGAGCATCATCGTCTTGCCGACGAGCGTGCCCACGAAGTAGAGCGGGACCGTGCCCGTGAAGGTGTAGGAGGCCTGGAGCGCGAGGACGACGCCCGTGAACGCAGCGATGAAGAGCGTCACGGGGATGGAATCGACGCCGATGCGGCGCATCTGGACGATCGCCGGCCCAGCCCAGGTGCCGACGTCGGGCAGCGCGCGTACGGTGTCCATCAGAAAGTGGCCGACCCGGCCGACCGCCTCGACGGCGGCGACGGACCGGCGGCCGATCGCTTCGATCACACGGGAGAAGCTACAGCCCGAAACGAAAGTGGCCAGGATTTCTCCTGGCCACTTGGTTCAGGCGGCGAAGCTCGCGAGAGCCTTGCCGACGTCTCCGTCGCGCAGTCGCTTGAGCGCGCGATCGCGCAGCTGGCGGACGCGCTCGCGCGTCACGCCGAGCATGCCGCCGATTTCTTCCAGCGTATGCTCGCGCCCGCCGTCGAGCCCGAAGTAGAGGCGCAGCACCTTGGCGTCGCGCCGCTGCAGCGTGTTCAGCGCCTGCTCGATCTCATCGGACAGGAAGCGATCCATCGCCTGGTCTTCGGTGTCCGGCAGGTCCTCGGCGATGAAGCGCTCGATCAGCGAGCGGTCACCGTCGGGATCGAGCGGCGCATCGAGCCGCACGTCGCCCGTGTTGAGGGCGGCGAGCGACTGCACGACCTCGAGCGACAGCTTGGTCGCGTCGGCGATCTCCTCGGGCGTCGGCTCTCGGCGGTGCGGTTGAGCGGCACGCGCACGGTCCGCCCCTGACGGGCGAGCGCCGCGAGAATCGCCTGGCGGATCCACCACACCGCGTAGGAGATGAACTTCACGCCCTGATCGGGATCGAACTTCCGGGCGGCCGTGAGCAGCCCGACGTTCCCCTCGCCGATCAGGTCGGTGAGCGGGAGCCCGCGGTTCTGATACTTCTTGGCCACGGAGATCACGAAGCGCAGATTCCGCTTCACCAGCTCCTGCATCGCGTCCTGGTCGCCGGCGCGGACCTTGCGGGCGAGGGCGATCTCCTCCTTCTGGGTCAGGAGGGGAGTCTTCGACACCTCGTGCAGGTACTGGTCGAGGATGTCGCGCTCGTGCTCGTGATGGCCGAGCCCCGTGAGCAGACCGCGACGCCGCCCCCGCTTTTTGGCGGGAGCCTTCGGCTTGGCCTCGGCCTTGGGGGCCGGGGCCGGCGCCGCAGCCTTCGGGGCGCGAGCCGAGCGGGGCGTGGTCTTCTTCTTGCGGGTCTGCTTGGGCATTGGGGCTCTTTGTGAATCCTGTGATACAGCGCACAGGGGGGAAAAGTTCATCAAGTACGGGAAAATCGCTTGACACCGCCATAACGCCCAGATAAGATGCCGTGTTCCCGCCGGGACGTTTGGTGGGCCGCAAATATAACGGGGGCGTAGCTCAGTTGGGAGAGCGCGTGAATGGCATTCACGAGGTCAGGGGTTCGATCCCCCTCGCCTCCACTGCAGGGGCGGTACGGGGCGGTAGAAAGACCCCCACTGAGCGGTTAGATTTGCGCAGCGCGCGGGAATAGCTCAGTTGGTAGAGCACAACCTTGCCAAGGTTGGGGTCGCGGGTTCGAGTCCCGTTTCCCGCTCTCGCAAAGACGAGACAGGTTAGCAAAGCGACGCGGGGTGGAGCAGTCTGGTAGCTCGCCGGGCTCATAACCCGGAGGTCGTGGGTTCAAATCCCACCCCCGCTATTGAGTAACACAGACGCCTAGACGCCGAGACGCCGAGGGGTGTGGCGCGGCGGCCTAGGCGTTCGAGTCTTGTACCGCCCACCTCGCGCCCATAGCTCAACTGGATAGAGCGCTTGACTACGGATCAAGAGGTTGGGGGTTCAACTCCCTCTGGGCGCACTGCACTACTAGACGCTTAGGCGCCGAGACGCCTAGGGTCGGCACAACGAGATCGGGACGCGCGAGTTTTTCCTCGGCGTCTCGGCGACTAGGGCGTCTCGGCGTCTAGTAGTTACGGGGCGTAGCGCAGTCCGGTTAGCGCGCCTGGTTCGGGACCAGGAGGTCGGAGGTTCAAATCCTCTCGCCCCGACTGACAAAAAAATGCTCGACAGCCAAACAGTGCTGCCGAGCATTTTGTATCGAAAGACCTGCGGTTACGGCTTGGGGGCGTGCGTCTGCGGATCGTCCGCGGGATTGACGTAGGTCAGCACAAAGGGCCCCATAGAACTTACCATCACGATCGTGCGCCCCCGCGCAGTGGCGAAGTGATGCATCGTCGCCGGAATGGTACCCTTGTCGCCGACGTGCATGGGTTTGGTCTTCGCGACATCGAAGGTGTCGCCCATGCCGTACAAGAACGTGCCCCGCTTGACTTCAACGGTCTCTTCGGTGGGATGGAAGTGCGGCTGTAGGCGGTAGCCGTCCGGCATCCTGAGCTCGACTACGAACGGCGCTGCCTTGCTGGGATCTCCGGTGACGACCGCCATCTCTGCGCCCGCAGGGAATACCGCGGGGGCCGGCCCCCAGTGAAGGTCAGTCGGTTGGGCCGCGGGCTTGGCTTGGCCCAGCAGGGCGCCGCTCGCGAACACGAACAGCGCGCAACAGAGCGTCGGGGCGTAGCGCAGTCCGGTTAGCGCGCCTGGTTCGGGACCAGGAGGTCGGAGGTTCAAATCCTCTCGCCCCGACTCGCTAAAGAATGATCAATGATCATTCTACATTGATCATTGGACATTCTTCAGCAAGCGCCAGTAGCTCAGCTGGATAGAGCGTCGGCCTCCGGAGCCGAAGGTCCCGCGTTCGAATCGCGGCTGGCGCATTCCCCCTAAAACGCGACGGCGATCCCAATCCGACCCAGCGCCTGCTGGATCGGCACATCTACGGCGCCGCCGCCGCCGTCGGTTGTGCGCGCGATACGCTGGAAGTCATAGTCCCCCGTGAGCCGCAGCCGGCCGCGCAGCGCGTCCACCGCCATGTTCAGCCCCAGCTCGAGCGCGCCGATTCCGGACACCGTCCCGCCTCCTGAGAACTTGGAGCCGAAGAGCATGCCGCCGCGCAGCCCCATGTTCACGCCGGGGCCGAGCGGGTACGACAGCCGCGCCCCGAGTCGCACCGCACCCACCGACTGCGCTTCAAACTCCGGCTTCATCTTGCGATTGACGAACCCGACCTCGGCGCTCACGGGCCCCGCGACGTAATACCGCACCCGCACATCGAGCTGAGTCGCCTTGAACGACGCCGTCGCGCTACTGCCCGCCACCGGATCGTACGTGATCCCGATGACCGAGCCCTCGATCCCCAGCTTCTTGTACGTGAACGATGCCGCGGCACCACCCCCAGTGCCCCGGTAGTGCAAGTCCGACGAGACCTCACGATAGTCGCCGAAGGCCAGCTGCACGCCGACGCTCCCATGCTGGGCGCTGACGCGACTGATCGACGCGACGGTCAGCAGAAGCAGCCCGGCAACGGCCCTCATCGTCCACCGCCCGTCCGCGGCATCGGCACGACCCGCAAGGCGACTTGCTGGCGCCGCCGGACGTTGTCCTGCGCGATCTCGGCGTTGCGCCGCGTGAGCTGCTCGCGCAACAGGCGGTTGTACAGAATGTTGCCCTGCGCCGGCTGCGGCGCGGGCTTGCGCAGCATCACCACGAACCCGGCCACCATCAGCCCGCCCCCGATCACCCCCGCCTCGCGGAACGACGCCGAGCCCAAGTCACCCTGGCTCAACGCCGACGTACCCGCGATCGCGATTCCCGAGTACACGAGGGCGAGTCCCATCGGTTTCCAGCTCTTGGGCGGAATCTCGGTCTCGGGCAGGTAGTCGTAACCGGGAAGGCTGACGAGGTGGGGCAGCGTGTCGACGGCCCCATGCGTCACGCGAATCGCCTGCGATGCCGAGAAACTGTTTTGTCCCACGGTCGCTTCCACCACGACGGTGTAGGTGCCGGGGGGGATGGGATCACCGCTCGCCAGGCGCGCGGGCCAGCGCAGGTTCACCTGGCCGTTGGCGGCGACGGAATCGAGCTTGATCGGCGCCGGGCCGCCCGTCACGCGCGTCACGACGCGCGCCGGCTGCGTTACGGTATAACGAATCCCTACTGCCCCCTGCCCCCCGACAAAGTCGGTGCTGTCCACGCGCAGCTGCCGCACCACGAGTACCTGGGTGAGGGCGACCGAGAAGGCGCTCAGCACCTTGGGCGACGTGCGATTGGGGTCCAGCTCCCGTTCGGGCTCCAGCAGGATGACTTCTTTAAAGGCGCTGACCGCCTTGAGGATCGAATCCATCGCGCTGTAGGTCAACGCCTGAACCTCGTAGGCGCGGGCCCGATCGAACCCGTTGAGGCGCTCCCGCTGCGCCGCCTGCGCGAGGCTCAAGGCCTGGCGGTAGTCGAGGTTGTCGTAGGCCGCCTGCGCCCGCCGCAGCGTGGCGTTCTGTATGGCCTGAGCGCCGAGCGCGGCGGGGACGAGCAGCAGGGAGCCGAGCAACAGGGAGTAACGCATCAGTCCGATCCTTCCGGGTCGAGGACCCAGCGTTTGCGGACGGTGGCATTGGCGCCGACGTCCACGGACTCGCTCTTCGTCTTGAAGCCGGGGCGCTCGACGCGAACCGTGTGGCGGCCCGCGGGAACCGTAAACTCGACGACGGGCGTCGCACCGACTTCGCGGCCATCGATGAAGACCGTCCCCGGCGGGTCGGAGTTCACCGTGATGAAGCCGGACGCCGCCGCCTGCACGGGCGGGGGCGTGGTCTGGCGCGGTGTCGTCTGGCGGCGCGGCGTCGTCTGGGTCACGGGAGGCGGCGCCGTTACCCGCACCGTCTCGACCGGCGCGCGCGTCGTCTGCGTAGGAGGCGACACGGGCGGCGCGGCGGTCTGCTTGTTCGCGAGCGCGATGTACCCGCCCACACCCGCGACAGCCACAACTGCGACCCCGACAAACAAGCCCGCCCGCGACTTCTTCGGCCCGCTTGCCCCGACCTTCATCCCAGTCTTGGGGAGGGGCGTCGTCGGCGCGCTCGTGACTTCGGTCGGCGTATCGGCGGTGACGGGCCCTTTGGTGCGCGGCGGCGGCCGGCGCGAGGTCGACGCGGCCTTGCCGCCCTTGGTCGGCGCCGAGACGGGCTGCTCCGGCCACACCGCCGTGGCAAAGTCCTCCATCGTCGGGTAGCGCTGCTCGGGTTCCTTGGCGAGCGCGCGCGCGATCGATTCGGAGAGGTGCGGCGGCATGTCCTGCCGGATGCTGCTCGTGCGGGGGGCGGGCTCGAAGATGTGCTTATAGAGGATAGTGTGCACCGAGTCGCCGCCGAACGGCAGCTGCCCCGTAATCATCCGGTAGCCCACGACGCCCATCGAGTACTGGTCGGCGCGGCCATCCACCTGCTGCCCCTTGGCCTGCTCGGGAGCCATGTAGTGCGGCGTGCCGATGATCATCCCGGTGCCGGTGAACCCGCTCGCCGCCTGGAGCGCCTTGGAGATGCCGAAATCCGTCAGCATCACGCGACCGTCGTGATCGAACATGATGTTGGCGGGCTTCACGTCGCGGTGCACGATGCCGCGCTGGTGCGCGTGCCCGAGCGCGCACGCCGCTTCCCACAGCACCCGCTGGATGTAGTCAGCGGGGAGCGTCTGCTTCTGCTGCTCGAGCACGTCCTCGAGCGACGTGCCGGCGATGTACTTCATCACGAAGTAGTTGAGGCCGCCCTCGCTCTCGACCCGGTAGATCGGAATGATGTTGGTGTGGTCGAGCTTGGCCGCGGTCTTCGCTTCCTGCTGGAAGCGCTGGATGACCTTCGGGTCTTGCGAGATGTCCGGCGGCAACACTTTGATCGCGACTTCACGATCGAGGGTCAGGTCATGCGCCAGGAACACAGCGCCCATGCCGCCCTTCCCCACCATCCGCTCGATCTTGTACTTGCCTTCGACGATGCGTTGCAGGCGTCCCTGCAGGCCCGCCAACTCGGCGCTCGTGGTGCCGGCGGTGCCGCCCCCGGTCTGATCCGCCCCGCAAGCAAAGCAAAACTTGCTGTTATCGGGCAGCGGGGTGTGGCACTTGAGACATTCCATCAGGGACGCCGGAATGGGGACCTCAGCGGATCGAGTGCGGCGCCCGTGGGCACGGCGAACGCACGCCCGTCCGGCAAACTCTGGCCGGGCCCCGTGCGAAAGCGGACGAGTCCTGGGGCGTGGGGGCTGCTCGACGCAGCGGGGGGCGTGCACGCGAAGCGCACGGCCACGCAGATCGAGTACCGCGTCGCTTCGCCGGCGAAGTCCACTACTGCGATGTAGTAGTCGCCCGTGGCAAGTTGCACACGCATCGAGTCGTCCGAACCCGTCGTCGAAACCGAGAACAGCGGCCCGAAGGGGCTGACGCGGAGCACGTAGATTTCGATATCTACGTGCTCCGCGTCAGCCCCTTCGGGCCGCTGTTCTCGGTTTCGA
>WNFK01137572.1_pt1 | contig 14466 bp, 12 predicted proteins | sample 5400281 | NCBI WGS metagenome assembly WNFK01 (sample SAMN13153350, study PRJNA577476) | soil metagenome | isolation source: 20 cm soil on Douglas fir-dominated hillslope | place: USA:California | collected 2013-09-17 | reverse complement strand
TCCACGGGCCTCTTGAGCGAGGCGCGCGCCCGCTATCCGCATTTGACCTTCGGGAGCGCGGCCTTGCCGGACCTGGCCGGCATCCCGGACGGCAGCTTCGACAACGTGCTGTGCGAAACCGTGATCATGCATCTCGCGGCTGACGCCATCGCGCCATCGGTCGAACGGCTCATGGCGATCCTGCGGTCCGGCGGCGTTCTGTATCTGAGCTGGCGGGTAACCGAGGGCGCCGACCAGCGCGACGCGCATGGTCGGCTCTATGCGGCCTTCGACCGGCGCTGCGTGACGCGCGCGCTGGCCGGGGCGACGACCTTGCTGGACGAGCAGACGGTCAGCGCCTCATCGGGCAAAACCATCCATCGGATCATCGCCCACAAGGACGCCGTCAGGGCGCCGACAGACGCCGATGCGCACCGCAAACCCCTTGAATAATGCGGTCCACGTGGATATTCCATAATATGTCTTATGCGAATGAGGGATATTTGAGACGACCCAAGCCAAGCCTTCCTGAGCCCCGCCCGTGCGCCTGACCGCGCATCTGTCCGGCGCCATACCGGCGACGACGGCGCCCGTCGGACTGGGCCCCGAGTTACCGCCCGGGATGCGTTCCTGGACCAACCGAAATTAGATGGAACGTTAGGCTGGCCGTACCGTTGTCCGGGTGGCAGCGCCGGGCCCACCGGGCTTTGCCTGCAGCACCCCCTACCCAAATTCTTCGGAGGCTTGGCCGTGAACAAAATCAGATCGCTTGAACCGCGCCCTAAGGGCAAGGACGCCCTCGATACCCCGACCGACCTGTCGGCCGACGCCGTCCGCGAGCTCTCGCAGGCGCTCAACGGGCTGCTGGCGGACGCCTTCGCGCTCTACCTCAAGACCAAGAATTTCCATTGGCACGTCAGCGGTCCGCATTTCCGCGATTACCACTTGCTGCTCGACGAGCAAGGCGAGCAGATCTTCGCCACCACCGATGAGCTCGCCGAGCGCGTGCGCAAGATCGGCGGAACGACGCTGCGCTCGATCGGCCATATCGCCAAGCTGCAGACCATCGCGGACAACGACGAGAAATTCGTTGCGCCCGGCGACATGCTGCGCGAGCTCATGAACGACAACAAGGCGGCCGCCAAGGCCATGCGCGAGGCCCATGAACTGGCCGACAAGCACGAAGACGCCGCCACCGCCGGCCTGCTGGAGACATTCCTCGACGCCACCGAGAGGCGGACCTGGTTCCTGTTCGAGGCGAGCCGGACGGCCGACCAGTCGGGGCACTGATCCTCATCGGCGTTAACTGTAGCCCTTGCTGCGGGAGAGGGGGCCCCTGCCCTCGCGCCGGAGGGGCCGGCTGCGGACGCGCAAGCAAGTCGGGCCACACGCTCCGTCATGCCCGCGCTTGTCGCGGGCATCCACGTCTTGATGCATCAGCAAGAACAACGACGTGGATGGCCGGGACAAGCCCGGCCATGACGGAATCCCTCATTCAATCTGATCGGAAAATGCTCTAGCTTCGGGCCAGCACCCGATGAAACCCGCCCGCGATATTGCACGGCTGATCGAGATCATGGCGGCCCTGCGCACGCCCAAGACCGGCTGTCCGTGGGACCTCGAGCAGGATTTCGCGACCATCGCCCCCTATACGATCGAGGAGGCCTACGAGGTGGCCGACGCGATCGCGCGCCGCGATCTTGATGACCTGCGCGACGAGTTGGGCGACCTCCTGCTCCAGGTGGTGTTTCATGCCCGGATGGCGCAGGAGCAAGGCGCCTTCGATTTCGCCGACGTGGTCGAGGCGATCACGGCCAAGCTGATCCGCCGCCATCCGCATGTGTTCGGCGACGCGGGCGATCTCACGCCCGAGGCCGTCGAAGGCCTGTGGGACCGCATCAAGGCCGAGGAAAAGGCGGCTCGCCGCGCCCACGGGGTTGCCGAGCCGGAGGGCGCCCTCGCCGGCGTGCCGACCGCCCTGCCCGCGCTCACCCGCGCTCTCAAGCTGCAGCAGAAGGCGAGCAAGGTCGGCTTCGACTGGAACGATCCGCGCGCCGGGAAGAAGGCCGAAGCGGGCGCGGAAGCGGGCGATCTTTTGTTTGCGGTGGTCAATCTGGCGCGCCACCTCGATGCCGATCCGGAAGCCACCCTGCGGACCGCCAACCTGAAATTCCAGCGGCGGTTTGCCTGGATCGAGCGCGCGCTGGCGCAGCGCGGCACGACGCCCGGCCAGGCGACGCTCGCCGAAATGGACGCCTTGTGGGATGCCGCCAAGGCGGCGGAGTGAACCTGCGCTCTCGGCGGCCGGCGCGGCGCCCTCAGGGCAAATTCGCCTTGATGGCGGTCTCGAACTTCGCCCGCACCCGCTCGACCTTCGCCGGATCCACACGCACCGTCATGGACAGACGTCCGCTTTCGGTCATGGATTTGTCCAGGACCTCCACGTTGCGATAAAGCCAGCTCGCGCCGGCCCCGTCGCCCGGGTCGAGGTCGAGCTCCATGACGATGCGCGTCTGGGCGAGCCGCTGCTCGATCAGGTCGATCAGGCGATCGGTCCCCTCCCCGGTCGCGGCCGAGACCAGGATCGGGCGGCGCTCCGCCGGCTGACGCTGGCTCAGATTGTCGAGCCGTTCCCGTTCGCTCGCATCGACGCGATCGATCTTGTTCCATACTTCGACCAGGCGCGGATCCTCGGGCTCGATCCCGAGCTCGCGCAGAACTTCCGCGACGTCCTTCGATTGCGCCTCGGTGTCGCCATGCGACACGTCGCGCACATGCAGGATCAGGTCCGCCGCGATCACCTCCTCGAGCGTGGCGCGGAAGGCGGCGACCAGCATGGTCGGCAGATCCGAGATGAAGCCGACCGTATCGGACAGGATCATGCGGGTCCCGTGCCGCAGATCGACGGCGCGCAGCGTCGGATCGAGGGTCGCAAAAAGCATGTCGGCCGAGACCACGCTCGCCCGCGTCACGCGGTTGAACAGCGTGGATTTCCCCGCATTGGTATAGCCCACGAGCGCGACGATCGGATAAGGCACGCGCTTGCGGCTGTCGCGATGGAGCTTGCGGGTGCGCTTGACCCCTTCGAGCTCGCGCTCGATCTTGGCGATGCGCTCCGCGATCAGGCGGCGATCGGTCTCGATCTGGGCCTCGCCCGGGCCGCCCATGAATCCGAAACCGCCGCGCTGGCGTTCCAGATGGGTCCACGACCGCACCAGGCGGCTGCGCTGGTAGTTGAGATGCGCGAGCTCGACCTGGAGCGTGCCCTCCCGGGTGCGCGCGCGCCGGCCGAAGATCTCGAGGATCAGTCCGGTCCGGTCGAGCACCTTGGCGCCCCACGCCGTCTCCAGATTGCGCTGCTGCACCGGCGAGAGCGCGCAATCCATCACCACGAGTCCGGCCTCGAGGCTTTTGACGAGCCCCGCGAATTCCTCGACCTTGCCTTTGCCCATGTAGGTGGCGGGCCGGATCTGGCTCAGCGCCACCAGCCCCGCCTCCGCGATATCGAGATTGATGGCGCGGGCGAGCCCGACCGCTTCGTCGAGCCGGGCCGCGGGCGCGCGCTCATCCGCCCGCCCGAAACGGCGGTCGCGCTCGCGCGGATAGGGTCCGATGACGATCGCGCGTCCCGTCGCTTCGCCGTGAGGCGTCAGCGCATCAACACGCGTGTCGCGGCGACGGGGCTCCAATCAGACCTTTTCTCCGGCCGGCGCCTCTTCGGCGCCCTCGAACAGCTGGATCGGATGACCCGGCATGATGGTCGAGATGGCGTGCTTGTAGACGAGTTGCGAGTGGCCGTCCCGCCGCAACAGCACGCAAAAATTGTCGAACCAAGTGACGACGCCCTGCAATTTCACCCCGTTCACGAGAAAGATCGTGAGAGGGATTTTTGCTTTGCGGACATGATTGAGGAAGGTGTCTTGTAGGTTTTGTGCGCGGTCGCCTGCCATGGCCATTGTTCCGTATTGCTCGCGGACCCCTGCGCCCCGCGAGAGTTTCTTGTCACGCCGATACACCCGGCATTTTTGTGAAAACCCGCCGGGTGCGACGTGGGCCTGCGCATTAGATGGTACGTTGCGGTGCAGCGCAAGCCCAAGATGGGGGATTTGGGGCACCTTCACGTGCCTTTGAAAACTCAGGAAAATTCGGCGTGACGATGAAATTCGCGCCGTAATGCCGCGGCCACCGGGCCGGGCGCGCCGCCACCGACCGGCTTGCCATCGATCTTGACCACGGGGAGGACGATCTGGCTTGCCGAGGTCACGAAGGCCTCCCGCGCAGCCGCGGCCTCCGCGACCGTGAATGGCCGCTCCTCCAGAACGAGGCCCTGCGCCCGGATGGCGTCCAACAGAACGGTGCGCGAGATGCCGCGGAGGATGCCCGTGTCCGCGGGCCGCGTCACCAGCTTGCGGTCCGCGGTGACGATCCAGGCATTCGACGACGACCCTTCGGTGACGAATCCTTTGGCGTCCACCAGCCAGGCTTCGCGCGCGCCCTGCTCGCGCGCCGCCTGCTTGGCCAGCACGTTGGGCAGCAGCGACACCGATTTGATGTCGACCCGCGGCCAGCGCTGGTCGGGCAGCGTGATGACCGCGATGCCGTCGAGGGCGGCGCGCTCGCCTTTCTCACGGTCGAGCGTGCGCGCGGTGACGACCACGGCGGGCGCGGTCTCGGGCGGCGGAAATGCGTGGTCCCGGCGGGCGGCGCCGCGCGTGATCTGCAGATAGACGATGCCGTCGCGCACCCGGTTGCGCCGCACCGTCTCGTGCAGCACCACGCTCAGGGCGGCAAGCGGCATCGGCAGCCTGATGCGCAGTTCGGAAAGCGAGCGCTGCAGGCGCTCGAGGTGTCGCCGCTCGTCCACCAGGCGCCGATCGCGCACCTCGCAGACCTCGTAGACGCCGTCGGCGAACTGATAGCCGCGATCCTCGATGTGGACATGGGCATCGCGCAACGGCCGATAGCGGCCGTTGACATAGGCAAACCGGGACATGCGGGTTCAGTCCATCCCCAGGGCTTTGAGCTTGCGATGCAGCGCCGAGCGTTCCATGCCGACGAATTCGGCCGTGCGCGAGATGTTGCCGCCGAAGCGGCTGATCTGCGCCTTGAGATATTCGCGCTCGAAGGCCTCGCGGGCGTCGCGCAACGGCATTCCCATCAGGTGTTCGCCGCCGTTGCCGGCCGGCATGCTGGGGACCATCGAGCCGACGTCCTGCGGCAGCATGCTGGCGTTGATCACCGCTTCGGGCGCGCCGCCCGCCAGGATCATCAGCCGCTCCACGTTGTTGCGCAGCTGGCGCACATTGCCCGGCCAGTCGTGCGACTGCAGCACCGCCATGGCGTCCTCGCCGATTTGCCGCTTGGGCAAGCCGGTCGCCTGCGATATCTGGTCCATGAAGTGATCGATCAGTGTCGGAATATCGTCGCGGCGCTCGGCAAGCGCCGGCACGCGGAACGGAACGACCGAGAGCCGATGGTAGAGATCCTCGCGGAACCTGCCACCCGCGATATCGGCCTCGATGTTGCGCGAGGTCGACGACACGATGCGCACATCGACCACCACCTTCGTGCTGCCGCCGACGCGCTGGAAGGTCTGATCGACGAGCACGCGCAAGATTTTGTTCTGGGTCTCGCGCGGCATGTCGCCGATCTCGTCGATGAACAAGGTGCCGCCATGCGCCTCTTCGAGCGCGCCGACCTTGCGCGCCTGCGCGCCGTTCGATTGCTCGACCCCGAACAGCTCGATCTCCATCCGCTCCGGCGTGATCGCGGCTGCATTGATGACGACGAAAGGCCCGCCCGCCCTGCCCGATTGGGCATGGATGGTGCGCGCGGAGAGTTCTTTTCCGGCCCCCGGCGGGCCGACGATCAGGATGCGGCTGTTGGTGGGTGATACCTTCTCGATCGTCTGCCGCAGCTGATTGAGGGCGGTCGAGTGGCCGATCAACATGGTTGCGAGCGGCGTGAGTTGCTTCAGCTCCTTGACTTCCCGCTTCAGCCGCGAGGTTTCCAGCGCGCGATCGGCGACCAGCACCAGGCGGTCGGCCTTGAAGGGCTTCTCGATGAAATCATAGGCCCCCTGCTTGATGGCGGCGACCGCGGTCTCGATATTGCCGTGACCCGAGATCATCACCACCGGCAGGTCCGGATGTTCGCCCTTGAGCGAGTCGAGCAGCTGCAATCCGTCGAGGCGGCTGCCTTGCAGCCAGATGTCGAGGAAGACCAGGTTCGGCCGGCGCGCCCGGATCGACGTGATCGCATCGTCGCTGTCGCGCGCGGTGCGGGTATTGTAGCCCTCGTCCTGCAGGATTCCCGCGACCAGTTCGCGGATGTCCGCTTCGTCGTCGACGATGAGGATATCGGACGCCATGGCTATGCGCTCGCCGCTGTGGTGGTTTTGGGCGCGGATGTATCTGCCGCGGGCGCGGCGCGAACCGCCGCGGCGGCGAATCGCAGCCGGACCCATGCGCCGCGCGCGCCCGGGGTCTTATCCGCCGCATCACGCAACTCGATGCGGCCGCCATGGTCCTCGAGGATCTTGCCGACGATCGCAAGACCGAGCCCGGTGCCCTTCTCGCGCGTCGTCACGTAAGGTTCGAGCAGCCGCGAGCGGTTCTCCTTCGGCAGGCCGACGCCATTGTCGATCACGTCGATCACGATGTCGCCCCCCTCGCGTGCGATGGTGAGATTGATGCGGCCGCGGCCGAGCTCGGCCGGCGGCACCGCCGAGATCGCTTCCGTCGCGTTCTTGATGATGTTGGTGAGCGCCTGCGAGATCAGCCGGCGGTCGAACCGGGCCGGCATCGGATCCTCGGCGACATCGGCGTCGATATCGATATCGGCGTTGCCGACCCGCATCAGGAAGACCACTTGCCGCACCGCGTCGGCCGCATCCTCCGATGTGATCACCGGCTTCGGCATGCGGGCGAAGCGCGAGAATTCGTCGACCATCCGGCGGATGTCGTCGACTTGGCGCACGATCGTGTCGGTGCATTGTTCGAAGATCGCCCGATCCTCCGTGATGAGCTTGCCGTATTTGCGCCGCAGCCGTTCCGCCGAGAGCTGGATCGGCGTGAGCGGATTCTTGATCTCGTGGGCGATCCGCCGCGCGACGTCGGCCCAGGCCGAGGTGCGCTGGGCGAGCACCAGCTCGGTGATGTCGTCGAGGGTGACCACATAGCCGTGTTGCGGATCGCTCGACTGCTCCGTCGTCACGCGCACCGAAACCGTACGTTCGCGTCCGGTGCGGTTGATCGTCACCTGCCCCTGAACGAGGCGTTGCGTGCTGCCGAGCGCCGCCGCGATGATGTCCGCGAGCTCCGGCACGATCTGCGTGAGCGGCCGGCCCTGCGCCTCTTCCGGGTTCGCTCCGATCAACCGTTCGGCCGAGCGGTTGAGGATGCTGATGCGTCCCTCGGCGTCGACGCCGATCACGCCCGCGCTCGCCCCCGCCAGCACCGCCTCGGTGAACAGCCGGCGGCTGTCGATGAGGTCGCGTGCCCGCACGATATCGTCGCGCTGGGTGCGCAGTTCCTGCGTCATGTTGTTGAAGGTCTCGCCGAGGTGAGCGAGATCTCCTTCGGAGGGATGGACCGGCACCTGGACGTAAAGGTTGCCCGTCGACACGTTGTTGGCCGCGCCGATCAGGCGCCGGATCGGGGCAACCAGAAGATTGGCGAAATTCAGTCCGATCCAGACCGCAGAGAGCAGCACCGTGAGGGCGATGACCGCGAACATCAGCGCGAAGGCGATCTGCAGGCCGAGGCGGCGCGCCTGGAGGTCGTCGTAAACGCCCAGAGTGGCGATCGCCTTGCTGCCGAGCTGGACGACGCGTGGATCGAGCGGCCGCGCCACGTAAAGAAACGTGTCGTCGTAGCCGCGCATCTTGATGATCGCGACCAGGTAATTCGTGTCGGGAACGGGCTCGATCTGCGGCTCGGTATCGTTGATCCGGGCGAAGGCCCCGGCCGGCGGAATGGCGAGCTCCAGCTGCGGGTTGAATTCGGATTTCACCAGCACGTTGCGCTGGGAGTTGATCAGCATCGCGGCCGGCAATCCGCGCAACGAGGCCTGCGCCGAGAACACCTGCCGGAACCGGTCGCGGTCCTGATCGAACAGGGGTTTTGCCTGGGAGAGGCTGATCGCCATGGCGAGCGTGTCGCCGCGCAGCGCCCGGACGTGCTCGAGCCCGTAAATTTCGGCGACATCTTTTGTGTTGGTGATCAGATCGCGGGTCGACAGCAGCCGATCGAGACCGCGGTCGAGCGTGACGCTGGCGACGATCGCCACCATGATGGCCGGCGCCGCGGCGATCACCGAGAACAGGCCGACGATGCGGACATGGAGCCTCGCCCCTGCCCTGCCGCGCCGGCGCGCCTGTACCACCGGCCAGATCTCGCGCGCGATGATCGCAAGCAGCACCAGGATGGCGAGCGCATTGACGGCAAGCAGCCCGATGACGACGTAGTGGCTGGCGACGATCGGCGTCAGGTCGGCGAGCACCACGAAGGTCGCGAAGGCCGACAGCAACGCAATGCCGACCACGATCGGGCCGACGAAGCGGCGGGCTCCCCGGCGCCCCGGGGCAGCGGCTCCCATTGTGTCGGCGAGCGCGGCGTCTTCGATTGTCGTCATGGCTCCCCTGAGCAACGCCGCAACAGCAAGGTGGGACGGGCAACGCATGCCGGCCTGCCATACCGTGGGCAGTGCGGCATTTATACAACATTGTTGCCCAATTGCGACATTTTCTCGGCTGCCGATCCTTGATCGTGAAATCAATGAGGCGTTTTCCAAGCGGTCCCCGAACGACAGTGAACGGGACCGAACATCCGGCCGAACGGCCGGGGGCGGGCCTTGGCGCCCGCACCCTGGCGATATCCCCGGGCTCGCCGTCGCACGCCCGCCGGCGGCATTTCCCGGCAGCCGTGCCGGTTGATCGGGCTGGGCCTTGCGGTTGGTTTTCGACCCCGAGGCGAACAAACGGCGTGCCGATTCCTGCCCATCGCGACGGCGTCGCGCGCCATCCGGCAGACCGTCGCGGCTGTCGGCGCGCGGCGGGCTTATCCCCGGCCCGTCCCCCGCCGGTAGCGCACGCGCGTGGGCTCGACTAAGCTTCGCTCGCCCGCCCAGCGGGCGCCGCCGGGCCACTCGAGCGAGATCCGCACGGAGCCGAACCCATGATCATGCGATTGCGTTTTCGCCGCCTTGCCGCGGAATTGATGGCCGCCGGTCTCCTTGTCGCGGCTGCGGCGGGTGCGCGCGCGGACGACAAGGTCGTCAAGATCGGCGCACTGCTCCCGATGTCGGGACCCGGATCGTATTTTGGCGCGCAGGACAAGCAGGGCATCGAGCTCGCGCTCGAGCAGATCAACAAGGCCGGCGTCAACGGCGCCAAATTCGAGGTCCAGTACGAGGACTCGGGCTGCAGCCCGCTGCCCGCCACGCAGGCCGCCAAACGCCTGCTCGATCAATACAAGCCCGACGTCGTCATCGGCGAGGAGTGCTCCGACGCCACGCTCGCGATCATGCCGCTGATGGAGCAGGCGAAGGTCCCGCTGATCAATGCCGGCTCCTCCTCGATCAAGGTCACCGAGCCCGGCAATCCGTGGACGTTCCGCATCATGCCCAACGAGGTGATGCAGGGCGTCGACATCGCCACCAACGCCTACAAGCGCCTCAATGCGAAGAACGCGGTGTTGCTCTACGAGAACACCAATGCGGGCATCGGCAACGCCAAGGTGTTCGGCGACACCTTCACCAAGCTCGGCGGCAAGATCCTGGCCGACATCGGCTTCGGCCGCGACGTCAACGATTTCACCTCCATCGCGACGCGCATCGCCGGCCTTGGACCCGTCGACGTGATCCCGACCTATACGCTCGAAGGTCAGGGCCTGAAGATCACTCAGGCGCTCGCGCAAGCGGCGGTGACCAAGGGCGGTGGCGGTCAGGCGATCCAGCTCGGCACGATCTGGCTGCCCTTCGGCTTCGAGCAGAAGGCCGGCAAGGCGGCGCTCGGCTATATCCGGATCGTGCAGTTCGACCCGACCGACCAGCGCCCGGCGGTGCGCGACTTCATCGCGGCCTTCAAGGCGAAGTACAACCAGGACCCGACGCATCTCCACGCCCATGCTTACGACCAGATCACGCTGATCGCCGACGTGGTCAAGCGCGGCGCCAAGGACGCGCAGTCGATCCGCGACGGGCTCGCGGCGACCAGGAACTTCTCCGGTGTGACCGGCAGCGCCGAGTTCGACAAGACCAATCAGAACACCAAGATGGACACGGTCCACTACATGGAGACCCTGCCCGATCTGTCGTGGAAGGCGCTGAAGTGGAACTGACCGTCCGATGACGGTCGTTCTGCAGCAGGGCATCAACGGCGTCGTCCTGGGAAGCCTCTACGTGCTGGTGGCGTTGGGGCTCACGCTCATTTACGGCGTGCTCGTACAGATCAACTTCGCGCATGCCGACATCGTGACGCTCGGCGCGTTCTCGGCCTATTTCTTCATGCATGGGGTGGGCGGCGGATACATCCCGAGCATCGCGGTCGCGCTCGTGGTGGGGGGCGTGCTCGGGTGGCTGATGAACGCCGCCATATTCGCCCCCCTGCAACGAAAGGGCAGCGAATTGCTGCCGCTGATCGCGACCATCGGCGTGTCGGTGATGATGGAAAACGCCATGTTGGCGTGGTTCGGGCCGATCCCCTATGCGTTCGAGTCGCCCTACAGCAACGAGGTGATCCGCCTCGGCGGCACGTTCATCACCGTGCAGAACGTCCTCATCATCGCGGTCTCGGCGCTCACCATCGCGTTCCTCTACGGCTTCATGAAGTTCACGTTCCTCGGCAAGGCGCTGCGCGCGGTGTCGCAGGACCGCGAAACAGCCGGGCTGATGGGGATCAATCCCGACCAGCTCGTGATGCTGACCTTCGTGATCGCCTCGGCCCTCGCCGGCATGGCGGGCGCGATGCTCGGTCCGGTTCTGGTGCTCACGCCCTTCGCCGGCACTTCGGTCATCGTGAAGGCGTTCGCGATCGTCATCATCGGCGGCTTCGGCAATGTCGAGGGCACGATCCTCGCCGGCCTGCTGGTCGGCCTGATCGAAAGCTACACCACGCAATATCTCGGCCCGGGAATGATCGACATCGTCGTGTTCGCCCTGCTGCTCCTGATGCTCGCCGTCCGCCCGACCGGGCTGATCGCGGAAAAGCGCGAAGAGAATGTCTAGCCTCGATGGCACCCGGCAGATCGGGACGTTGCTTGCGCCGATGCGCTCGCGGCGCGCGGCTTACCTCTGCGCCGCCGTGGCGATCGCGCTCCTGCCCCTCGTGTTCACCGATTCCTATTGGCGCACCAACCTGATCATCTGCGCCCTCAACGTCATGCTGGCGATCGGGCTCGACTTCGTGCTCGGCTATGCGGGGCAGCTCAATCTCGGGCAGTCGGCCTTCTTCGGGCTGGGCGCCTACGTGTCGACGCTGCTGATCACGCGGCTCGGCGTTCCGTTCTGGGTGGCCTTCGCGGGCGGGGTGGCATTCTCCGGCCTCGCCGGCATCGTGCTCTCGCTCTTCGCCATGCGGCTGCGCGGCCATTACCTTGCGATCGCCTCGCTCGGCTTCGCGGTCATCACCTATCAGGTCCTGCTCAACTGGATCAGCCTCACGCAGGGACCGCTCGGCATCTACGCGATTGCGCCCCCGCCGCCGATCGCGCTGCCGGGGCTGCCGGCCGTCGACTTCCACGACCTTCGCAACCTCTTCTATCTGGTCGCCGGATTTGCGCTGCTGAGCTATCTGCTGCTCGATCAGCTCATCCGCTCGCCGATCGGCGAGGCGCTGACCGCGGTCCGCGAGGACGAGGTCTCGGCCGCCTCGCTCGGGATCAACGGTGCGGCCTGGAAGGTGTTCGCATTCGGGGTCGGCTCCTCGGTCGCCGGCGCGGCCGGCTGCTTCTATCCCGGCTTCGTCGGAACGCTGGTGCCCGACGCGTTTTTCGTCACCGAATCCTTCACCATCCTCGCCATGGTGGTGGTGGGCGGCATGGGGACGCTGATCGGCCCGGTATGGGGCGCCATCCTGCTCACCGTGCTGCCGGAGCTTCTGCGCGGCATTGGCGACCTGAGGCTCGTCGTCTACGGCGTCGCCCTTACCCTGGTGGTCCTGTTCATGCCGGGCGGCATCGTGCAGGCGGCGCGGCTCGCGCGCGCGCGGCTGCTGCGGGCGGCGGGGGCTGGACGATGACCAGCGCGCTCGCGGCCGATCGGCCGCCGGTCTTGCAAACCGCGGCCGTGCTGCTGCGCGCCGAAGGCCTGTGCAAGAGTTTTGGCGGCGTGCACGCGGTGCGCGACATCTCGCTCGCCGTGCCGGCCGGTATGATCTTCGCGATCATTGGCCCCAATGGCGCCGGCAAGTCCACCTTGCTCAATCTTCTGAGCGGCATTTACCGCCCCGACGCGGGCAGGCTGGCGCTCGACGGGGTCGACCTGACCGGCGTGCCGGCCCATCGCCGCGTGCGCCACGGCATCGCGCGCACCTTTCAGAAAATCCGCCTCTTCCGGCAGCTGTCGGCGCTCGACAACGTGGTGGCGGGCTTTCACGTCCATGGCGACATTCCGGCGTGGCAATACGTCCTTCACGGTCCGGCCTTTCGGCGCAACCAGGCGCATTGCCGCCGGGAGGCCGAGCGCCTGCTCGCCTTCATGGGGCTGGAGAAGCGCGTTCACGAGTTGGCGGGCTCGCTCTCCTACGGGGCCCAGCGCATGCTCGAGATCGCCCGTGCGCTCGCGACCGCGCCGCGCCTCCTGATGGTCGACGAGCCGGCCGCCGGCCTCAACGGCGCCGAGGTCGAGTTGCTGCTGGAGCGAATCCAGATGCTGCGCCGGACGGGCGTGACCATCCTCCTCGTCGAGCACAACATGGACCTCGTCATGAAGGTCGCCGATCGTGTCCTGGTCATCGACTACGGGCAGTCCTTGTTCGAAGGCGCGCCCGCGGACGTGCAGACGCATGCGGCCGTGATCGCCGCCTATCTGGGCGGAGAGGTCCGATGAACCCTCTGCTCGCCGCCCGGGGGTTGGATCTGGCCTATGGCGAGGCCGCGGTCTGCCGGGGCTTGTGTTTCGAGATCGCCGAAGGCGAGATCGTGGCCCTGCTGGGCGCCAATGGGGCGGGAAAATCCACCACCCTGCGGGCGGTCGCCGGTGCGCTCATGCCGCGCGCCGGCTCCATCACGTTCCGCGGCCAGGAGATCACCCGGCTGCCGTCCCATGCGCGCAACCACCTCGGCATCGCGCTGGTCCCGGAGGGGCGGCATGTGTTTCCCTACCTGACGGTGCGCGAGAACCTCGAGCTCGGCGGCTTCCAGCACCGCCGCGACGCCGCCAAGGTGCGCGGGCTGATCGAAAAGATCTTCGCGATGTTTCCTCGCCTGCGCGAGCGCGCGTCGCAGAACGCCGGCACGCTGAGCGGCGGCGAGCAGCAGATGCTGGTGCTGGGCCGCGCCATGATGTCGGAGCCGCGACTGCTGTGCCTCGACGAGCCTTCGCTCGGCCTCGCCCCGATGGTGGTGCAGGATATTTTCCGCACCATCCGGGCGATCAACGAGGCCGGGGTCAGCGTGCTCCTGGTCGAGCAGAATGCGCGCTACGCGCTGGAGACCGCCAGCCGCGGCTACGTGCTGCAGACCGGCAGCATCATCGTGAGCGGCACCTGCGCCATGCTGCGTGCCGACGCGCGCGTGCGCGAGGCCTATCTCGGCCGCAGCGCGGCCGGTCAGGCGGTTTGACGTGGCGGCGCCGGACGCCTTCTCGCTCGCCCGCAAGGCCGCCATCGTGACCGGCGCCGGCGCGGGGATCGGCCGCGCCATCGCGTGCGCTTTCGCCGAGGCCGGCGCCGCCGTCGGCTGCGTCGACATCGACCCCGCTGCCGCCCGGCAAACCAGCGACGCAATCGCGGCGGCGCACGGACGCGCCGTGCCCCTCGTTTGCGATGTCAGCCGGGAAGCCGACGTGGTCGCGGCCGCAAGCGCCGCCACGGAGGCCTTCGGCGCTGTCCACGTGCTGGTGAACGCCGCCGCCGCCACCGATCCCAACGGCAGCGTGCTCGACCTCACGCGCGCCGACTGGGACCGGGTCTTTGCGGTCAATGTCACCGGCGCGTTCCTGATGAGCCGCGCCGTCCTGCCGGCGATGATCGCCGCCGGCGGCGGCAGCATCATCCATATCGCGTCGCAGCTCGGCCGGGTCGGCGGTCCGGCGCGCGCGGTCTATTGCGCCACCAAGGGCGCGCTGATCCAGCTCGCCAAGGCCATGGCGGTCGATCACGCCGCCCAGAACGTGCGCGTGAACAGCTTGTCGCCCGGCGCCGTGGAGACCCAGCGGCTGGCCCACCGCTATGGCGACATGGCGACGGCGCGCCAAATGGGCGGGCCAAAGCATCTCCTGATGCGGCTCGGCCGACCCGACGAGATCGCCCAGGCGGCGTTGTTCCTG
>WNFK01234029.1_pt2 | contig 14470 bp, 13 predicted proteins | sample 5400281 | NCBI WGS metagenome assembly WNFK01 (sample SAMN13153350, study PRJNA577476) | soil metagenome | isolation source: 20 cm soil on Douglas fir-dominated hillslope | place: USA:California | collected 2013-09-17 | reverse complement strand
CGCCTGACGATCGGCGGCGCGGGAGTAGCCGGCTTCTGGATCTCCGGTGTCGTTGCCGCAGTCTTCGAGGACGTAGTTGTGCCAGTAGGCGTCGGTACGGATTCGGCAGAAGCAGTCGGGACCTGCGCCGGAGCCGCAGCGGCGCTCTGATTGCTGGCAGGGTCCGGTTTTGCCGAACCGTTTCTGGGCAACTGTGACCACGCGATGGCGACCACAGCCGCCGCCGCGATCGTGCTGCCTCCCACGAAAGCGAGCTTGCGCGTGCGAATCCGGGTGTTCTGTCGGGACTGCTCGATCGCGCTGGCGACGGATTGGCTGAGTGAAACCGAGGCCGGATACGACGGGCCGCTCAACTTGGATCGTACGTTGGTGAGATCGTTCGCCATGTCGAGCGCTGTCGCGTATCGATCCGCAGGCTCCTTCGCCATCGCTTTGTTGACGATGCGATCGAGAGCGGGAGGAAGGTTCGGCATCAGCTCCGTGACTGACCGCGGCTTTTCCGTGATGATTTTGAAAAACAGATTTTGCAGCGTCGGGGCGTCGAACGGCTTCATCAACGTTAGGATCTGATACAGCACGCCACCGACGGCGAAGATGTCCGTGGCAGGGCTGGTCTTGCCTTCAGTGATCTGCTCGGGAGCCATGAAGGTCGGCGTCCCGAGGATGGATCCGGTGCTGGTCATGCTCGATGAAGCGAGATGCGCGACGCCGAAGTCCATGATCTTCGCGCGGCCGTCCTCGGCGACTCGAATATTGGCGGGCTTGATGTCGCGGTGCACGATCCCGCGCTTGTGCGCAAACGAGAGTCCGGTGAGAACGTCGATAATGATGTCGAGCTTCGCCTGGAGCGAAAGCGGCTGGCCCTTCTCGATCAGGTGCTCGAGATCGACGCCCTGGACGAACTCCATCGCGATGAAGAGGTGGCCGTCTGCTTCACCGAGGTCGTAGATACACACCACGTTCGGGTGCTGCAGTGAGCCCGCTGCCTGCGCCTCGTGGAGGAATCGCTTCCGCAGGTCGGCCTGCCGCGCGATCGAGTCGTTCATCACCTTGATCGCGACGGTGCGTTCGAGCACGGGATCGATTGCCCTGTAGACCACGCCCATCGCACCCTCGCCCACGAGCTCGATGATGCGGTATTTCCCAATCGATGAGATTTTGGGTTCGGTCATGGCCAGGACGTAGTCGTGCGGAGCGGAACTTTGGTGAGGGGAATATTCAGTGCGCGACCCAATACAGCAACAAGCTCTCACAATTATGCGCCGCCGCTCCGCGGTTTTCCACAGTCGACGTTGGCGTGACCGTAAACGCTTGGCATGTAATGTCTTAGGACGCTCACTTGTTGTTGATTTTTGGGCTCCAAATGGGTAGATTGGGAGCTACTGATCATGGGCGCTGATTTGTCCTCCTGCCCCGCCACCAAACCCAGAAGCAAAACGACGAGTTAATGACGGCTCCGAACAACAGAGAGCGCATCCTTCCGCGCCTCATTCACGAAGAGATCAAAGAATCGTTCATCAACTATTCGATGAGCGTCATCGTCTCTCGCGCGCTCCCCGACGTGCGCGACGGACTCAAGCCGGTGCACCGCCGGGTGCTCTATGCGATGAACGAGCTCGGTCTCGTCCCCGGGCGTCCATACAAGAAATCCGCGACCGTCGTCGGCGACGTGCTCGGCAAATACCACCCCCACGGCGACCAGTCGGTGTACGACGCGCTCGTGCGAATGGTGCAGGATTTCTCGTTGCGCTACCCACTCGTCGACGGCCAGGGAAACTTCGGCAGCGTCGATGGCGACCCCGCGGCGGCCTACCGCTACACCGAATCGCGACTCACCCGGGTCGCCGTCGAGATGCTGGCCGACATCGACAAGAACACTGTCGATTTCGCGCCGAACTTCGATGACAGGCTGCTCGAGCCAAAAGTTCTTCCGTCGGCCATTCCGAATCTCGTCGTCAACGGATCTTCCGGCATCGCTGTCGGCATGGCGACCAACATCCCGCCACACAATCTCAACGAGGTTGTCGCGGCGCTAACGGCTCTGATCGACGATCCGGAGACGACTCCGACCGACATCAGGAAGCTTATCAAGGGTCCCGATTTCCCGACCGGCGGCTACATCTACGGCCGAGCGGGCATCAAGGACTATCAGGAGACAGGACGGGGGCGCATCGTGATGCGCGCGCGTGCGGTGATCGAGGAGAAGGAATCCTCGAACAAGTCGCAGATCGTCGTTACCGAGCTTCCGTATCAGGTCAACAAGGCGAAGCTGATCGCCGACATGGCCGACCTGGTGAAGGAAGGAAAGCTGGAAGGGATCAGCGCGCTCCGCGACGAGTCCGACAAGGACGGCATGCGGGTAGTGATCGAGCTGAAGCGCGATTCGATTCCGCGCGTTGTGCTCAACCAGCTGTACAAGCACACGGTGATGCAGTCGACCTTTGGCGTCATCATGCTGGCGCTCGTGCCCGATTCACACACGACCCAGCTCGTGCCGAAGATCATGCCGCTCAAGGAAGTGCTCCTCCACTATATCGAGCACCGGCACCAGGTCGTCGTCCGACGCACCCAATTTGAGCTCGACAAGGCGCTCGAGCGCGAACACATCCTCGAGGGCCTCAAGATCGCTGTCGACAACATCGACGCGGTCATCAAGCTCATTCGTGCCGCCGAGGACACACCGACGGCGAGCACCCAGCTGCAGAAGCGGTTCAAGCTGAGCGAGCGGCAGGCGGAAGCGATCCTCAATATGCGCCTTGCCAAGCTCACCGGACTGGAGATCGAAAAGCTCGAGGCCGAGCTGAAGGAAGTTCTCGCCTTCATCAAGGAGATGAGGGACATTCTCGCGTCCAAGCCGAGGCGGCTCAAGATCATTCGCGACGAGCTCACAGAGGTCGCGAAAAGATATGGTGACGAGCGCAGATCCGAGATCACGAGCGACGAGGGCGAGTTCACGATCGAGGACCTCATCGCCGAAGAGGACATGGTCATCACCATCTCCCATTCCGGCTACATCAAGCGCACCTCGGTGTCGACGTATCGGAAGCAGCGTCGTGGCGGCCGTGGACTGAGCGGTGCGGGCCTGAAGGACGAGGATTTCGTGACGCGCCTCTTCATTGGCTCGACTCACGACTACATCCTCTGCTTCACCGATGACGGCCGGTGCTTCTGGCTCAAGGTCCACGAAGTGCCGCAGGCAGGCCGGGCGGCGAAGGGGAAACCGATCGTGAATCTGATCAACGTCTCACCCGAGACGCAGATCAAGGCGATGGTTCCCGTTCGCGAATTCTCGGACACGCAGTTCCTCCTATTCTGCACGAGGAACGGCACCGTCAAGAAAAGCGCCCTGTCGCAGTATTCGAACGTTCGCCAGACGGGCATCAAGGCAATCAAGATCGACAAGGACGACGAGCTGATCGATGTGCAGGTGACGAGCGGCTCGAACGACATCGTTCTGGCCACACGACACGGCTTGTCGGTTCGCTTCCACGAGATGGATGTGCGCGAGATGGGCCGCGACACCACCGGCGTCAAAGGAGTCGAGCTGCGTGAAGGCGATTCCGTGATCGGTATGGTCGTGGTCAAGCGCGACGCCACTCTGCTGGTGGTCACCGAGCGCGGTCTCGGGAAGTGCTCGAACATCGCCGATTACCGGGTTCAGAAGCGGGGCGGAAAGGGGATTATCACGGTCAACCGAACCGAGAAAACGGGTGATGTCGTTGCCCTGATGGAAGTTCTGCCCGCGGACGAGATAATGATCATCACAAAACATGGTGTGATCATCCGTTCCTCGGTCTCACAAGTCAGGGTCACGGGGCGTATCGCGCAGGGGGTCAAACTCGTCAATCTGGACGAAGGCGACCTAGTCACCGCCGTCGCCCGGGTAGTCCCTGAAGAAGAAGGCGAAGGGGTGGACGATGGCACTCCTCCAGTCGAGACCGACCAGGTCGAGGCCCTCACAGACGAATGAGCACGAAAACCCCTGATGCGGCAGCACAAATCGAGGACGTCGAGAAGCTTCGCGCGTCCCTGCGTCAGGCAGAGGCTGAAGTTCGCCGTCTGCTCGACGAAGCCGCTGCCCGGGGGGCGCTGGTTGACATTCTGCACGACGTCATGGGATCGCTCTCGATGGGAGAGCTGTTCCACATGCTGGCTCGACGCCTCGCCCGCGCTCTCAATCTGAGCCACTCGTCGGTGATTTTCGCGAAGTCGGGCGACCTGATGGGAACGGTCGCTTCCGCTCACGAAGATCCACAGCTCGAGAATCTTCAGGTCGAGCTCGACAAGTACCCGGAGATTGAAGCCGCGCTGGCGAGCGAGAAACCGGTTCTTATTCCCGATATCTGGCACTCCGATGCCTACAAGGCGTTGCGTGAAGCCTGGGAAAAAGACGGCAGCGTCATTTCGGTCCGCTCCATCATCGCGCTTCCGTTCCGGCTCGATCTCGACCGCACCGGAGTGTTCCTGCTCCGCCGCACGGCGGACAAGAGCTCGCTCAACGAAGCCGACGTAGAGTTCTCGGAAACGGTGGTGAAGAGCGCGATGAACGCCATGCGCCGCGCGCACATGGTCGAAGTCACCCAGGCCGACAACGTCCGTCTCGAGGCGCTGGCCCGCACCGACCCGCTCACCCAGCTGCTCAATCGCCGGGCGCTCCTGACCCAGCTCGCGACGGAAGTCGAGCGCGTGCGCCGCTACAACGCGCCGCTCAGCATCCTCATGATCGACGTCGACGAGTTCAAGGAAGTGAACGACACCCACGGCCACCTCGCCGGGGACCAGGTGCTCGTCGAAGTCGCATTGTTGCTGGCGAGGACCGCCCGGAGCGTCGACGCTGTCGCCCGATACGGGGGCGATGAGTTCGTGATCGCCGTTCCGGAGACGAGCGAGGCAGGGGCGATCGCGTTCGCGGAGAGACTTCGCGACAAGATCCAGTCGCACCCGTTCGAGATCGGGAAGGGCAATCCGCTTCGCCTCACCGTGAGCATTGGTGTAGCCGATTTTCCCGAGCCGAAGGTCGAGACCGCGGAAGATCTCCTGGATTGCGCCGACCGCGCACTCTACCGCGCGAAGGCCGGCGGACGGAATCTGGTCTGCGTCTAGGGGGGGAAGGGGGAAGCGGGAAGCGGGACGGTTAGGGCCCGTTTAACTTCTTACTCATTCATGGCGCTCTCTTCTTACTTGGCGCTCCGTCCACGTTCGCCACTTCCGCCAATGCATAATCCCCTCCGATATAGCCGGCCCCGCTTCGCTCTTCCCCCTTCCCTCTTCCCGCTCTTCCTCCTCGCGGGCTGCCTCGTCGACTCCTCGAAAAAACAGACCACCGCTGATACGACGCACACCGCGCCCGTCGTGACCGTCACGCCCGTCAATCGCGGGACGCACGGGATGGCGGAGCGGGTGTCATGGGTCTTCTCACCCGACCGAAAAGCTGTGCTCGTCGTTGCGAATCCGGCCGGCGTAGAAAACGAGCCGGTCCCCAACGGCTTTTTCTTCGGCGACGAAGCGCGCGGGTTCCAGGCGCAGGTAGACAGCGTGTGGGATGTTGCGCCCTCGCCCGACTGGAAATGGATCGGCTTCGGGCGGGCGTACGCGGTCGTCCGCGGTGAGGGTACCGGCACTGATCTGCTGACCGATGTCTCGCGCCGGACTTCTATCGATACCGCGACACTGCGCGCGGGCTCGTTCGCATCGAGCGGGATGTCGATGTCGCGCGCTGTCGCGCAGCCCGGTGTCATTCGTATCCCGGACGATCCACGCCAAGCCGCGGCCGCCGAAAGCGCCGTCCCGAAGCTGTTCCCCGTCGCTCGTGGTTGGCGTGTTCGCTGGACCACCGATGGAACCATACTGGCGCTCGGCAACAGTCCCGCGCGGGCGACTGACGACGAGCCGAGTCAGACCTGGTCCGCCCTCGATCCGGTCACCGGCGCTTTGAGCGTCGCGCTTCCGTCGAACGCGAAGCTCGCCGAGGTGAAGATGACTGCGGGGCCGACACTGGATCGATCGCTTCCGATCGACATGACCATCTCGCCGCCGCCGATCCAGGTACAGCGCGGCACCCAGACTTTCACGATTTACAGCACCCGCGGAGTGATCACGATCACGGACCCGCCAGGAGCTGGCAGCACAGGCGCTCAGCGAGTTGTGGGTGCGGGGATTGCTTTGGCGGCTACCGCGGGCGGACGGTACATCGTTGCTCTAGCGCCGCGAAGCAAGGCGGATGCGAACGAGCTGCCCGTCGAGCCCGTCGTCTATACAGTTACCTGGTGAAGAAAGGAAAGGAAAACTACCGGCGTCCCGCTGATAGCGACCCGCTTCATGCTCCCCGCCAGCGTGTTTTCAGGCGGGCGGGTTGCAGCTAGCGGGAAGCCTACCGCGGGAAGCAGGTCGTTTTCAGTTGCAGTTTCCTACCGTCCAATCCGCCTCAGTTCCACTAGCAGACAATGATCCTGAACGACGTCAATGCCCGCTCGCGCCAAACTCTCGGCAGCCGAATCATTCCGAATCCCGAGCTGGAACCAGACTGATTTCGGTTTCTTGGCGATGATGTCATCGACGTGCGGCGGGATGTCGTTTGGCCGGCGGAAGACGTTGACCATGTCGATGTCGTCCGGGATGTCGACGAGCTTTCGGTAGACCTTCTCTCCGTTCAGCTCGGTGAGGTCCGGGTAGTATACCGGCACCGGAACGATTTCGTAGCCGGCGTTCCGCGCGTACTCGGGAACGTACGCTGAGGGCTGCAGCGGATCAGGCTTGATGCCGAGCACGGCGATGCGATGCGTGCTCTCCAGCAGCTCTTTTATTTGTCGCGGCGTCTCGATCAGATGAGCACGCCAGGAATCCGTTTCAGTGTTTGTTGTCAAGCAATGCTCTCGCGGATCTCGGGGTGACGGCAGGCGTTTCCCTCTCGTAAATTGCAAGAGCGAGTCCAGCTCAAGATTCCGGAGACCAACACGTAATGCGGATGTTAGTACTTGGTGCGGGCCTTCAGGGCTCCGCGTGCGCGTATGATCTGCTGCAAAACCCCGACGTAAAAGAAGTCCGACTGGCCGATCTGCACACGGATCATCTGGAGCACTTTCTCGCTCCCTACTCGGGCGACCGGCTGATCTTCACGCCTCTCGATGTGCGCGACAGGGAAGCCGTGCTGGCGCTGATGCGGCAGTCCGACGCCGCGATGAGCGCGATTCCCTACTACTTCAACTTCGAGCTCGCCGAGCTCGCGGTCGAAGCCGGCGTGCACTTCTCGGATCTCGGTGGAAATACCGAGATCGTATTCAAGCAGAAGACACTCGATCCTGCCGCAAAGAAAAAGGGGATCACCGTCATTCCGGACTGTGGTCTGGCGCCGGGGATGGTCAACATTCTGGCCGAGCACGGGATCCGGCAGCTCGATACGGTCGAGAGCGTGCGGATTTTCGTCGGTGGCCTGCCCCAGCATCCGCTGCCACCGCTCAACTATCAAATCGTGTACTCGCTCGAGGGCGTGCTCGACTACTACACGACGCTTTCGTGGGTGCTGCGAGGTGGGAAGCGAACCCAGGTCACGGCGCTATCGGAAATCGAAGCCGTTCATTTCGATGGGCCTGTCGGAGAGCTTGAGGGATTCCACACGGCCGGCGGACTGTCGACGATGGCGTTCCGCTACGAGGGAAAGATTCCAACAATGGAATACAAGACCCTTCGCTATCCGGGACACGCCAAAATAATGGAAGCGATTCGCGAGCTCGGCCTGCTGGACCTCAAGCCTGTCGATGTAAAGGGAATGAAAGTCGTCCCGCGCGACCTGGTGGTCGCTGCGATGGGACCGAAGCTCACCAGGCCTGAAGCCCACGACCTCGTCGCTCTGCGGGTCGTCGCCGAGGGGAAGAAAGCCGGGAAGCCGAAGAAAATCGGGTGGGAGCTCGTTGACTACTACGACAAAAAAGCCGGAATCAGTGCGATGGAGCGTTCCACTGGTTACTCGCTTTCCATCACCGGCCAGATGCAGGCGCGCGGAGAGATCGGAAAAGCGGGAGTATTCACGCCCGATGAAGCCATTCCAGCGGAGAAGTACATCAGTGAGCTGGGCAAGCGTGGGGTGATGATCAAGGAGATCAGCTAACTGCTTTCCCCTCAAGTGTTTAAGGCGCTGATTCGGACCTCTTAACCCCTTCCATTTTCGGCAAAAACCGACTAGATTCAAGTCTGGTAAACATCTGTCGGTCCAAGCCGTTGGAGACTCGCACCGAGGCTGGTTTCCAGCCAGTGTACTGTTGAGCTCTCCACCCAAGCGCCGATTCCAGCAAAGGAGGACTTTGTGAACCGCTTTAAGTGGATTCTCAAACCCAAACTGGCCCGGAATGTCGCTATAACAGTAGTCGCCGGACTCGCTGTCGTATTCGCAATACCGCACTCGCGCTCGACCTCCAACCCGATCGAGACCGCGCTCGCGCGCGTGGCAGCGGTTGCTGCGCCGATGGACACACCGGCCGGCTGGGACCTGTCCAACATCGATCACCCGCGCGTGGATTCGTGGATCAAGACTTTCTCCACCGTTCCGAAGGTCAAGGATGCGTTCGCGCTTTGGCTCGACCGCAAGTCCGCGTACGAGCCGATGATCTCCGCGAAGCTCGCCGAGCGGAACATGCCGCAGGATTTGATCTACCTCGCTATGATCGAGTCTGGCTTCAATCCAAAGGCGAAGTCTCCGGCAAAGGCCGGTGGCCTCTGGCAGTTCATCAGCGAGACGGGCAAGCGCTACGGCCTCACCGTCACGAAGCGGGTGGACGAGCGCAACCAGCCTGCAAAGGCAACCGATGCCGCGCTGTCCTACTTGTCGGACCTGCATGACCGCTTTGGTTCGTGGTATCTCGCGGCCGCCGCCTACAACACCGGTGAAAACAGAGTCGGGCGCATCATGCGCCAGGTTACCGGCAGCGAGAAGGGTACCGATGCCGATTACTACCGGATCTCGAGCCTCCTGCCGAAGGAGACCCAGAACTACGTGCCGATGATGATCGCAGCGGCGCGGATATCGAAGGATCCCGTGAAGTACGGGTTCGATGCGGGTGATGTCACCATCACCGAGTAGGGTCGGCCGCTAACCTAAAAGAGGTCGCCCAACTGGCGGCCTCTTTTTTTTTGTCGCGGGCTAGTGCTCGGCGAGCAAATAAATCGCGCTGAGCGCGAGCAGAAAATATGGCACCAGCGCCGCAGCTCCCGCGTAATCCTTGGCCACACGCTGGCCAAAAAAGAGAGCAGTGAGATTAATGCCGCCGACGATCGCACCCAGGTAGGCAACCGTCGAGTCGTGCGTGAGAATGAGGAGTGCGCACCCAACCCCACTCAGTGCCCCCGCGGACACTTCGAGTATCGTGACGACGGCGAACATTGGTCCGACCGTGCCGGCGAGCGGACTCTTCGCGAAATGCTGGTCGAGATAGGCGCGATTGCCACTCCGATCCACGATCTTGTCGATTCCTGATTGCAGGAACAGGATTGCAAGGAACGCCGAAATAAGGATCTGCAGGATGTAGTAAGCGGACTCGGGCGTGTGCAGATTAGGCATTCAGCTATTGTAGCACGAGCAGGGCGAAACTGTCCAATTCCGAGGCGGCGAATGAATCATCGGAGCACTCTGAGACTCGCGCTGACCATTTTCGTCGTCCAGCTGGCCTGTGCGACCCAGACCCGGATCGCACCCCGGCCTCTGGTCGATCGCTCCCTGCAGCTGGTGGTGGTGACTACTCCCGGCTGGCGCGCCACGACTGGATCCGTGCAGCGATTCGAGCGTTCGACTCCAGAGGCACGTTGGCAGGCGGTCGATCAGCGAGGACCGATCGTCGTCGGGAGAACCGGACTCGCCTGGGGTATCGGCTTCGATGGGGTGTCGCCGGAGGGACCACACAAGCGGGAAGGCGATGGCAAATCGCCGGCGGGAGTATTTCCGCTAGATACGCTTTTCGGGTTCGCGCCGCCGGACTCGATTCCGGGTCTGAAACTGCCCTATGTGCAGCTCCTGCCAACCACCGACTGCGTCGACGACACGGGCTCCTCGCACTACAACACCGTCGTCGACAGGGCTTCGATAACACAAGTCGATTGGAAAAGCGCCGAGCATATGAGGGAGGTTGGACAATACGCGGTCGGGGTGATGGTCGGGTATAACGCGACGCGCCCGGTGAAAGGGCGGGGCTCCTGCATTTTCCTGCATATCTGGGCAGGACCTGGCTCGTACACGGCCGGGTGCACCGCCTTTCCGGAGGCGAAGGTGCGCACGATCATGAGCTGGCTCGATCCCGGGAAGCGGCCGCTGCTCGTTCAGCTCACGACGAATCAGTACGCCGAACTGCGCACGAGATGGAAATTGCCGTAGCTGGAAGACGGCGGAGGCTAGTTATTGCGGGCCAGCAGGTGGCTCGTTCGAGCCGGGTGAGTCAGCCATTGCTGGGCTCGGTTTTGGAGATGCGCTTCGCCTTGTCGCAGAGCATCCGGAGCTCGGTCTGACTGAGCTTGTCCCACTCGGAGGGTATCGGGACGAGCCGGCGCTTCTCATCGAGCGACTCGAAGGTCAGCCAGCCGCTGCCATAACCTTGCGAGAGGGTGATCCGGCGCTGGCTCGTCAGTCGCCGATCCGATCCGCCACGGCGCTCGGGACCTTTCCACGGGAAATGCCCGTTACGACGGCGGTCGCCCCCGGATAGCCGCCGCTCCACCCGCGTCGGCTGGGAATCCCAGACCTGCCAATAGGATCCGTTATGATCTACAAAAGTTCGATAAGCCATATCTATAACCTCAACGCGGCTGCCTCACGCGACCAACTCTAGGTCGTGCACGAAAGATGCCAATTTGCGCAGCCGATTTGCACCCCTAAAGATATGTTTGCCAAGGAGTTACCTGCCGAAACTCGCCAGGGACTCGCTCATGACGTCGATCATGGACTTGGCCGTCCAGCGATCGCGTCCATTGTAGAGGAAGGAGAAGGCGAGCACCTCACCATTTACCGCCGTCACGTATCCAGCCAATGCAATGACATCATTGGTTGTACCCGTTTTGGCGTGCAGATTTCCCTCGGCCGGGGTGTTCCGCATGCGACGCCTGAGGAGCTCTGAATCTCCGGCGACGGGAAGCGACGAATGAAGCCAAGGACCCCAGCTGGCGCGGTGGGCGTAGCCCAACAGTTGGACCTGGGCCCTGGGGCTGACGCGGTCGAGGGTCGATAGGCCGCTGCCGTCGGCAAAGACCAGCCTCGAGGTGTCCGCGCCGACCTTGGATGCGAAGAAACTGTCCAGCAGCGAGCTGGCGTTGGCGACGCTACCAGTGACGTCGCGCTTGGGGCCGCGTGCTGCGTTCCTGAACAGAAGCTCGGCGTAATGATTGATGCTCTCGCGGTTCATGGCGGCGACCATGCTCGCGAGCGGGGGGGAGAGCAGGCTCGCGACCTTGACCGCCGTGGGCGGAGCCTTGCCGAGGCGAATGCTGCCCCCGACGCTGACGCCACGGGCGATGAGCGCGTTTCTCAACGCGCCCGTCGCAAAGCTGGCTGGATCCTCGACGATGTACACGTACTTGCGGGTGCCAGCGCGGGTTCCGATTGAGCCGTTGGCTTGAATGGTTCCGTCGCCGAGCTTTCTGAAACCGAGTCTCGCGCCTCCGCCTGCGACGGTGCGCACGTTTGACACGAGCGGGATCGCGCTGGTCGAAGGCTCGAGCCTCACAGATGCAGGCTTGCCCGCCGCGGATGGCGTAACCGCCACCGCGACCAGATTCTCGTTCAGCGACAACGCCGACACTCGCGCGGCGTACCCCGCCTGCAGGTAGCGAGTGAGCCAGCCTTCCGGAATCTTCTGGTCATCAAAACCGCTCGCGTCGCCGATGATGTCTCCGCTGACGTGCTTGATCCCTTGTTGCGCGACGAGATCGGCGAGCCGGTTCATCGGAGCTTCGGGCCCGCCGGTGAGGAACTTCCCTGACAACGCGGGATCGCCGTCACCGCGAAGGTAGAGGTTTCCACTGAGTGTTCCATCCGGGCCAACGGTCCCTTCCCGAAGCGCGTCGGTGCTGAACTGATAGTTGGGACCGAATCGGTCGAATGCGATTGCGCTGGTCAACAGCTTCATCGTCGAGGCGGGTAGCATCAGCTCGCCGGCGTTGCTCGCGTAGAGGGTATCGCCTCGGGTAAGAGAAACGACCATCCCTCCCCATGTCCCGCTGCGAATGCGCCCTGCTAGTCCGCTGAGGGTCGATGCGAGATCATCAGCTGTTCTCGGCGTGCTGTAGCGGACCACTGGTACCGGCGGAGGCCTGTTGCGACTCGGTCGTCGCACCCGCCTCCTGGTGGTCGTTGCTTTCTTTCTTGTCTGGGCTTCAACGATTGTCGGTGTCGCGGCGCAGGCGGCGAGCGCCACCAGAATGGCGATTCGGATTTTACGGGAAAACATCATTAACCGTTGAACGTGGTGACATCGATTTCAGAGGGGGAACAGAAGCCCTTCAGAGGCGAGAACGGTGCCACATAGGAAGGCCGGAAATTTTTCGCTCGCTTGGAATATACCCGGCGGTTGCGTATTTTCTCCGAAAGGAATGATCTCGAACCCGATCAGAGGAGCCAATGGCTGAGCGGCCACACAACTTTCTGCGTGAAGGCGTGATCACCGGGTTTATCGGCGCAACCGCGATCGCAGTCTGGTTCCTCCTCGTCGACACCATCGCGGGCCACCCGTTCGCGACGCCGATTTTCCTCGGCAAGGGCGTGGTGAGCGTTCTCGGCAAGAGCATGAACATGATGGGCGATACGGCGTTTACCCAGGTGCTTGGCTACACGATTTTCCACTACGCGGCATTCACGATTGTGGGCATTGTGCTGACCGTGATCGTCCACCAGGCTGAGCGCACTCCGGCGATTCTCGCGGGACTGCTGGGCGCGTTCGTGATGACCACCCTGGGGTTCTACATGATCGCCGCCGCTTTCGCGCAATCGGCGCTCGGCCAGATCGCGTGGGCCCAGATCTTCATCGCCAATCTGCTAGCGGCGGCGCTGATGATGGGGTATCTGTGGCGAAAGCATCCCAAGCTGCAGGGGCAGCTGAAGCAGGCGCTCGAGGGAACCGACGACTAGGCAGTCGAAGGCTTCCAGTCAACCTGAGCGCCCGCGGTCGAGTCCTCGCCGCGGGCGTTCCATTTGAAGAACACCACCGTCATGATGATCATGAAGATGATCCCGCCCGGGATCCACATGATCAGTCCGCCAAGCAGCTGATCCTCGAGGGGAGAGAGCGGAAGCACTCGGGGAGCGGCGCTGTACGCTGGATAGAGGACGTGGTCTGCCATCGCGATGTAGATGGCGATGATCGACATCGGGATGCTCATCAAAAAACTGTAGAGCATCTGACCCGGGTAGGCGAGCCGCGGAAATTCGGGCAGCTGGCTCATTAGCGGCCACCACATCAGCACCGCGGCAACCATGAACATCAAATGCTCGACAATGTGCAGGTTGTGATTGGCCATCGCCGCGTTGTAGAACGGCGGCAGATGCCAGACGGCGATGACGAGATTGAACGTCACAAACGCGATCGGCGCGCGAGTGAAAAACCGCGCGACGGGCGCAACTCCACGGCGCCCCAACGCCGGTCTCACCATCCAGCCCGGGACACCCGCGAGGAGCAGCGGAGGCATCGCCAGCGTCAGCAGCAGATGCTGAACCATGTGGGCGCTGAAGAGGTAGTCGTCGCTCAAGTCGTGTACAGGTCCGTTGAGCGACCCAAACATCACGAGCAGCCCGCTGAAGAACCAGATTCGCTGGGCGCGCGATGGTGATCGTCCGAGTCTCCAACCGGCCCAGATGTAGAGCGCGGCGAGGGCTGCGATGCCAAGGGCTGTACTCGGATGAATCGACCATCGCCACCAGCTGAGGGTGGCGATGGGATGGAGCAGCGCTAGGACCAACATGCTACATGATCTTGATGAAGAGATGGCCGAAGAGGAACATCAGCGCCAGGAGCGTCAGCGCGGCGATCAGCAGCGGTCCGGTGAACAGGACACGGAAAAGCCGGTGGTCGTACTTGAGGTGCATGTAGAACATTACGACGATCAAGAACTTGAGCGCCGACAGAATGAGCAGCGTGGGTACGAACCCGCGCGACGCTACGAAGGAAGGAATGTAGTACGCCCAGACTTCGCCGACCGTGATCAGCGTGAGAATGAGCGCGACCTTCCAGTAGGTGGACCAGGTCGGGTGGGAGTGCTCGACTTCTCCGTGCGGCGCGTGCGCTCCCGCTTCGGCGGAATCGGGAAGATTGGTCATGCTGGCGTGAGTGTCCATCGTTCCGCCGTTACTTGATGAGGTAGACGAGAGTGAAGATCACGATCCAGATGACGTCGACGAAGTGCCAATACAGAGCGGCGATGTCCACCAGCAGCGAGTCACGCGAGCCCAGGCCTCGCCGGTAGTCGATCGCAAGCAGAGTCACCAGCCAGATCACACCGGCGG
>WNFK01039749.1_pt1 | contig 14476 bp, 19 predicted proteins | sample 5400281 | NCBI WGS metagenome assembly WNFK01 (sample SAMN13153350, study PRJNA577476) | soil metagenome | isolation source: 20 cm soil on Douglas fir-dominated hillslope | place: USA:California | collected 2013-09-17 | reverse complement strand
AAAAGCTGGCCTCGTGGTGGAGTATCACGGCCCGGAGGACACGGTGAAGCTGATCCAGCGTGAGAACGAGATCGTGATCCGGCTCGCCAAGCAGCTCGGTCTCGGGAAGTAGTGCGCGGCGCCGACCGCGTCAGCTCCTTCGTCCTCGTCGTCTTCGCTCTCGTCGCCGTCAACGAAGCCCGCAAGCTCCGCTTGGGCAGCCTGTCGTCCCCCGGCCCGGGATTCGTGCCCCTGTGCCTGGCCGTGGCCCTCGCTCTCGTGGGAATGATCCTCCTCTGGCACGCGGTCCGAGAGCCGGAGAGTCCGGCCCCGCCCGGAGAGCCAGGAGCGCGCTGGAAGTCCGTGGTGAGCTTGGCCGCGCTCGTCGCCTACACGTTCGCGCTGGAGCCGGCGGGCTTCCTGCTGGCCACCGCCGCGCTGCTGTTCTTCTTCTTCCGCGTCCTGGACGGCCAGCGCTGGTGGATCGCCCTGGCCAGCGCGGTTGCGGTATCCGTGCTGTCGTATCTCGTCTTCGCGCGCGCCCTCAATGTGCGCCTGCCGGAGGGGCCGTGGAGCTGATCGGCGGGCTCCTCTACGGCTTCTCTGTGTGCTTCACGCCCGCAAACCTCTTCGCCTGCTTCGTCGGCGTCTTCGTGGGCACGCTGATCGGTGTTTTGCCCGGCATCGGGCCGGTGGCGACCATGTCGCTGCTCCTGCCCGTCACCTACGCCATGTCCCCCACCGCGTCCATCATCATGATGGCGGGGATCTACTACGGAGCGATGTACGGGGGGTCGACCACCTCGATCCTCGTCAATATTCCAGGCGAGGCGGCCTCCGTCGTCACCTGTCTCGACGGCTATCAGATGGCGCGCCAGGGCCGGGCCGGGCCCGCCCTCGGCATCGCCGCCTTCGGATCGTTCATCGCGGGAACGTTCAGCGTGCTCGGCATCATGCTCCTCGCCCCGCCGCTCACCTCGGTGGCGCTTCGCTTCGGACCGCCGGAGATCTTCGCCCTCCTCGTCCTCGGCTTCACCATGGTGACCTACCTCACCGCGGGATCGAAGCTGCGGGCGGTGGCCATGGCGCTCCTCGGCATGCTCTTGGGTACGGTGGGGCTCGACCCCATCCTCGCCACGCCGCGCTTCACCTTCGGCAGCGTGACGCTGGGCGACGGCCTGGGCCTCGTGCCCATCATCATGGGGCTCTTTGGCGTCAGCGAGGTGCTCCTCAATATCGAGAAGGGCGTGACCCAGGAGGTCTTCGAGACGCGAATCAAAGGACTCATGCCCACGCGAGAGGATTGGAAAGTATCGGCGGCCCCCATCGCCCGCGGCACCGTGCTCGGCTTCTTCCTCGGCATCCTGCCGGGGATCGGCGCCATCATTCCCACCTTCATCTCCGCGCTTCGGCACGGGTGCGATCGAAGGCGTGGCGGCGCCGGAGGCGGCCAACAATGCGGCCACGGGCGGGGCCATGATCCCCCTCCTCCCCCTCGGCATCGCGCCCAACGTGGTCATGGCGGTGCTCCTCGGCGCCTTTCTCATTCACGGCGTCCAGCCCGGGCCCCTGCTGATCCGCGAGCACCCGGACATGTTCTGGGGTGTGATCGCGAGCATGTACGTGGGCAACGTGATCCTGCTCGTCCTGAACCTGCCCCTCATCGGGCTGTGGGTCCAGCTCCTGCGCGTGCCCTACGGCCTGCTCTTCCCCCTCATCCTCCTCTTCTGCATCATCGGCGTGTACAGCGAGGCGGGTAACGTGTGGGACATCGTGGTCATGCTCGCCTTCGGGGTCATCGGCCTCCTCATGAAGAAGTACCGCTACGAGGCGGCGCCCCTCGTGCTCGCCTTCGTGCTCGGGCGCATGGCCGAGGAGTCCCTGCGGCAGTCCCTGCTCCTCTCTCACGGCCACTTCGACATCCTCGTGACGCGTCCGCTCGCCACCATCCTCCTCGTCATCGCGCTTGCGCCCCCCGTGCGGCGGCTCCTCGGCACGGTGGGAGAGGAGACGGGTACGTAGTCCGTGATAGGATTCGCCCCATGAGCGAGGAGACGCGCGCGTCCAACTTCGTCCGCGAGATCATCGACGGGCACAATCGCGACGGCCGCTTCGGGGGCAAGGTGGTCACGCGCTTTCCCCCCGAGCCCAACGGCTACCTGCACATCGGTCACGCCAAGGCCATCTGTCTCGACTTCGGTCTCGCCCTGGACTACGGGGGACGCTGCCACCTGCGCTTCGACGACACCAACCCCACCAAGGAGAGCCAAGAATACGTCGACGCCATCATGAACGACGTGCGCTGGCTCGGCTTCGACTGGGGGACGCATCTCTATCACGCCAGCGACTACTTCGAGCGGCTCTGCGAGTGGGCGGAAGAGCTGATCCGCCAGGGCAAGGCCTACGTGGACGACCTCACGGGCGACCAGATCCGCGAGTACCGCGGCACCCTCACCGAGCGGGGGCGCGAGTCGCCGAGCCGGAATCGCTCCGTGGACGAGAACCTTGGCCTCTTCCGCCGCATGCGCGCGGGTGAGTTCCCCGACGGCTCCCGGACGCTGCGCGCGAAGATCGACATGGCCTCGCCGAATATCAACCTGCGTGACCCCGTCATGTACCGGATCCGCAAGGCGACTCACCAGCGGACGGGCGACACGTGGTGCATCTACCCGATGTACGACTGGGCCCACGGCCAGTCCGACTCCATCGAGGGGGTGACGCATTCCATCTGCACCCTGGAGTACGAGGACCACCGGCCGCTGTACGACTGGTACCTCGATAGCTTGGGCATTTTCCATCCGCAGCAGATCGAGTTCGCCCGGCTCAATCTCTCCCACACCGTGATGAGCAAGCGGAAGCTCCTCCAGCTCGTGGAGGGCGGCCACGTGAGCGGGCGGGACGATCCTCGCATGCCCACCATCGCCGGCCTGCGCCGTCGCGGCTACACCGCGGCGGCCATCCGCCACTTCTGCCAGCGCATCCGCGTGGCCAAGAACGACAACAAGGTGGAGCCGGCCCTCATCCAGCACTGCGTGCGCGAGGATCTCAACAAGCTCGCGGAGCGGCGCATGGCCGTGCTCCGGCCCCTCAAGCTGATCGTGGAGAACTATCCCGAGGGCAAGGTCGAGGAGATGGAGGCGGTCAACAACCCCGAGGACCCGTCGGCGGGGACGCGCAAGGTGCCCTTCAGCCGCGAGCTCTGGATCGAGCAGGATGACTTCCGCGAGGTCGCGCCCAAGAAGTACTTCCGGCTCGCCCCGGGGGCCGAGGTGCGCCTGCGCTACGCCTACATCGTCCAGTGCACCGACTTCAAGAAGAACGCGGCGGGCGAGATCGTCGAGGTGCGCTGCCAGTACGATCCCAACACCGTGGGCGGAGACAGCAAGGGGCGGAGCGTGAAGGGCACCATTCACTGGGTGTCGGCGGCGCATGCCGCGGAGGCTGAGGTGCGCCTCTACGAGACGCTCTTCGCCCAGGCCAAGCCGGACGACGCGGAGGATTTCAAGACGACGCTCAACCCGCAGTCCTTGATCGCGCTCTCCGGGTGTCGCGTGGAGCCGGCGCTGGCCGAGGCCCCGCCGGGCACGGTGGTGCAGTTCGAGCGCACCGGCTACTTCTGCGTCGACATCCGCGACTCCGCGCCCCGCCGTCCGGTGTTCAACCGCACCGTGGGGCTGCGCGACACTTGGGGCAAGATCGAAAAAGCGGGCGGTTAGTGCAGAGCGCGAGGCGGGGTCAGGTCTTGCATTGTTACATTCCGCCAGCCGCGCTCGTCGCACCTGAATGCCGCAATGCAAGACCTGACCCCGGGGGTGTGTGCTGAAGCCACGCCCGACGCCGTGAGACCCCTCTTCCTGGCCGCCGCGCTCCTGCTCGCGTCATCCGGCACGCTGGGGGCCGCGAGTGCGCAGAAGTGGCTCCTGCTGGAGCCTCCGGTCGATGAGACATCGGATCGGGTCACGGTGCTGGATCAGACCCCCCTCGCCCAATGGAACAGGGTCGGCGTGTATGACCGCGAGGCCGCGTGTGAGTCGCGACAACGCGAAGCCGCGAGGGCGACCATGGAGGAATATGTGCGGCTGTCTACTTCGGCGCCGCTGCCGCCCATGGACGTCTGGCTCGCCGTCGCCCGAGACCGACGTCGGGCCGAGGCCAGTACGTGCATCGTCAGCGACGACCCCCGCCTCGCGCCGGCCTCACCGCGGTGAACGGGGTCAGGCCTTGCATTACTACACTAACGACCACAGAAGCCGCCAGCCGCGCCCCATCGCACCTGAATGCCGCAATGCAAGACCTGACCCCCGGCTAGTCAGACGGCGAAGTCGCAGTTCACCCGGGTGCCGGCGGACTTCCTCACCCTACTCCGTGCCCCCGAGCTCCCGTGGCGAGATGGTCTTCAAGAATTCGCGCAGCGACACCTTGCCGGGCGCGTCATTCTTGAGGGTGTCGCCATCGCGGGCCGGTCGAGCTGACATCTTCAGCGTTGCGGTTTGATCATCCTCGATACGTCTTGGTGACGGAGCGTCAACTGACGGATCGACTGTCGACGTCTGCGCGGGGATGGTGGCGTCGATCGGGGTGAGGGGGTCTTCCCAGGATGACCACGGGACGAGCAATCGAATGTCCACCCGACGGGCCTTGGCAAGGGCTTCCGTGCTCGGCTTCTCGCCGCCAGCCAGTGCCACCTTGCCCATGGCGACGGCCCGCAGCTGCCGTAGCTCGATGCCGTGACGCTGCACGAGATAACGGGTCACCGCTTCGACGCGCTCGCGAGCCAGCTCGTTGTTGTCCCGGTCATTCCCTCGTGGATCGGCAAAGCCCTGCAGCTCCAGGATCACGTTGGCGTCGGCCTTGAGGGCCTTGGCCGCGTCCTCGAGCTCGTTCGTGTCCCGGTCTCGGATCTCGGTCTTACCCGAGTCGAAGTAGATCGAGCCCGTGTCCAGCAACCTGAACTTGTTGCGATCCGCGAGGCGCTGTGAGAGCCGCGCTTGGGCATCATGCGCGCTCATGGCCTGCGCCTTTGCGTCGCTCGCGAGCGCACCCACCTCGTTGGCGCGATCAGTAGCATCTCGCAGCTTCGCTTCGGTCTCACGCAGCTTTGTTTCGGTTTCACGCAGCTTCGTCTCCTGAGTGTCGGCCCGTTGGGTGAGCTTGGACTCCGACGCGCCCAGTTGCGTGTGGACGAAGTCCTCCGTGGCCTTCGCAAGTGTCCAGGTGTCGCCGATTTGAAAAAACACAAAGAAGAGGCGCTCGGTCTAGCTGCATAGCGGGTGCCATCTGAAGCAAGGCACGACGCAACCTAAGGCCGCAGAAATCAACCGAGACTACGCGAAGAAGATGCAGGGGACGAAGCACCTACCCGGTCCTTCTTACCAGTGCCCGGTTAGGTCACAGGCGCATCGACTCATGAGGCTCACGCGCTACCCGATAGACCGACCGCCGGTGACGTGAATGTGAGCAGTCGGACACTCAGCAGCGCCGCGCCGATCCTATTCCCTTCGGTAAACTTTACCGGTGTGTCCAGAGCAGCCAGGATGATCCGTAGGCGGTCCCCTCCCGAACTCTTCGGAAACACGTTTTCTTCGGCTCAAGCACGGATGAGGGGTCACTGGCATTGCGCTTGCGTCGATCGAATACGTTACTTCGGGAACGGACCCGCCATCTAAAAGGTAGACGGACCTCTTCGTGCCCTTGCCGGGTACCCGTCAGAAGGGAGTCACGTATGGAATCGATGGCTCGCGGGCATTGGGACGAGTGGATGTGGACGGCTCGAAATGGGGTCGCAGTTCTCGCCGCCCTCGTGCTGGCAGGCATTCTCAGTCAGGCGCAGGTGTTTCAGGAGGCGGCGCTTGGATCGAATGGGTTCAATGCCGCGGCAGTTGTCCGCCTCCTCGGCTATGGCACAGCGCTGGTCTTGGTCTGGGTGACGGCCTGGCATGCTGCAGCTCAGATTCCCCCGCGCGATTCAGTGTCGCGCCTCCTCCATGAAGGTCTTCCTCCGTTCGCGACGCTTCTGATCTTGCCCGGCGTGTACGGTCTGATCCGTCCATTCTTGAGTGAACGGGCCGTGGCGGGGGTGAGCTGGATATTCGTTCTGTTGCTTCTGGCCACGGCCGTGTGGCTCGGTCGCGCGCTCTACGACAATGCCGAGGCCTTGGTGGTCGGGGCGGCCGCCATCAGGCACCGCGTCTCCGAGTCGGCCGAGCGCCGGGGACAGGTGTGCCAGAGTTGCGAGGCGCCGAATAACGCGACGGCGAAGTTCTGCACCAGTTGTGGCACGTCCCTGGTGCAGCCTGCGAGTCGCGATGATCGGGTTACGGCCGTGAGCGGGAAAGAACGCGCGTCCACGGACTTGAGGCGTTCCGCCTAGATCATGTGGCCTCGATCATGTGGCCTAGATCATGAGGGTGGAGGAGGGATGGCCATGACGACACGATCATTGTGGAAGGGCGCTCGTCTTGCGCGCGCAGGGGTGCTGGCGTTCTCGACGGTCTCGATGCTGCTGCTCGGCGACCTGGGGGCGGCGAGGGCGGGCGAGCCGACTGATCAGATCCGAGCCCACATCGGCGCGATGTACGGGGCCCAGGGGGCAGCCACCTCCACGCCGTCTCCGTCCCGGATGGACTCGGTGCGAAAGGTGGCGGATCAGATGTTCGATTGGAGCGCCATGGCCCGGGAGGCGCTCGGTGACCACTGGGCGAAGCGCAGCACGGAGGAGCGAAACGAGTTCGCGCGCCTCTTTGTCAACCTGTTCGAGGGCGGTTACCTGTCGAAGATCCGCCTCGCGGAGGCGGACAAGTTCGAGTATTTGGGGGACAGCGTGCAGGGCGACGACGCGGTGGTCCGCACCCGCGTCGTCACCAAGAACGGCACGGCGATCCCGGTGAGCTACCGGACGCGGCGGGATGCAGGGCACTGGCGCGTGTACGACCTCGACGTGGAGGGGATCAGCCTGGTCCGGAACTATCGGTCGCAGTTCGACGGCCAGCGGCTGTCTCATTCAATGGCCTGATCCACGCCGCCGTCCGCTGACGATCGCCAAGGGGGCCGAGGGTATCTGCTGGCAGCTCCCGGCCGAGAGGGCAACTCAGGGCACCAAGACCGTGCTCTCCGGGTGTCGCGTGGAGCCGGCGCTGGCCGCGGCCCCGCCGGGCACGGTGGTGCAGTTCGAGCGCACCGGCTATTTCTGTGTGGATACGCGCGACTCCTCGCCGGGCCAGCCCATGTTCAACCGCACCGTGGGGCTGCGTGACACGTGGGGCAAGATCGAGAAAGCCGCCGGCTAAATTAGCTACTGGTCGACCTTCAGTTCGATCCGCCGTGAGCGCGGGAGGCGTTCAGCGTCACGGCCGCGCGAATAAGAGCCTTCAATGCCTTCCCGTCAATCTTCCCGCCCTCGTGAAGGTCGATAGCACGCCTGGTGTTGCCATCTAGGCTGGAGTTGAAGAGGCCTGACGGGTCCTCAAGTGCGGCCCCTTTCAAAAAGTCATCTTCACGACGTCCTTGTACGTCTCGCCGGTGCAGATCAATCCGTCGTGAGACCACACGGGAGCCCCTCTCCATTTCCACTCCTCGACCACCTCGGGGTCGGCCTGCTTGATCAATGTGCGGAGCTGTGAGAGCGTTGGCGGCTCGCCCATTACTGGATGCCACCGGTGGATCTGAGCTGCACGGCGCAAACCGCCGCCAGCTCGATGGCCTTGTTAAGTGGCTCGTCTTTCAATGACAAGCTTGTTCTCATCCACTTGTAGCTCTCCCTTGGACGCATCGAGGATGACGAGCGTATTGTCCCAAGGGTCAGACACTACCGCGCAGAGACCGATCTCAATCTCGAACGGGCCCGCGAGGAGCTTCCCACCGGCTGACGTGAATCTCGCAAGAGCCTCAGGAACCGACTCGACAGCCAAGTCCGTTTCCATCGACCTGTCGCCGGTATGGAGAACCAGCTCCGCGTTGGAGCCTGGGAGTCTCAGCCCCGCGGCCTTCGTACTACGCCAGATGAGTTCGTGTCCGAGGTTCCCGGAATAGAAGGCCAGCGCCGCATCGAGGTCGGGCACAGGGATGCTCAGGCAATCGACCTTTTGGAAGAGGGGGATCGTCATCTCCAATCCACCTAGGAAGCGGCATCAGTCGCGGCCGAAGGCCGTCGGCTGGATACCGAGGTTGGGCTGCCGTCTCATGTGGCCGTCCGTCTTAGCCAAGTGATGTTCGTGGCTTCACCGCCGTTGAGCTGGATCGTCGGGATGGAGGAGTGGTGTCCATCGCAACCCCAGCTTCGACACGTCGGCCGCGAGCACGTCGTCTCCGTCAGGTTTGACCCCACGCTCAATCCAGGCGACGAGGTCGTCGAACGCTTGCTCGCGCGCCTCGCCGTCGAAGGCGCAATGCCCGCCCCACCGGATCGCGCGCTGCACGAGTAGGTGCGACGTGCCGGCCGCCAGCGTCCGCCGGCGATAGGCCTGTTGCAAGCTGAACGGCACCCGCGCATCGCCAGTCTCGTGGATGGCCAGGACGGGCACGGTGATGCGACCTGTGAGCTCCGCGAACACCGGGTCCAACTCGCGCGACCGCGCGCCCGCCGCTGGCGCGAACCGGCGGATCTTCCGATTCAGCTCGGCCTCGTCCACACCGAGCCCCGGATCGATGCGGTACCGGACGTGGAGCGTGCTGCCGGCGCGGCCGAGGGGTCCGAGCATGGGGACGAGCATGTTCGGGACGTAGCGCGGCCGCAGTCCCTGCAGGCGCAACGGCAGGTCGCCGCCGAACAGGTGCTTGACCACGCTGTCGAACCGGCGACCCTGAGCGGTGTAGCTGCCCGGCTCACCGAGCGCCGGCAGCCACAGCGCGCTGATCTGCGCTGGAAGCTCGGGCCGGTCCATCGCGTCGAGCAAGGGCACGCCCGCGAAGTACTCCGCGGCGGCCTTATACGCGAGGTAGAGGTCCCCGAGGCCGACGCCGTCGATTACGCCGCACTCGAGCAGCGCGCCCTGGTAGACGCCAGGGTGCAACTCCAGCGAGGCGATGGCGACGTGACCACCCATCGACTGGCCGTGGATGATCGTCCACCGCGGCCGACCGACCTCGCGGATGAAGAGGTCCCGCACCTGGAGCGTGTCCACCAGGAACCAGTCCGGACGGTAGCCACCGCTGCGAAAGCTCGAGGCCGCCCACGCGTAGCCGTTCGCCGCCAGGTGCGAGGCGAGAGGGGAGTGCTCGGAGCCCTCAAACCCATGGGCGAAGATCACGAGGCCTCCGTTCCAGCCAGCCGGCACCTCGATGACGTAGCGTCCGCCCGCGTAGGTGCCGCTCCGGCTGATGGGGCCACCATCGCCGGCCGGCGACGTGGAGAGCGCTGGATGCATCGCAAGTACGAGGAGCGCCAACGCGACGAGCACGAGCCGCTCCGAAATCGGCACTATGATTTCCCGCTCAGTTTCGTCATGGCTCTTCCTCGTCTGGCCAACGCCGCGGTGAGCGGCGCGCAAAGCGCGTCCGCTCGACTGCGAAAGTTATGAGGCCGCATCTCCGCGACGCACGAGTGCCTTAATGGGTCCCGGGAGATCGGCCAAGTGGTGGTCGTCCCGTACGACGCCCTTGACGAAGAACACGTGATCGTCCAAGAAGCCCCGCATGTTGGCATTGTCTTCCGTCGACGCCGCGTTGACCATCGCGACGAAATCCCGGTGAGGCGGCAAGCGTTCCCACACCAGGTACCGGTCCAAATTGATCGGCAGGGGCATATCGACAGGATCGTACCGGTAAACCTCCACGGCGATCTCAACAGGGGACTTCCGCACGAGGACCGCAGCTTCGATCCGGCTGTGTCGGGCTACGCTTGCAATCGGCGTCGGTCTTAAGTCGATCTGGGCCATCTCGCCATCACGAAGCTGGCTCGCCTGCTCCCAGTCATTGCGCGACATGACCATCACCTCTCGGCCCTCGAGATGGCGAAAGTACGCCTGAAACCGTGGCGCTTGTCGGAGGCTCACGGAATCACTCTCTCTTCGCTATGGTCCGCCCGACTAGAAGTATAAAGACCGAGATATCGGAGCAGATAACATCGCAAATACTGCAACCGTCGACAGTGTATCCGGTCTGTGGGCACGGCCAAAGATCCAGGCTTCCCTTCTTCGAGTTCCGTGTGGCCGGGGATAGGCGGCGAGGACCTGCAGCCTATCCTGTCGGCCCTAACCTTTCGCGCGGCGAGGCGGCTCATCATTCTGGACGACGGCCTAGCTGGCTGGGAGGTGGCTCCCGGCGACTTGGTTGGGTCGATAGCCCGACACCTCTGCCTCATGGAATGAGCGTCTCGACCGTCCAGCCGTCGGCGCCACGCTTGAAGAGATGCCGGTTGTGCAGGCGGTCGGTGGGTGAGCTGTGCCAGGCGTCGATCTCCGTGGGCCAGAGGCAGACGCCGCGCAGGCCTTCGGGTGGGGGCACCGAGGCGGCGTTGGGATAGCGGCGATTGAGCTCGGCGATGCCGGCGAGAAATTCGGCGCGGGAGGACACGGGCTCGCTCTGCGGCTTGTAGGCTTCGTAGTAGTGCTCGAGCAGCCGCGAGCCCAGTCCCTTTCGCTCCCACCAGAAACGAAGCCGGTCGGCGTGCATGGGCCGCAGCGTGCCGTACACGCGGTACTGCCGCCCCACGCTCGACCAGAGAATGGTCAGCGAGCATCCCCCTGCCTCGATCTGTCGCCACTTGGGGCTGTGGGTGTTGAGGAGGAGACCGAAGCCATCGGCGTCGACATCGCGCAGCGAGACTCGGCGATGGGATCGGTCATCATGGCCCGACCGACAGCTCGCCCCAGAGGACGGGCTCGGGCTCGAGGCGGACGCCGAAGCGCTCCTCGACGCGCGCCTTGATCTCGCGCGCGAAGGCCGCCACGTCGGCGGCTTGGGCGCCTTCCCGGCACACGATGGCCAGGCTGTGGCGCGTGGAGAGCGTCACCGGTTCCGGGCCCTCGCCGCGGCGAAATCCCGCGCGCTCGATGAGCCACGCCGCCGAGAGCTTGGCCCGCCCCTCCGCGTCGGGCCACCGCGGCATGGACGGCTCACCTACTGCCCGCTCCACTCGTGCGAGCGTGGCCGCGTCCACGATGGGATTGAGGAAGAACGATCCGCAGCTTCGCCGGTTCGGATCGTGGGGATCGAGCACCATGGACTTGGATCGCCTGATCGCGAGCACGCTGTCTCGCACGTCGACGAGCGAGGGCCGGCTAATGCCACGCGTCTCGAGATCGCGCTCGAGGTCGGCATAGCGAACCGTCGGGGTCCCATCGCGGGTGAGCCGATAGGTCACGGCGAGAACGACGAACCGCTGGGAATCGGCGCTCTTGAACCGGCTCGTCCGGTAGCCGAACTCGCACTCCGCGGCGGCGAGTGTTGCGATCTCGCCCGAGCGCCGATCGAGGACACGGACCGCCGTCACCGTCTGCGAGACTTCCTGGCCGTAGGCGCCCACGTTCTGGATGGGCGTGGCGCCGATCAGGCCGGGAATGCCGCTGAGGCACTCGAGCCCGCCCCATCCTTGGGAGACCGCACGCTCCACGAATGGATCCCACGGCTCGCCGGCCGCCGCCGTCACCTCTATCGCGCCGTCCACCTCGCGCGAGGAGAGGCCGCGGAGGTCTATCTTCACCACGAGGCCGTCGACGCCGGCGTCCGCCACCACCACGTTGGAGCCGCCCCCGAGAATGCGAACCGGCACGTGACGCGACTCGGCCCAGGCCACCGCGGACGCCACGGTGGCCTCGTCGGACGCCTCGACGAAGAAGCGCGCCGAGCCGCCCACGCCCATCGTGCAGCGTGGGGCGAGCGGCACGTTCTCAAGAGGATGAAAGGTCGCCGACACCGGGGCCGAGCCCGTCCGGCTACTGCACGCGGAGGCGCGGATCGAGCAGATCGCGAAGACCGTCGCCCAGGAGATTGAGGCTGAGGCCAGCGAAGGTGAGGGCCACGCCGGGGAAGAGACTGACCCAGAACGCCTCGCGGATCACGTTCTTGCCGCTCGCGATGACATTGCCCCACGAAGGCACGTAGGGAGGCACGCCCACGCCGAGGAAGCCCAGGATGGCCTCGGCGAGGATCGCGTAGGCGAAGACGAAGCTGCCTTGGACGAGGAGAGGGCCAACGCAGTTGGGCAGGATATGGCGAACGGCGATGGAGGCATCCTCGCGCCCGAGGGCGCGTGCGGCCTGGATGTAGTCGAGCTCGCGGATGGAGAGCACCGTGCTCCGGATGAGCATGGCCGTGCGCGGCATGTAGACGATGGAGAGGGCGAAGATCACGTTCCACACCCCGGGCCCGCGCACCGCCATGAGGGCGATGGCGAGAAGAATAGCGGGAAAAGCCATGAGCCCGTCCATCACCCGCATCACCACCGTGTCGAGCCGGCGCGAATAGCCTGCGACCAGTCCCACCACGATGCCTCCGATGGAGGTCAGGAGCATGGTGGTCACGCCCACGAGAAGAGAGATGCGGCTGCCGTAGAGGACGAGACTCCAGATATCCCGCCCGAACTCGTCGGTGCCGAGAATGTGCCCGGGGCCCGGAGGGAGGAGCCGGGAGGCGGGGGCGAGCCGCGTGGGGTTGTGGGTGGAGAGCACGCCCGCGAGCAGGGCGGCGAGCACGAAGACGAGGAGAATGAGCGCGCCTGCCACCGCGCTGTGGTTGCCGAGGAGCCGCCGGAGCCAGCGCGGGCGCGTGGGCGGCGCCGCGGCGGGGCCGGAGGAGACGAGGACGTCGACGGCCGCCTCACTCATAGCGGATCCGCGGATCGATGAGGGCGTAGAGAAGATCCACCCCGAGGTTGATCAGGACATAGACGGTGGCCGTGACCAGCACCACCCCCTGCACCACGGGATAGTCGCGTCTCAGGATGGCCGAGATGATGAGCCGGCCCAGCCCCGGGATATTGAACACGATCTCCGTGACGACGGCACCGCCGATGAGCACAGCGGTGGTGATGCCGATCACCGTGACCACGGGCACGAGGGCGTTGCGGAAGGCGTGGACCCAAGTGACCACGCGCTGCGAGAGTCCCTTGGCCCGCGCGGTGCGGATGTAGTCCTGCTGCAGCACCTCGAGCATGCAGGAGCGGCTGATGCGCGCGATCAGCGCCGACTGGTTGAAGCCGAGGGAGAACGCGGGGAGCACCATGTAACGGAGCCCCGCCACGGGATCCGTGAAGATCGAGACGTAGCCGGCGGCGGGCAGCCAGCCCAGCCGCACCGCGAAGAAGTAGATGAAGTTGAGGCTGAGCCAGAAGCCGGGAATGCAGACACCGAGGAGGGAGACCATCATGAGGCCGCGGTCCCACCACGAGCCCCGGTGGGCCGCCGCGATGGTGCCCGACGGCACGCCGATGGCCACGGCCACCACGAGGGCGCACAGCATGAGCATGAGCGTGGGCTCGGCCCGCTCCCAGAGGGCGCGACTCACCGGCCGGTCGAGGAAGTAGGACTGGCCGAGATCGCCGGTGAGCACGCGCCCGTAGAAGCCGAGGAGCTGCTCCCAGATCGGGCGGTTGAGGCCGAGGGACTGGCGCGTGGCCTCGATCTGGGTCGAGGTGGCGTCGGGCCCGAGCATGACGCTCACCGGATCGCCCGGGATCAGGTGAATGAGGAGAAAGACCACGGTGACCACGACGGCCAGCACGGGCACCACCGCGAACAGCCGTCGTACCAGATAAGGCCCCACGGACTACGTCCCGGTCTTACTTCTCCAGCCAGACGTTGTAGAAGCGCACGCGCTCGGTCTTCTCGTTGAAGTCCTTGACCGTGTTGCGCGCCGCGCGCAGGCCGAAAAGATCGCCGTAGCGGATCACCGGCACCTTCTCGTAGAACTGCCGCGTCTGCTGCTCCCACAGGGCCATGCGCTTCTTGGGATCCGTCTCCCGCGCCAGCTCGGCCTGCAGCTTGAGAATGTCCTCGTCGGAGGTCCAGCCGGGCCAGCTCGGCGTGAGAAAGACGGCATGCGTCGGGTCGTAGAAGGCGCCTATGCCTGTGGTGAAAACATCGTACTCCTTCGAGTTGTTCCGCCGCTTGACCAGCGTCGCCCAGTCCACCACCTGGAGATCGATGTTGAAGCCGATATCCTCGAGCTGCTGCTTGGTCAGGAGCGCGAAATCGTACATCCACTTGTACTCCTGCGTAGTCATGAAGCGGATGGGCTCTTTCTTGTACCCTGCCTCCTGGAGCAGGCGCTTCGCCTTGTCCTTGTTGTGCTCGTTCCACGGCAGTCCCGTGAGCTTCGTATACCACGCGGAGATCTCGACGGGGGCCAGGCTCGAGTCCATCCGGTAGAACTCCGCCCTGCCCCCCGCCACGTTCTTCATGATGGGCTCGATGTCGATGGCGGCCTGCCAGGCCTGACGAAGCTTCTGGTTCGTCATCAGGCCTTCCTTCTTGTTCATCACCGCGACCAGCCAGTAGTAGGGCTTGGAGACGATGGGACGGGCATTGGCATTCTTCTTCAGACGGTCATACGAGTCGAGATT
>WNFK01001782.1_pt5 | contig 14477 bp, 9 predicted proteins | sample 5400281 | NCBI WGS metagenome assembly WNFK01 (sample SAMN13153350, study PRJNA577476) | soil metagenome | isolation source: 20 cm soil on Douglas fir-dominated hillslope | place: USA:California | collected 2013-09-17 | reverse complement strand
AGCGCCACCTACGCTTACAACGATAACCGGGGCCTCGTGACCGGCATCAGCTATAGCGCACCTCAAGGTATTACCCCGACAGCAGGTGTTTCGTTCGAGTATGACGCGGTGGGAAACAGAACTTCAATGACCGATGGCTTTGGCAGCAAGAGTTACAGCTACAATCAGCTTTCGCAGCTGATGTCAGAGGCACGCACGTTTACTAACGTCGGCAGTTTTCCCTTGAGCTACGATTACAACCTCGCAGGTGAACTGAAGAAGAGCACCGACTCCACCAACATCACCCTCAACTACGGCCACGATAACGCGGGAAGGCTAAACAGCGTCACCGGTTCCGGCACGCTCTATGCGAACGTGTCGAACTATGCTTCCGACTTCGAATATCGCGCCTGGGGCGGCCTCAAGCACATGACGGACGGCAAAGGTAGGACTTCCTCATTGGTCTACAGCTCCAAGCTTCAGCCGACACACTTCGAAATTAGCGGCAACACGGTAAGTCAGGATTACGACTATTACAGTGATGGACGCATGAAGATAGTGCACAACATGACAGACCAGAATTTTGATCGGTCTTATTCCTATGACCACGCTGGCCGCATCATTGAGGCAAAAAGCGGCGGTGACGTAAACGGCTACCAATACGCCCCTACTCCCTATCACGAAACTTTCGGCTACGATGGTTTCAGCAATCTAACAGCGCGTCAAAGTGATAGCTGGAATGGTCAGACCAGCGACACGGATTCTGCTACCTATACCAATAGTCGCCGAACCGAGTGGGGTTACGATGCAGACGGCAGGAATATTGCGATCGGCAGTCGCTCCATTACATTCGATGCGGCCGGGCGGAGGACGCTGATGATAGCCGATCAAGTTTTAGCGAACGGGAATCACTTCCCAGTAAGTCAAACGAGCGGCTATGACGGTGACGGGGCCAAAGTGTATGAAGTAGCTTCAGGAGTCACAAGCTACTACCTAAGATCCACTGCCTCGGGTGGAGAGATCATTGAGGAATTAAGTGGCAGCGGACAGAAGAATGTTGGTTATGTTTCTTTGCCAGGAGGACAACTGTTGGCAACCCAAACTGGGTACTCGGACCAAGTAGTGACCTGGAAACACAACACGCCAGCTGGAACGGGCGAGTATACAGTTAATAGCTATAACGGCGTAATGAGCCGGATAGAATTCGATCCGCTTGGAGCTGATATCAGCTTAACGGAACCACTCGAACCGCCGCCGGGGCAAAACGAAGGGGAGATAGGCGCAGGACATTTTGGGCGGTCTTATGGACGCGCGTTGGAGCGATTTCTTCAATCTCGATTCGGGATTCGTTGTGGATGGCCACTCTGTTTCAACTAGCGAGGCGATGTTCTACATTAATTTTGGCACCGGGACTTCATCTCGCGACAGTGCGGGAATGACTGCCGAAGGATTTGCCAATGCCGTGCTGCAGGCAATTGGACCGGCGGGCTTCGCGCCAGCCGGAGTTTCCACGATCCGAATTAATGTTTCTGGCGTTGAAGGCGCGCCGGGTAAACAGACGATGGAGTGGCAATGGATAACCGGTGTCCAGGATATCCACGGAGTCACGCAACCATCAGTCTTCGGTCCGGTTCCGACCGCATATGCGGGCACTGCATCAATGGCAGGCTCAATTCTTACGCTGGCATCGAGTGTTCAGCCCCGAGCGTTGCAGAATCTCGTACCGAACCTTACTGATCTCATCAAGATCAATCACGCTTTCGGTGACGCTTCCGGGGGACTCACGCAAGTGAAGGGTAAGAAGGATCCATGCCATGATTTCTTCATGCAAGGGCGCTCGCCAAAAGAGGTAGAGGCTATTTTCAGCAGCTTCTGGAAGAGCGCATTCCACGATGAAAGGGTAGCAGCTACAGCAGCAACCGCAAACAGCGGTCAGGGTATAGCTGCTACCTTGAGGCTGGGCAACGCTTTCTTCGCTGATGACAATAGCGTCCCCGGTACCGGTCTGAGCTTCAGCTTCGCTAATAACATGTATCTGTCAGATGCATACCAATTGACTCCTCGTCAAAACCGAGCTCTAACCATTTTGCATGAGTTCGCTCATGCCTTGGGGCTTATTCCAAGCGATAATTCAAAAGTAGATCCTAGCGGTACGCAAAGCGCAAAAAACGACGCTACGATTTATGAGAAATGTAAGAATATTATAAACTCGCTTCCGTTGAAAGATGAGTGAAGAGAACCAATATGAAGATTAGGCCCATCCATTTGTTACTTGGATTATCACTTACAATCCCTTTAATATTGGTTCAGTGCAAGGGACGACAGTCCAAGGTGCGTGAACTCGAGTGGCCTCCCGATTTGTCAGTGGCGGTCGAGAAAGCAGCAACAGTTCCCTACTGCGATTTAGTTCGCAATCCTGCCCGCTTTAACAACATGATTGTTCGGACCGAAGCGCTGTTTCAAAAGAACCTGGAAAACTCTTTTTTCAGCGATGAGACATGTAAGGAAAGCTTCACTTGGGTCGAGTTTGACCCGGCGTACGTTTATTCAGATGACGCACTAAAAAGTAGATTCGCGGAGTTAACGTGCTTGAAACAGACTCGTTGTGATGGGAGAGCACGAATTAGTGCTGTAGGACGATTCGAAGGGCCTGACGAAACCGGCTATGGCCACCTAGGTTGCTGTCGGTATCGTTTTTCAATCATGCGCATCGAAAAGGCCGAGGCTGTGCCAGCTTCAACCCCTCGGCCCTAAACACACACAACTCGCGTGTCTGATCGCAAAACCGGTCTATGATTCGCTGGGGAACTATGTCCCCTGGCAGCATGTACCTAGCGGACCTCCCCCAAATGCTTATCCACCCTCTTCGTCCAGCTACGGTGGACTAGGATCTATCTTCGGCTATTCGCAAGACGTGGCCTGCAATATCGACGGGCTTCCGACAAACTGCGCTCTCGCCATGCGGTTACTCCATAACGGATCTGCTGCGATTTGTCCTAACAACAATTGTGATCCGCGCTTCAACGGTACTGGATGGGAATTCCTGCACTTCACTGCTGACGGGTTGGGATTTGCTCCCAATGTAACGGTATTGCTTAGTGACCTCGATTTGGATCTACCAAACTATGAGCGAGTCGAAAGTTCGCATCCAGAGAATCTGTTTTACTACACTAACTTAGAGGATGGAGTGACGATACAAACGAGGCTGCTTGATGGATGTGAGAGAGTAGTGAGCATCAAGTACGGGCCCTCAAGAAAGGATCAGGGATTGGCTTGTCCTCCTGCTAAAGGAGTCTAGTCGCCCGTTCAAGCCGGGGATATCCGACTCGGCCATAACGAAGCGATTCCACACGGTTTATGAGGGCCGGTCATCGAGGCAGCTTAAGACAATACCAATCTTACGATAAACCTTGCGTTAAAATATTTCCAAGGTACAATCTGTTCGAACTTATCACCCGTTTTTGTCTCTCTTGGGTTCGCCGACGATTTCGGAGTTTTCTCACTTCTTGGTAAGACTACGATGATTGAGATCTAAATGACCCCTGGTTACCGACGGTAACGAATTCAATCGGCGAACCGCTTCTCCTGAACCTCAAAGGAGGCGCCAATGGATTTCCCAAAAATAAGAAAGACTCTCAAAAGCTTGCTCACCTCTGTCGGGAGGGTAGGAGCATTCTCCAAAAACCTGACGTTAAGCGCGGGCCTTATTACGTTCGCGTCAGGTCAGCCTGCAAATCAGCCAAAGGCACCCATCGATCCTAAGTTATCGGAGCAGAAAAGCGAGATTTCCAGATATTCGTCGAAATACCTTTTGAAATCAGCGGCAAACTCACTCTCTCGACTGTTTGCTCAGCACCGGTCACATAGCTCTCATAGCTCTCACGCCTCCCACTCATCGCACTATTCTTCTGGGGGAAGCGGACATCAGTCCCACAGTTCGCATGCTTCTCATTACTCGTCGAGCTCGCCAGCGCCGCCTCAACCGTCACATTCATCTCACTACTCTGCAAGCAGCACACCGGCGCCAATCCGAAGTTCCCCTTCATCTCCCTCTTTGAGAGTGCCCCCTTCCGCTGTACAACCTCCAACCACTTCTTCTGTTGTTCTGAGCGATTATTTCGACGATCGGTTGCGGACCTTAACGGCTGGTCCAAGCTTTACTGATTCAGCAGTGAGGGTAGTTGAAGAGAATGCCCGATTGGAAATTACGCCTCGCGCAGGCATCCCGGGACGGTCCTACAACGGCTACATTACGCTTACATCCTGGGACCCATTCGGGTCCTTCCGGGTGGCCAATGATCGCCACAATCCGCATGTCCTTTCGATAAGGATCGACTAGCCGGAGATGACCCATTTCAGAATTGGTTAGCTGAAGCGCCTTTCTAAGAATCAAATTCAGTACTTCGTCGGTGTTGACTTTTTTCAGAAGGGCGCCATCAATTTCCTCGATGACCGCAACCAACTCTCTTTGGTCGGTCTGTCGGGCCTTTGCGAAGCTGCCCTGTGCCGCAGCGACCGCAAAGAAAACAAGACATCTAAAAGTGAGCGAACTGAGACTAGCCTTCGGATTCGGATCTGAGAGAAGTGAAACTGAGAAATAAGACAACGACGCGAGCGCAGCTAGGTTTACCAGCCGCTGAACCGTCGACGATTCGTGAGTATCCTTGCGGACGCTGCATTACGCGGACCACCTACAGCGGCGAGAGTGCGTCGCAAGAATTTGCACAATTCATTTGTTCTGAAACAACCGAATAGCCTGAGTTTCGGCAAAGCCTCGTCACAATATTGCACGTGCACGATAGAAGTCAACGCGGCGTGGAAGAATACCGGCTAGTGCCCTCGTTGGATTTGCCTACTACGAATTCGCTTGTTCCGAGTCCTGAGTTTCAGAGGTCCCAGGTGGTGGTTACGAGTTTGTGACGTCCACGATAGTCGATCGGACGTTGGAGTGGCCTCGAAGAACCAAGCAGAAAGTGTTCATCTGCTCTTTCTCGATGTCGAAGATGCCTCGGGCTTTCTCATGAGAGCGACGATAAGTAACCAATCACAGCAGCGTACCAATGAATACATAAGAGCGAATCTTCAGGACTCATGTCCGCCGGCGGCGTTCCCTTATTAACATCTCCCTCAAGATGGACGGCCTTATTCCCTACGTCGTTCAATCCTTTAATGAGCGCCGCCGCAAAGTCTTTCCGCCGTGGATCACCAACGACGGGGGCCAATAAGTGTTCAAAGGGGGAAAGGCCCGAGGGTGCGCTAGACCGGATTGTTCTCCAGGCACTACGACACGATGAAGCTGCGCCATTCCATTCACCTCTGCTGTACTGGCGTTCCGCTTCTCGAATCTTGGTAACTGCGTCCGCAAATGGCTTGTGAAGATGACTCGACTTAATGGGAACCCGGATGGCGATCATTTCGAAGCGGTCCATCCCCGTTCGGTTAAGATGTTCTAACCACTCCGAGTGGGGAATCGTCAACCCACCTTGTTCTGTGCTGCCATTGTGCGGAATGCCGGACAGCAGCGGCGTCGCATGAAATTCAAAGGTGACATCACCACGATATGATTTGTCCACAAGTTGCAGGAATTCATCGGCCCTCAGCTCGAGATATCTGCTCAGCGTGAATCCGCGCCGCAGTTCCCTAGGCTGTTCCCTTAGGTCAGAGAGCATCCGACCGACTAAAACTGATTGCCCTCCTTCCTTGAAATATAGGTCCATCTCCCACCCCAACAGTGAAATTGGATTGCCGTTTTCACGCGGATAAACCTCTATCGTGAAATTGAAATTGATACGGTAGCCGAACAGAGTTTGCTCAATATACAAGTTGCAGCCAGTAGCTCGCGCGTAACTACGCGAGCCTTGATCAGATATCCGAATCTCCTGTTGAAGTAACATTTCTCGAATCACCTGTGGGTGGACGTTCGGCTAAGTCAGCCATGCGGGAAGCCTATCAGAAATAGCTGTGTTGCGTAAAAGCCCTTTATAGTCATTTGTCTTAACTGCAATAGACTTTTCGGTCAGGGAAGGTTCGAGTCGTAGGGATATTCTTAGTGGCGTTGATTGCTATTTGTGTGGGCCGGTGCGGGTCGCGGGTGAAGGTAGTCAGCTCGATCATTTTTGGCGAGCGATCCAATTGTTGCTCAATCAAAGACTTCACCTAAGAACTCCCTCTGCTGTTTGCCCAAAAAGTCGTTAGCCTGCCCAAGAAGTCAACTTCAACGGCGGCTATTTAGGCAAAGCCGGGGCCATGGGGCCATGGGCTTTGCCCTAAAAGTCGGAAAGCCGCATGACTTACGGGTCAAGCGGCCGACTTTTGGGTCAACCGCTCAGACTAGATGATTTTCAAGGAGATAACTCCGACCCTTTTGAGTAAGCGAGTAGTAAGGAATCGAGGTGAGAGATGGGCGTCGCAAAGCGATGTATTTTTGACGGACGAGTTCCTGTAGGTGGTATTCGAGGTGAACGCGGTCGGTTTCCAGCATCGCTTCGAAGCTCTCGAAATACATCATGCTTCGCTCTGCCAGAATTACGAGTAACTGGGTCTTGGCTTCATCGAGGTCCACAGGATGCGTGATCTCTTGTATTTGATCTTTGAGCCGCCGGTTCTCTTCTTTCGCTTGGCGAAGGTCATCCTTGAGGCTCGCATTCTCATCCTTCAGGGCCGCTACCTCCGCTTCCAATGTCGCCACTTTCTCGCGAAGAACGACGAGCAGCGGAAGCGCTTTGACAAGATCAGTGAGAAGACTCATTCGGCTCCGACCAGAAAGTAGGCTCAATACCGAGTTCGTAGATGCTTTGTATCACAACACAGATGTTATGACACAACACTTTGCACAATGCTTCGTTGACTTGAGCGGTTTTGGTCTTGCTCCGCAGAGCAATACCGAACTTTGCCTTGATCATGTGGAAGGTGGTCTCAACGTTAGATCGCTTGTGATAGCTCTCCATGAATCGCTCCGAGTTGTAGCTATACAGGTGATACATCTGCTTCCAAATGGCTGTCCGCGAACTGCGAGTTTTCTGCCAGCGATCTTCGGTAGTGCTATTGCTCTTAAACGGAATGTACGGCTGTGCGTGGTTGTCAACGACCGTTTGCAAGTTCGCGTTCGACAGATAAGCCTTATCAGCGCTCACTTCCTGCATGATGAAGTTCTTCGCGGTTGCCTCAACAAGCGGCTTGAATTGGGGAGAGTCAGCCGAGCGGCCATCGGTCATCTCAACAGACGTGATGATGTTGGTTTTGACTCCGCACATGATGTGGCATTTGATGAAGCCGCGTTTTTGAACGAGGTGAGGGTCTGTGTATTTAGCTTGCATCCACTGGACGAAGCGCGAAGTCGAAAAGCCCGACGAATCGACCGCGAAGTCGGACTCAATCGCTTGCAGCGGCAAACTGCTTTCCTCAATGAGAGCCTTGAGCAACGGAGTCAGGCCGGGGTTTTCCAAGTAGCGAGAGACGGAATTGTAATGCGGGGCTTTCGACAGATAGCCCTTGCTGTGTGCGTCTTTCAAGTCCGTCGTAAACCGACGACCGGAGACAGTCGAGTAAACTTTGAACGCGCTCGCAAATATCATGTCTGCGAGTGGCAATCGTTTACGGCCCATAGGCTGCGGCGCTTCTTCGATGCCCTTGCACAAGTCTGCGAGCAACGAGAGAAAGCGTTCCTTCTCATGTGTCTGGGCCTCATTGTAGGCAGTCCATTCCTGTTTGTAGGTCTTCTTGACGGTTACGGTTTCGGTGTAGGTTTGAGTCTCGCCATCATCCGTGTACTCGCGTTGAATGGTGTACTCGACAGCGAAGATGTGTTTGCAGGTAGCTTGTCTGGCCTCAAAATCAGGGCAGGTGCATTGCTTGGCATCAGAATCAACTACATATTTGCCTTTGCCAGCCTGCGACGGAACAAGCCAGGTATTGCCTTCGCGGGTAAGTCTCGATTTAGCGGCTATTTCAAGCCCTTTTTGCTCTCTCGCTTCCATGATGTGTTTTCCTCTCTTGGAATGACACAGCGGAAGCAATATAATTCTGGTTGCTTAGGCCGCACTGCTTCGGCTGTGTGGTTGAAAACTGGGGTGGAAGTTAGCGCTTCCACTCCGGTTGCATTGTTGGCGGCAGGGGTGGGATTCGAACCCACGGAACCGGAGGGTTCTGCGGATTTACAGTCCGCTCCAATAGACCACTCTGGCACCCTGCCGCTAATTAAACTTCAAAGAACCTCAACCCTTCTTTGGGTGGATCGCATCGTCAAGCGCTTTCGCGCCAATTTCCATTACTCTCTCGCCAAGGCTCTTAGGTTCCGCTGGAACTGTAGGCTTCTTCGCTTTTGCCATAGCCGCCTGCGCTTGCGCTCGGTTTCGCTCGCCCTGCAATCTCCGAGCTTCCATAGCGGCATCTTCTTCGGTTGGAACTGTGGCCCGTCTGCGTTGACCGATCCACTTCAGAGCCGAGTGCTTGAAATCAGAAGTATTCCACTTATAGATCACGCCCCTAGAGGATGCCATTCGCAAGACATCCCCGCTCTCCACAAGTCGTTTGAGTACACCGTGAATGCTCGCAAGAGGGTTAGTGTGCTGTGCGAGGTGGTAATCGTTTACCTCAAGCATGTCTCGAACCTCTCGCGGCGACATATACCTGTCGTTCTCTTCCAGAACCTTACGACAGGCTTCCGCAAGGTCAAGACCGGCGACACTGGAAACAAGCCCAAAGTTGTTGACGATCTTCTCCGTGGCATCCAGAGAATTTTCAGAAGTAAGCGGGGTGAGACTCCTGATCAGCTGCTCCAACTCAAGGATTTGCTGCGCCCGTTCAGCGCGCTGAGCGTCCAGAGAGTCGAGCATGATCCTCAGGGCTTTCAGGCGCTCACGCGCCTCCTTTTCAACCCCGATCCAATAGTCGTTACTCATAGTGTATTCCATATGGAGGCTCAGTATAATGCCAAATAAATCCTTGTCAAGAACATTATCGCCAGTTGATGATAAATCTTTAAGCGGATGGGATCGAGCAATTGCAGAGGCAAAAAGAAGGATTAGGGAAATCAAACGGTCAATTACCAGACTTGAGTCACTGAGGGCTCAGGGCATGAAGTTTCCAGAACCAAAAGGAAATTCCCGAAAAGGCAAAAGTATGTAGGAAGTTAGAAAGATGTTCTTGTTAGAAGAATCAAAACTTAAATGGCTTAGGATTATTTGGACTTCTGAGTCAACCGAGCGACTTATGGGTCAAACGTCACTTATGAGGCAAAGCCGGGGCCATGGTTACTAACTACACAGCTGTATACCTAAGTACCATCCACCCTTTCTGCAGAACAGTCGCAAATCATCATAAAAGAGGTATTGCTAGCTTTTCGTGGATACGCAGTATCCAAAATCATCTAAACGGCGTCTCATCGAGCCTAGCCGCTAAGTCTTTATATTTCTTCATTTAAGTCTTCTTTGTCGCCTTGTTGATCGTGGCATAGGCATTGATATGTATATAGGTCGAACAAAGTAGATTTTGATGACCGCCCCCCTCCCGACCAGGCGGATTTTGATAGAAAACTCGGTCACGGAGATTAACGATCATGATTAACTTATTATCAGCAGCCACTTCTACCCCCAAGCACGCATTTAAAACCACGGATCTCAGCAGCGCATTAATGCATAAGCTTTCTCCCGAGCTAATCAATACCCTCAACTCACTGGGCGTCGACCAACGATATTCCGTGATGGACAACTATCCCGACTTTTTGGCAGGCAAGTCGATGAACGCAAGAAGTTCCACTACCGAGCTCGGCGTGGGCGCTACCAAGCGCTGCATCGAGGAATGGCAGGGAGACCCCTCGCGGATTGGTCTGCTCATTGCCGCCACAAACACTCCTGATCAGATGCTTCCCTGTTTGGCCTCGGAAGTAATGGGACAAACTCACGGACTCCTGTCTCGATCACTTCGCACCGTCAGCATGCAAGCTCAAGGCTGTTCGGTGTTACTCAAATCCATTGAGGTCGCTCAGTGGTATCTCGCCGCCAATCCAGGAAAGTTGGCCATGGTCCTGATGGCGGAAGCACATACTCCCTACGTCGCGCCGCTCTTGCGCGACGAATATCTCGGCTTTCGAGAAGTCATACGCCTGCGGAAGGAGCAGAAGCTAAATGAATCCCAGTTCGAACAAAAAAGGTTGGATACCACCTTCGTCATTCAATCGATGCTTTTTGGCGATGGCGCGGTAGCGTTGTTGGTTGGCAATGAAGAAGGAAAGCCAAGCTTCGGACCAATCTGTCACTTAACCAATGAAGATACAGACGATGTGAATCTTCTAACCATGAATAGCAATAGCTCTCACGAATTCCTGAAGGGCCGGCCACAATACTTCATGCAGCCAAGCGTGCCGAATCGCGGCGCCCACTATGCGGTCAGTACCGTCAAAGACGTTTTGCAACACCCGGACTCGCCGGTATCAAACATGGCACAGGTTGACGACTGTCTCATCCATACCGGCAGCAAGAAGATCCTCGATGGTGTTTGTTCGCAGTTGCACCTCGATACCGACTCCATGAAAGTCCAGGGCTCTTACGAAGTCTTGAAAAACTACGGCAACCTGTCCAGCGCTTCCACCGGCTTCATGCTAGCCGAAAAAGACGACTGGACTGGTCCGACAATAGTGGTTGGTTTTGGAGTTGGATTTACTGCGAGCGCTGGAATCATGAACTACAGCAACTAGCCGGAACTTCACAAAGCTCCTGCATTTTCCAGCATTGATTCGTTGGCCAGGACACTTGTAATCGTTTGGCTAATCTGGGAAAAGTCGAAAGGCTTACCGATGATGCCGTTAACCAGCTTGTCCTCACCGGGCGGCGGCAAAGTGCCTGTTCCATAGCCCGTGACGAGGACTATGTTCATGTCGGGCCGGCGCTTGCGAATCTCGCGCGAAGTTTCCCAACCATCCATTTCCGGCATCGCCAGATCGGTAAACACGAGGTCACAATCATTTCCCGCCAGTGTCTGCAGGGCAATCTGCCCGCTTTCCGCAAGTAACACCCGGTGCCCCATCATCTCCAGCATGTCTGCCAAGGTCTCTCTTACGGCCGGCTCGTCATCTATTATCAGAATTGAAAGCGAAGGCACTTTGGTATCCTCAGCAGTCGTTTCAGCGTTAACTGGCTGAGTAGTCACTGCCGGGAGAGCAATCGTGAAAACAGTGCCGGCTCCCATTTCCGAAGTGACGCTTATCAAGCCTTCGTGCCTCTCTATAATGCTATAGCTAACTGAAAGTCCGAGGCCGGTGCCTTGCGCGCCCTTGGTTGTAAAGAAAGGATCGAAGATCTTTTGCCGCACGTCTTCGGGCATTCCTGTTCCGCTGTCAGCGAACCGCAATCGCAGCCGAGCTCCTTCGCGGACGCAGCCTATCGAAAGCCGACCTCCGTTGGGCATTGCGTCGACTGCATTAACAATTAGATTCACAAAAACCTCTCGCAGTTCAGAGGCACTGCCAAAAGTGTTTTGTCCGCTTTCGGCCTCTAACACCACCTGATAGTCCAACCCACGGAGTCGGGCTTCGTTTTCCCAGCGGGTGCGTGTGATCTCGATCGCATCATTCAATAGGCCGGAGACATCCAGCATTTCAAATTCTCGGGCGGGAGACTTTCGCGCGAAGGTCTGAATTCGACGAACGGTAGCGGCGGCGTCCTCCGCGGCTGTTTGAATTATCTCAACGTTTCGCACCAGCGCTTCGTCCTGCGTTTGGCGACGTAGCAGTTGCGCGCGTCCCAGAATTGCAGCCAGTGAGTTATTGAAGTCATGCGCCACACCTGATGCCAGTTGGCCCAGCGCACGTAGCTTGTCAGCTCGTGCCGCTCGCTCTCGTTCCTCTTTTTGCTCGGTGATGTCGCGGGCAATACCAAGTACGCCGGTTGTGCGGCCTTCAACAACCAGTGGTGAGTTATCCACCCGCGCATACCGAAGCCTGCCGTCTGCGGATACATACCGCATCTCGTAAGTTTGCGCCTCTCCTAATAGCGCCAGTCCGAGTTTTCCACCAATTGCTTCTCGGTCGGGTTCATAAACGAGATCGACGAGCCGCCGTCCGATAAACTCCTCGCGTCTGAGACCAAGTGCTAGTAGCGTGGCGCTGTTACACCACTTGAAACGACCCTCCATGTCCACCGCATAAATCGACTCGCGCGCACTCTCGAGTATGTTTGTCAGCAGCGATTGGTGTTCGCGAGCGACTGCCTGCACCTGGCGCAATTCCGAAAGATCGCGAGCAGTACAAACCGCACTAGTGACCGCGCCAGCCTTGTCGATGACTGGTTCAATAGAAACCAGGATGGGGCGGTCGAGACGGTCCGGGGTTACTTCGATAGTGACGCTTCGTCCTTCCGCAATTGCTTTCTCCACGGCACAAACAGAGTTTTCAGATGTAGTACGAAGTACGTCGCAACATTTGCGGCCCAATAGGGCGCGCGGATTCGAGTCTTCCATCGCCGCGCCAGCACTGTTGACCCGCTTCAGAAGCCCCGCGCGATCGAAAATGAAAATGCCGTCAGACATCGAGTCAAACGTGGCTTCCCATTCCGACTTGGCCTTGGCAACCATTTCAAAAAGTTCGGCTTGCGCCATGCCAATCGCTAAACGCTCAGCGACGGATTGCACCAGAGAAAGTTCGTCTTCAGTCCAACGCCGCAAGCGATCAGTCTGGTGGATACAGAGTACGCCGCGGAACAACCCTTTGATTATCAGCGGATAGGCAATTTGCGATCGAACGCTCACCAATTGCGCGTGGCTCCTAACAGCATCGCTGACTTCCGGCGAGCCATGGTGGAAATTCAGACTGTCGTTTATCACCAGAGGCTTTGTCATGGCCAAGAGCTGCCGGCCAACCGGAACGTCATAGTTGGCCACAAAAGGCCTGATGCTGTTGCAACCCGGTGCCAGATACTCGTGCTTAACCGCCGAGAGTGGGTTCTCCGGATCGTAAAGGTGCAGGTGCACGCGCGAGGCAGCTAACGCGAGACCAAGTTCGTGCGTCGCCGTGTTCAGGACCTCAGGTAGACTAAGCGAAGCGCGTATGGCCATGGTGACGTTGTTAACCATAACTTCGCGTTTCGAAGTCTCCTCCGCTCTTTGATAGAGCTGGGCCTGTCGAATGGCGATGCCGGTTTGATCTGCCACGGCTTTCGCCAGCGCGATGTCCGACGCGCTCCATTCGCGCATTTCGCGCGTCGTTGACAAGGCGAAAGCTGCGATTACGTCGTCACCAACGCGAATCGCCACGTACATGATCGACCGTACTCCAGCCGGCGCTAGTATTCGTTCATACACGTCTGCTATGCGCGGCTCATTAGCCACGTCATTGAAAAAAAGAACACCGTTCTCCTCGAGCGATTTGATTAGGACCTGCAGGTCCTCCAGCTCAAATGTTGAGGCGGCTGGAAGTATTCCTTCCGCGTGATATTCAGCTGCATTTACTGCCTGGCTGCCGGTTTGTTCCTTGATGAATAGTGAGCAGCGATCGGCGTTCAAATAGGAGCCCAACTCCTGAACGGCGGTGCGGAAAATCTCCGTACTATCCAATGAGCAACGAATGGCTTGTGAGATACGATGCGTCATCGCCTCGCGCTGAGACTGTTGGGCCAGCACTTCTTCAGAACGTTTGCGATCCGTCAAATCGCGGCCCACACCTTGCACGCCTGCTGGTTTTCCATCCTGATAGGTGAGCCGTGTGCTAACCTCGAGCCGAACGCGACGACCATCCTTCGCAATGATTTCGAGTTCATATACCGTCGGCAGTTTTTCATCCGTCTTTTGCGCAATCATCTGCCGAGCAATGCTGACATACTCCGGCGCCAACACATCCACGATGTTCATCCGCAGGGCTTCTTCGCGAGAATAGCCAGTTATTTCCTGGCCAGTTCGGTTCAGCGAGGTAAAGTTTCCCTGGAGCGTGTGGGTATAAATGATGTCGTTGGCATTTTCGAACAACTCACGATAACGCTCTTCGTTTTCCAGCAATGCCTGTTGGGCCTTTCGATTTTCAGTGGTGTCCGTGGCTACGCCGATTACTCCGACGAAAGCTCCGGAATCATCAGTAAGCGGAGTGAACCGGGTCTCAAAAGTTAGTTCGCCGACTTCAACAGCTGATGAAAATGCTTCACCGGCAAGAGCCCGACGAACGTTGTCAAGCATTTGAGGATTGTCGCGATAGATATCAAAAACCGACTGCCCAACCACTTCGCCGGATTTCAATCCAAGCACCTTGAGACCTTCGCCTTCGGATAAAGTGAAAACCCCATTTTTGTCGAGCGCGAATATTATGAGTGAGACGCTGCTAACCACTGTGCGGAGTCTGGCTTCAGTCTGGCGTAGAGCTTCACGCCCGCGCCGGCGCTCAGTGATATCGCGCATTACCGCTTGAACTGCAGGTTGGCCCCGAAAAAGGAACGGTATGCCGGCAACTTCTACATCGATTACTTCACCATTCAGCTTAAGGTGCTTCTGTTCATGGAGGGCGGTCGACGAGCCTAATT
>WNFK01174905.1_pt1 | contig 14485 bp, 10 predicted proteins | sample 5400281 | NCBI WGS metagenome assembly WNFK01 (sample SAMN13153350, study PRJNA577476) | soil metagenome | isolation source: 20 cm soil on Douglas fir-dominated hillslope | place: USA:California | collected 2013-09-17 | reverse complement strand
GCGGGCGAGATCCACAACTTCTCGACGGAGACGCGGTGGACCTTGCAGGCCCACGTCAGCGGCATCGTGTGGCTCTACGACGATCGGGGAGATCTGCTCCTGACCCGGAGCATCTCCGCCCGGATCCCGCGCGACTCCACGGGCGGATCGCCGGAGCAGGACGTCAGCGGCTACCAGGCGTTTCTGAATCTCGCGCTTCAGCAGTTCGTCCGCGAGATCGTGATGGATCCGGAGCTGTCCCAGCGCCTCACCGCGCCTCGCGCGGCCGTTCTCGGAGTCGTCGGAAGTCCGACGTCGCGTGCTACGCTCTGAGCCGATGACGAAGGCCGTGCTGGCCCTCTCGGCTGTCCTGATCCTGACAGGCTGCACCACCATCGCCAATCTCAAAGCGACTCCCCTCAAGGGGCAGAGCGCCGACCAGATCGATGCCGACCGTAAGCGATGCACCGAGTGGTCGAAGCAGACCGCCGCCCCGCTCGCCGGCTTCGCGGCCTGCCTGATCGCGGCGGGCTACGAGACGATAGCGGGGGTGGGCTCGAGCTCCGAGACCCTGCGATTGGCCCGCTCGACCGAGATCGAGCCGACGCGCGTGCTGCTCGAGGTGCTCGACTGCGACAGCCTGGCCAAGCGCGAGTCCGAGGCCGACCTGGGATTCATCTCGCGCTGGATCCGGGAGAATCTCTTTAGCTGGCGGCACAACACCGAGAAACGCCGCCAGGTTTTCGCCGACTGCATCAAGGCCAGGGGCTACGAAGTCGGGAAGAGCTGAGTCAGGCACGGGAGAAACAGATGGGCAAGCTGATCCTCGCGACAGTGTTAATCGTCGGCGGTCTCCTCGTCGGCCGAGTGCTCGTCTCGATGGCAGCTCAGATCCGCGACGCGGCGCGACCTCGGCTGCCGCTGGCCGCCATCGGCCGCGCCGTGCAAGGCGGCGGCGTGTTCCTGGGGTTGCTCATCATCGTGCTCTCGAGCTTCGTCGTGGTCGATTCCGGCCACGTCGGTGTGGTCACCGTGTTCGGTAACGTCGAGAAGGTGCCGCTCTACAACGGGCTGCACTTCGTGCTGCCATACAAGGACGTCATCCGGATGGACACCCGCGTTCAGAAGCACGAGGCGCGATACGACGCCGCGTCGGTCGACATCCAGGCGGTGCACGCGGTCATGGCGCTGAACTATCGGCTGATCGACGACCGCGCGCCCGAGGTGTACCGCACCGTCGGCCTGCGCTACGAACAGTCGATCATCGATCCGGCGGCCGCCGAGGTGCTGAAGGCCAACACGGCGGTCCACGCCGCCAACGACATCCTCCAGCAGCGCCCGAGGATCAAGTCGGACGTGCAGGACGGCCTGACCAAGTGGCTCCTGAAATACGGCATCCAGGTCACCGAGGTGTCGATCAAGGACATCCGCTTCGACAAGGACTTCGAGCAAGCGGTCGAGCGCAAGCAGATCGCCCAGCAGGTCGCCGAGCAGAAGCGCTACGAGGTCGACCAGGCCAAGCGCGAAGCGGAATCAAAAGTCGCCCGTGAGCGCGGCGAAGGCGCCGCCCTCCAGGCGCGCGCCGAGGGTGAGGCCGCCGCCCTCCGCCTGCGCGCGGCCGCGGAGGCCGAGTACAACGCGAAGGTCACGCAGTCGCTCACGGCCACCTTGATCCAGCAGCAGTACCTGTCGAAGTGGGACGGCAAGCTGCCGCAGTTCGTCACGGGCAGCGGCAGCAATCTCTTGATGCAGATTCCCACGCCCGGTCGCGGCGCCGAGCGCTGAGTCACGGAGTCGCCAGCCGCTGCTTCTCGCGCTGCGCCTCGCGGATCACGTACGCGCGGATCGCCTCCACGTCGTCCGGCTTCAGGTATTGCGCGAACGAGAGCATGCCGTTCTTGCTCAAGGCGCCGCCCAGCACGATCGAGGCGTAGCTGGCGCTCGAGGCCAGGCTCGAGGCATAGCGCAGGTCGGGCACCACGCCACCGGCCACGACCGAGTGGCCGTGGCACTGCGTGCAGTAGAGCTCGTAGAGCCCGCGACCGCGATCGACCGTGTCCGGCGAGGCGCTCGGCGCCGGAGGATCGAAGGCCTTGCGGGCCGTCTGCATGGCCGGCAGCGACGCGCGGGCGCCGAGCTTGAACGTCAGCACCCGATTGACACCGTCGCGCGGCGCCTGCGTCACCACTTCTCCGGCGAACAGCGGCAACGCGCCGCCCCAGCCGGCGAGCACGGTCACGTACTGCTCGCCGTCGATCTCGTACGTCACCGGCGCGGCGAGGATGCCGGTCTGCGCGAAGAAATCCCAGAGCGGCTTACCGTTCGCGGCGTCGTACGCCACGAACTTGCCGAGGCCGTTTCCCTGGAAGACGAGACCGCCCGCGGTCGCCAGGGTGCCCCCGTTCCACCCGATCGGGAACACGGCCTCCCACGCCGGCTTGCGTCGCACGGGATCCCAGGCGATCAGCCGCCCCTTCGCGGAGGCGCGGATCGCCTTCCGCACCGCTTCGTCGTCCGGCAAGGTCGAGGACGCCGGGTTCAGGCCGGTGTTCCAGAAGACGCCGGGCCGGCGCTGGAACGTCGTGGGATCGGCCGCCATATAGAAGAAGGCGCCCTCGATGGCCGGCAGGTACACGAGGCCGGTCGTCGGGCTATAGCTCATCGGCTGCCAGTTGTGACCGCCGATCGGGCCGGGCTGCAACAGCAGCGGCTTGCCCGTCGTGCTGTACCGCGCTTCCGGCTTCTCGATCGGCCGTCCGGTCTTGGGATCGAGCCCGCTGGCCCAGGTGACGTTCACGTACGGCGTGCCGGAGATGAACTCGCCGGTCGCGCGATCGAGCACATAGAAGAAGCCGTTCTTGGGCGCCTGCATCAGGACCTTGCGCACGCGCCCGTCGATGGCGAGATCGGCGAGGATCATGTGCTGCGTCGCGGTGTAGTCCCAGTCCTCGGCCGGCGTCGTCTGGAAGTGCCAGACGTACTCGCCGGTGTCGGGGCGCAGCGCAACGATCGACGACAGGAAGAGATTGTCGCCCTTGCCGTCGCTCCGCATCTGGTAGTTCCACGGACCGCCATTGCCGACACCGATATAGAGCAGATCGAGCGCCGGGTCGTAGGCCATGGAGTCCCACACGGTCCCGCCGCCGCCATGCTTCCACCACGCGCCGGACCACGACTTGGCGATGGTCTCGACGGTCTTCGTCTCGAAGCCGTCGGCGGGATTGCCGGGCACGGTGTAGAAGCGCCAGAGCATCTTGCCGTTGTCGGCGTCATACGCCGAGACGTAGCCGCGCACGCCGAAATCGGCGCCGCCGTTGCCGATGAGCACCTTACCCTTCACGATCCGCGGCGCGCCGGTGATCGTGTAGTCCTTGGCCTGATCGACGGTCAAGGTTTCCCACACCTTGGTACCGCTCTTGGCGTCGAGCGCGATGAGCCTGCCATCGAAGGCGCCGACGTACACCTTGCCCGCCCACACCGCCACGCCGCGATTGACGATGTCGCAGCAGCCTTTCGCGCCGTACGCGCCGGACACCTGCGGGTCGAACTCCCACAGGAGCTTGCCGGTCTTCGCGTCGAGCGCCAGCACGTGGCTCCAGGGACCGGTCGCGTAGATGACGCCATCGACCACGATCGGCGTCGCCTCCACGCCGCGCGCGCTCCGCGCCTTGATGTCGTGCGACCACGCGAGACCCAGCTGGCCGACGTTGGCCGTGGTGATTTTCGCGAGAGGGCTGAAGCGCTGCTCCGAGTAGGTCCTCCCGTGAGCGAGCCAGCTCTGCGGCTCGGAGTCCGCCGCCTGGATTCGCGCTCCGGTGATATGCGCCGTCGGTGTCGTCCCGGCGCATCCGACGGCGAGCCACACGACGAGCGAAGCCACCGTGATTCGTCTCATCGTCTCGTACCCCTATGGAGGACGGTCGCGGCGAGCCTAGCGTGAGGGATCAAAACTGGTCAAGAGCTTTGACCTCTGATCTAGTATGGGCAAGCGAATTGGCCAGCCTGGAGATGAACCTTCCTTTGCAGCGGGTACGGCCCGCCAGACCGACGGGGGCTCCGCTCAGCCGGAGGCTCCTGCTGCTCGCCTGCGCCGGCATCGTGCCGCTGGCCATCATGTCGGGCATCGGCCTCCATCTCCTCGGCCAGCAGCAGCGTGTACAGGCCGAACGCGTCGGGCTCGAGCTCGCCCGGGCCATCGGCACGGCCGTCGACGCGGAGCTGCGGAGCACCATCTCGGTTCTCGAATCGCTCGCGACCACCTTCACTCTCGACGGCAACGATCTGTCGGCGTTTCGTGAACGGGCGCGGCGCGTCCTCGACACCCAGCCCCAGTGGGCCGGCGTGACACTCTCCGACCCGTCCGGAGCTCGGCTCGTCGACACGCGGCTCGGCGCCAGCAGTCAGATTCCGCCGATCGGCGAGCGGGAGAGCTTCGATCGCGTCATCCGGACCGGCGCGCCCGCGGTGGGTAGTCTCGGCAAGGGCTCGGACGGCGTGCTGCGGTTTCCCGTGCGTGTTCCCGTCTTCCGCAACCGAGAGATCCGCTACGTGCTGACCGCGGTCGTCAAGCCCGAGGAGATCCGTGACGTGGTCGCCCGCCACGGTGTGCCGAGCGACTGGGTCATCTCGGTCTTCGACGCCAATGGCCTCCGGGTGGCGCGCTCCAGGGCGCACGAAGAAAATCTGGGCGGCCCGGCCTCACCCACCCTGGGTGCCCTCGTCGCAAAGCAGGAGCGCGCCGGATTCGGCGAAACGTTGACGCTCGAGGGCGAGCGCACCTACACGCCATACAGCCGAATCGAGCCGAGCGGGTGGCTGGTCGCCCTCGGCATTCCCGCCGCCCTGGTCGAGGCTGCTGGCTACCGGTCGCTGGCGCTCTACGGCGGGAGCATCCTGCTCTCGATCGCGCTCGGATCCCTCGCGGCCGGGTGGGTCGCCCGAAGCATCACGCGCCCGATCGACGAGCTCCGCAGTGCCGCCCAGGCGCTGGGCCGCCGCGAGGCGCCGAAGCCTCCCGCCGCCGCCGAGGAGCGCACCAGCGTCGAGGTCGACCGCGAGGCGCTCCTGCGCAAAGAACAGGAGGCACGCGCGACGGCGGAGGCGGCCGATCGGGCGAAGGATCAATTTCTGGCGGTGCTGTCGCACGAGCTGCGGACTCCGCTGAACGCGGTGTACGGCTGGGCGCGGATGCTCCGCGCCGGGCAGATCCAGGGCGAGGCGGAGGTGACCCGAGCGCTGGAAGTCATCGAACGCAACGCGAACGCACAGGTCCAGCTGGTCGACGACCTGCTCGACGTCTCACGCGTCATCACGGGCAAGATGCGGCTCGACGTCCGCAAGGTGGACCTGAGCACCGTGGTGGAGGCGGCGGCCGACGCCGTTCGGCCGGCCGCGGAAGCCAAGGGCATCCGGCTGCAGAGCGTGCTGGATCCGCGCGCCGGCCCGATCACGGGCGATCCAGATCGGCTCCAGCAGGTCGTGTGGAACCTGCTCATGAACGCGGTGAAATTCACGCCGAAGGGCGGCCACATCCAGGTGCACCTGCAGCGCATCAACTCCCACGTCGAGATCGTCGTCAGCGACACCGGACAGGGCATCGCGCCGGACGTCTTGCCCGTCATCTTCGAACGATTTCGCCAGGCGGACAGCTCGAGCACGCGAACCCACGCCGGCCTCGGTCTGGGCCTGGCGCTCGTCAAGCACCTCGTCGAGCTTCACGGAGGCACCGTCGTCGCGCAGAGCGCCGGCGCCGCACGCGGCGCGACCTTCATCGTCAGGCTGCCGCTGACGATCGCGGAGTTTCCGCTGGGGCCGCTCCCGCGCGTGCATCCGACGGCGCCGGCCGCCGAGCCGCTGCCCGCCGGAACGCGTCTGGACGGTCTCAAGATCCTGGTGGTCGACGACGACCCCGATGCCCTCGAGCTCGCCACCGCGATTCTCGAGAGCTCCGGAGCGGGCGTGCGGAGATGCTTCGCGGCCCCCGAGGCGCTGGACGCGCTCCGGGAGTGGCGTCCCGACGTGCTCGTCTCGGACATCGAGATGCCCGGAGAGGACGGCTATTCGCTCATCCGGAAGGTGCGCGCGCTCAATCCAGCCCAGGGAGGTCGCACGCCGGCCATCGCGCTGACGGCCTATGGGCGGACGCAGGATCGGATCCTGTCGCTGGCCGCCGGCTACAGCATGCACGTCCCGAAGCCGGTCGATCCGGGCGAGCTGACGACGATCGTCGCGAGCGTCGCCGCCCGCCCCCCTCAGGGGCCATCGCTCTAGCCGTCATCACCATGTAGCCCTACGCGTTTTACACTCACGGCGAGCGCATGTGGCGTCTTCTGGTCGGTCTCGTCCTGACGATCTGCGTGGCGGCAATGGCCGTCGCCGCCGAGCCGCCGACGCTCGTGGTGGAAGACTGGTTGCGACAGCCTCTGGGCCACACCGGAATTCCCGAAGGCTGGAGCGGTCAAAGCTGGGGCAGCCCGCAATACGATCTCACCGTTATGACCGATGGCTCCGACCGGGTCCTGCACCTCCGCAGCCGCGGCGACAACTCGACGATCAGCAAGGAGATGAAGGTCGACGTGAAGGAGCTTCCGCTGCTGGTCTGGCGCTGGAAGGCGGTGACGTTGCCCGCGGGTGGCGACTGCCGGCGCAAGGCGACCGACGATCAGGCGGCCCAGATCTACGTCGTCTTTCCGCGCGTCCCGACGGCCGTGCGCTCGCGGATCATCGGCTACGTGTGGGACACGACCGCGCCGGCCGGCACGATCGTGCAGAGCCCAAGCAGCGGTCTGGTTACCTACGTGGTCGTGCGCTCGGGCGCCGCCGAGCTCGGTCGCTGGGTGACCGAGACCCGTAACGTGTACGACGACTTCAAACGGATTTACGGGGCGGCCCCGACCGAGCCCGTCGGCGCCGTCTCGGTCGCGATCGACTCGAACGATACTCGGTCGAGCGCCGAGTCCTACATCGGCACGATTCTCTTCCGCAAGCCCTGAGCCGATCGGCGCGACCGCCGCGCCTCCTATCGCCGCGACGCGCACCGACGCCCCCGGCGGCGCTCCCCGGCTGCGCCCGGCTCAGGCGGGCCGGAGGAAGCGCGGTGAATACGCGATGACGTCGGTGATCGGATCGGTGGCGAGCTTCACGAACCAGACGAGCGCCAGACGCGGCCCGTGAGCCCACAGCAGATACGCGACGCGGCCCGCGACCACGGCGCCGGTCCACACGAACCACTGGAACGCCACCGAGGTGGCTAGATGGCGAAGCGCCTCGGTCGACCAGGCGCCCGACCACACCAGATTGACGATCGGGATCGCGAGATAGGTCCCCAGGATCATCGTCTTGTTGCGCGTGTTGTAGCCGAGCAGGGTCGCTTCCTTGTCGTGACACGGCGGCTCCAGGATCGCGTGACCGATCTGGCGCAGGAAGAGGGCGGCGAGGCCGGCCCACATCGCCGTGGTCAGGTCCCAGAAGGCCAGCACGTAGCAGCCGAGGAATACGCTCGAGCTCACGATGTGGAAGAGCTGGTTGATCGTGTCGCTGTGCGAGGCCACGTGATCGTCTTTCTTTCTCCGCATCACCTCTGTGTAGAACGAGGACACGGAGCGCGGGACGGGCACGAGCGTCGCCAGCATGTCGCGGATCAAACGCAGTCGCATGGTTTTCTCCCGGCGCGGATGGTCCGCGCCCAGCCACCAGCCGTCGGCCTGCATCGCGGCGGCGGCGGCGACGAGCTTCGTTTGCAGCGCCGAGTAGTCTTTCTCGGTAAAGTCCATCGTTGCCAGGCACCGGCCGGTGCCGACCCAGCTCAAGGTCACACCCTGAGCCCGGAGGTAGTACTGCAAGAGCCAGTTGTAACGTCCCGGCTCGATGAAAAGGACCGTCCACACCGTCGCCAGATGCACCACGCGTACCGGCAGCCCGGCATCGGCGAGCGCGCGATTCGTCGTCTGGGCCCACTGCGCGCACCCACTGGAGAAACTCGTTCATGGCGCCCATCACCGCCGGGTGCGCGGAGAACGTCCCTACGACGTAGGCCACGCGCATCGGGTGCTCGGGGTCGAACCGCCGCATGAGCGGCTTCGTACCACACACGACGCCGATGGGCATCCCACCGGCCACCGTCTTGCCGTAGACGACCATGTCGGCACGCACGCCGAAATATTCCTGCGCCCCGCCCGCGGCGAGGCGGAAGCCCGTGTAGACCTCGTCGAAGATCAGCGGCACGCCGGCCTCGTGGCACACCGCGCGCAGCTGCCGCAGCCACTCACGATACGCAAGCGATGCGTCACCGGTCTTGCGGGCGCCGCTGGTGAGCAGCACGGCGTCGTTGGGCGGCGGCGCATTGGGATGAAACGACTGGATCGGATTCACGAGCACGCCGGCGATCTCGCGCCGCCGACGGCGGATGACGTCGAGCGACGCCGGATTCATATCCTTCAGGGTCAAGCAGTCGTCCACGGCTCGCTCGCTGCCGAGCCCCGGCTGCACGCCGTCCCACCAGCCGTGATAGGCGCCCGAGAAACAGACGATCAGCTTGCGCCCGGTGTTGAAGCGCGCCAGTCGCGCCGCGGCCATGACGGCCTCGGTGCCGCTCATGTGAAACGACACCTCGTCGAGCCCAGAGATCGCCTTGAGCCGGGTGATGTTCTCCGCGACGACCGGATGCAGCGGGCCGAGCACGAGCCCGAGATCCTGGGTGCGCTCGAGACCGCGTGCCATCCATTCCTTGTAGCGTGCGGCGCCGGCCACGTTGACACCGTAGGAGCCGCTCACGTCGAGCGTCCAGTGACCGTCCAGATGCTGGAGCCGCGGGCCGTCGGAGGCGGTGACGACGGTGGCGAGGTTGAAGTGCTCGTGCATGAAGCGCGCGAACGGAAACGGCACCCGGTTCGCGTCGGTGAAGCGTAGATCGGAGAAGCTCTCGCGCAGCCGCGTGCCCCAGGCGGTCGACTGCGGATACTGCGCGCGGAAGAATGCGGCCAGCCGCTCGATCCCCGCCTGCCGACGCTGGACGAGAGGCTCGGTCGCGCCGTCAGCGCGGAAGAACTGGGCGTCGGAGTAGTAGCGCGTCCGCACCCGCCGGGAGAGCACCCGGAGCAGGGTCGGCGTCAACGCCCGGGCCCGCAAGGTGAGCAGCACGATCACGATCCTGCGTGCCGTGACCACCGCCGCGGCGACGAGACACAGCCCCAGAACGACCCAGAGCACGTTGTTCGGCACCTTCGTCCTCCTCTCGACTCGCGTCAGCCAGCAGGAGCTGCTCGAAGCGCTCCACCACGTACGACCAGTCGACGGCTTCCATCGCCACGCGAGCCCGCCGGCGCATCGCCGTGAGTAGCTCGGGATCTCGCGCCAGCGCCGCCGCCGCGCCGATGAACTCGCTCGTGTCGCCCGGCGCGGCCAGCACGCCGGTCACTCCGTTCTCGACGTGCACGTGGGCGGCGGCATAGTCATAGGCGACCACGGCGAGACCACTGGCCATCGCCTCGAGCGTCACGTTGCCGAACGTCTCCGTCTCGCTCGGGAACAGGAACACGTCGGCGGAGGCGTAGTGCGCGGCGAGGTCGTCGCCGGTGCGGAACCCGCTGAACACCAGGTCGGGATGCGCGCCCGCGAGCGCCGCGCCCAGCGGTCCGTCGCCGACCACGACGAAACGCAATGCGGGGCCGCCCGCTTGTTGCATCGCGCGGTAGGCCGCGACGGCGAGCTCGACGTTCTTCTCGGGGGCGAGCCGCCCCACGTAGAGAGCGACCAGATCGCCCGGGGCCGCGCCCCACTCGGCGCGGAGCGCCGCGGAGCGGCGAGCGGGGTCGAACCGGCCGCGGTCCACGCCGCGGCCGAGCACGCCGAGACGCTCGAAGCCCGCGGCCTCGAGCTCGGCGCGAAGACGCTCGGTCGACACGAACGTACCGGCGGTCGCATTGTGGAAGCGCCGCAGGTAGGCCGCGATCGGGCGCCGCAGCCAGCCCGCGCGATAGTGCTCCATGTACCGGTCGAAATTCGTGTGGAAGCCGCTGTAAAGGCGGATACCCAGCGCGGCGCCCGCTCGCATCGCCGACCAGCCGAGCGGCCCCTCGGTGGCGACGTACACCGCATCCGGACGATGCCGGCTCCATGCGGCGCGGAGTGCCCCACCGGCGGGGAAACCGAGCTGAAGCCCCTTGTAGCCCGGTAGCCGCATACCGGGCACGAGCAAGAGGCCCGGCGCCGGTCGTCTGCCCGGAACGTCGACCGCCGGCTGTCGCGGGCGCACGAGCGAGACCGTGTGGCCGCGCTCGCGCATTCCCGACGCGAGACGCGCGAGCGTCGACGCGACGCCGTTGATCTCCGGCGCGTACGTCTCGGTCACGATGCACACGTGGCTCGCCACGACGACCATTGTCGCGGCCGATGCGCGCAGAACTCCCGTTAAGAACCGGCTACCGGATTGTGGCGTGACCGTGTCGTTCGCCATGCCGGCCAACCGCTCTAGCGTCACGAGCGCGCCGCGAAGACTTATTCGATTCGAGCCCGATCTGTAACTCCGGTGTCATCGCACTCGTGCAAAATCGCCGCGGTCGTGCACCGCAGTAGGCGCTTCTCACCCATGCCAGGAGGGCGTGACTACCATGCTGACCACCAACCGCCGAACATTCCTCCGGTTTCTGAGCAGCGCCGCGGCCACCGCGGCTCTCCCGCACAGCATCGATCGAGCGCTGGCGATACCAGCGAGCCACCGCACCGGGACTATCCGAGACGTCGAGCACGTCGTCTTCCTCATGCAGGAGAATCGGGCGTTCGATCACTACTTCGGCACCCTTCGCGGCGTGCGTGGATTCGGTGATCCGCGACCGATGACCTTGCCGTCCGGGAAGCCCGTGTGGTTCCAGCCGGACGGCAGCGGGGTCGTCTTGCCGTTCCACCCCACGGCGCCCGACTTCGGGCTCCAGTTCCTCGTCGACACGGCACACGGGTGGTCCGATCAGCACGCGGCATGGAATCGTGGCCGGTACGATCAGTGGATCGCCGCCAAGGGCACGAGCGCGGTGATGGCGTTCTACACGCGGCAGGACATTCCGTTCTTCTACGAGCTCGCCGACGCGTTCACGATCTGCGACGCCTACTACTGCTCGCTGATGGGTCCGACCGATCCCAATCGCTATCACATGTGGACCGGCTGGGTCGGCAACGACGGTAACGGCGGCGGCCCGGTCATCAACAACGCGGAGGCGGGCTACGACTGGTCCACGTATCCCGAGCGTCTCGAACGCGCCGGGATCTCCTGGAAGATCTATGAGGACATCGGCCTGGGGCTGGATGCCGCCGGGGTCTGGGGCTTCACCGACGATCCGTATATCGGCAACTTCGGGGACAACTCGCTGCTGTATTTTCACCAGTACCAGAATGCCAAGCCGGGCGAGCCGCTCTACGAGAACGCGCGGACGGGGACCAACATCAATGTCAGCGGCCAGCTGCTCGACCTGTTCCAGCCGCTCCGCGACGACGTGCGCCGCAACCGGCTGCCTCAGGTGTCATGGGTCGTGGCGCCGGAGGCCTTCTCGGAGCACGGCAACTGGCCGGCGAACTATGGCGCCTGGTACGTCTCGCAGGTGCTCGATGCGCTGACGTCCAATCCCGACGTGTGGAGCAAGACGGTCTTGTTCCTCATGTACGACGAGAACGACGGCTTCTTCGATCACATGGTCCCGCCCACGCCGCCCTTCGAGGGACGAGGCCGGTCCACGGTCGACGCGAGCAACGAGATCTTCCCGGGCAGCCCTGGAAACCCCCGGTTCCCCTACGGCCTGGGCTTCCGCGTGCCGATGATCGTGATCTCGCCGTGGAGCAAGGGCGGCTGGGTCTGCTCCGAGGTGTTCGATCACACGTCGCTCATCCAGTTCATCGAGCGGCGCTTCGCATCGGGCCGTAACGACCTGACCGAGAACAACATCACGGCGTGGCGTCGCGCCATCTGCGGCGATCTCACGGCCGCCTTTGATTTCAAGGAGCCCAACGTCCGGCCGGCCCGGTTGCCGGACACGGCGGCCTACGAGCCGCCCGATCGCGACAAGCATCCGGACTACGTCCCGACGCCGCCGGCCGCTCAGGCGTTGCCGTCGCAGGAGCCCGGGCTCCGGCACGCGCGCGCCCTCCCGTACGAGCTCGACGCGGAGGGGACGGCGGATGTCGCGCACGGCGCATTCCGGATCGACTTCACCAACACGGGCGACGCCGGCGCCTGCTTCCAGGTGCTGTCCGGCAACAGCGCGGACCTTCCACGCAACTACACGGTGGAAGCCGGCAAGTCGCTGTTCGACTCGTGGACGACGACGCAGGGCACCTATGATCTCTCCGCCTTCGGACCGAACGGATTCTTACGGACGTTCCGGGGTTCCGTCTCCCCCACGGCCAAGACCAGTCTGCGTGTCGAGTCACGCTACGACCGCGACGACGACACCGTCATCCTGACGATCACCAACCTCGGCAAAGTCGCCAGCCGGGTCACGGTCGCGAACGCTTACGGCGACGACCACCCGATTACCCGCCTGCTACGCCCGGGTCATAGCGACCGCCAGCGGTGGCACCTCAAGAAGAGCTTCGGCTGGTATGACCTCTCGGTCGTGGCCGATGCGGATTCAGGCTTCCTTCGCCGTCTCGCCGGTCACCTGGAGAACGGCCGCGACAGCGTGAGCGATCCGGCGCTCGGTATTCCTCAGTCGTAACCTGCGTCGCGGATTTCGAGTGAGGCCAGACCGCGTACCGGTGGTGATCACCGTTACGCGGTTTGGTCTTTCAAGCGCCGATCGCGCCAACCACGGTTGACGCCCGACGTCTCACCGCATAGCATCCCTGCGGCAACGGAAACGCGGTGCGGCCCCGCTCGCCGCCGCGACAGGCAGCTCACCTGGTCATGCAGCAGGGCGAGGAGACCACGTGATGGAAGTCTCACGACGCAACTTCATCGTCTCGACGTCGGCGGCCGCCGCCGGCGCGACGCTCACCGCGCAGACGTCCGCCCAGGCGGCCCCCGTGCGCGTCGCCCAGGCCGGCGCGCCCGCGCCGCACGGCTTCGATCCGAAAGACCCCGCGCTCAAGTACGACCTGGTGATCGCGAACGGCGAGGTGCTCGATCCCAGTCAGAAGCTCCGCGGCAAGCGAGACATCGGGATCAAGCACGGGCAGATCGCCGCGGTCGAGATGAGCATCCCGGCCGCTCGCGCGGTGCAGCGGATCGACGCCGCCGGCAAGCTCGTCACGCCGGGGCTCGTCGATCTGCACACGCACCTCGTCCCGCATCTCGGCATCGGGCTGCCGGCCGACGAGATGGTCGGGATCACCGCCGTGACCACCGCCGTGTCGGCCGGCGACGCGGGATGGCAGACGTTCGGCGCGGTCCGTCACTACGCGATTCCGCAGGCGCGCACGCGCATCTTCGCCTTCGTCCACATCGCGTCGATCGGCCTCGCCGGCGGACTGGCGCCCGGCGAGATGCTCAACATCGACTACGCCAACGTGGACGGCTGCGCCAAGGCGGTCATCGAGAATCCCGACATCGCGCTCGGCGTGAAGGTGCGGATCACCGACACGGTGGTCGGCCAGAACGGACTCGAGCCGCTGCGGCGGGCGATCCGCGCGGCCGAGATGGCCGGCAAGGGCGTACCGGTCATGTGCCACATCGGGGCGGCGCCCGGCGCACTGTCCGATCTGCTGGATCTCCTGCGGCCGGGCGACATCCTGACGCACGCCTACAGCGGCGCCGGCAACAATACCGTGCAGAACGGCCAGCTTCTGCCCGCCGCGAAGGCGGCCAAGCAGCGCGGGGTCGTCTTCGACGTCGGGCACGGTGGTGGGAGCTTCGACTACACGGTGTGCGAGCCGGCGCTCCAGCAGGGCGCGGTGCCCGACACGATCTCCAGCGACATCCACGCCGTCAGCATCAACACGCCCGGATATCCGACCCTGCCCAACGTGATGTCGAAGTTCCTCAACCTCGGCATGCCGCTCGAGGACGTCGTGGCCAAAGCGACCGTCGAGCCGGCGAAGATCATCGGTCGCGTGCCCGGTCTGGGTACCCTGCGCCTCGGTGCCCCCGCGGACGTCGCGATCTTCGACCTCCTGGATGGGCCCGTCGAGTTCGTCGACACGCGCAACAACAAGCGAAACGGGACGAAGAAGCTCGTCCCGTTCCTGACGGTGAAGGCCGGCCGGCCGTTCGGGCGCCCGCCCCTGCCGATCCCCTTCACCTTTTAGGATCCAGGGGTTGCTGGTCCTGAGGTTCAGGGGGCGGCCTGAGGTTGACACCCCGTGGGTCGCGGGTCTACGCTTAGGGACGGTGAGACAGACGTGAAAAAGTCAGTAGCGATCGCACTCTTCATGATCCTGGTCCTGCTCGTTTCCGTGGGCTCTAGCTTCGCGTGGAGTCGCGGCGGCGGCGGCGGCGGCGGTGTTCATCACGGCGGGTTCCATGGCCGGGGCGTGGTGGTCGTCGGGCCGGGGTGGGGCTGGGGTTGGGGTGGTCCGTGGTGGG
>WNFK01088152.1_pt1 | contig 14487 bp, 13 predicted proteins | sample 5400281 | NCBI WGS metagenome assembly WNFK01 (sample SAMN13153350, study PRJNA577476) | soil metagenome | isolation source: 20 cm soil on Douglas fir-dominated hillslope | place: USA:California | collected 2013-09-17 | reverse complement strand
TGAGTAATTTCGTTTTCCCGCTCCGGCCGGGTGAAAAGTTGCGAGTCGCGCCCCAACGGATCGAAGAGAAAGCGCTGCGTGTCGCCCGGCGCGACCGGCACCGTCGGCGACTTACGCAGCCGGTAGGCGCCGAGACGCCAGAGATGAATGCCGATGTTGGGAATATTATATTTGCCTGCCCGCTGCGAAATGCGCCGCACGTCAATGGTGTGGCAATTCGTGTCGAAAGGTTTGTTCAAGCGCTCTAACTTTTCCCAATCGCGCAGGTTCGGCGCGTATAGAGCTTCCGAACGAATATGATTCATGTTCTGGGTCCAGCCGAGCAATTGAAAGTACTCGACCACGCGCGCCGGCCAGCCGGTCACGTCGCGCGCCAACTGCTCGAGCATGGTCGCCGTGCCTTTGCGCCGCCGAAACGCGATGGTGTGCGCCACTTCGGCGCGCGGGCTCGCCACTTTCGGCACGACGCCGTGCAAGCTGCGATAGCCGATCAGATCGCCGATATACGGCACTACCCAGTCGTTGCAGGTTTCGATGAACTGATCGTCGTAAAGCTGCTCCAAGTCTTCTTCGAGAACGCCGATCTGCTCGGCGATCACAGCTAATAATGCCCTGAGCGGCTCGCCCTGCTCGGCGTCGCGCACGCGATAGATCGCCGGCAAAAGCTCGTATAATTTTTGCGCGTCGAAGCTCATGCCATCACTCCTAATTGATCGAGCGGCGCCGCATCGAGGGTGAGCAGTTCGGCGGCGGGCAGTTGTCCGTTGGCCGACAGCACCGGCAACTCGGCCAGTAGCCGCTGCTGTAAGCTGGCATTAGCGCCGCTCCTGTAAAGCTTGTCGACGTCCACCGCGATCACGCCGGGCACCGCCTGAATCACCGAAATGACCTCGCTGAGCATCACCGGCTGGCCAAAGCCGCGCGCTGCGAAAGAAAACTTATCGCGCAGCGCCTGCTCGACGGCAGCCAAAACTTTTTCACTCTCGAAATCGCCGTCGACTTTGACGTTGCCGGCAAAACGAAAATAAGCGGGACGAAATGTCTTGACGCGCAACTCGACAAACGGATCGCCGGCCGCGCGCATGGCCGCGAGCAAATTGTCGAAAGTCGCGCTGCCCGGTTCCACCGCCGCACCGTTAGGGCCGGCGACGGTCACCATCACGCCGCGGCTGCGCCCATCCCACGTCCAAGTCGCCAACGCCTTGGCGATGCCGCCGAAGGCGCGCGCGAAATTTTCATAATCGACCAGCGATACGACCCGCTCCAAAGTCAGCACTTTGAGCGGCGCATTGGCGCGCGCGTCATCGAGCGGTTCGGGATCTTGCGCGCCGCTGGCGTCGAGCGGATTGATTACACCTTTGACGCCGAGCGGGCGGCTGAGCAGCATGCTCAACTGGCCGGCTTTGACCAACCCTTCGAGGCCGATGCCCTTGCGGTATTTGGCCCGGATATTGTTTTGACCGCTCGGCAAGCGCGCGCCGGTGACGCCGTCACCGAATTGCACAACGGTATTGCCGTCGTCGTCGCGCCGCGCGATGTAAACATGTTCCTTCGCCTCCTCGCCATACAACGTCGGCGTTTCATGCCAGAGCAGATCGTTCACGCGCACTTCGAGCGTCGACGCCGCGCCGTCCGCGTTGGCCGCGCTGATGTAAGTCAACGGCGGTTGGCGCAGTTTGAAAGTTTGAAATTTCGCGCTCGCATCGCCACCGCCGAGCAGTTCTTGCACCGTCTCGCCGTGGGTCGCCGCGGCAACATTGGCGTTAAAAGAAAAACTCGCGCGCGCATAACTTTTCGTGAGCGGCAGCGTCAGGGTAATCGTCGCGCCCTTGATTGCGCCCACTTTTACGACTTCGTTAATGTCTTCGCCTGTTACGCTGTCTTTTCCCGTCGCCACTAATTGTTGACCGGCCACTAAGCCATCGGGAATTTTCCCAAGTTCGATCGCCGCGCCGCCGATCGCGTCCTCGATCGGCTCTTCGGCCATTTCCAAAAACTCGCTTTGCGCGAACACCATCGTGTCGCGATAGTCGGCGCCGTCGAACAAATTTAAATTCTCATCGGTGTCGAGCTGGATGCGCGTGGTCTTGCCGGTCAGCGTGAAATCGGCGCGGGACGATTCGACGGCGGCGGAGACCCGGTAGAGCTCTTGATAACTGGGCTTCGACAGGACGAGCCAGCTTTGCGTGATAATCGACGGGTAGGTCGTATCGAGATCGATAGTCTTGTTAGAGATGGAAAAACTCCAATCGGGCAGCGCCTTCGTGGGATCGAAACCGTAATGCAGCAAAGTCTGGTCGGCAAGTGTTTTCGGATGCGGCGCACTGGCGCCAAAAAGCGCTGCGCGTTGGCGCAGCGCGTATATTTTGGGTTCTACCGCCGGCAACACTTTGTGCGGCGAGCTTGTGCCCAATCCCTCCGCCCATTCCCGGCGAAAGTCCCATCGTTCGCTGCCGGGATCATTTTCCCGCTCCTTGCCGACGAGCAGGATCGCGTCGCCGGGCTTGAGATTGGTTGCGATACCTTTTAGATACAGCCATTGATCGCCGAAGTCGGGTATGACCGCCCGCGTCATCTTCGGTTTGAGCGCGTTCCATTCGACCCGCGCTGCGATATTTTCGATGGTCTCGAAAGTCTGCGGCGTTTCACCGGGACCGGGGATGCTTTGAATGCGTGTGCCGATGTCGATGACGGTTTCGCTCGGCGCGCCCGCCGCGTCGTCGAGCGTGAACGCGAGCGCCGCGCTTGCCGCGACGCCGGGATGGAGCTCATAACCGATCAGGCGCGCCAGTTCCAAGACCGAGCGACGCTCGGTGGCGGTGCGCAAATAGGACTCGTTGACCAGCCGCTCCTGATAAAACGTCAGCACGTCGGCGACCGTTGCCACGGCATCGAGAAACGCAATCGTGAAATCGTCATCGGCGCGCGTGCGCAGATCCTTCAACGCTGGAAACTCGGCGCTGGACAGCGCCGCCAACATCGACGCCTTGAAATGAGAATGGGTGCCGACCCGATAGGAGATCGCGGACAGGCCGGGACGATTGACGGCCAAGACCGGGGTTTCCGCCGTGAGTCCGGCGCAGCAGCCGCAATCGTTCGGATGATTCGGTGCACTCGACAACACAGTGCTCACTTGCCACCTCCGACCGATAAACGGAAAACGCCGTGCTCGGCAAAGTTCGGGTCGTTGTCGCAGCGCGCGATCTCGAGCCGGCCGAGCTCGAGCTTGCCGGCGGCGAGCGGTTTGTTGTCCGGCGTACCCTGGCGGTGAAATTGATTCACTTGCACCGACGTTACGCCGGGCACCGCCTGCGCCGCGGCGATCAGCGGACTTAAGTAGACAGTCTGACCGAAGGTGAATTGGTCTGGATGAAAAATCCCGAGACGGCCGTCGGCCAGTACGCGATTGCTGAAGAGCTTGAGCAACTCCGCCTTCACGTCGGCGCGGAAATATTCGGGCTCGGCGCATACGTGCATGTCGATCTCCACGGAAACATAGCGCGGTCCGTCGATTTCCAGATCGTGTCCTGCCATCCGATAGCGCTCGACGTGACGGCGAACTGATGCTTCGAAATCATCGTCCAGCGGCACGCCGCCCAAGCGGTCGACGGTGATGAACACGGTGTGCCAACTGCCGGTCCAGCGAAACGTCGCGATCGCCCGCTGTACGCCCGGATGACGCTCGGTGATCGCCGCGTAATCGGCTTCCGTGACGGCCCGCTCCTGAGTGCGAAACGCCGCCGGCGCGTAGGCGCGCACTTCAGCCGCTGTTTCAGGCTCGATGCCGGCTTCGGCGGGCAGCGGATTGCGCACCAGCTTTGTCTCGCCTTGGAGCGCTGCATTCTTCGTAAACAAATGCGCGATAGCTTCGGCGCCGACGTTGCCCGCGGCGCCATTGCCGACCCGGTAAGTCGCGTCGAACGACGTCAAAGCTTCCGGCCGGGCGCCAAGCCGGTCATCGCCGAAGCGCAGCCGCGCCGTGCCGTCGTCCTCGACCTCGGCGACGAAATGAGCATCCGTCGCGCCGCTGTCGAGCAAATCGCGCACCGGCGCCCAATCGATTTCGTCCAGATTCAGTTTGCTGTGCAGCCGCGCCGCGGGTAACGCGCTGCGCGGGTCCTGCGCGGTCGCGGTGCGCGCCGCGCCAGGCAATGGATAAACGTTGAGCTTCCCCTGCTCTTCTTTGAGGATGAACGCGTTGCGTCCGTCGCTGATCGACCAGACCGGCTGAGATCCCTGGATCGACGCGCCGCTCGGAAAACCGACGCCGATGGCCTCGAATTGTTTCTGCAGATCCAGAGGCAAAATCTTATTGTCTAGATCGCTCGCATCCTGAGCGCCGGGGGGGAAGCCGAATAGAGGATCCGTCGTCGACGGCACGGCGAAAGTGAGCGGTCGCGATGACAACGTCGGGCGGAACCGTACCGGCAGCGGGGCCAGATCCTGCGGCTCGCAGCGGTCGCATTCCGAGGCCGTAGGTTTCGCCGGCGGCCCTTGCGGCACGCTAGGCAACGGTTCAGCCGTCGTTTTACCATGATCCGCCAGCACGACGTTGCCGCGCGCGACGCTCACGTCGTCGATAAACTTCGCGCCGTGGTTGTTGTCGGTTTGCGCCGAGATGCACAGTGGAAACGGCAGCGCGTCTTCGTCGGCCCAAAAAATTTCGCTGATCGCTTCTCCAGTTAACGGATCGGTTAGCGGTTGACCGGCAGCGTCCCGCGTCTCCACATGGATCAAACGCACGGCGCAGCGGTGCGCCGGATCGGCATCTTCCGGCCGTCCAGTGTGGGGGCCGATGGTTTCCTCGAAAATCAAAACGTCGGCGGCTTTGAGATTGGCAAAGGAACCGTGCAAGGTCGCGTGCGTCGCGCCCTTGGGCAGGCAGCAGCGCTGATCGCTCCAGCTGTAAAAATTGATCTCGTTGTGCGCTTCGAAGAGCGCGACCGCTTCCATGGTCTCGAAAACTTCATGCGCTTGCGCGCGCACGATCGGATCATCGGGCAGCGCCGGCGGCTCGCCTGGAATCTTAGTGAAAAGCTGCGTGCCCGCCTCCATCAAGAAAACGTCGGACTTCACCTGCACCTGCACCCATGCGCGCGCGTTGCAGCCATCATGCATGGCGTAGTCGACCAGGCGCGCATGGCGGCGGATCGAAACGCGGCGGCGCGCCGTGCCGAGATAGGCTTCCGTCGCCACCGCGTCCTGCTGGTAACTTAGATAATCGCCGACGTAGGCGAGCGTCTCGACCAGTGCAACGCCGAGATCGGCCGGATTGCGCTCGCGCCATGCGGGCATCAGCAGCGCCATGCGGTCGAGCATCAACCGGCGAAAGCTCGCGTAGTCCTTGGCGAGATAGTCGATCTCCGGCTCTTCGCGCGCTGCCGGCGGACAATCGCACTGCGGCTGGCAGTCGAAATCGGTCGGACAATCGACCTTGGTTTTGCACCAGGCGCAGGGTGTAAATCGAAAAGTCGCCGTACTTGTCGACATCGACATTCAAAGCCTTGGGATCGGTGCTATCTACCGCGGCGTTAACGGCGATAATGTTAGGAATGCGCTCGCCGCCTTCGATCTGGACGTTAGCAACGCCCAACGCATTCGGCGCGAGGTCGTTGATGAAACGCACCACGAGCTTTTTCTGGCGGTTGGCGGGATCGGTGAGCTCGATCTCGTGATCGAGCACTTCGAGATAGTCGATACCGTTGAACGCGCTGCCGACGAGCTGATTGCGGCGCAACTGATCGCAGCAGAAATAAATCATGCGCCGAGCCCTCCGCGCGCAAACTCCGCGGTCTGGCGCGTCTGCGTGCGCCGGATCAGGTATTGGATCGAGACCCGCAACGTCGAGTCGTCGTTTTCTACCTGCACGGACTCGACCACGATCAAATCGCCGAGCCACTGCTGCAACGCACCTTGAACGAGAAATTGCGAAGTTGCGGCCAGGGCGTCGCTGTTGGGCGCGAACACGAGCTGCATCAAACCGCAGCCGAAGGTCGGCCGGTTGACTCGCTCGCCCGGCGCGGTGAACAGCACCTGCTCGATCAGGTCGCGGATATGCTCGTCTTCGGAAGTTTCCGCCGTGCGGCCGCGGGTATCGAAATGAAATGGATAATCGAGCTGGCTCATAATCCAGTCACCCTGGTTTGCGTGAGAATAATATTCAGCGGCGTACCCGTCGGCGCGCAGGTGGCGACGCTCGATTGCAGCAACACCGGCATGCCGCCGGCGGTAACTCGCACCGCGCCCACCAGCCATTGCGCCGTAACGCAGGGACCGTTGCCGCCGGGCGGCACGAAGGGACAGCCGGTGATCATGTGCGGGCTCGCCATCGTCGCGATCGCGTTACCGCTCACCGTCACCCGCGGGAACGGCACCATCGGCTGCGCCTGTCCGCCGTGCGCGCACATGACGAATGCGTTCGTATGAAGTAAGAAACCCGGCATGCTAGCGTCCTGTCCCAGAACTTCGCACCATAATTCCCGCGTCGTTCCGTCGAAAATCTCCCCTTACCCTCTTTTCAAAAGAGGGGTTAGAATTCCGCGGAGAGATTCCCCCTTTGAAAAAGGGGGATAAAGGGGGATTTGATTTCAGCTGCCATCGTTTCGCTCGCTTAAACAAACTTTTAAGGCACCACATTACGTCACCACCAAAGCCACTTTGTTGATCATCACGCTCGGCCCCATCATGTCGATCGACGCGCCTTTACCGTTGTTGATGTAAATTCCGGTATCGTTGACGACGATCATCGCGCCCGTTGGGCTGCGCAGAACGATGCCGCCGGTGCCGGGCGGCGTAGGCGCCGGCACAGGCGCTTGCATCGGCACAGGCGTAGCGTCGCTGATGATGATCGCGTTTTGCAGTGTCGATTGAATCACAATAGTTTGTCCCGGCGGGATCGGCGGCGGCGCCAACGCGGCCGGCGGCACTTCGGCGAACGCGCCCCAAAATCCGCCGACCCAGATAGGGTACTCCGGATCGCCCTGCTCGAATTCGATCCACACTGCGGCGCCGACCTGCGGCACCATGTAAACGCCCTCTTGCTTGCCGGCAATCGGCACGCACGGCAACGCCCAGGTCGTCGGCACGAGACCTTGCACATCGGGCACGATCGCTTGAATGCGCCCGCGCTGCTCGGGATCGACGTTGTTGACGACCGTGCCGCGAAATTTGCCGTAGTAGCGCGTGGTTTTTTCGTCGCTCATGCAGCCACCCGCGGCAGAGTCGAGATCAAGCCGTTGCGGCTGAGCTCGAAACTCTGTTTGTACTCGCCCGCTTTGATTTTGTGCGTCACGCTTTTTACGTAATAGAGTCCGTCGTACGCCAACCCGGCGCCGCGCACACCGACCAACTTGCGCGGCTTCAGCACGCTGCCGTAGCGCAGCACGTCCAGCTCTCCCTTTGCGGTCACCGCTTCCGCCCACTGCGCCGCTTTCGCCAAACCGATCATGATCGACTGCGGTAAAGAGCGTTTCGACAAATCGTCGCTCACCGGCTGCAGCCCCATTGGAATCGGTGGGATCAAACCGAGCGGCGGATTGAGCGGCGTGATCGGCGGAATCGGCACCGCGATCACCGCCTTGGACAATTCTTCGTAATAAAAAACCGTCGGGATCGCGTTCATATTGTTGTTGAAAGTAAACGTCAGCGACTCGACATTGGTAAACGCATCCATATTAATGTTGAGCGCGCGCTGGGGCGCGCCGACTTTGATCTGCGGCCCCCAGTAGGCGACGTTGGTGCCCGGCGCGGGTCCGGGATCGAGGTAGAAAACGTAGCCGACTTTGGTCGCAAGGTCGTTGATGTAGGCGAGGTCGGTGCCCTTCTGCGCCGGTATTCGCGTCGTCGGAATCGGCACGTCGATCAAGACGCTAGGAATGATCATCGGGATCAGTCCGAGGAACGCGTACTTTAATAACAGCAGCGCCACGCGTCCTTCGGCCGGCGTCGCCGGAAATGGAAAGCCGCTGAAATCGATCTTGTCCATTAGCACGGTCAGGTCTTCGCCGGTGATCGACAACGTCGAATGATTGGCGTCGCTGCCCGGCGCGATCTGGTGATTGGTCACGACGCCGTCCATGATTACGTGCGGCGTGCCGTTGACGATGACGACGATCACCACGCGGAGAATGTTGATCGGAGCGCCACCGCTAAGTAAAAACAACGTATGGAGCGGCGACTGATTGCTCACGGTGAAAGATAATTGAAAGCCGCTCTGGCCGACGTCGTTCACCGTCACGGAAAGTTCGGTCAGCGCGTCCATGACAACCTTCGGCGCCGGGATCGGCACCAGCGGCCCGACATAAAGCTGGAGGGTGATGCCTTTAAGCATTCTTGGATCCCGGGATGCCTTGCGGCAACGTGATGCGCACTTTATTGCCGATGGTTTCGGTTAGTTCATCGGGGCGAATCGCGCCGTTAGCGTCGCACAAGCGCCAGAACTGCTCGGGGTCGCCCAAATATTTCGCCGTGACATTGTCGAGCCGGTCGCCTTGAATGACCGAGTGCTCTTGGATGAGCGAAAACTCTTCCGGCGCCGGCACGAAACGACGCTTGAGAAAAACGACGGTGCGGCCATCCGCGGTCGTAAGCTTCGCCGTGCCGATGCCGTAGTACCGACTGTTGGGCGGAAACTCTGCCGAGTCCGAGCCGCCCGCTTGCAACATTGCCTGTAGTGCTTGCATCGGATCGTTCATGGAATGCCTCGAATTCCCAGAAGGCTGAGCGCGCCGCCAATACTTTTCGCCGCGAGCTGCTCCTTCTGCTGTTGATAAGCCATAAACAAACTGCCGCCTTTGTTGTCGAAGCCGAGATCGGTGACGCTCAGCACGCGCATGCCCAAGCTCACTTTGGCGCGGATCGGATTGAGCGACGGATCGAAAGCTTCCTCGGTGACGCTGAAGTCCGTAATGCGCACCGGCACCACGCGGCTTTTGCTCCAAATAAACAGCGGCAGCGCCGACATCATGGGCAAAATCTCCAGCATCCCCGCCTGCGCCATCGAGTTGTTCGAGAGCAATTGACTGCTCGACGGATAAACGATCATCTCCAGCGCCGCCAGTTGCGGCTGGATGCCGAACTCGACCGCCGTGCTGTTCTGATCGGGAAATTCCAATTGATCGGTGGCATCGATCTCGGCGTCGAGCTTGATCGTCTCCACCGGCGGTCCGGTCAGCCGCATCGCTTCCGAGCGGTCGCCGCTTTCTTTGACCGTCTGCGGCTGCAAAGAACGACTGAGGGTGTCCGGGTTGTATTGCAAGACGATAATCCGCCGTACCACGGAAGTATCCGGATCGATCAGCACGATGCCGCCTTTAATCAGGCGCGGCGAGTTGGGAAACGTGGTCATGATAAATCCGCTCCATTAAAATCGGCGCACGAGCCCAAAATTCACGCCGGCTTTTCGCACATCCGTAACGTCCTTCGGATTCACTGCCAGGTTGAGATTGGTTTCGAATTTTACTCCTCGCCCAATATCGATCTGAAAATCCAGAACGAGCTCGCCCTGTCGCACGAAGGTCAGACTCTTGAACAGAATCCCGGTCCCGAGCGCGAGTTTGTCCGCCGTGTCGGGCTTGAAACCGGCATAGCGGAAGCTGCTCTTCAGCACGTTTGCCCCCAGAGCGTAGCGAGTAAACTCGGTTTGTAGAACTTTCGGCTCGTCAGGATGCAGAGCTGCGGCTTGATATAAATGATGCCCGTAGTCTTGAAGATTTTGTCCTACGTCCAGTTCGAGCTTTTCGAGAAATAGCGGCAGATCGCGCAACTTTGACTCCGGGTCGGGCTGGCGCTGAATAAGACCCGTGCGCATGGGATGAAGGGGTCGAGGAATATTCGCAGTTGGCGCTGCGCCGCCGTCACGATGTTCCGTCGCAGCCCGCGTGGTGCTCGTAAATCGACCGGTTTGTTGTACGACGTGAGCCAGCTCATGCGCCAAAAGTTGTTGGCCAGCGCGCGTCCCAGGCGAAAACTGCCCAGCGCCGAAGACCACATGCGATCCCACCGTGTAGGCTAACGCACTGACAGAACGCGCCGACTCCGCGGCCTGGGCATCGGCATGTACTCTCACGTTGGCAAAATCATGTCCGAAACGAGCGCCGAAGAAACTCCGCGTCGCCGCATCCAGCGGTTGTCCCGCCGTATCAAGCACACGGCCCACCGCAGGCGCAGCGTCCAGTGCGGCCGAGGCGCCAGGCGCCGCGCGTCGTTGCCCGACCAACGTCGGTCCCGATGACGCGGCGGGCTTGGCGCTCTTGCATTTGCGTTTGGTCAAGACCAACAAACCCTCAGGACAGTGGTAATCGTAAAAGCAGAGCGGGGTTCCCGGCGGCGGCGTCAACGTAGTGAACGGCCCCGGCCCCATGCCGACGACAATGTCCGTCTCGCGAACAATCACGCGAATCACCAATCCATCGCTGAAATGCACGGAACAAGCGTAGTTGCCGTTAGCGCGCGGCGGCTCGCAATCGATTTTTTCCACCGTCGCATGCGACGGCGGCGTCATATCGTTTTGCACGTAATTTTCCGCTGCACGCTTGCTGATACTCTGCGGATCTTGACGCCAACTCGGACAACGGCTGCCCTCTTCTTTGTCCTCTCCACCCTCGGTTTGCTGAACCCCCTCAGTCGCCTGCTGCTCACCCGGCGCTTCTTCCTGGCGCTGGACATTCATCGTACTCGCGGCACCGTCGTCAGTGATGCGTCGTTGGACAAGCGCTGTCGCGCCGAGCCGCGACGAATCGGATTGTTGATTCGGCTCCGCCGTGCGCATCACCTGCTCCGCCACTCGGTCCGCTTCTTGTTCGTATTCGTCTCCAGCTTCGCTGATGCGCAATTTGCCCTGCAACGGTTTGCCGATCAGCCGTTTACTCTGGCATTCCGTGCACTCGCCTGTCAGACCTGCCGAGCCACCGCAGGCGCATTTGCGCTGCAAGAAAAGGTTCTGCGCGCGAGCAAGGGAAGCAGCCGGCGCAGGCGTAAACTCGGTACAGGATCGCCCGCGAGTGTTCATCTAACGAGCCTCCACAGTAACCGTGTTACAATTGTTGTCCGCGTTCGGATTTGAGATTCGAACATTACGGCCCGCCGCAGTAGCATGAAAAACTCGTGCCTTATCGTTTACGCTATTAATAATAGTCGTCACGATATCCTCGGGGCTTTGGTTTTGTCCGACCGCGTCGGCATAGAGCTTTGCGGTGCACTGAGCTTTGTCGGCCTCAACTGCGGTTTTTTGTTTTGATCGTGCTTCGGTTACGGCCTTATCCCATGGCGCGATGACGTCATTCAGAATCACCTTGTAGTCATCGACGTGATGATCTTCGTGGGTTCGCGTGCGAGCGCGCTGGTCCTGGTTCGCCGGCATACCGTTGACGGTGAAGGTTGCCGCGTTGGCGCCACTGCACGCGGCGCTAAAGCCTGGCAGCAAAGTACCGATCGCCGCCTTGGTTGTTGCAGTGGACCAAACGCCCGGACTTAAGATCCTCATCGCGAAACTGACTCTGTTATCGGGAACCGATGCAAACGAACACCTGACGCGACCCCGTCCTCGAGCAGAACTGTTAAGGCGCGGCACATGCAATGCTTTGACACCGTCGTCCACGGTGGTAAACGTCGAGCCGTTCAACACAAAATCCGTTTCTCCCGCGCTTTGATTGTTCAGAACACGGTCCGCCAAGTTCAGAGTTTCGCTAACGGAGCCGTTGACAAATGATGCTGTCCTCTGGAGGCTCGGTGATCGAGGCGACGCCATGGCGCTTTCTTGTTGAACCACATGAGCTAATTCATGCGCCAATAAACGCCGGCCCTCTGCCGTGTTGACTCGGTATTGTCCCGTACCGAATGAAACATCCGATCCCACGGTATACGCCAATGCATTTACCGCCCTTGCCGACTGCGCCGCACGCTGGTCGGCGTGCACGCGGACTCGACTGAAGTCGTGTCCGAAGCGCGGCTCGAAGAACGCCCGCGTCGCGGCGTCAAGCGGCTGCCCCGGCGAAGAGAGCACGGCATCGAGAATCGGCGCTGCATCGCCGATCCTGCCGCTGCGGGCGCTAACTCTTCGTTGCACCTGCGGCGCCGCCGGCATCATTGAAGTTTCCCTGCTCGTACTCGTCGCCCGGTTCATGGATGCGCAGCTTGGTTTGGACCGACTTTCCCATCAGCCGTCGGCTTTGACACTCCGTACACTGACCGCTCAGACCAGCCGACCCGCCACAGCCGCATTTGCGCTGTACCGCCATGTGCGGGACCGTCATCGACGTCGTGATCAGCGCCGAATTTTTTTGTGTATGAGCCGCAGTATTCATTGGACTCTTTTTTTCAAAAAACCATGCGGCTTAGACTACGCATTTTCGCTTGTTGGTCTTATTGTTCGCAGCCAGTTTGCTTTCTTCAGGCCACCAGTAATGTGCTGTCAAAACGCTTTTTTCCAACGCCAATCCGGAATCTATGGCTGTAACTATTCACGAACCACTCGCAGCCTAAATCACGTTTGCAAACCTGCACCACCGCGCGCCGGTGCTTGATCCAGTCATTTTGTCCCATGCTTCTTGTCGTAGGCCTGCTTGAACCTGTCGTCCCACTCCTTGCCATAGGCCGCCTTGTGGGCGGGGAGCAGTAAATTCTTAAAATAGTCGTCGAAGTTCTTGGCCCCGCGCGCAAATTCCATGATGCTAGTCTTACAGAGCCACTTGTTCTTGCAGGCGTCGAAGGCGTTGAGGGTGTTCTTCACGCCGATCTCGTACTCCATCTTCTCGATTCCCGTGATGAAGTCCTCGCGGCTGAGGTCGCCGGCTCTCGCCGAGGCGATGATCTTGTCCACCTCAGCAACACTTGCCAGGTTCGAGAGCTCATGAATCACATGTTGTACGGCTTGGCACTTGTCCACTCTCTCATCGAGGGTGATTTCGTGCGTCAATGAGTCTGTAAAAGAAGAACTCTGACGGGGTGTGACCTGAGGATCTTTACCCCCATTGGCCTTCTTCGCTTTGGCCCAGATGCCCAGCCTGCCGTCGCACGCATCGAGCATCTTCTTCAGATCGGCGGCGGTCCAACGCAGGCCCTTGTCGCTGAACCACTTCGCGAACTCCGAGTCCATGGTTCCGAGTGCGGCGGAGGTAACACCGCTGAGCTCGAAGAAGCCGATCTGCGCGGGCTTCTCCACAACAATTAAAGGGCTGACCCGGACTCCGAGAGGGGTGCCAGCAGGCCAGATGAAACCCGCAACGGCTCCCGCCTCGGTGAAGCCACGCAACGTGAGATGCCAGACATTGCCGACTTGCACGAGTTCCTGCACCAGGTCGCTGCTCCCGTCGCCGTTCCGTTGAATGCGCGGGGCGGTTAAAGTAGTGACCAGACCCCGTTCACCATTGCCTTGGCCACCCCTCGCTTTACCGCTGTCCGACTGCTGCACCACATGCGCCAGCTCATGAGCAATCAGCCGCCGTCCCTCGTATGTCCCCGGAGCAAACCGACCCGCACCGAACACAATGCTGTGTCCTATCGTGTAGGCATGGGCGTTTATTTCCCGCGCCGATTGCTCAGCAGCTCCGTCGGAATGCACCCGCACCTTTGAAAAATCGTGGCCGAAACGCTGCTCCATGTCCTGCCGTAGCCCAGGGTCCAGCGGCGTGCCTGAGCTGGCAAGTATGCGGTGGTCTACGCCGGCGGGCGGCGCAGTCATTGTGCTATTCAATTGTCCCGGCAAGCGCTGGATGCGCGGCGCCGCTCCACTGCCGGCAGAATGCGCCGGCATGGCGAGCACGTGATCGGCGACGCGGTCGGCTTCGTGTTCCAAAGGGTCGTCAGCAGCGCCGACGCTGAGCTTTTTCTGCAAATGTTTTTCGCTGAGGCAATCCGGACATTCACCGGTCAAGGACGATGTCGGCGAGCCGCAGGCGCATTTACGCTGCAGCAGCGTGGTCGCCATCAGCGCGGCAGAGGCCGCTTGCGCGCGGCTGGGGTTTGCCTGTGTTTGAAATTGAGCCGTCATTAGCCTATCGTCCGCAGCGTCTGCGCATCTCTCACACCTTCATCGCATAGCCCGCGTAACTATCGGGGTTGTTAAGGGTGTCGTTGTTTCCCGGCAACAAGCGGAACAAAATCCCCAAAACAGGGATCTTGCCGAGAAAATTCAACACGCGCCCAAAAAATCCGCTTCCCGTGGGACTCAATTTTTTGAATCCGCCTTCGTTGGAGTAGGCGCGATCGGTCGTCAGCAGCGCGTTGTGCACCGATTCATGAATAATCGTTTCGATCTTAAAATCCGGGGTAGCGGTTTTATAAGCGCCGGCGCACACGTGCAGCGCGCCGAAACACGTCCACATCAAGCGCCCGCCCACGCACCACTTCGAACCGGTCCCGCACAGAGTCCAGGACGTCGGATCGCAATCGAATTTCAAGGAACGCATGTTGCCGCGAATCAATCGGTATTTTTCCCGCACGGAGCGGACGAAGCCGTCGTCGATCTCACCGCTGCCTGACGGATCGAAG